>UMAB01000568.1_pt1 | contig 22817 bp, 16 predicted proteins | sample 1963601 | NCBI WGS metagenome assembly UMAB01 (sample SAMEA4835905, study PRJEB28245) | human gut metagenome | biome: gut microbiome; material: fecal sample | place: Denmark | collected 2008 | reverse complement strand
GAACTCTTTTTATCTTTCAAATCAAAAAGTTCAACCTCTTTTAAAAGATTATTAACCTTTCCTTCAATTTTCTTTTTATCAGTTTCTCCCCCTAAAACTAAAGGAAGCTCAATATTTTCATATGCGTTTAAATTTTTAATAAGATGATAAGATTGAAAAACAAAACCAATAACCTTATTTCTAAATTCATCTTTTTCTTCACTTTTAAGGTTATTAGTTGAGACGCCATCAATAATAATCTCCCCACTTGTTGGACGGTCAAGCAAGCCAATTAAATTAAGTAAAGTTGATTTGCCACATCCTGATGGACCTAAAATTGAATAAAAACCTAGACCAGAAAAAGAAAGATTAACACCCTTTAAGGCATGAGTAACGATGTCTCCACTTTGGTAATCTTTTTTAAGGTCTTTAATTTCAATCATAATAAACTTTCACTCATCAATTTATACAAATTTTATCACTAAAACCGTGATTTTATTTACACATTTTTAAAAAATATTCACGAGTATAAAAAGAAAGTTATAAAATAAGCCGTATGAAAGTTAAAAAAGAAGAGTTAGTTAGTTTTTTTCTTTTAATATTTGCCTCCTTTTTATGGGGCATATCTTTTGTTTTTCAATCAATGGCTTCTAATCATTTAGGGACCTTTTCTATTAATACTTTCCGTAGTTTAATCGCAGCCCTTTTCTTATTACCAATAGCTTTATATTCTATATATAAAATTAGAAAAGAAAACAAATCAGTTAATTATAAAATTTCAATAATTGGTGGAGTTTTTGCAGGGTTTTTCCTTGCTTTAGCAAGTATTTTTCAGCAACTAGGAATATCAACAACTAGCACATCTAAAAGTGGATTTATCACTGCTTTTTATATAATTTTAGTTCCACTTCTTTCTATATTTTTTAAGAAAAAATGTGGCAACAATGTTTACATTGCAATCATTATTGCTTTAGTTGGTTTAGGTCTACTAACATTAAATTCTTCCTTTAGATTAGAAATTGGAGATATATATCTTTTTATTGGTTCAATTTTCTTTTCCTTACAAATATTAACAATCGATCAAAGCTCAAATAAAGCTAATATCTTTTTATTAATGCTTATTCAAATGACAATTAGTGGCGTTGTCACTGCTCCTTTTATTGCTCTTGAAACAATATCTTTTGAAGCTATTTATAATGCTCTTTTACCAATCTTATTTTTAGGTATTGCTTCAAATGGCGTAGCCTATACAATTCAAGTAATAACGCAAAAAGTATTAAATCCAACGGTGGCTAGTTTATTAATGTCATTAGAAAGTGTTTTTGCTTCCTTAACTGGAGTAATTATCTATACTTTTTATAAGTTTAGCGATGTTCCACAATACTTAAATCTTCAACAGACTTTTGGTTGCATTGTTATGTTTATTGCAGTCACGATTTCTATTTTACCTAGTGAACGGTTCACAATAGCTTATTGGAAAAATCGAAAAAAGAAAAATAGCAAAAATCTTCAAGACGATTAACCATCAAATTGTAAGCAATGTAAATTTATAATAAATATATTTATTTCTAATTTTAGTAATATTAGAATATTAAAGTTTTGAAGAGGTAAAAATATGGCTACACTACTTTTACTTATTATTTACTTAATATTTATCTCATTAGGCTTACCTGATTCATTAGTTGCATCATCTTGGCCTGCCATTTCTCAATCATTAGAAATTAGTGCTGATTTTCAAGGAATTTTAACATTTGTAATTTCACTATGCACAATCATCTCTTCCTTTTTAACAGCCAAGCTTGTCAAATGGTTCACTGCTAAAGGTGTTGTTTTAATTTCAATACTACTTACTGCAATCGGTTTAATTTGTATTTCTTATTCACCAAACTTTGCTTTAATTGTTGTTAGTGCAATTCCTTTAGGACTTGGCGCTGGAGCAATTGATTCAACATTAAATAATTATGTTGCAATAAACTATAAAGCGATTCACTTAAATTGGCTACATGCTTTTTGGGGCGTTGGTGCTTCTATTTCTCCTTTAATTTGTGGTGCTTTTTTAACTGATATTAATGGCTGGCGAAATGGCGCCTTATGTCTTGCAATAATACAAAGTTGTATCTGGTTGATATGCGTTGCTTCAATTAAAGTTTGGAAAAAAGCCGAGATTGAATTTGAGAGTCGTAAAACGGAAGCTACTGAAGAAGAACAAAAGATTAATACTAGCTTTTTAAAAACATTTAAATTAAGAGGAGTAATCCCTGCTTTAATTGGATTTTTCTGTTATATAGCTATTGAACAAACTACTGCCAATTGGTTCTCATCAATGGTAGTTTTTAATATGGGTGTTCCTGAAAATACTGCTGCTAACTGGGCTGCTCTATTTTATATTGGCATAATGGTAGGAAGATTATTGTCTGGAGTTGTTTCTTTAAAAATTAACGATAAAAACTTAATTAGAATTGGAGAAGGAATTATTCTTGTTGGCTTAATATTAATGTGTATGCAATTTAATGTTTACTTAATGCCTGTTGCCCTTGTTCTTATAGGATTTGGCTGCGCACCAATTTACCCTGCTATAATTCATTCAACTCCAAATAGATTTACTGTTGAACATTCTCAATCTGTAATGTCAATTCAAATGGGATTTGCTTATATTGCTAACGTCACTTTTGCTCCTTTATTTGGTGTTATTGGTAAAAATACGACCTTCTTAATTTTACCTTATGTAATTATTGGAGTTTTAATCTTATCAGTGGTTAGTAACGAACTAGTAAATAAACTTACTCAAAATAATCAAAAGAAAGAAATTGCTAAATAATAGAAACAATTACTTAAAACCTCAATCAAGAAATTATGGTTGAGGTTTTTTATATATTCATGCTTCATTAAAGCAAAATATGGTATTTATCTGATACACTCTCGAAATTTTTTTGAAAGTGTATCACTTATTCTTAATAAAATACCATTTAAAACTTTTGCTGTTAAAATTTTAAAATGCGATTGCAATCGTATTTTTTTATTTTCTGCGTGCAAAAATGTAGCATAAAAATTTAAAATAACTGTTAAGCAATTTTACAATCGATATCTAATAATAATTAAATATTAATAGATAATAATGGTATTTTCTTGTCTTTAAAACTTAATAGTCAAATTTTTATAATAAAAATGTGATACACTTTCGAAATTTTTTTAAAAGTGTATCAGCATTTTTATCATTTTATGCTAATATAAAGAAGAGGAGATTCAGATGTTTATCAAAAGAACAAAATATTTAGATCTTATAAGAAGGTTTTATGATTCAAGCCTAATTAAAGTTTTAACTGGTATTCGCCGTTGTGGTAAAAGTGTCTTGTTAAGTCAAATCAAAGAAGAAATAAAAGAAAATTACAATATCGATGAAGACCACATCATCTCTATAAATTTTGAAGATGTTAGCTTTACTAATTTAAGGAATTACATCAAACTCAACAACTTCATTATTAAAAAGATTAAAGATAAGAATAAATATTATATTTTTTTAGATGAAATTCAAAACGTTCGTAATTTTGAAAAAACGCTCGCTTCTTTAAAAGCTACACAAAATGTTTCAATCTTTGTAACTGGAAGCAATTCTAAACTATTATCTGGAAAACTATCTTCTCTTTTAGTTGGACGCTGTAAAGAATTTAAAATCCTTCCTTTTTCTTACACTGAATTTTTACAATACTATAAAGAAAATAATCTTCCTTTACCTCTTCAGCCATTAAATAATTACATTCGCTTAGGAGGAATGCCTCAAAGATTTGATTATGATAATGAAGATGATATAAAAGATTATTTAATATCTTTATTTAATGGGATTATTGATAAAGACATCTGTAACAGTCGCTCAAATATTAATAAAGAAAACTTTACCACGCTTGCTAAATACATAATAAGTAACGCTACAAAAGAGTTTTCTGCTACTTCAATATCAGATTATTTTAATAAAATGAACAACAGAAATATTACACGCGAAAATATATATCGATATTTAGAGAAACTAGAACAAGCCTGTTTAATTTCAAGAGTAAAACGTTTTGATATCGCAAGTAAAAGAACACTTAGACTAATTGAAAAGCATTTTGTAATTGATAATGGTTTTTTCTTAGCATGCAGTCAATCAAACAATATCTTAATAAGTCATGCATTAGAAAATCTAATATATAATGAACTTATTTATCGAGGATACGAAATTAAAATTGGTAAAACATATAAAGGCGAAATAGACTTTGTTGTTACAAAAAACAATGCAAAATGTTTTATCCAAGTAGCTTATTTACTTTCTGATGAATCAATAATCAAAAGAGAATTTTCAGCTTTTAGTTCAATCAAAGATTCCGCTCCAAAATATGTTTTTAGTCTAGATCAATTTGACATGTCTCAAGATGGAATTAAGCATATAAACATCGAGGACTTTCTTCTTAATAAAATTGATATTGTGTTGTTCTAATTTAAAATAAGAATTACAAAAATCATAATAGCAATACTTATAAGTAGACTATTAATAACATTTTCTTCTTAAACCGATAATCAAGCTTCCTATACTAAAAACCTGCAAAACTTAATTATTTTGCAGGTTATATAGCTTTTTATTACTCTATTAATTAGCGTTACCAGAAAAGATTTTAACTAGTTCGTGATATATTCCTTCGCTAGAGAAAAGCATAATTCTATCGCCTGGGAAAATTGTAGTTTCACCATTTGGAACAACAAAATCATCTCCATGATAAATAGCGATAAGTAAGACAGATCTAGGAAGTTTAAGTTCTTTAATTTTCTTACCAGCCGCTTCAGAATTTTCACTAGCCACAAGTTGAATAATAGAGTGATCGCCTTTTGAAAGTTTCATTAAGGTCATGAAATTTTTCATCGACATTTCTTCTACAACAATATGACCAATAATATCAGCCTGGTTGATTGCGGCATCAACACCCATTCCTACATTAAATAGCCAAGCGTTGTTTGGATTATTAACACGAGCAACAACTCGAGAACAATTAAATTCAAATTTTGCTATAGTTGAAGCAACAAGATTAATTTCATCTCTTCCAGTTACACAAGCAACAACATCAGCTGTTTCAATTTTAACTGAAGCCAAAACATTTGGATCGGTTCCATCACCTAAACAGACATGTTCTTCACCAAACTTTTTAAGTAATTTTTCAATATTACTTCTAATTGAATCAATAACAACAAAATCAAGTTTATTTCTTTTTAAAAGGTCGGCCATATAAGAGCCAATTTGTCCACCACCGATAATTACAACGTACATCTTTTAGCCTCCCTTAGATTCCAAGAAAAATCTTTAAACGACGTTTAGCATCGATTTTTGTAACAAAATAAAGAATATCGTGAGTTTGAATCACATCTTCTTCTTTTGGGATGAATGAAGATCCATCCCTTACAACAGCTATTAACTTAAAATCTTTTTCATTTTCCATCTCTTTTAAAGTTAATCCTTCGATACTAGGTGTTGCCATAATACGAACAATTTCTGTTGATGCATCAGTACCTAAAAGTTGAACGCTATCCATCATATTAAAAGATAAAAGTTCAATTGCTCGATTAATGCTATATCCAGTTGTTGATATTGTTTTTATGCCTTGAGCTTCAAAAACTTTACCTTTTTTTGGATTATATAAACGAGCAATAACATATTTTACAAAATATTTATCTTTACCGATTTTGGCTGCAACGGCATTAATATCATCATTCCCAGTTGCACAAACTAAAGCATCACAATATTCAATTTCTGCTTCTTCTAAAGTGTCTTTGTCATAACCATTTCCCACAACTGTAAGACCATTAAAATCAGCACCTAATCGATAAAAACTCTCTTCATCTTTATCAACTATATTGATTGTATGACCTCTTTTATATAGTTCAATAGCAAGGCCGGCACCAAGTTTACCACATCCAATTATTAATATTTTCATTTTGCCTTTCTCCTTCTAATAAAATATTTTCTAGTTTCATCAATTGCAATTACAATAAATGGGAATGTTAAGATTACTAACCATATCTTCCAATCAAGAATTTGATTTGTTTCAAATACTTCTGTGTTAATAAATGGAACATAAGTTACTATCATTAACAAAGCAATTTCTGCAACAATGCCATATAAAACTTCTTTATTTGAAGTTAAACCTAATTTAAAAATACTGGTTTCATCACTTCTACAATTATAAACTATACCAATTTGACAGAAAATAATACTTGCAAGAACAACTGTAGTTGAACTCATCCACACTGCTTCGTTATTGGTTTGACTATAAAGTGTAAATGGTAAGTTATTATCTAAAGCATAGAAGCCCAAGAAAATAAAGTAAGCCGCTAAACATAAAATTGAAGTTTGAAGTCCATAATATAGAGCTTTTCCATAAAGCTTTTTAGTAATTAAATGTTCATTAAGCTTACGAGGTGGACGATCCATAATGTTATCGCCTGGTTTTTCACTACCTAAAGCTAAAGCTGGGAGCATATCCGTTCCAATATCGATTAATAAAACTTCAAGAATTGTTAACATTGGTGGAATTGCATTAATTGTTAAAAGTGGTAATAAGAATGGGATAGCTTCAGGAATATTGGAATTAAAGATATAGGTAATAAACTTTTTGATGTTATCAAAAATTGCACGACCTTCTTTAACCGCTTTAACAATAGATGCAAAGTTATCATCAGTTAAAATCATATCAGCTGCTTCTTTTGCTACATCAGTTCCGGTTATACCCATTGCAATACCAATGTTTGCTTTCTTTAAAGCTGGAGCATCATTAACGCCATCTCCAGTAACCGCAACAATTTCTCCTAAATCTTGAAGAAGAGAAACGATTCGGTATTTTTGATCAGGAGCCATACGAGCGAAAATAATTTCGCCTTTTAAATATTCTTTCAATGTTTCATCATCAATATTATTAAGTTCTGGACCAGAAATAACTCGAGGATCTTTATCTTTAACAATGCCGATTCTTTTAGCAATTGCTAAAGCTGTTAAAGAATAATCACCAGTTATCATAATAACTTTAATACCAGCCTTATGACATTCTGCAATAGCTTCTTTAACTCCTTCTCTTGGTGGGTCTTGCATTGCTTCAAGACCTAAAAAACACATATCAGTTTCAATAATTTCTGGAGTATAAGCACTTAAAGCAAGAGGTAATTTACCATCTTTTTTAAGTAAACGAAAAGCCATACCTAAAACACGAAGGCCATTTTTTGCATAATCATCATTATGTTTCATCACTTTTTTACGGTCTTCTTCAGTGATTGGTCGAGCTTTACCGTTTTCAAAAATATAATTACATTTATCTAAAACTTCTTTCGGAGAACCTTTTGTAAAAGAAACTCTTTGTGTTCCTTCAATTTGTTCTTCTAGTTGATGAATTGTGGTCATCATTTTACGAGTTGAATCAAAAGTTAATTCTCTAATACGAGGAGTAATTCTTAATTGATTTTGAGCATTAAGCAAACCTTTTTCACTGACAACCCCTAAACAAGCTTCGGTTGGATCACCTAAAACTTTAAATCTTTTATTTTCATCTAAGACAATTTTAGCGTTAGAACATAAAGCGCCACACATTAAAAGGAGTTTTAAATCTAAACTATCCATTGCGGTAACTCTTCTACCGCTATCGTTTAAGATTTCACCTTTTACATCATATCCTTCGCCAGTTACTTCAAATTCTCTATTTATTAAATAAAGATGTTTAACTGTCATTTCATTTTTAGTTAAAGTACCAGTTTTATCAGAACAAATAACACTAGTCGAACCTAAAGTTTCTGCACTAGATAGATTCTTAATTAAAGCGCCTTCTTTTGCTAAACGTTGAACTGCTTTTGCTAAAGATAAAGAAACGGTTGGAGATAAACCTTCTGGAATAAAAGCAACAACCATACCTAATGCCGTAACAAATTGATTAAGATATAAAGTTGGTGAATTAAATTGACTATTTGCAAATCCGTTAATTAAAATTCCAAGAACTAAAACGACTGCACCAATTGATAAAGCAATCATCGCAATAGTTTTAGTCATTTTTTCAACTTCTAATTCTAAAGGAGATTTTTTATCGTCAATTTGTTGAGTTAATGAAGCAATTTTGCCAAATTCGGTGTTCATTCCAGTTGCAAAAACTACGCAACGGGCAGTTCCGGTAGAAACACTGGTTCCAGCATAGACAACATTTTTTGCTCTAATCGAACTTTCTGGGTCATCTTTTAAAGCTTCAAATTGTTTTCTAGCCGGTGTTGCTTCTCCATCTAAAGTAGATTGATTACAGGTAAAATCATTGCAGTTAATGATACGAGCATCCGCTGAAATCTTGTCTCCTTCTTGAAGAACGACCAAATCTCCTGGAACTAAATCTTTCGATTCAATTTGAATTTCTTCCCCATCTCGAACAACACGAGCAAAACTAGGAAGCATTTTTGATAAAGCTTCAGTTGATTTATTTGCTTTGAATTGTTGCACAAAAGAAAAAACACCATTAATGATGTTTACTAAATAGATTGCAAGACCAAGATATAACATGCCAGGGTCTTTTAAAACTCCAATACTTGATGGAGATTCGCTAGCGATAAAACAAGAAATAATAGCTATTGTTCCAGCCACCCAAAGTAAAATGGCTAGCATTGAAACAAAGTTTTTAAAAAATAATTTTAAAACATTGTTTTTCTCTTTTTTCGCAATTTCGTTAGGTCCATAAGTTTCTAAACGCTTTAAAGCTTCATCTTTTGATAACCCATGTGCACTTGTTTCTAATTCTAGATATATTTGTCTTGATGTTCCTTTATAAATTTTGTTTAAACGCTCATCCATAAATTCCCTTCAACTCTCTATGGATATAAATTATATATGTATTTAATTTTAAAGAAACATTTAAAATGTAAAGAAATCTTAATATATCTTAATAATTTTTCGTATTTATTTAGTCAACGAAATGATTTTTTTAACGATAGAATCACACTTTTTTTCAATACTAGATAGTCATTTTAAATAGTTAAATTTTAACTATGTAATATGATAAAAAATAACGATAATGAAGCATTATTTTATTGTTTATAAATTTTTACAAATTATCATTATTTAATAAAAAACTTTGAATTATAATTAAATAAATGGAGGATAACAAAAATGTTTGATTTCACAAACAGAGTTGTAGTCATCACTGGTGCAAGTAGCGGTCTTGGCTCACAAATGGCTAAAGGATTTGCTGCCCAACATGCAAACCTTGTTTTACTTGCTCGTAGAGTCGAAAGACTCGAAGATCTCGCTAAAGATCTTCGTAAATTAGGTGTCAAAGTTTTACCACTTAAATGCGATGTTACGAACACTGAAAACGTTAACGAATGTGCAAAAACTGTTGAAAAAGAATTTGGCAAAGTTGATGTTTTAGTAAATTGTGCAGGCGCAAGTAAAAATGCTGGTGTTTTAAACATGACTGATGAAGAATGGGACTTCACAATGGACATTGATTTAAAGAGCGTCTTCTTAGTCACAAGAGCTTTTGCTAACATCATGAAAAAACATAATTACGGTAGAATTATTAACATTGCTTCAATGTATGGCTTAGTTGGTAATCCTGCAATGGATACTGTTGCTTATCACACTTCTAAAGGTGGTGTTGTTAACTTTACAAGAGCTGTTGCGGCTGAACTTGCAAAATATGGCATCACATGTAATGCAATTTGTCCAGGTTATTTTGAAACCGAACTTACTCATGACACACTTGTTACACCAGAATTTACCGCTTATATGAAAGCCACTGTTCCACTAGGAAGATATGGTAAAGAAGGCGAACTTAATGCTGGTGCTCTCTTCTTAGGTAGCGAAGAAGCAAGTTATGTTACTGGTGTTATTTTACCAATCGATGGCGGATACACTTGTATTTAATCTACTTCATTTCAATGGATAAAGTTAAAGCATCTTGAAAAATCGAGATGCTTTTTTTTAATTAAATCAACAAAAATATTTGTGATTTGCTTAGATTTTGCTAAAAAAGTATAGTTTTTTAAATTCGATATTCACTTTATTTTAAGATAGCTGATGTCGTTGTTACATTGTTATAGAGATCAAGAGAGAATATCCACCTTTTCCATGACCTATTAATGTAATAATTTCCTAAGTAATATTATTGATTAAAAATTAAATCGTATTCGTTAAAGACCTTATTTGTCATTATTTTAAAACATCCCAGTAACCTGTTTTATTAGAACCAATTCTTTTTATCAACCCTTTAGATTTTAAATTTTTAATTAAACGATCTATTTTTCTGCCAGAAAAATTGGTTTTAATTATTATTTCTTCTTTTATTGCTCTGTGGTTATCCTTTAAGACGTTTAAAACCGCAATCTCGTCTTTACTTATTTCGCCTTTTATTTCGCCATTTATTTCGCCATTTATTTCGCCATTGTACTCATTTATTTCGCCAATCTTATTTTTATCTATTCGAGAAAATTCAATTGTAAAATCATTTTCATTATTAACGAAAGACACATCGACATTAGCTTCTTTGCATAGACTATAAATCTTTTTTAAGCCATGACCACAAGTCTCAACATCCTTACAAAGATAAAGAATATCCGCAATCGGTTGATTTCTTAAGTAGGATTTTAAATCTCTTTCAAAAAAATCTATTGGCAAATAATCATTAGCAAATGAGCCAGGATTTATGATTGAAATTCGATTAGAATAAATATCAATTTCATGTTGAACATTGCCATCATATCTAGCGTGAGCAAAACAATTTATGATAGCTTCTCTTAAAGCAATCAATGGAATTTCAGGAATTTCTTTTCGCTCGATGGATTGACCATTAATAATAACTCTCCATCTAATGTTTTTTATAACAAAATCCATCCCTTCATTAATAAGATCAAATATATTTCCTTTAATTGTTTTTAAATCTAAAATAGTTTCTCTTTTATCTGTTGCAAACACTACTAATTTTAATGTGATAGGATTTAAATTTGAAAATAACATTACACCTGCATTTGTTAAGTAATTTTTTCTAAGAAGATTATGCTTTACCAATAGTGATTTAGGATCAAAATTAATTTTTGGAAGTCTACCGCACTCAGTTGCATTATCATAAAATGTTTGTAAAGTTTCCATTTTTATATCAGATATAGTTAGATTCGATAATTTATCACACCAATTTTCTTCATACTCTTTAGCAATCATTATATTACGTAGTTCTTTTGGTGTTAGTTCTCTATCTTCGTCAGCCACTCTTATATAATATTTACCAAATGCTGAATAAGGTATATCTTCACCTTTGAATTCTACTCTTATAACTTCAATTCCATTAAATATTGTTGTTTCTATGTTAGGGAATATTTGTGGTTTAATTCCTTCATAAATTTTACGTGATATATCTCTTAAAGTTGAATCAGTAATTTCAAATTTATAAGGAGTTCCATCATTTTTAATTCCAAAAAATAATTCACCTTGTTTATGCTTATTTAATATACTGGAAATAGAAATTATTGCTTCTTTTAATTCGTTAGTCGTTTTTTTAAATTCTTTTCTTTCATCTTCGTGCAAAGCAAGTTACCTCCTTTATTTTATAAGCATATTTTACTAAATTTGGCGAAATAAATGAATACTATGGCGAAATAAATGGCGAAATAAATGGCGAAATAAATTATTATGTATTTTCTTGGATTTCTATTTTTAATAGGCGATATTTAAAGATAAATAGATTGATTTTGATGGTCAATTACTTATTGATATTTTAAAAATAATTCATTTTCAAAGAGTTACTCATAATATCTATTATTAGTTTTTCAGATTTAGATAACACTGCATCATTTACAGTGCCATTTTTAATAAAGACTATTTTATCAAATGAAATAGTTACAGTTATTGTGTTAGCAGAGAATTTATAAGCTTTTTACCATAAACTTCTAATTCCCAATAACAATTAGAAAGCTCTTTATAACAACAATATTTATTTAATATCTTTTCTCTTACATCTCTAGGCGGAACATTTTTGACATAAACATAAAGGTCATAATCAGACCTTTAATCAAAATGAGAAGAAATTCTTGAGCCTCCTAATGCAATTGCTTCTACATCTAAAAGGTTTTTAAATTCCTCTACTAATTTTAAAAATACATACTCATGTTTTAACCTAATCTAGCGTTTAAATCATCAAAATCGATATCATCAATATGTGTTTTTAATTCTTCGAGTACTTTTGAGATTTTCTCTTTTAAAACTTTAAGTTCTTCATCTTGTCCTTTACCAAACCCTGCCATCATATAAGTAAATGACAAAGCAAGACTTAATTCTTCGATATCTTCTTTAGATTGCGGTTTAAACTCTTTTTCACTCTCACTTTGAAGAGATTTGATAGTATCAATTGCTAAATCACTAAGTTTATAAGCCATAGTTATTATCTCCTTTATTCTTATTTAAAGTATATCATATCCATCTTTATGTAGTCGGTGCTTTTCTACTAGTACACAAGCCTAATAGAACAAGAAAAGTTGGCACTAATATAAATAGTAAACTCAAAATGTGGGAAAAGGAGTTCAGACAAAAACTACCGTTTGAACTTGTCATTTACATATGCAAAAATAACCGCGTGATTAACACCTCTCTACATAGGGCTTAATCTTCAAAGTCCGTAAAAGTTCGTAATTTTGCTTACTTCAACTATCACATTTTTTTGTAAAGCTTTTTCCAGTTTCATCTTCTTAAAGGCCCAAAAAAGATTGCATTTAATTCTCTCAGACAAATCACCTAATTTTTGTCGAAGCAAAAATTATAAAAGTCCATATGTTCGAACCAAAATTAAAGTTACAAAAATTAAAAAAGTCTGCAAAACTCCACTTTTTTAATAAATTGAGCTGCAGACTTTGAACTTTTACCGCTGGAGCACCATACGAGAATCGAACTCGCGTATTCAGCTTGGGAAGCTGACGTTCTACCATTGAACTAATGATGCGTGAATAAATAATAGCACAAAAGCTATTATTTAAGAAAGTTTATTTGAGTTAAAAATTACTGCCGGCAAACCCCCAATTAGGTGTTTCAAAATAACTTACATAGATTCTAGTAGATGGAATATTTAATGTGTTACTAATTAAATTTGTAATCTCGTAAGTTAATTTGTCATAAGCATCGCTAGAAGTTTTGCCATAAATCTTAACTTCAATCATGGCGCATTTTTCATCACTTCCTTTAAAATACATTTTCTTGCCGCCGCTTAATTGAACCATTAACCAATTCTCACTTTTTCCAGGAATGATTTTAATGAGTTCTCCTAGCTTACTTTTGATTAAGTTTTCATCATTTGTGTTAATTTCTGCGTTTGTTTTAACTTGAATAAAAGGCATTTTAATTTACTCCTCTCCTTTTTAAATGATATTTAGAATATTTAATAATTGATCCGTGTTTAACTTTTCTAACGATATTAAAGATAATGACCGCAAGTAAAATTAAAAGCATAACTCCAAAAATTAATATTCCACAATCTAAGAAAAACTGCTCTGGTAAAGCATTAATTATAGGATCAGTATATTGGTTAAAAATCCAATTATCTTTTCCTGGGAATAAAATAGCATGAAAGAAAGCATAGGCGCTATTTACATCAATTAAAGCAAATACTCCTAGCGCTCCTAAAAGGAAAATAGGAACAAAAGAAGCATAGAATAAGATAGACATACCCTTGATACGATAGACCTTAATAAAGTTTAGTTTAATTAAAATAGAATAAATTAAAAATATGATAAAGCTAATTGGTAAAGCTACTAAATCGAGTGTAAATAAAACACGACAATCTAAAAAGTGATTCATTCCACTTATTGAATAATCAAAAACTCCTTCACTAAATGGTTGATAAAACACAAGTGAATCCATCAGTTCATTAAAAGACATTATTAGATCTGATTTTGAAAAACCAGTCGCTTCAGTAATGTTTAATAAATCTATATGAAAGAAATAAAAATCTCGCCATAAAATTGGTATCGCTATTGAAAAAGTAACCACTAAAACAATAAAGCTTAATGCGTAAATAAATGTATTAAAAAATCTACCAACTTTTCTCATACATAAATGATAATCAGTTGATAGGTAAGAATAAACTAAAAATTAAGATTTATATGCAATTTTTTATTACTTTTCTAAATAGTGAATTGCAGTGGCTGCATCACCTACTGCTGTCGCAATTTGACGAACCTCTTTATCAATACAATCACCTATTGCAAATAAACCTTTTACACTAGTTTCAAAATGTTTATCAACGTTAATAAAACCGCGTTCATTTAATATTTCTAAGTTTGATAAAAAGCCCGTTTGAGGAATTTGTCCAATATAAACAAAAACACCATCTACATCTAGTTTCATTTCTTCTTTAGTGTTTGTATCAAAAAGGATTACACTCTTTAAATGTTTATTTTCACTGACAAGCTCTTTAATTTGCTTAAATTCAATTACTTCAACATTCTTCTTTCCTTTTAATTCGTCGATTTCTTTTTTAGTTCCTTTTAATTCATGGCGAGTAATAACATAAACTTTAGAAGCAATATTACTTAAATACATCGCTTCAGTTAAAGCGCTATTTCCTCCACCAACAACAAGGACTGTCTTGTTTTTATAAAAAGCCCCATCGCAAGTTGCACAAAAGGATACACCTCTTCCAAGCAAGGCGTCTTCATTTTCTAGATTTAATTTACGCGCTTTAGTGCCTAATGCCAAAAGAACTTTTTTAGCTTCGAATTCTATATCGTCAGTTGTTACAACTTTAAAATGATCATCTATCTTTTTAACTTCTTTAATTTCTTCATAATTTACTTCGATTCCTAAAGCATCGAGTTCGTTTAAAAAATTAATTGATAGATCAGCTCCAACAATCTTGCCGACTCCCGGATAATTTTCAATTTCAAATGCGTTAACAACATTCCCACCAACGCAATTTTTCTCAAATACTAATAAATCTAGGTTGCTTCTTTTAGCATAAATTGCAGCTGTAACGCCACCTGGGCCAGCACCAATAATAATTAAATCTTTCATCTTAAAAAACCTCTTTTAAAGATTAAATTAAACTATAAGAAAAAGCAAAATAATTGCTTAATTAAATTTCTTTACCTAAACGCTCTGAAATAAAATTTTCAACATCATTTGATGTTATATTTAAACCAACTGAAAATTCGTTATAAATATTTGTTTTGATTTCTCTTAAAAAACTCTCATCAGTAAAAGACAAAAATTTATTTTCTTTTTCAAGCTCTTTTTTCTTTTTCTCAAATGATTTGATTAATCTAAAAATTTCTACAGGATTACCAGAATCATAAAGTTCTCTAAATTTTGTTTTTCTAATTTTTGGATTAGTAATCCAGATTTCTTTGATTTGAGGAAGTCTATCAATCAAATCTATAATTTCTGTTTTCGATAAAGCACTTCTAATAATACCTTTATTGTCTGCAGGAATATAATATTTAATACTATCGTTTTTCTCATTAAAATAAGGCACCAAAACATAGTAGGTGTTTTTCCCTAAACCAACATCATAATTATCGAGTATGTCTATAACTTTACACACTTGCCCTTTTTTATTAACTACAATATCTTCTCTTTTAAACATCTATTTTCCTGACTTCCCTTAAATTATATCATTTAAAATTACTTAAAACTAGAAAAAATTCGATAACTATCGTATTTTTTAAATGTATATGCTGGTTAAAGCAAATATAATTTAATTCGCTTTTTTCATCTTCGAAACGCTAAAATTAACTTTTTTTAAAAATTTTTACATTTTTCTCTTGCGCAAATTTCTTTTTCTGTGTTATATTATTTGAGCGCGTTTGAGGCGTGCAAAAATCAAAAAGCGGACCAGTGGTGTAGCGGTTAACATGCCACTCTGTCACAGTGGAGATCGCGAGTTCGATTCTCGTCTGGTCCGCCAGTTTTTTTGAAAAATTGGCCCGATAGCTCAGCAGGTAGAGCAAAGGACTGAAAATCCTTGTGTCCCCAGTTCGACCCTGGGTTGGGCCACCATAAAATTTAGACTTAAGATGATCGCTGATCATCTTTTTTTGTGCTTTTTCCGCACTTTTTAAGTGATTTTTCGGCTCTCCGATTTTTGGCTCTCCGATTTTTTGCGGGGTATTTACGGGGTTTTGCATAAATTCCCCCTTTTTTATGCCAAAACCGACCCCGTGAAAAATTGCACAAAATAAAATACTCAAAATAATCTTCTGAATTATTTATTGAAGCGAATTTTTTTGTCCGAACTGTTTTAGGTAGATGCTTTACAAATCGATATATAAAAATTGATGGCAAAACGATTAATAAGGCAATTTAAGAAGAATTAATAGGAAAATAAAAGCATTAAAAAGCATTTCATTCGGTATCTCAAACTTCAGTCATTTGAGAAAGAGGATCTTTCTAATATATGAAGATTTTAATCTCTTAGGTAAAGATTTAGGTGACGCCGTTAAGTAGTGCCCCGTAAAAAATAGAAGCTTTTTAAATTTTTAACACCCCGTAAAAAAACGGAGACCCGATTTTTCGCACTTTAAAAGGCGCCACTTATGACGCCAAATAACCTAGTTTTAAAGCAAAAACCTTGCAAATCTTAACTTAAATTGTTTTTTTAGTTCGTAAAAGTTCAACATTAGTCAAACTTCAACTCACATAATTACTTAAGATTTCTATCTAAGAATTTATTCTTATCAACATCAAAATCATCGATTAATTTTAAAGGAATAGATAATTCCAAAATATAATTCTTAATAATTGAGACATCAACTTTTCTAAAGACAGAAATTTTTGCCCTGGTTGAATAATTATTCATAAAGACAAAAAGTTTATTTTGATCAAAAACAAAAACAATTTTGCTATCGACTACTTCATCAAATTCAAGTAAAGATAATTGAACTTGAGGAGTCATGAGATAAAAAGCGAAGGTGTCATCACTTGAAAATGAACTAAATTTCTTATTAAAATCTACAGACTCAAACTTAACCTCTGTTCTTTTTGATGGAGAACGGTAAAATTCACTTTGAGAACCTTTTTCAAAGCAGCAGAAATAATTATTAAAATTACGTGGGAAAGTAAAAATATAAGCTTTTCCCGGATAATCGTAATTTACTCTACGTGTATGACCCTTACTATCGGTTGTAACATGAACAAAGGTAGCGTTATAGTCACAGCCTTCAATCTTTATCCCTTTATATGTGCTAGTAAATAGATTTCTTGATGTATAAGAATCAGGTGTTCTTAAAACATCACTTTCTTTTAAATAACTAAAACTTAATCCCTTTTTAGGAAAAATTTCATAATCATCGCCATAAATCTCTTTTAAATAGTTCTTATCAAATTCAGCTTTAAATGAATTTATCAATTTGATATTAATTCGACTAACACCAAATATCATTCCAACGATTCCAACTACGAATAAAATGAATCCAATAAAAGAAAAGGAAATATCTGCATCGTGATTAATAAAGATTAAGGCAATGAAAATTACTCCTACAAGTGTAAAGAGTCCAAAAATTATTAAAACAACGATTGCTTTGTTTAATAAGTTTTTTCGTAAAGACTCAAGTTTTGCAATCTTTTCTTCTACATTAGCCATTTTTTAATTGAATTAGAATTCAAATTTAACGTCTTGACGTTTTTCTTCATCAGCTTTGAAGAATTCTAAATCTTGAGTAAAGCCAATACGTTTAGCAACAATTGAATCTGGAAAGGTTACTCTCTTTTGATTGAAAATTGACACGTTAGAATTATATACTCTACGAGCAGCTTGAAGTTGTTCTTCACAATCAGCAGTTTGATTTTGAAGTAAAGTAAATTGTGTATCAGCTTTAAGTTGAGGATATTGTTCAACTACAACATTAATTCCTCTTTGGACTTCGCTTAATTCAGCATTGAGTTTACTCTTTTCATCTAAAGATAATTCATTAATATTGCCAGTTCTCATGCCAATAACTTTACTTAAAGTTTCGGCCTCATGTTTTGCGTAGCCCTTAACAGAAGCTAATGCTTTTGTTAAAAGATCATAACGTTTAGTTAAAGCAACATCAATTCCACTATTTGCTTCTTCAACTTTAACTTTGGTTTGCCTAAACCAGTTCATTGTTACAATGTACCATGCAACAATAGCAATAACCGCAATTAAGACAACTGCAACTACGACAATGGCGATAATGACGCCTGTGCTTAATAATAAATTAGGTATTATAAACATTTATTTGCCCTCCTTTTTGAATTATATCATAGTCATGCAAAAATAGATAAAAAACTCGTTATCTAAATAGTAAATTTTTAAAAGACGTTGATTTGATAAACTTTTTTTAATTTTTACAAATTAAACTCCTTTATATTAGTGAAGAGATATCTTCTAAGAAAGGAGGTTAAAAAAGTGATGCACTAAGCACCACTTCTTGATATTTCTTTATTAATGATAACTAGTCTTTAAATCCAATTTTCTTTAAATGCCAGATATCTTTATTATATTGTTCAATTGTTCTATCGCTAGAGAAATATCCACTCTTTGCAATATTGATTAAGCAGCTCTTTGTCCAAGCTTGTCTATCTTTATAATAGTTTTCAATTTCTTTTGACTCAGCAATGTATGCAGCAAAATCCATTAAAATGAAATATTCATCGTTATGATTCATAATTTCATCAAAGATACCTCTGAAACGGTCATGCATATTTTCACACCATGGACCATTAAATAAGCTATCTAAAATTCTTCTGATGTTTGGATCTCTGTTATATAAGTCCCATGGGTTATACATTCCACTCTTTTTAATGGATTCAATATCATTGACTTTTAAGCCAAAGATAAAGCTATTTTCATCGCCAACTCTTTCATTAATTTCAACATTAGCACCATCAAGTGTTCCAAGTGTTAAAGCACCATTCATCATAAACTTCATATTACTTGTACCACTTGCTTCTTTACCGGCGGTTGAAATTTGTTCTGAAATATCAGTTGCAGGAATGATAAGTTCGGCTAAAGAAACACCATAGTTTTCCATAAATACAACTTTAATGTATTTAGAAATTTCTGGATCATTATTAACTACATTAGCAACTGCGTTAATTAATGTAATAATTTCTTTTGCGAAAATATAACTTGGTGCAGCCTTTGCTCCAAAAATAAAGGTATGTGGGAGCATCTTGAAATCAGGATTACTCTTAAGTTCAAAGTAGTAATGCATGATTCTAAAGACATTTAAAAGTTGTCTCTTATAGGCATGTAATCTCTTAATTTGGGTATCGATAATTGAATGAGTATCAATTTTGATGCCATAATTCTTTTCGATGTAGTTAGCAAGTTTGATTTTGTTAAGGTGTTTTACTTTTCTTAAAGATTCAAGTGTATCTCTATCATCTTGATATTTAAGAAGTTTTTCTAAATCATCTGGATTTTTAATCCAAGAATCACCAATTTTTGAAGTGATTAATTTTGAAAGTTCAGGGTTTGAATACATTAACCATCTTCTATGGGTTACACCATTTGTTTTATTGTTGAATTTTTCTGGGAAATATTTATAGAAATCTTTAAAGGTTTCGTTCTTTAAGATTTCAGTATGTAAAGCAGCAACACCATTAACGCTAAAGCAAGTAAAGATAGCAAGGTTAGTCATTCTAACCATTCCATCTTTAATGATTTGCATATTACTAATTTCGCCTTCACTTAAGCCATGTTGATTCATCCAAATCATTGTACGACGATTAATTTCTTCAATAATCATGTAGCAGCGTGGAATTAAATTTTGGATATATTGAATTGGCCATTTTTCAAGTGCTTCAGGCATAATTGTATGGTTTGTATATGCAATACATTTTGTAGCTTGTTCCCAAGCTTCATCCCAACCAAAACCATGTTCATCCATTAAAAGTCTCATGAGTTCAGGAATTGCTAAAATTGGATGTGTATCATTAAGTTGGAAAACATAGCTTTCATAGAATTTATGTAAATCACCACCTAAACGAATAAATCCTCTAATAGCACTTTGAAGTCCAGCGCTAACAAAGAAATATTGTTGTCTTAATCTAAGAAGTTTACCATGTTCTGTTGTATCATCAGGATATAAGCCATGGCATAATTCATTAATTTGATTTAAATATTCATCAAATGAAATATTGTATGGGAAATTTTGTTCACTTGGTTGAGCTTTCCAAAGTCTTAAATTATTGGCAACACCATTTTTATAACCAACAACAGAAACATCATATGGGCAAGCAGTAATTTTTGTTGAATTGACTGTTCTAATTCCATAATCTCCATTAGGTTTTAAATAAGTTTCAGCATTACCATAAAAGCTAACTTCTACTGAATGTTTAGGTTTTCTAACTTCCCAAACATAACCATTTTGTAACCATTGATCAGGAAGTTCTATTTGGTTTTCATTAACAATTTTTTGCTTAAAGAAACCATATTCATAACGGATACAGTTACCATTTCCTGGATATCCTAAAGAAGCAATTGAATCTAAGAAACAAGCAGCAAGTCTTCCAAGACCTCCATTTCCTAAACCAGCATCAGCTTCCATGTCTTCGAGTTCACCAATATCAATACCAAGTTCACTCAAACCATCTTTACAAATATCATAGATACCAAGATTCATCATGTTATTTGTAAGTAAACGGCCAATTAAAAATTCCATTGAGAAATAGATTAATTGTTTTGAATGATTACTATTTAAGTATTCGTGAGTTTTACGCCAGTTATAGCCAGCATAATCTCTAACCATTTCGCCTAAAATATCGTATTTTTCTAAAACGTGAGCATCGGATGGAGAACGTCCATATTTTGCTGACATTCTAGATTTAAATTCTTTTGCAAATTCAGTTTTGTTTGAAAATATCATTTAATTAATTACCTTCCTTTTCTTCGGTATTTTCTTCACCATTTTTATGTGCATATTTGAAGATCATTGCAGCAAATGGTGCGATTTTAACCGTAATTTTGTGTGGTTTATTTTCTGGTCCCCAGTAATAAGACATAACATCTAAACCGTTATAAGCATTACTTCCACCATAAACATCTTTATCACTATTAAAGATTTCAGTGTAAGTTCCTTCACGAGTAACACCAATATCATATTGCTCGTAGTAATTTGGTGTCATATTGAAGATGAAGACTAAATGGGAATCGCCAACTCTTCTTTCAAAAGCGAATACACTATCGTTTTTGTTGTCGACCATAAGCCAATTAAAATGAACTGGGTTATATTCTTCATAGTGCATTGCACTTTCTTTTCTATAGATAAGATTTAAATCTCTAACAAGTCTAGAAACACTATCATGTTTTGGGAAACGTTTTAATTCCCATGGAAGAGATTTGGTTTCATTCCATTCATCCCAACTTGCAAGTTCATTACCCATAAAGTTAAGTTTTTTACCAGGATGAGCGAATTGATAAGTGTATAAATTTCTTACTAAAGCGAACTTTTGATCATAGTCGCCCCGCATTTTATTTAAAATTGTACCTTTCCCATGAACAACTTCGTCATGTGATAATGGTAATAAGAAATTTTCACTGAAGAAATAAGCCATTGAGAATGTTAATTTGTTATGGTCGTATTTCTTATAAATTGGGTCAAGAGCATAATACTTTAAAGTATCGTTCATCCAACCTAAGTCCCACTTATAGTCAAAGCCAAGTCCGCCATATTCAAGTGGTTTAGTGACGCCAGGAAAATCGGTTGAATCTTCCGCAATCATCATAATAGATTGATCAGCATAATGCATTTTGCCATTAAGTCTTCTAATGAATTCGGTGGCACCGTGATTTTCACCATTATTCTTGTTGCCATCCCAATAAACAATATTGCTAACAGCATCAACTCTTATGCCATCAAAATGGAAATAATCAATGAAGTATCTCATTGCACTCATCAAGAAACTTCTTACTGGATCTTTACCTAAATCAAATTGGCAGCTACCCCAAGGTGAATACATGTGTTCGTTACTATATTCATACATTGGAGTTCCGTCAAAATCCTTTAATGCCCAAGGATCAGTTGCAAAATGAACTGGAGCAAAATCAAGAATTACACCAATACCAGCTTGGTGAAGTCTATCGACAAAACTCATAAGTTGCATAGGATTTCCATAACGAGAATCGACACTATAGAAACCTGTTGCTTGATAACCCCAACTTCCATCAAATGGATATTGAGTAATTGGCATAATTTCAATATGTGTAAAACCTGTTTCTTTTAAATATGGAATCAAATAATCTGCAATTTCTTCATAAGACAAGTTTCTTCCATCAACTTTGCCCTTCCAACTTCCAAGATGCATCTCATAGATACTCATTGGAGCATCAAAATTTCTTGAACGTTGTTTTAAATATGGGGCATCATGCCAAATAAAACCATTAATATTAAATAAACGGGAACATGAGCCAGGACGATATTCGCTTAAAAAAGCAAATGGGTCAGCTTTATCAACATATTCACCCCTAGAGTTTCTAAAATGGTATTTATAGAAAGAGTAATTGTGTAGTCCTTCAATAAATATTTCGTAAACGCCAGAATCATCAATTCTGTTCATTTTATGAACAGTAGGATCCCATCCATTCCAATCACCAATGACACTTACATCACTAGCAGCTGGGGCATAAAGTCTAAAAACAACTCCCTCAATAAGTTTTTTACGAGAACTCTTTTTTGTCTTATTAGGGTCTTTTTTAAGAGGAATAGTAATTATTTCCTTTACCTCTCGAGTTTCAAAATGAGCACCAAAATATTTATAAGCTTCAATACATTGACCATTTAAATAGTCAAATAATAAGCCATAGGCCATAAAGCACCTAGTACTATACAAATAACCCCCTTGTAAGCAC
>UMAB01038790.1_pt1 | contig 22959 bp, 18 predicted proteins | sample 1963601 | NCBI WGS metagenome assembly UMAB01 (sample SAMEA4835905, study PRJEB28245) | human gut metagenome | biome: gut microbiome; material: fecal sample | place: Denmark | collected 2008 | reverse complement strand
CGGCCAAAGCGGGTAACACAACATCTTTTTCCGGCATGACTCTGGATGAGATAGAACGGCAAACTATTCTTCAGGCTTTGGAACAATACAAAGGAAACTTGAGTCAGGTAGCAATATCGTTGGGAATCAGTAGGGCAGCTTTGTATAGGAGATTGGAAAAATACAACATTAATCCGACCTGATTTTATGCGTGTCAAGTTTTTCTTCTTTATTCTGGTGCTTTCGCTACTTGGGCTGGGAGGTTGGTTGTTCTATTCATTCCGGGAGCAATTGACGATTCCGGTATATGTAGCCGAAATCATTATTATTTGCATTTTGTTCTATCTCAATGTGCTTTATCGCAGGGTGGTGAAGCCCATGAATACGATAGGAAACGGTATGGAATTATTGCGTGAGCAAGATTTCAGTAGTCGTCTTAGCCCGGTGGGGCAATATGAATCCGACCGAATTGTGAATATCTTCAATCGTATGATGGACCAGTTGAAGAATGAAAGGTTACGTTTACGTGAGCAGAATCATTTTTTGGATTTGCTTATACAGGCTTCTCCTATGGGAGTTGTGATTACGACACTTGACTATGAGGTGTCGCAACTCAACCCAATGGCAGTGAAAATGTTGGGAGTGAGTCAGGAAGAGGCCGAAGGTAAATTGCTGCAACAATTGGATTCTCCGTTGGCTATTGAACTGGCTTCCATTCCCAAAGAAGAAACGGCCGTTATTCGTCTGAATGATGCCAACATTTATAAATGTACGCATTCTTTTTTTATAGACCGTGGATTCAGACATCCTTTTTTCTTGATTGAGCGTATGACGGAGGAGGTTATGCGTGCCGAAAAGCGTGCTTATGAAAAGGTGATCCGAATGATTGCCCATGAGGTAAATAACTCAACGGCCGGTATTACTTCTACACTCGATACCGTTGAACAAGTACTTGCTTCCGAGCAGGGTATGGAGGACATCTGTGAGATGATGCGCATCTGTACAGACCGCTGTTATTCGATGAGTCAGTTTATTACCCGTTTTGCCGATGTCGTTAAGATTCCAGAGCCAACTTTGCAATCGGCTTCCCTTAATGAATTGGCTGCAACCTGCAAGCGTTTTATGGAAGGCATGTGTAATGAACGTGATATAATTCTTCGTTTGGAGTGTGATGCCGAAATGGAATTGGTTAACATGGATGTCTCCCTTATGGAACAGGTACTGGTCAACATTATTAAAAATGCGGCCGAGAGCATAGAACTGGCTGGCGAGGTGGAAGGGAATAGGCAAGGTGAGATAACAGTGCGTACCGTTGCTCCTGCTACCATTGAGGTAATTGATAATGGTCCTGGAATTAGTAAAGAAGCCGAAGCTAAGTTGTTCAGTCCTTTTTTCTCTACCAAGCCACACGGGCAAGGTATAGGACTTATATTTATTCGTGAGGTCTTGAACCGTCATGGTTGCACATTCTCCTTGCGGACGTATAGTGATGGGCTTACGCGTTTTCGTATTATGTTTGCTGTTTAACTTATCGATGATAGCTTTAAAGTGTTTGTTTCCGGTTTTAAAGGTGTTTTAGATATGCATATAGCATTCTAATGTTTCAAAATTATTAAGGAAATATGTGTTATTTCCAAAGTAAAGCAGTAACTTTGCCGAGTTTTAGAAAAGCTGATATGGGAAAAGAAACATCAAGTAGAATCCAAACTTCCATTCTTAACGCAGCAGAAAAGAAAGTACTTGTGTGGCTTGCACAAAGACAGCCACGTTGGGTTACTTCCGATTTTCTGACATATATGGGTGTATTGGGCGCAGTGATTTGCGCATTGGGCTTTATTTTGGCCAATTGGGATGTACGTTTTTTGTGGCTCTCATCATTTGGCCTGGTTGTAAATTGGTATGGAGATAGCCTTGACGGCACACTGGCAAGAGTGCGCAATACGCAAAGGCCCATTTATGGTTTTTTTATTGATCATAGTTTGGATGCTATTACTATTTGCATTATGTGCATTGGCGCAGGACTTTCGCCGATGTTTAAATTGAATATTGCACTGTTGGTATTGGCTGGCTATTTGGTTTTGTCTATTTATACATACGTGTGTACCATTCTGAAGGATGAATTCCGTTTGACTTATGGCAGTTTTGGGCCTACTGAATTCCGTCTTGTTATTATTATTATCAATACATTGTATATGTACACATCTTGGCGTGAATGGCATTGTGATGTGTATGGCATCAGTTTAGGAGTATTTGATATCGGTGGTATAGCTATTGGTGTTTTCTTGTATGTGGCATGGCTTTGTCAATTTTTGAAAGACCGGCGGATTCTGTCTTTGCGTGATCCTTTGAAGCCTTATCAACCTCAGAATAAAGAATAAGTTTCCAATCGTGCGTACTTACATTGAATTTGTACTGAGCCGTTTGTTTGGCACAGGAGTTGATACGCTTGTGTTGTGGCTTTGTTCCACTTATTTATTCACATCGTATTGGGGAGCCTATTGGGTATCGCCCGTTATTTCTTTTGAATTTGCGGTGATGAGTAACTTTTTGTGGTCATATTGCTGGATATGGCGTAAACGCCTTGATGGCAGATGTATGCGTGATTTTTGGTTGCGTTTTTTTGTATTCAATCTTTCATCCGTTTTGGGCTTCTTGATTAAGATGCTATTTTTGCTTATTTTTGAAAAGATATTCGGGTGGGATGTTGTATATTGTAACCTTGCGGCATTGCTTATATCGGGGCTTTTCAATTACTTTTTGGCCGACTGTGTTGTCTTTCGCAAACGGTCTTTGGCATCATCAAAGATTGAGTCAATGTGATAAATGATGCTTGTTGAAAGAACCCATTGTTTGGTTCTTTTGATTTTTTATAGGAAAGAGAATTATATATATCATGAGAAAGAGGATATATGTAGTTCTCTTTCTTTTTCTATACGTTTTTACAAGTAATCTAGGAAAATGAAATGCTGGAGTTTTTGTGGAAAGTTATGTGTTGTAATACTTGGCTCCAGAAAGAAAAAAGCTGTTTCAAAATAGAGATATATTTGCCTTGTGATAGATTGGGTGATGTTGGTTTTATGCCAAACCTGGCAAAGCTATCATTTGTTTTGAAACAGCTTTTTTGTTACTTAATTTCAATTTCTTCTTTCATATCAATTTCTTCGCCATGTATATCGTAGAATACATATTCCAAAAATGCCAGTTTCTGGTTGGGAATAATCTTGATACCAAATCCGTATTTCATTTGCCATTTTCGTTTTAAAGAAACGAGCCCTTGATTAACATAAGCGGCAATATACGGGTGGATGTGTAACGAGAATTTCTTTATCTTCAGTTTGTTGACCAAATAGTCTATTTTACTCTCTAAGGTATCTGTAAAAAGGATGGATGACTTGATTGTACCTTTACCAAAGCATGTGGGACATGTTTCAGTGGTATTGACATCCATTGCCGGACGAACGCGCTGGCGTGTTATTTGCATCAGGCCGAATTTGCTGAGAGGGAGAATATTGTGACGTGCTCTATCCTTTTGCATGTTTTGGCACATGCGTTCATAGAGTTTCTGACGGTTTTCGGCTTCATTCATGTCTATGAAATCTACAACAATGATACCCCCCATATCACGTAATCTTAATTGGCGTGCCAGTTCATCTGCTGCTCCTAAATTTACTTCCAGTGCATTAGCCTCTTGTCCATTGGCATTTTTAGTCCGGTTTCCGCTATTTACATCAACTACATGGAGTGCTTCTGTATGTTCTATAATCAGATAAGCTCCACTTTTGTATGAAACGGTTTTACCGAAGGATGATTTAATCTGTTTGGTTATACCAAAATTGTCGTAGATAGGAAGTTGTCCTTTATACAGTTTTACAATTCCTGCCCTGTCAGGGGCTATGAGTGTTACGTAATCCTTTATTTCGTGGAATACAGCTTCGTTATTGACGTATATATTCTCGAATGAGGGATTAAACAAATCGCGTAATAATCCTACAGCGCGACTGGTTTCTTCGTAAATTAATGTGGGATATTTTGTAGCTTTCTGTATTTTTACAACGGCATCTTCCCAATGTTTCAACAAGACTTTAAGTTCGCCATCGAGTTCTGCAACTCGTTTCCCTTCGGCAACAGTACGTACAATGATACCAAAATTTTTAGGTTTGATGCTCATTAACAATTGCTTGAGGCGGGCGCGTTCTTCGCTTGATTTAATTTTTTGTGATACAGAAACCTTATCGTTGAAGGGTATAAGTACCAAATATCTTCCAGCAAAGGAAAGCTCAGAAGTTAATCGTGGTCCCTTGGTTGAGATAGGTTCTTTGACAATTTGCACTACAACTTCCTGGCCTACTTTTAGCGTGTTGGCTACAGTTCCGTCTTTCTCTAAGTCAGGGAGTATGCTGGCTTTTGTAATAGGATTCAGTTTCTTTTTGTCACTTAAAGTCTGCTTGACATACTTTTCCAGCGAGTTGAATTGAGGACCAAGGTCCAAATAATGAAGAAAAGCATCTTTCTCGTAACCAACGTCCACGAAGCAGGCGTTTAGTCCTGGCATCAGTTTTTTTATACGGCCCAAATATATATTACCTACAGAAAAAGAGAGATTTCTTCCCTCACTTTGTAGTTCCACTAACTGCTTATCTTCTAGCAATGCAATGGATACTTCTTTGGGCTGTACATCAACAACGAGTTCGTTTGTCACAATAGTTTGCTTTTAAAGTTAATATTACAGGAATAATGTTGAAACAATACAATATTGTAATTTACAAATTCCTTATTTAAACAAAGAACAAACCCGCGAGACAATGGTATCACAAGTTTGTTCTTTATTTTGTCTTAAGACTAAAATTTACTTTTTGCTTTTATGTCTGTTCTTTCTTAGTCTTTTTTTACGCTTATGCGTAGACATTTTATGTCTTTTTTTCTTCTTTCCGCTTGGCATAGCTTTAAAATTTTATGGGTTAATACTATGGTTTATTATTTTTTCACTGAAAGAGTGAATGTTTTGGCAGGCTTAAATGCCGGGATGTTATGCTCCGGAATGATGATTGTAGTGTTCTTGGAAATGTTACGTGCAGTTTTTTGCGCTCTTTTTTTCACAACAAAACTACCAAACCCGCGAAGATAAACATTCTCATCTTTTGCAAGAGATGTTTTTACGGCTTCCATAAACGCTTCAACAGTAGTCAACACTGTTACCTTGTCAATTCCGGTGTTTTTTGTAATTTCGTTTACAATATCAGCTTTAGTCATTTTTCTTTAAAAAAAATATTATTACTATAGTTTTCCTAATTTTTTGGACTGCAAATATATAGCTTTTTGGCGGCTCTGAAAAATATATTTCGGAGAATTTTCTAAAAAAGTCTCTAAGAGAATTTGAAGCAGTTTGATTTTGTTTGATTATAAATGTGGGTATTTTTAGTTTAGTATAGATAAAAATTAGGTTGTAAGGGTAGTTTTTAGAGAATATATTACTTTTGTGGCGTAAATATTGTATGTGTATTATTGATTATAATGGATAATCTGTTTTCAAAAATATTGTTAGAATGGTATAACGTGAATAAACGGAATTTGCCTTGGCGCTCGACGTCTGACCCATATATGATATGGATTTCGGAAGTGATTTTGCAGCAGACCAGAGTTGTACAAGGATATGAATATTTTTTGCGTTTTGTAACACGTTTCCCTGATGTGAGGTCTTTGGCGGAGGCTTCTGAAGAAGAAGTGATGAAATATTGGCAAGGTTTGGGGTATTATTCGCGTGCCCGTAATTTGCATACTGCGGCCAGGAGTATGGTAAATGGTGAGTTCCCAAAAACTTATGCAGAGGTACGCAATTTAAAAGGTGTCGGTGATTATACGGCTGCAGCCATATGTTCAATAGCTTATAATATGCCTTATGCAGTAGTTGATGGGAATGTGTATCGTGTCCTTTCGCGTTATTTTGGGGTTGATTTGCCAATTGATTCTACTCAAGGGAAAAAATATTTCTCGGTATTAGCTTTTGAAATGTTAGATAAAGAACATCCTGCTGATTATAATCAAGCAATTATGGATTTTGGGGCAATTCAATGCACTCCTCAAGCTCCGGCGTGTATGCTTTGTCCGCTTTCTGATAGTTGCTTGGGCTTTTCTAATGGGATTGTTATGACGTTACCAGTGAAGCAACACAAAACAAAAGTGAGTAATCGGTATTTTAATTATATTTTGGTACGTATGGGGGAATATATTTTTCTGCGTAAAAGAACAGAAAATGATATTTGGAAAAATCTCTTCGAGTTGCCATTGGTAGAAACAGACCGGGAATTGTCAGAAGAAGAATTTTTTGCATTGCCTCAATTTCACTCTCTTTTTGTAGAAGGGGACAAACCTGTAATTAGGCTTTTGCAGAAAGGGGTGAAACATGTTTTGTCGCACCGGATCATATATACAAATTTTTACGAGGTAATTTTATCTGAAAGTTCTCTTTCTTTTTGGGGTTATCAGAAAGTAAAGATTGATCAGATAGAACAATTTGCAGTGTCTCGTTTGATACATTCTTTCTTGAAGAAATATCTATAAAAGTAGTTGGTAGATTTGTTTTGTGCAGATATTCTCGTTAATTTTGGCAACAAATATAATTTATTCAGATTTATGTCAGTAAATAAAGTAATATTAATAGGAAATGTAGGGCAAGAGCCTAAGGTTACTTATTATGATGGTGGTAATTGTGTTGCACAATTGTCTTTAGCTACAACTGAAAAAGGATACACTTTGCAGAATGGTACCCAAATTCCTGATCGTACGGAATGGCATAATCTTATATTTCGCAACCGATTAGGCGAAATTGTCGAAAAATATGTTCATAAAGGTGATAAATTATATGTAGAAGGAAAGATCCGCACGCGTTCTTATGATGATCCGGCTGGTATTAAGCGTTATGTTACTGAGATTTTTGTAGATAATATGGAAATGTTGTCACCCAAAGTGCCGATGTCATCTGCTACTACAGGGGGGACAACTGTACAAAATGTTCAGCCTATGAATGCCGTGCAATCTCAGAGTAGTTCAATGCAAGACACGGTTGCTGATGATTTACCTTTTTGATATGTTTAACTAAAAAAAAAATCGTTGGACTCAGATTCATTTTTTTATAATATGGCAGATATATTCCAAGGTATATCTGTACAAGCGCCATCTGTATCTGCAATTGTTGCTATTGTATTAGCGGGTTTGTTATTGTTTGTTTCAGGGTTTGCATCAGCTTCTGAAATAGCTTTTTTTTCTCTATCTCCTTCTGATTTGAATATAATTGCAGAAGGAAAATATCCATCTGACAGGAAAATTACTAATTTGTTATCCGATACGGAGCGGTTGTTGGCAACGATCTTGATAACGAATAATTTTGTAAATGTAACAATTATTATGCTCTGTAATTATTTTTTTATGAGCGTTTTTTTGTTCCATTCTGCAATTGCGGAGTTTTTGGTGTTGACTGTAGCTTTGACATTTTTGTTATTGCTATTTGGTGAGATAATGCCTAAAATCTATTCTGCTCAGCGAACACTTGGATTTTGCCGTTTTGCTGCACCGGGAATCTTAGCGTTTCGTGCTATTTTTTATCCGTTGGCGTCTTTGCTTGTGCGTTCTACTTCTTTTTTAAACAAACACGTAACGCGTAAGAATCATAATATATCGGTGGATGAGTTATCGCATGCATTAGAATTGACAGACAAATCAGAACTTTCAGAAGAGAATAATATTTTGGAAGGAATTATACGTTTTGGTGGAGAGACTGCCAAGGAAGTTATGACTTCTCGTTTGGATGTGGTTGATTTGGATATACATACTCCGTTCAAGGAGGTATTGAATTGCATTGTGGAGAATGTCTATTCGCGTATACCTGTATATGCTGATACTAAAGATAATATTAAAGGTATTTTGTATATAAAAGATTTACTTCCTCATTTAAACAAAGGTGATAATTTCCGTTGGCAATCATTGATAAGACCTGCATATTTTGTGCCTGAGACGAAGATGATAGATGATTTGTTGCGTGATTTTCAGACTAATAAAATTCATATTGCTATTGTTGTCGATGAATTTGGCGGAACGTCGGGTATTGTTACGATGGAGGATATCATCGAGGAGATTGTGGGTGAAATACGGGATGAATATGATGAAGAAGAATATAATTATTCGATGTTGAATGAGCATACTTGGGTGTTTGAAGGCAAAACATTGCTGACAGATTTCTATAAAATTACCAAAATTGATGAGGAGGCATTTGATGAAGTTGCCGGGGACGCTGATACGTTGGCTGGGTTATTGTTGGAGTTGAAGGGAGAGTTTCCTGCATTACATGAAAAAGTGGTATATGGTCGTTACGAATTTGAGGTGTTGGAGATGGATAATCGGCGTATTTTAAAATTGAAGTTTGTAATAAATCCGTTATCTATTGATACCGTTAAAAAGGAAAGTTGATGTCTCTTTTTATGCAACACATAGATCGGGATTACCGGTGGGCTATTTGGAAAAACGATGAAACGATTGAAGAATTGTTGGAACTGATTCCAGAGCATGAAAAATATCGTAGTCAAATTGAACGATTTTCGGCTCCACATCGTAGAATGGAATGGCTGTCGGTGCGCGTCCTTTTATTTACTTTATTAGGGAAAAATGTTGATGTGGCTTATGCAACAAACGGAAGACCATATTTAAGAAATCTGTCAGCCTCGATCAGTATTTCGCATACTAAGGGTTATGTGGCTGTTCTTCTTGCCAAGTCATCATGTAAGCCAGGTGTTGATATTGAGCAATATGGTGAACGTGTGTGTAAAGTGGCTCATCGGTTTATGCATGCTGAGGAATCTCCTTCAGAATATGCTGGTATCACAATATGGTCCTTGTTATTGCATTGGTCGGCTAAAGAGACAATGTTTAAAGCTATGGATGTACCGGAAGTTGATTTTCGGACGCATCTTCGTGTGATGCCTTTTAAAGTACAGGAGCATGGCTGTTTTGAAGCTTTGGAATTTAGGACAAAGCAGCGACGGCATTTTCATATTCATTATCTGCTCCATCCTGATTTTGTTTTTACATGGTCGGTTGACTGATATTTTTATTCCTCGTGTGATGTTTTTTGTTTTTCGCATACGTTTGGTAACTACTACTACGTTCATGTGGTTATCGGTGTAAATAGGTTGTGGAATGATTAGATGGAGTAAGTTTTAACTATTAAAGGGATTTTTAAAGTAGTTGGGTTGCAATTCTAAATATAGTTTGATTGTTAGTGTTTGTGTCGAAAATCTTTTGTTGTTTTCATATTGACTTTTATAATCGATTCTTGATGAATATGCATATTTATTCTTATATGAATAATAGATTTTTATTTTAATGTTCAGTGAATATCGTTTGACAAAAATGTCCGGGCGAAATCACTTCGGCCGGACATCGTTCAAATAAACTTGGCAGAGTTTATTGTTTTGGTTACTTTCTTTGAAATAGTTGGGATAAATGAACAGATGCGGATTTATATATCCGGCTTCATTAGACTCAACGCTTTTTCCTCGAAAGCAATGATAAACGGTTGCATGGCAGGTCTTCTGACTCGTTTCTGTTGCAGACGGCCTTCCCGGAATTAATTCCAGTGGCTAAAGAAAAATGCCTGCAAGCATATTATGAAACTTACAGCAGCGGGACTGTTCAGGACTTTCACCTGATTCCCTTTTAATTGCGCCCTTGAACAAGGGTAGCAAACCAATGCATGACAAAGATATACAATTTTTCTGGTAAACAAACAGAAATGAGATTATTTTTCTTTAGCTAATGTAAAAACAAATTCCAGTCCTCCACCTTGTCTGTTTTTGGCTGAGATTGTTCCTCCGTGTATGAGTACGGCATTTTTTACGATAGCAAGACCTAAACCGGTTCCTCCTAGTTTGCGTGAGCGTCCTTTGTCTACGCGATAAAAGCGCTCGAATAGACGATTAAGGTGTTCAGGTGCAACTCCTACACCTGTATCAGCAAAGCTAAAATAGTAGAAATTATCATCTTCACGGAAACAGTTGATGTTGATTTGGATATTGTTCCCGGCATACGCAATGGCATTATCCATCAGATTTCGGAAAATGGAGTATAACAGTGAATAATTTCCTTTTAATTGAATACCTGCACGAAGAGAGTTGATGACTGTGATTTGTTTTTGTTCCAGTTCTAGAGTTACTTCGTTAATAATGTTAGCCATTAGTATGCTGATGTCTACTTTCTCCATATCAATCATGTTGGCGGCTTCGTCCATGCGGGTTAATACGGATATGTCGCGTAGCAGCCGGCTTAATCGGTTGCTTTGTGCATAGCATCGTTCCAGAAATATCTGCATTTTCTCACGTGGTATGTTTTCGTTGCTGACAATTGTTTCCAAATATCCTTGTATACTGCTTACAGGAGTTTTTAATTCATGAGCAATATTTTGGGTTAATTGGCGTTTAAGGCGAATTTGTTCTTCTTCCTGTGTGATATCGTTGATGGATATTTCAAAACTCAAATCTTGGAATATAATACATTCTACTACAAAAACACGCCCATTTTTGTTAATGGTGATGGACATGCGCTTTTCTTCTTTGTCGGCTGGTAATCCTGCTTTATTTATAAAATGGGTGATATCTTTAAATTCAACGATTGAGAAGATTTCTTCAGTTGTTTCAAGATTTGAATCTGAAATAAGATTGCTGTATTGTGTAAATAGATTGTTTACCAATATTTCTTTTTTATCTTTGGTAAATACTCCTAGTCCTTCGCGTGAGGTTTGTAAGTGTGTTATCAGTTTTTCACGCTCAATGTATAAAGCTTCTTTCGTCTCACGAACACGCTTGTATATTTGTATAATATGTTGTGATATTTCTCCTAATTCATTATGTGGAAAAGCCGATTGTATATTTATGTCAATTGGTTCGTTCTTGTCGGCGCGTTTAGCAAACTCTTGAAGCTGATTAATGGCTGTACCCAGTTTTGTAGTGAATTTATAGAAAATTGATATGAGCAGAAAAGATATAATGGTGGTGAACCATAGGTAATTGGGATCGACTGATAAATTCTTTATTAAATTGATGTCATAAGGTAGTGCCGACCGGATGATGTAATCGTCATAGACAGTAGCCGAATAAAAATAGGGTACACCGGTAGTTTCTGATGTTCGTCGTACATCATATCCTTTTCCTTTTTTTAGAGCTTGCTGTACTTCAGGTCTGCTCAAGTGATTCTCCAGTTTTAGCTTATGACTATAATTGTCAAATAATACTGCACCATACAGGTCTGTTATGGTGACCCGTAGATCTTTGTTTACGTCTTGCGCTATGTATTTGTCAAGAATTGGTTTCCATAGGCTATCTGGAAGTTGGTTCATTTTTAGATGCAAACGTTCGTTGTAGTCTTGAAGTTGCAGGTTAAGAAGTTCTATCTTATATTCTTTTTCTCTTTGGTATTGATAGATTATAAAACAGGCAGCAAATGCCAAAAATAATGAGATAACAGACAAAAAAAGCTTTCGACTGAACGAAAATAAATGTCTGTCTTTATTCGGCTTCAAAACAGTATCCATATCCAAGTCGGGTTACAATGCATTTACCATATATTCCTATTTTTTTTCGCAACCGTGTTATGTTAACGTCTATGGTACGGTCCAATACATAGACTTCTTCACTCCAAATGCGGCCTAATATATCTTCGCGTGAAAAAACTCGTCCCTTATTTTGTAAAAGCAAGAATAGAATTTCGAATTCTTTCTTCGTAAGTGGAACTTCTGTGCCGTCAATACTGACCTTTTTTTTGACAATATCCAATACCAGCGATTTATATGTAAGTTGCTCCGGTATACGCGAGGTTTCTTCCTGATTCGTTCGGCGTAATACAGCCTTTATTCGAGCAACGACTTCACGCAGTGAAAATGGTTTGGAGATATAATCATCAGCTCCGAGGTTAAATCCAGTAACAGTATCGTTCTCGGTGTCCTTGGCCGTGATAAATATGATTGGGATATTGGCTGTCTTTTTGTCCTTTTTTAATATACTTGCCATTCTAAATCCTGAAATTTCTCCCATCATAACGTCTAGTAACAGTAGATTATAACTACTGATGTCTAATTTGAGAGCTTCTTCGGCGGAGTTGGCGGTGTCTACTACATATCCTTCATTTTCAAGATTGAACTTTAGGATTTCGCACAAATCTTCTTCGTCGTCAACTGCTAGTATTCGGTACTCATTCATTGTGTTCATTGTTCTTTTATGGTGTTGCAAGTGATGTATAAACGACTTGCATCATCTGTTAAACATTTGTTCCTTTTTTATCTGTTGGCAAAGGTGTGGAGTTCTTGTTACGGTATAATGAAATATGTGTTACAATAGTATTTCAATTTTCTATGGAGCATTTTCTCCTTTCTCTGCACTGTTGCCTTGTTAGTTTTGTATTAGCAAATATAGCTGATTTTGTTGTAGGAACAAAGATGGGTGCATAAAGTTTATACTGCTTTTCATGCTCTTATATATCAGGTGTATAGTGACGAGATAAATTTTATGTCCAAATTATATTTATTTGCTCAATATATGTTTTGTTCTATAGAGTAAAGTGAAGAAGGTGTGGATTGCATATGAATCTGATTTATAGATATGGTATTGTGTATTTTGAAACAGATCCTTGTAATATTATAATAGGCTAAATTCGTAGTCAGAATTGTATGTTTCGATTTCTCTATCTGATAATGTATTACATTCTTTGTTGAAGCAGATTGTATAAAACCTTATTTGTGATTATAATCCTTAATTTATGTTTACTTATTTGCTCTAGTGAAAAATCAAATGATTTATATTTTATTTACAATAATTTAATAATTAAAACTGTGATATTTCTAAATTTATTTATATACTTGCAAACAAATCCAAATAATAAAGCTTATGAAAAGGAATTATTGCTTATCATTAGTTCTTCTTGCATTGTTTGGAATGGCTACTCCTAGTCCGTTAAAAGCAGTCGATGGTGTAGCCAATTCTCAGACTACTCAGCAAGTAAAGAAAATCACAGGTAAAGTTGTTGATACAAAGGGAGAGGCGATTATTGGCGCCAGTGTATTGGTGAAAGGTACTGGTACGGGTACAGTAACTGATATTGATGGACAATTTACTGTTGAAGCTTCAGTGGGTAGCACATTGGAGATTTCTTTTATAGGTTATGCTACGCAAGCAGTGCAGGTCACATCAACTAATAATTATAACGTGACGTTACGTGATGATACACAGGCTTTGGATGAAGTTGTTGTAACCGCTATGGGTATTAAAAAAGAACGGAAAGCGTTGGGATATTCTGTTTCTGAAATTGATTCGGAGGAATTGCTGAAAAATAAACAGACCAATGTTGTCAATTCTTTAGCTGGTAAGGTGCCTGGGGTAAACATTACACAGAGTAGCGGTGCAGCAGGCGCAGGTGCTAATATAACAATTCGTGGTGGCAATTCTACTTCTGAAGGACGCGAAAATCAACCGTTGTTTGTTGTTGACGGTATCATTTACGATAACTCGACAACCGTAGTTGGAAATTCAGGAACAGACGGTATGACCCGTAGTAATACGACTTACTCAAATCGTGTAATGGATATTAATCCTGAAGATATTGAGAGTATGTCGGTATTGAAAGGAGCTGCTGCTGCTGCTCTTTATGGCTCGCGTGCTGCTGATGGAGTTGTGATTATTACGACAAAGAAAGGAGAAGAAGGTGCTGTAAAAGTTGATTTTAGTAGTAAATTCAGTACTTCGTGGGCAACAAAATTACCTGAGGCTCAGACGCAATTTGGTCGCGGTTGGTATTCGGAGAATGGTGTGATGACAGATATCACTTATCAATCTTGGGGTGAAAAAATTGGTGCTGATGTTCCTGTTTATGATAACATCGGTAATTTTTTCCAGAACGGTTCGGTTTGGGACAATAGTGTTAGTGTATCGGGTGGTAACAAGAATGGATCTTTCTATTTGTCGGCATCCAATTATTCTCAAGACGGTATTGTTCCCACAACAGGTTATGACAAGACTACTTTCCGTTTTAACGCAGAGCAGAAATATGGTAAGTTAACGGTTGGAGCTAATGTGTCTTATTCTATTGCTAATACTGATAAGACGTTGACTTCAGGTGGGTTGTATGGTGGTGGTGGCAATGGTACAATGACTGCTTTGTATGGTTGGCCGCAAACAGAAGACATGAGACATTATCTGAATGAAGATGGTAGCAAGTATCGTTTGTTTGATGGTATTTTGAGTTTGGCGGATGATACTGAAAATCCTTACTGGATTATTAATAAGGATGAAATTTCAGATGAGACTAAGCGTTTTACTGGGGCTTTGAATGCATCGTTTGAAATAACAGATTGGTGGAATGTTGCGGCCCGTGTAGGTTATGATAATTATACGACAAACGGTTATACTTATATAGCTCCGGGATCAGTAGTTAGTGAAATTTACCAGAATGGTCGTTTAAGTAAGAATAAGTACGACTATACTTATATTTCTACTAATATTATGACCAATTTCCATAAGACATTTGGTGATTTTGATTTCAACTTGCTTTTGGGTACTACTTCAGAAGATACCAAATGGGTAAATCAGACCTATTGGGGATATAACTTTGTTACAGAAGGAACTGTTAGTTTCGGAAATATTGCTAATGAGAATAAGTTCTTTACAGATAATACTACCAGAAAACGCCTGGTAGGTGCTTATGGTGAATTTAGGGCATCGTATAAGAATATTGCTTATTTAACGGTGACAGGTCGTAATGACTGGTCGTCCACACTTCCGGTAGATAATCGCTCTTATTTCTATCCTTCAGTTAGTGGGTCTTTTGTATTTACTGAATTACTTCCGCAAAATGACATTCTCTCGTTTGGTAAGGTACGTGCATCATGGGCACAAGTCGGTAAAGATGCAAATGCTTATGCGACAATGACATATGTTAACAGTCCTTATAAATATGGTGAATATGTGGCTGTGGGTAATGCATGGCAAAGAGGTAATCCTTATTTGAAGCCTGAAATTCAGACATCTTGGGAAGTAGGCGGTGAATTGCGTTTTTTGAACGGCAGATTGGGATTAGATTACACCTACTATTATAGCAGGACTAAGAATCAGATTGCCAATCCTCGTTTATCGAATGCCAGCGGTTATATTTTTACTTCTTTGAATTCGGGTTCTGTGATTAATAAGGGTATGGAAATTGCCGTAACAGCCAAACCGGTTGTTACAAAAAATTTTGAGTGGGAGCTTGTTTTGAATACTTCGTATAATCGTGGTCGTTTGGGAGATTTCTTGGAAGGTGTAGACTTTTTCTATCCAACAGATGCACAATTTGGAACTGTGAAGTCGGCTTCTATTCCGAATGGTGGATATTTTATGGGATTGACAGGTACGGTATGGGAAAAGGACGAAGATACTGGACAATATTTAGTGGATCCTACAACGGGGCTTTACAAAATTGCGGAAGACCAGAATACAATTGTCGGTAATCGTGAACCTAAATTAATAGGTGGTTTAGGAAGCACATTCCGCTATAAAGATTTCAGCTTATCATTTTTACTTGATTTCCGTTTGGGTGGCGATGTTTATAACGGTACGGAATATTATATGACTTCCAGAGGTTTGAGTAAACAGACAACTGCTAATAATCGTGAGTTTGTTACGGTTCAGGGTATTGATAGTGAGACTGGTGCTGTTGTTGATCAGACCTATTATGCAGACCAGAATTATACAATTTCAGGTGTAAGCTACTCTGGCAAATATATGATTGAACAGTATTGGAGTAATTATTGTAGCAATTCTGAAAACTTTATTCAGTCTGTAAATTGGTTGAAACTGAGATCTTTGTCATTGAGCTATGATTTTACAAGATTAATTCGGAAGCAGAATATAGTTAAAGGACTTTCTGTTAATGTAACAGGTACTAACTTGTTTACTTGGACTAACTACAAGGGTATGGATCCTGAAGTTAGTACTGCAGGTGGTACAGGTGGTTCTGGTGCGACTGGTATTGACTATTGTAGTGTGCCTTCTACAGGAAGTTTTACTTTTGGTGTTAATCTCACATTCTAATAACATTAAAAAAGAAGATTATGAAGAAATTTAGATACATTATACTAAGCTGTATGCTAGGATTGAGTTTTACAGCTTGTGAGGATTGGTTGGACGTAAATACTGACCCGAACAATCCTAATAATGAAAGTATTACAGTGTCGAGCCGGTTGCCGTATATTCAAAGGTTCTACATGTATTCTGCCGGAGTGACAAATTTTCGTACTGCATGTTTGGCTGGGGTTTATTACAGTAATAACGGGAACAATAATACTTTGTCTACTACATGGGCTTGTGCTGCGGGTGCTACAACCACTTCCTATCAGACTTGGTTTGTTGGTGCAGCCTCCAATTTGAATGATTTGTATAATAAGGCAGAAAAAGAAGGTGCGTATCATTTTATGGCTGCGGCTAACGTAATGCATGCTATGGGATTTATGGAGATGCTTGATCTTTATGGTGAAATGCCTTATACTTATGCTTTAAGTGAAACTGCTAGTCCTGCTTATGATACCGGTAGAACCATTTATGAAGGTTGTATTCGCAAATTGGATGAGGCTATTGAACTCTTTGGTAGAACACAGGAAGTTGGTGCTGAAAGCCTGTCTCAAGGTGACATCTGGAACGATGGTGATGTGAACAAATGGATTAAGTTGTGTTATGGTTTAAAAGCCAGATATTTGCTTAAATTATCAAAGAAAGCGGATATGTATGATGCTGATGTGATTTTAGAGTGCTTGAGCCATGCTCCGCAAAGTAACGATGATAATGTTTTAGCTCCTTGCTATAATGTTGCTAATGATGTTACAGATTATTTACTGAGTGACCCTTTCCAGACAAATACCAATTGGGATAGCGCGGCATATGGTAGTAACCAACGTATTTCTGAGTATTTTCGTAATTTGTTAGTAAATATGCGCAATGCAGGTATTATTGACCCTCGTATGGAAAAAATAGTTCCTGCTACAATGTGTAATATAAAGCTTGGTGATGATGGTAAAGTGCGTTCTAATGATTGGTTTCGTGCATTGGGCGTTGATTCGCATGGTGAATCTTTCCGTTTAGTAAAAGGAGGAGCCACTTCTATAGCTTTACCTACTTATGCCAGTGAGTCGAAAGATATAGCTTACACTATTTCTGATGCAGTCGATCGTGCGCAGTTTATAGCTGATATGACAGGCAAACATCCTTGTAAAGTAGAAGGTAATACAGTGACAGTTACTTATGGTAAAGGTTCAATTTATGTAGATAATGAGAATTATATTTATGCAGGTGATACTGCTTATGTGAATTTGCGTTCAGGTGCTGTACTGACTGGTAATTCCAGCTTAGGCGAGATGGATGTAAATTGGTATTATTCTGCGGATGCTATGAACGCTGGTGTGGTAGGGTCTACGGGTTCATTCCAGACACGTCCTATATCTGATTTTGAAGTGTTAACTTATCATGAGATGTGTTTCATTAAGGCCGAAGTATATATGCGTAAGGGTGATAAAAGCAATGCACTTATTGCGTATAAAGAAGGTATTCAGGCTCATATGGATATGATGCAAGACAAATTGACAGAATGGAAAGCGGCTGGTTATAATAATCCTGATATGTGGCCAATGGATGAGGGAGCTATTAGCAACTATTTGGCAAGTGCAGCAGTTTGTCAGGATGCTGCTGATTTAACAATGGCTGACATTATGTTGCAAAAATATATTGCAATGGGTTGTAGCATTGAAAACTGGAACGATATGCGTCGATTCAATTATAGTGCGGGTAATATTGCCGATTTTGGTGTGGTTTATCCTAATTTTGATCGTGGACCATTGTTTGCAGGGCAAGCTCAAGTAACAGGCACAAGTCCTACTGATTTGCAGTATTGGGTTCGCCGTTTCAGACTTCCCTCTTCATTAGAGTTGAGTTATAATGCGACACAGGCTTTAGCTGTCAATGCCAATGCTTTGGCGACTAATATTTGGTGTTATCCCGTTTGGTGGGATTGTACTACAGATGAGGAGTATGATAACTATTTGAAATAAGTTTCTTGGTTGTGTAGATTGAGGCAACCGGTCCTTTTATGGACCGGTTGTTTTTGTTTTATATATTTGCAACATATTCTTATGAATATTACTTTTGTAGTGTTTAGATAACTTCAATATGGAACAAGGCAAGAAATTTATTTCTCCGGGTGCATGGTTTTCTATGATTTATCCGGCAGAGTGGAATGAATTTGAAGGTGGTGAAGGCGCTTTCCTATTTTACAATCCCGATGAATGGACTGGTAATTTTCGTATTTCTGCTTATAAAGGGAATGCCGGATATGGCAAAGAATGCGTATTGCAGGAGCTGAAGGAGAATTCATCGGCGACAAAGGTCAAAATTGGTAGGTTGGAATGTGCATACAGCAAGGATATGTTTGATGAAGGAGGCAAACAATATACTTCGCACATTTGGATTGCAGGTATTGGAAATATAGCTTTTGAATGTTCGTTTACTGTGCCTAGAGGAGCTTCGTGTGAAGAAGCTGAAGGGGTGTTGGCTTCATTGGAAGTGAGACAAGAGGGCGAGAAATATCTGGCGGAAATCATTCCCGTCCGTCTTTCGGAAATCTATCAGATAAACGAAGCGTATGAATGGGTGGAGAACACGGTAAAAGATATGTTGAAGAAGGGTTTTCAAGGCGTAGAGGAAGATATTGCCAGTATGCAACAAGTGGTGGACAATGGCAACATCGGGCGGAAGAAGAAAGAGGCCTGGCTTTCATTGGGAATTGTGCTATGTGTGATATTGTGTAACGAAGCCGATGGTATGGAGTGGCGCACTTTGATTGACGGCAATCGCGAATTTCCTGTTTTGCTCAATGTGGCAACCGGCAGGTGGATTGATCCGATGAAACTCGTTTGGAGCAAGGTAAAGGCTGGAGAAGTTTGTAATCTGGCAGAGACTTATAAAAATATGTCCTTACTCGTGTGAGAGGGAAATATATGGATCTTTTATAATAACGATTTTTTTATCGACTATTTTGGCAGCAATAAATTCTATTCTTCAGGTAGAAAATTTAACAAAGTCGTTTGGAGACTTGGTGTTGTTTGAAAACATTTCCTTTGGTATGTCTGAAGGGCAGCGTATAGGGTTGATAGCTAAAAATGGAAGTGGTAAGTCAACCTTACTTAATATTCTTTCGGGAAAAGAGGGATATGATAGTGGTATAATTTCTTTCAGGCGCGATTTACAAGTCGGATATTTGGAGCAAAGCCCATATTATCCTGAAGAACTGACCGTACTGGAAGCTTGTTTTCATCACGGAAATCCCACAGTAGAGTTGATAAAGGAGTATGAACGCTGTATGGAGGCCGATGGTCATCCGGGTTTGGATGATATACTTCTGCGGATGGAACATGCAAAGGCGTGGGATTATGAACAGAAGATTAAACAAATTTTGTCGCAACTGAAAATACGGGATTTCGGGCAGCAAATAAAATTCCTTTCTGGTGGGCAACTGAAGCGTGTAGCTTTGGCGAATGCCTTGATTACCAATCCCGATTTGCTTATTCTAGATGAGCCGACCAACCATTTGGATCTGGATATGACAGAATGGCTGGAAGACTATTTGCGACGAACGAATATCACGTTACTGATGGTGACCCACGACCGTTATTTCCTGGATCGGGTATGTTCTGAGATTATGGAAATAGACAATTGTACTATTTATCAGTATAAAGGCAATTACAGTTACTATCTGGAGAAACGTCAGGAGCGTATAGAGGCCAGGACTGCCGAAGTGGAACGTGCCAACAATCTGTATCGTACGGAACTGGAATGGATGAGACGTATGCCGCAGGCTCGTGGGCATAAGGCCCGTTACCGGGAAGAGGCTTTTTATGAACTGGAGAAGGTGGCCAAGCAGCGTTTTAACGATAATAATGTCAGGCTGGATATCAAGTCCTCTTATATTGGTAGTAAGATTTTTGAGGCTGATCATCTGTATAAGTCGTTTGGTGACTTAAAGATATTGGATGATTTCTCTTATATTTTTGCACGGTATGAGAAAATGGGGATTGTGGGCAACAATGGAACCGGAAAATCTACTTTTATTAAAATACTGATGGGTGAAGAGAAAGCAGACAGCGGAACATTGGACATTGGCGAAACAGTACGCTTTGGATACTATTCGCAGGAGGGATTGCAGTTCGATGAACAGATGAAGGTGATAGATGTGGTACAAGCCATTGCCGAAGTCATAGAATTAGGTAATGGAAAAAGGTTGACAGCTTCACAGTTCCTGCAACATTTCTTATTTACACCCGAAACGCAGCACAGTTATGTCTATAAGTTGAGCGGAGGCGAACGCAGGCGGCTTTATCTCTGTACGGTATTGATGAGGAATCCAAACTTTTTGGTACTGGACGAACCTACCAATGACCTTGATATCGTAACCCTGAATGTACTGGAAGAATATTTGCGCAATTTTAAAGGATGTGTGATTGTTGTGAGTCACGACCGCTATTTTATGGACAAGGTGGTGGACCATTTGCTGGTGTTTAACGGACAAGGCGATATCCGGGATTTTCCGGGTAATTATACGCAATATCGCGAATGGAAAGAAAATAGGGTACATCTGGAAAAGAAAAAGGAAAAGCAGGTTTCTCAACCACACGAAGAAAAAACTGTTAAAATACGGCAAGACGGTAAACGGCGTATGAGTTTTAAAGAAAAACGTGAGTTTGAACAATTGGAGCAGGATATTGCTACTTTGGAGGCTGAGAAGAAAGTTTTGGAAGAAGCTTTGTGCAGCGGTGGCCTTTCTATAGATGAACTGACAGAAAAATCAAAACGCTTGCCTTTGGTATCTGACCTCATTGACGAGAAAACCATGCGCTGGCTGGAACTCAGCGAACTTGATGGCTGATTGGGGGTGAGGCTGTATGCATACATGCGAGACACGGAATCCGGTAAATTTCCGAGAAAAGTATTTTTCTTTTTTCAGATATCCGGATTCTATGTCCCGCATGTTTTGTATAGATTAGGCTTAAATTGTAGTTATTGTTTTAGTAGAAACTCATCAATGGCCTTTTTGTAGGTATCTTTGTCGGCTGCTCCCGGAAATAGTTGTGGGGTACCTTCCTGTGGGATAAATACCAATAGCGGAATACTGGTTACATTGAATAGTGCAGCCAATTCTTTTTCTTTATCTACATTAACTTTGTAAATAAGGATTTTCCCGGCATATTCTTTGGCTAGTTCTTTCATGATGGGGGCAATTCTTCGACAGGGACCACACCAGTCGGCATATAGATCAATAATGGCCGGCTTGTTACCTTTATATTTCCATTCCTTGCTGTTGCGGTAGTCAAAAACCTGTTCGATGAACATCTCTTTGTTCATTACAATTACTTTTCCTTCCACCTGGTTTTGTGCGGTACGTGTCGTTGTTTCAGGCCTGCTGTTTCCAGCATAAGTCAACATGGTGACAAGGAACAATCCTAATATACTGATTGTTTTTTTCATACTTTTTCGGTTGGTTAATAATTCTGTTCAATAATATTTTTCAAATTTTGTTTGTCACTCATCCCGGAATGACGCCACACGACTTCACCTTTCTTGAATAGTATAAATGTAGGTACAGCCTGTATACGGTATCTTAGGGCCAGATCTCTGTGTTGGTCTACATCTATTTTCACGATGCGTGCCATGTCTCCTATATCGGCCTTGATTGCTTCCAGTATGGGATGCATTGCTTTGCAAGGGCCACACCAAGTTGCATAGAAATCTACTAGGACGGGCTTTTCTGATTGTATAAGTTCGTCAAATTTTTCCATAATGTTGTTTTTAATGTTATTTTATCAATATAACATTGATAGTTTGTTCTTTGTTCACTATTATTTCTCGATAGTGAGTTCTTTAATGATGTGTGAAGCACCGGCAAACTTATCAATAATAAATAGCGTGTATCGGATGTCTACGCAGGCTGCTCGTTGTGAGGAGGGACGGAAAGCAATGTCGCCTGTCAATCCTTCGTAATTACGATCAAAGCCGGTTCCTATCAGTTGTCCTTTGGCATTGAAGACAGGGCTGCCCGAATTACCTCCGGTATTGTCTGTATCTACAATAAAACAAACCGGCATCTGTCCGTCTGGCATGGCGTATTGTCCGAAGTCTTTGGCCTTATAAAGTTGTTTTAGCTTGTCGGGTACCACAAATTCCCAGTTGCTGGCATCTTCTTTTTCCATGACACCTTTTAGGGTTGTGTAATATTCGTTGACGATACCGTCAGCAGGCGAATAAGAAGCTACTTTTCCGTAGGTCAGTCTTAAGGTGGAGTTGGCATCTGGATAGATGGGTGTCCCTTCGGCTTGCTTCATCTCCATCATACCTTTTACCCATGTTTTGTGGGCTTCATTATAGTCTTTGTTGGCATCCATCATCGCAATGGCGGTTTGCAGCAATCCGTCGGTAATGGAATATTTGAACAGTACCATCCAGTCGTTATTTATTTTATAAAGGCTGGGTTTGCTGATGAATTTGGCAAAATTTTCCGGACTTCCGAATATGGAATATTTGAAGCATGCATCAATGAATTTGTCGCTGTCGCCTTTGAAACGCTTGTCTATGATATGGAAAATCCCGATACGTTGTTCAGCCGGGATATATTCCATGTATATCTTGAGCATTTTCTTGGCAACGATACGCTCTACTTCGGGGAAAGGTACTGAAGCAAAATAGCGTTGTGCTGCTGCTTGCAGGCTGTCTGAAGCTTCTTTGATGCGCATCTTGTCTTTTTCTTTCAGTGCACTGACCAGACTGGTCGTATTGGGTATACGCATAAAGTCGAGGCCTGTAACTAGAGCTTCCTGAATGGCCTGCTGGTGATAGAGTGCAGGACGACGTTTTTGCACAATGGAGCGTATCTGGT
>UMAB01016169.1_pt1 | contig 23421 bp, 18 predicted proteins | sample 1963601 | NCBI WGS metagenome assembly UMAB01 (sample SAMEA4835905, study PRJEB28245) | human gut metagenome | biome: gut microbiome; material: fecal sample | place: Denmark | collected 2008 | reverse complement strand
AATCGTATGCTGTAAAGCCGTCTTGGTCTTTTATGGATATATCTGTTCCATATTCAACAAGTAACTTTACAATTTCATAATGATACTCATTATAGTATTGTGAGTCATGGTTAACAACATCAATAAGGCAAGTTCTGCCTCGCCAAGCTATAACATTTGGATCCGCACCATATTCAAGTAGTGTTTTTACTACTTTTACTGCATCCCTAGCCATCGCATCGCCGCCTGTAACAGAAGGCCAAACGGCATAACGTAACGGTAAAAAATCTTCATAGCCTTCAAAGTTGTTTGGATAGTTTGGATCAGCACCATTTTCAAGCAGCTTCTCAACATAATATGGATTTTCTAAGTAGCAAGCTTTTTGCAATGGCGTCTTCTCTGAACTTTCAAAAATTGATGGAAGAAGAGATGGCATAACGTTATATTGATTCAAATTATATTTGGTATTGTTTACAAGTCTCAGGAATTCTTCATCGTTTCCCTCTACCATTGCATGGCATATTTTATTGCAATGGTTATGACATTTAATAATTCTTTGGGAACATCCTGAAAACATAATTACGGAAATCAACAGTGAAATTGCAACAAAAATTGAAAGTGTTTTTTTCATACTTTATTACCTCCAACCAATAGAGCCAACTATTCGGTCTACAATCGTTGTTTGATCGTCCGGGGAGTTACCCCATAAGTACCATGGGAGCATATCCTTGAAGAAATGTCCGATACCTGTCTTTACTGCTGTGGCAATCACCAATACTTGCTATTTCTTATTACCCCCACGGTTCCCCGTGGGGGCATAAATTAAGGCTTCAAAAGATCACATATATATTTGGGGAAATTTCTTTTAACCGCGTAGTCGTATGCTGTTTTTCCATATCGGTCTTTATGGCCTTTATCTATTGAATTATCAATAAGCAACTTTGCTATTTTATATATACGCGCTTCACGTTCTTTGTCATTTCCGTTACAAAATGTCAACCAAAATAAAGCGTTTTCTCCGGTGGTGTTCTGTATGTTGATATCAGCCCCGTGTTCTAAAAGAGCTTCAATAATAGCTTCAGCGTTTATTTTACCTTCTTTAGAATTGCATCGCATTACAGCAATTAAGAGTGGGGGATCTTGCTCATCTTTTTGATAATGATTTGGATCTGCGCCCTTTTCAAGAAGTTTTTCAACATAAAACAAGTTTTCCATGTTACAGGCTTCTTCTAAAGGGGATGTTGTCGGAACAGCTTCACGAGCGATAAGAAAGAATACTATATCAAACATTTCAATCAAAACAGATCGGTTTGCCCGATCAACGCTTTTTTGGGGGTCATCTATAAGAGCCAAAAACTTTTCGGTGTCATTATTGTTCATCGCTTCAATTATTTCATTTACATGTTGCTGCTGTTTACAATACTTTGCTTCATTCAGTACCAAAAACAAAACCATCCCAATAAAAGCGATTATGCCCAAAATAATAAAAGCAATTTCTTTTTTTGTGTATGAGATTGAAGTCGAGCTTTTCATTTTTATTACCTCCAACCAATAGAGCCAGCTATTCGGTCTACAATTGTTGTTTGATCGTTCGGGGAGTTACCCCATAAGTACCATGGAAGCATATCTTTGAAGAAATGTCCGATGCCTGTCTTTACTGCTGTGGTAAATCCTTGATCTGATACAAACGGACAAAGGTTATATGTTCCAACGTCTTCATCCGCCAAAACAAGTCTTCCTTGACTGTCGTATATAGCTTCCATTTTGCCGTCAGCCGAGACCCATTTTGTGTTTGCACCGTCTTTTGCGGTATATTGATGACATGCTGCTTGAGATTTATCGCGTATACCATTTTCATAAGTATCCATTGCTTCTGCGGCTGTCTGCGGGAGAGAGCCAACAGGCTGATTGTTGTTTCTTGCATAATGGTCTTCTTTTGAAGGCATAGCTATAATCCCGCCGGACGTTACGCCGCAAACAAGCGTTACGGCTATCTCCGGTACAGCTCTGATGATTGCTGTCGCTGCTCCCACTATTACTGCCCCTTTGGCTATTTCTTCGCCGATTGACGGTTTTTCATATTCGTTGGAGCTGTATTCCGGTTCGGGCGTAGGGTCGGGTACAGGGTCGGCAACTTCATAGTTTTTGTAGTCGAATTCTTCTTCGGAAAGCGCCGGCACAGCTTCTTTTTGGTGCTTCTTTTTCGGCGCGGGCGTCGTTCCGCCTCCGGCTATCTTATATGACTCCTGAAGGACAACTCTGAGTCCGCTCGGGTCTGTAAACACTACGGGGTTGCCCATGCAGTAGCTGTACCAGTTGCTACCGTCTTTTATGGGGTCTTCCTGTGTAAACGTTCCTGTTACGGAATCGTAATATCTTGCCCGCAAATACAGCTCTTTTGTTTCTTTGTCATAGTATTCGCCGCAGTAACGCCAAGGGTTGCTGTCGCTGTCGTCTATGTCGTCCTCAACGCCGAAAGCGTCATATTCATATGTTTTGGTTATGCTGCCCGCAAGGTTTATCAGCGCTATAACGTCTCCGTGCCAGCTGTATAAATAATATCGCGTTCCGCTTTTTATCAGCGCAATGCCGTAAACGTAAACCGTTACCGAGCTGTAGTATTTTTCTGCGGTTATGTTGTTGCCGTCCCATACGTGCTTGTTGTTGCCAACACTGTGGCGCAACCCGTCCGGACGGTAGGTGTAATATGTATAACCTATGTTGTTTGCGGTATAACTTATCTGCTTGTTGAACAGGTCGTATGCGTATACCCCTGCAAAGTTATTGTTTACATATGTTATACAACGGTTGCCGTTATCATCATATGAATAAGTTACAACCTTGCCCGTACTGCTTTCGGCGGTGAGTCTGTTGCCGAGATCGTAGGTGTAGGTCGTTCTTATGCCGTTTTCGGTTTTGCTTGCACGGTTTCCCCTGCTATCATATGTATATTGTATCACAAAGGTGGTGCCGTTGTCAATCTTTTCTTCTTTTGTGACTCTGCCGAGCTTGTCATAGGTGTAATTTGTGGTCTTGCCGTCGGCTCCGGTTATACTTTTTATGTTTCCGTCAAGGAAGTAGCTGTAAGTATAGCCCGAAAGGACAGTATCGCCACGTTTGTTCTGCATTGTTTGGGGCAGTCCGGCATTGTTATACGTGTAAAGCGTTGACGTACCGTTGTTTTTTGTTTCGGACACAAGATTGCCTACGGCATCATATGTGTATTCGGCTACTGTTGTAACAGCTCCGCCCTGAACATATGTCGGAATTGAAAATCCGCCCGCATTTCCTACGTAGATATAACAATATTCGTTATAAATATAGGCGGTATAGGCTATCTCGTTTTCGGGGCTTGTGATGAAATATTTCTGATAAGTTCCGGCATCGTGTTCGGCTTCGAAATTGTAAGATATAGTTTCCACAGTGTAGCTTGCTATAATTGATTTTTCGACGTCCTGGAAAATATCAATGAATCCCGAAAGGGAAGTGCCGTTGCGCTTTATTTCCCCTCCGACATAGGCGTAATCCGGGTGAGAGAAATCAAATTTTGTCCATATTGAAGTAAGGCGGTCATATATGTATATGTCGTCTTCTACATTGAACATATAGCAAAATTCATCGTAAACGCCTTCGTCATACAGGCTGTATGACGAATTAAGCGTACCGTCCTCGTTCAGAATCATTGAAGCGTAGTCATATTTAACCTTGCTCCACTGTTTTTCTCCGACAGATGTAAGCCGTCCGAGTATATCGTATGTGTAGCTTTCCCATTGTTTTACTTCGCCGTTGACAAGGACTCTGTGGTCGGTACGATTGTTCAGATTGTTATATTCATATTCATTTCGGAATGTGTCGGTCCCGTCATACTCGGTTTCAGATATAAGTCGCCCTATGTCATCGTAGCTTCTTGAGATTGTGATGCCTCCGCCGGATTCTGTTTTTATAAGTCCGGTCGAGGTATACGCATATGTTTTTTGTTGAGTTGTTCTTCCGCTTTTTTCGGCGGTTTCAGAGATAACTGCACCAAGTGCGTTATATGTATAAGTGAAGAGAGTGCCGTTGCGGTCGGTTTTGGTTATCATATAGCCGTTATCATCATACGAATAGCTTTCCGTGTTACCGAGCGCATCTTCAACACTTATAAGTTCTCCGCAATTGTTGTATGAGTTTCTTATTGTGCTTCCGTTTGTCGTGGTTGAAAGAATATTGCCTCTTGCATCATAAGTATATAAAACGGTTGACAGGTTTTCATTTGGGCCGCCACTTATGATCGAGGTGACTCTTCCCATAGTATCATATGATGATGTGGTCCGCTTATATGTTTTGTAATACGTTCCCGAAGCATTATCGGTTATATCAACCCTTACTGTATTGCCGTTTGAATCGTAATAATACTTTTTTAGTCTGGTGAAGTATCCTTCAAACGGGGTCTCCTCTGTGATAAGACGTCCGAGAACATCATATGTATACAGCGTTGTGTTCCCGCAGGCATCACTATGGGATATAAGCAGCCCTGTGTTGGAATATATATTTTCTTCAATATTTTCCAGTGCATCCGTCCTGGTAATAATGTTACCTATCGCATTGTAGGTATATAATGTTGTTCCGCCGTTTTCTGCCGTTTCGGAAATAAGATTTCCTACATTATCGTATAAGAAAGTTTTGTATATTTCGTTCCCGTTGTGTATATTTCCGGAGCGCACAACCCTTCCCATTTTATCGATATATTCAAATGTGACTATTGAAGGAGAGGACGAGCCTCCGATAATGGTTTTGGTGTTTTTACAATATATGATTCCATCAATTGTCGATATTGTGTATGCGAAGGTTTTAAGTGATATGATATCGTTACTTCTGTTTTTGACCGAAGCGGACAAAATCCTTCCGCGACAGTCGTATGTATATTCGGTTTTTGAAAAATACTGAGATGATGCGCAATTGCTCTCCGAAATAAGTCTTCCGGCATCATCGTATTCGATTGTTTTTATAAGCTTTCCAGATTCAATCTCTTTTACTGCTATAAGATTTCCGTTTATATCATATATTCGCGAAATTATGTATCCCGATTTGTCGGTATGCGTTACTGTATTTGTTGTAAAATTATATGTGTAAGATTCACTTGTTCCGTCTGCATATGAAACCGACACAACTCTTCCTCTCGTGTCGTATGATGTTACAGTTGCATTTCCGTTTGCGTCTGTAAAATGAGTTTTTCTTCCGGCAATATCGTATTTATATATTTCCGTATGAGTTGGCTGAGCGGTACCGTCTGCATTTATTATGCCTGAAACCGATACGGAAGTGCAATATACACCATTTAGACTTATGCCGGACGATCTTGAAATGTTATCTGAATATGAGAAAATTGTTGTCGATGTTTCTCCAGAGGCTATGTCTATATGTTTTGTTTTCGTTATTACATTGCCTTTTGTATCATATGTGTAAGTTGTTTTTGAAACAATTTCTCCGTTGCTTTTGATTATTTCTTCCAATATGTTTTTATTATCAGAGGAAAGAGTATTTGATTCAATTATGTTTGTGGTGTTGTCCTGCGAATATTGCTTTGTAAGGAGAATGCTGTATTCATCGTTATATGTATATAAAATTTGTTTCCCGTCAGGGTTTGTATAGCTTATAATGTTGCCTTTGTTGTCGTATGTGTAGGTTTCAATCGAATTGCGATACATACTGTTTTTCGATGTGCTTGAACCATAGTCTTTTACGTTTTTTTTCGAGACAAGATCATAAGAATTGTATAAGTTTTCTTCCACTTTATACCCGGAAGAATAATATGTGCACAAGCATTTTTCATTAAAAACATATACAGATGCGCCTGCTGTTGTAGTTACGATTATCTGAAATGAATAATCATCGATACTATTACTTTGTTTGTAATAATCACTTAAGCTGTTGTAATATGAAGCATTGTAGGAATTTCCGGTTCTTGAGTAAGTAATTGTATTTCTATCTTCTCCTGATATTATATCTTTTGATGATGAAAGAAAATAATATACTTTACTTCCGCCTCCGAAGTTTGTGGATTCTGATGTATATGTAAGAACGGTGCTGTCTCCGGAAGGATATGTTATGCTTTGCAATAAGGCATAATTCAAAAATCCTTCATAACTTTCATTTGCATTTGAAAATTGAACCTTTCCGGATAAGTATGAATAAGAAAACTGATAAGTTTCTCCATTACCATAGCTTATGCTTGTAAGCTTGCTGTATGTTTGGTTTTCGGTGTTTACATTTATTATTGCATTTGTACCATCGCTTGCAGATATTGTTACAAACGAGTCGCCCGATTCCGGATAAGTATATGCAAGACTTACTCTTCTACCAAAATCATCGGAGATTTCACTAAGCAAAGCCGAATCTCCATTATACAAGTAACTGTAATATATTGCGTTCCCGAATCTGTCTTCCTTTTTCAGGCAGAGACCGTCTTCATCAAAATAATATTTTTTGCCATCTTTCCTTTCAAGAAGCAAAGTGGCAGTTCTTTGATTTACGGTGGAGCATATGCTTTGAAGTGTTATATCCTGAAGCTCTCTTCCAACAAACTGTGTTCCGTTCACATTGAAGGCTTCCCCCGTGTCAAGGTTTATTATTTTATGTGAACGTACATTGAGGCCGGTAGAGGGCTCAACATACTGTAAAGTTTCTATATTTGGAATATTAAACTTCCATCCTGCACCGAGTCCGTTGCTTGCTGCATTTCCGCTTTTATCTACAACAAACATTTCGGGCATTCTGGTAGAACCGTGTTCCACTATTACAAGTTGGTGAACACACGTGTAGTCTCCATCGTCGAACTGTGAGGGAAGGAAGTGTTCGTAAGTATAGAGCTCTTCTTGGTAATCGCTGTATGTATCGTACCATAACGTGGTTGGCTCATAATATGTTGTGCCGTTATCACCGTAAGGGTTTTCATATGAGACTACGTCTTGAATTGTAATATAATAAAGCTCATTTGTGCTTTCTGACCAATTTATTTCATCTGTGTTGCTGTCTGATGAATCATATTTAAGCTCGAGTGATAAATTCATTCCGCCAATTCCCATTATATTTACAAGCGGATATGAAGCTGTAAGAGCTCCGTTGGGAAGGTTTACTCCCGTATTCGTGTTATTGAGTATGTACGGATATGTTACGGTTTTGAGATATTGGCTCATATCCTGATACTGTGAAGCAGCTGATCGTGACGGTAATCCGCTTTTATATGCTTCCACATCATTTTTTGCTTTGGAAAGCAAATTGCTTGAGGTGCTGCTTATGTTTGTGTGTACAACAAGTGAACCGTTTTTTTCAGCTTTTCTGAACGCCTCTATAATTGACTGCTTTTTGCTCTTCTCTGGGTATATTGCTCCGTTGTTTTCTGAGTCTTTTTCGTAGTTTATACCTGAAATTATTTCTGATTCAATTTCCGAAAATGAACTTTTGACTGTTTTGTCATTTTTCGTGGCTGCCGATACTGTAAATGCTACTCCCGGCATTGTAAAAATTACTGCTGCAATTAAAAAAATAGAAATGATCCTGCTTGTGTTTTTCATATGCTGTCCTTTCTTTTTAACTAAGTAGATGTTTTTGAATTGTGTCCCCAAAATGGCAAATACAATCATAAAAATAATGTTGATACCGAGTACAAATTATTTACTTTTTTCTGCTCACCTCCGTTTTATATTTTGGTATTAAAAAGGAGGACAGATATTACTACATCCTATTAAATTTAATAATGGAGTGCTTTTAATAAAATGTAAATTAAATAAAAATATGCCGTATATTTAGTATACCATGTAACAATGGTAATGTCAACATATAGTGAAGCACGCCAGTTAAAAACAAAAAACTTCCGAAATTATTTCCGGAAGTTTTTCTTTATAAATCCTTGTACTGCAATATCTTCAATAGCGCCAATATCATATCTAAGTGCTCCGATGCATGGTGAGTCAAAAATGATTCTGAATTCTAGTTGTTCTGATAGGTTTGAAAACTTGTGAAAAGGTGTCCATTTTTGAATGGTATCGCGCTTATCATAATCTATATATTCAACAAAATTTCCGTAAAGAAAATTTACATTACCACAGCAAACATTTATACACACGTTCGACATTCGAGAACAATTGCCCTTGGCAATGAGTTTAATAACACTTTCAAAATTTAAGAAAAAGATGGGGGTCTGATAAAGGCTCCCCCTCATTACAGATTAACACATATGAAAATAAATGAATACAATTTGTCTTAGTTATCACTTTGGTTATCACTTCATAGAGTTTAGGGTGCTGCAGAGCAACAAAAAAATCCGATAAGCAAGTGCTTGTCGGACTTTTTTTGGTACGAGTGACTGGACTTGAACCAGCGGCCTCTACCACCCCAAGGTAGCGCGCTCCCAACTGCGCCACACCCAGATAAAATATATTCTTTTTCGTTGCGCAAGGCGAATTATATCACAAAAAATGAATTAAGTCAATATAAAAAACAAAAAAACTTTACGGAAACGGCTAAAATATAGCCGTTTCCGTATGTTTTGAGAAATTTCAAATAAAATTAGATTATTTGATTTCAACTGTTGCGCCAACAGCTGTAAGAGTTTCTTTGATCTTTTCAGCTTCGTCTTTAGCAACTGCTTCTTTAACTGTCTTGGGAGCGCCTTCAACAAGTTCTTTAGCTTCCTTAAGACCGAGACCTGTGATCTCACGAACTGCCTTGATAACGTCGAGCTTCTTGTCGCCGAAAGAAGCAAGAACTACGTCAAATTCTGTCTTTTCTTCAGCTGCGGGAGCTGCTGCGCCACCAACTGCTACTGCTGCTACGGGAGCTGCAGAAACGCCGAATTCCTCTTCGAGAGCCTTAACGAGGTCTGCTACTTCGAGGATTGTAAGTGATTTTATCTCATCGAGAATTGCTGTGATCTTTTCAGATGCCATAATAAATTACCTCCGATTATTTTTTTGAAATTTGTTTTTTTAATTTTGATTAGAGTTTACGCTGCTGTTTCTTCATTCTGCTTATCAACATAAGCCTGAAGAACATAAGCAAGACCGTAAAGTGAGGACTGCAAGCTGCCGAGCATTTTTGCAATAAGCTGCTCTTTGGAAGGCAGTGCAGCAAGTTCTTCAACTCCTGCTTTGTCAAGAGTTGAGCCGTCAACAAAGCCTGCTTTGATTTCAAAGGTTTCTACTTTGTCGGCATACTTTTTAAGAATTTTAGCAGCTGCAACAGGATCGCTGTCACTTGTAGCAACGGCTGTCATTCCTTCAAGAGTATCTGTGAGCTTATCAAAACCGACAGCTTCACAAGCTCTTTTTGTAAGTGTGTTCTTAATTACGGAATATTCAACGCCGGACTTTCTGAGTTCCGCACGAAGAGCGGTATCATCTTCAACAGTAATACCCTGATAACTTACGATAACACCTGCAACCGCATTTTTCATTCTTTCGGTAAGATCCGAAACGATTTTTTTCTTTTGTTCAAGAACGCTTGCACTTGGCATAAAGTTTTTCACTCCTTTCAATATAAATAAAAGAAAAGCCAAGCTTTTTCCGCATATGAATGCGGTAATAAAAAAATCTTTCCCGCTATCCAAAGAGAACGGAAAAGACATAAAAAGCATTTTTATTATCTTTCCTCGGCAGGGAAGCTCAGCTTTTACAAAACCTGCTGTCTTAGGATCGCTTAATTATGATATCATAGATATAAATATTTGTCAAGACTTTTTTACGGTTTTTACGGAAATTTCACCTGAGTTCAGAACGTCATAATTACCATCGGAAAGTTTTACTCCGAGCGTGCCGTCGGGAAAAAGCTTGTCTGCCATGCCGACAAATGTTTTGTCATTCTTTTCATAAGTTATTTCTTTGCCGATTGTATAGCTGTTATCGGTGCAATATTTTATTATGCTTTCCGCAGATTCATTTACTGCGAGGCGGAGCCGATTTATTATATCTGCCGCAAGATAATTCAGGTCCGTATCCGAGCATATCGCGGCGGCGGTCCGACGCAGGTCGTCGGGGAAAATTGTTTCTTTTACATTTATACCTATTCCGACGACATATGCGTCGCCTGCGCGCAGAGCAAGTATACCGCAGACTTTTTTGTCGAAAAGATAAAGATCGTTTATCCATTTTATACTGACAGGCGCGCAGGTAGCCGCGCGGATCGCGCGGCAGACCGCCGCCGCTGCTGCGCTTGTTATAAGCTCCGCCGGCAGTAATGAATTTCGGATTATTACACTTAAGTATACTCCTCCGTCATAGCAGAAAAAATGTTTGTCTCCTCTGCCGTGACCTCCTGTCTGAATTTTTGCAATATACGTTGTTCCGTCGGGAGCGCCGTTCTGCGCTGCCTTTTTGGCAAGATCGTTTGTCGAAGGCGTTTCTTTGAGCGCGATTATATTACAGCCCGTGAGTTTTTCTATATATTTTTTGTTGGGATAGATCATGCTTATTTACCTACACAGAACTTTGAGAAGATATCGTCTACTATTTCTATTCCTACCCGCCTGCCGTCGAGCTCACCGAGAGCGCCCATTGCGCCTTCAAGCTCCGTACCGGCTATATCGACGCCGAATGCGTCTATTGCCGAAAACGCGTTTTCGACGCATGTCAAAGCTTCGCACACTTTTGCATATTGACGCGCATTTGTGATGATTGCATTTTCTCCCGAGCCTATGCTTCCGCAGTTGAAAAGACGGTTTATAGCCTCCGATATAATATCGCGCGATGACGGTTCTTTTGCGGAAAGCGTGATAACTTCGTCAAACGCGTCGCTTAAAGCGGTAACGTCTGCGATCGTTCCCAAATCGTTTTTGTTGAGTACGCATATTGTTGCCGCACCGAGTGAATGATTTTTCCTTACGGCAGATATAACTCTTTCGTCATTATCGTCAAAAGGCTTTGAAACATCAAATACAGCTATTATCAGTTCACAGCTGCCAAGCTTTTCAAGCGCACGATCAACGCCCACAGCTTCGATTTTGTCGTCCGTTTCACGGATTCCGGCTGTGTCTGATATCAGAAGCGTCGCATTGCCGCACACTACCTGCTCGGTGATTATATCGCGCGTTGTTCCGGCAATATCCGTAACTATCGCGCGTTCTTTTCCGCACAGAAGATTGAGTAGCGTAGATTTTCCCGTGTTCGGCTTTCCGCAAAGGACTGTCCCGATCCCTTCAACTACCGCATGCCCTGTTTTGTATGAATCACGAAGCGAAGTGAGCTTGTCCTTTACATTTATGATCGCCGCTTTCATATCTTCGGGAGAAACGGGAGAAAGCCCTTCATCGGGGAAGTCCGTTTCGGCATAGACGGCGGATAGAGCCGTTTTCATATCGTCATATATTTCTTTTATTCCGGTGGCAAGCCTTCCGTCAACATTTGCACGAGACAGGCGAAGAGCCGCATGACTTTTTGCGCTTATTATCTCGCCTATTGCTTCTGCTTGCGAAAGCGAAAGCTTTCCTGCCGAGAACGCGCGGCGCGTAAATTCGCCCGGTCCTGCCGGTATGGCGCCGCATTCAATAGCGCGGCTCAGCACCTCGCCCGATATTATAATTCCGCCGTGACAGCTTATTTCAACTGTATTTTCGCCTGTAAACGATTTTGGTGCACGAAATACGGTAACTACGGCAGTATCTATTACCGTGCCGTCGTCATCCGTTACGCGACAGGGAAGCGCTGTGTTTGCGTTCATTCCGGAAACCATTCTGTTTCCGTACAGCTTTACGAATTTATCGGCTATGGAAAGGGAATCGTCGCCGGAGATGCGTATTACCGCAATACCGCCACTGCCTTTCGGCGTTGAGATTGCGGCTATTGATGACGAAAACATAGAATACATAATATTCTCCTATTTTGAAAACGAGGCGGAATGTCCGCCTCGTTTTGATTTGTTATTTACTGTGGATTGTTGCTTGAAAATTCTTTAAGCTTTGCAAAATAAGCATCAAGATCCTTTGCCTTTTCTATTTTTCTGGGCTGAGGACGCGGCTTGTCTGCGGGACGCTTATAAACCGGTTTTTCTTCATCGCGCGGAGCTGACGTGCGTTCGGAGGATTTTTTGCCTCCTCTGCCGCTTCTGCGATTGTTTCGGCGGTCTTTTCTTTCGCCGCCGCGTGACTGCTGCGGATCGAACTTTGCGGCGTTTTCTTCCGTCGGCTTTTCTGTGCCTTCAAGATAGATAACAACGCGTCTGTTGCCTTCCGCACCTACGGAATTTGTAGATACGCCGGCAATTCCCTGAACCTGAGCGTGAATGATTCTGCGCTCATAAGCGTTCATCGGCTCAAGAGTTACGCTTCTCCCGTTTTTCTTTACCTTCTGTGCCATTCTGTCGGCAAGGGCGCGAAGCGTCTGTTCTCTTTTTTCTCTGTAATTTTCTATATCGACCGATATGCGCGTGTATTTGCGTTCGTCGGTTTCTTTTTTGTTTGCGGCAAGATTGACAAGATACTGAAAAGCATCGAGTGTATCGCCGTGATGACCGATAAGCGTTCCTGCGTCGGCGCCCGTTATTTCCATAAGCGCTTCACCGCTGCCGTCATCGTGAATTACAACCTCAGCGTCAAGACAAAGATCTTTTATCAATGTCTGAGCGAAGCTTCTTGCTGCTTCAAGAGGCTTGAATACATACATTACCTTTACCGTTGCGGGTGTACTGCCCATTCCGAGAAAGCCTCTTTTCGGCTCTTCAATTACTTCATACACAACGCCGTTTTCGTCGGTACCGAGCTGTGCGGCACCGTTTTTTACGGCTTCCTCAACGGTTTTGGTCTGAACCGTTATTTCTTTTTTCATTTTGTGAATCTGTTCCTTCTTATAAAATGGATGAAAATTTCTTATTTGTTTTTCTTTTTTGAACCGCTGTCCTTGGGCTTTGCCGGCTCGATTACGCTGCTGTGACCTTCCGTTCCGTCGTCATCGTCGTCTTCCTCTTCTGTTACGGGAGCGGGCATTTCGTCCTCGTCGAAGTCTTCAAGATAAAGCGAACGTTCGGGCATAGCTTCCGCAAAAGACTGCTCTTTGCCGTAAGGAGCTTTTCCTTTAAGCTCGGCTTCCGCAGCTTTGTAATCTTCTTCCGTGAATACGGGAAGCGGCATAGCTTTATAAAGAATGAACTGCTGAAGCACGCCGAGAACGGTGTTGAATATCCAGTAAAGTCCGAGCGCGGCGGGAGCGATGAACGCAATCCAGAGCGACATAAGCGGACCGAACCAATCCATAAGCTTCATTGAACGGTTTGTCTGCTCGTTCTGCATGGGCTGATATGTGAACTTTCTTGTAAGCTTCATTGAAGCAAACGAAGTACCGAAGTTGAGAATGGGAATAAGGAAGAGCATAAATCCGGCAAAGGATTTGAATGCTGTTTTGAAGCTCGGAACTCCGGCAAGGAAGTTTTCCATTCCGAAAAGGTCGAAGTTGGGAAGCCCTTTTTCAAGTGCGGAGTTGAGCGAAGTTACAAATGTTGACGCATTGGCTGAGTAAGTTTCGGAAGCTTCCGCAAATGCCTTGAAGCCTTCAACAAACTCGGTAAGCGCCGTGTCTTTGAGCTTTGCAAGCTCGCCGAGAAGCGATATTTCAGTGTATCTTCCCGTAAATACTGTTCCGAGACCGCCGCTTTCCTTAGCTGCGGTCGAAAAATCCGTAAGTGCTTTTACAAGCGAAGCATCCATGCCTACAACGTGACGGAGCGGGTAAATAATTACCTGATACAAAAGCATGATTATTACGAGCTGAACAAGCATAGGAAGGCATCCGCCGGCAGGGTTGTAGCCCTCTGCCTGATACATTTCCATTATCTCATTCTGCATCTTCTGCTGAGTCTTCTGGTCGTTTCTGCCCTTGTATTTCTTTCTGATAGCCTCTTCCTTCGGCTTCATTTTAGCCTGGCGTATAGCATTTTTCTGCTGCTTTATACCGAAAGGCAGAAGTATGAGCTTTATCATTATGGCGAACAGGAGAAGTCCTAAAAAATAGCTACCGCCACAGATATTCGAAAAGAATCCGAGTATCGTTCCAAAAAATTTGTACATTAAAATATTCTCCTTGATTTAGTTTGCGTCTCCGGAATCGTCTCTGTTTCTTTTGCGCTTTCTCTTCGGTACGGGGTCGTAACCTCCGCGACTGAAAGGATTGCAACGCAAAATACGCCATATTGTCAGTCCGAGACCGCATATAAAACCCCATTCGCGGAACGCTTCGACGGCGTATTGCGAGCAGGTCGGCGAAAAACGACAGCACGGCGGTTTGAGCGGAGAAATGAGCTTTTGGTACAGTTTTACAAAAAAGATACCTACATGCTTCATTTCTGCTCACCAGGGCAAATCATTTTCAGCTTTCCGAAAGCGTAAAGCAGATCGTCGTAAATGTCGCCGGATTTGACGGCGGCAGCGGACTGTTTTGCGGCTATTACAACAAGAAAGCCTTTTTTAATTTCGTTTTCCGTTTCAAGTTTGCGATACGCAGCGCGGATTATCCGTTTTATGCGTGATCGCACTACCGCTCCTCCCATTTTTTTCGAAACCGCGAGTCCTATGCGGTTTATCTTTTTCTTGAGCGGGTTTGCGCGTGCAAGACGCGCGGCGTGGTAATCGGTCAAAACATATACCACGATATGTCTGCCAAAGGCTTTCTGTCCTTTGGCGTAAGCCTTTTTATAAAGGTGATTTTCGGAAATTGCTGTGGCTTTCACATAAACCTCCGGCGCGATTGCGGAAAAAGTTTTCCGCTAAAAAATTAAAGCCTATGTCAAGCCACAGGCTTTTTGTTGATTTACAGATCAATACGAAAGGCGAGCTCTGCCTTTGGCGCGTCTTCTCTTGAGTACCTTACGACCGTTTGCCGTACGCATTCTTTTTCTGAAGCCGTGCTCCTTTTCTCTCTGTATCTTTTTGGGCTGATAAGTTCTGAGCATTACATTGCACCTCCTCTGCGGAAATTATAGCGGCGTTTGCCGGACTTGGGCATATTGCCACAATTACAAACTTCATTATACACGCAAAAACCGTGTTTTGTCAATAGCTATTTGCAGTTTTCTGCGTTTTTTTGCGGAACGTAAATTAAATAAAGCGAATATTATAAAAAAGATAAATATATTACGGAGGGTAAAATGGTGATAAAAATATTTATAGATCAGGGGCATAATCCCGAAAACCCGAATGCGGGCGCGGAGGGAAGCGGATATCGCGAACAGGATCTTGTATACGAAATAGGCGTAAGGCTTGCGGCTCTTCTCAATGCAAATCCGAATTTTGAGGCAAGACTTTCACGAAATTCTCCGGATGAGATACTCGGAACGAGCGTTGCCTCAAGTCTTGCCGCGAGAGTGAATGCGGCAAACGAGTGGGGCGCGGATTATTTTATATCGATACACGCCAATGCTTCCGATATTCCGACAGCTACGGGAACAGAGGGTTTTGTCTATTCGACATCGTCCGAAGCATATCCGCTTGCGGTCGATATTGTTGCGGGAATAAGCGAAGCTACGGGAATTCCGGACAGAGGCGTTTCCGCACGACCGAGTCTTTATGTGTTGAGAAAGACAAGGATGCCGGCTACTCTCATAGAAACTGGATTTATAACCACTCAGTCGGAGGCGGATCTGCTTAAAAATTCCCCCGGCCTTTTCGCCGAGGGAATGTATAACGGTATTCTTAAATTTTTCGGGCTCAGTCGCTGACGGGAGCTTTGATTTCTTCGGATTTTTCTTCAGTGACATCGGCAGGCTCTGCCGTTTCGGGTGACGGATCTGAGCTTGGCACAGGCTCTTCATCCGAAAATGTTTTGCCGTAATATTTGTAGGTAAGCTCAACTACCGCAAATCCGAGCAGAAATCCGCAACAGACATCGGTAAGGTAATGCGCTCCGCAGAAAAGGCGCGATATTCCCATTATCGCCGCCCACGCCATAGCCGCAAAATATATCGCGCTGCGACGGCGCTTTGTTTCGGGCGCATTGCCGATCCACAGCGGAATAAGCATTAAAAGTGCGGCGTTGGCGGTATGTCCCGAAGGGAAAGAATGCGAGCCTGAGAAAAAGTTCGGTCTGTACCATGCCGTAAAGCCGTCAAGCGAGTTTGCCTCGACAAGCTCCGACAGTCGGATACGTCCCCATATCACTTTAAGCGTGGTTGCGGATATAAGAAGCACCGATACGGCTATTGCGGTGAAGAGTGCCGCGCCGAACAACTTGTGTATCGTTTTTTTCGGAATGTTTTCTACTATGAACCGAAGCAGGAAAGTAAGGGTCAGCGTCATTACGAGTATTATCAGCCAGTGACCTATGTAAAGCTTGCCGTCGGCAAAAAATTCTATGGTTTTGTTGCTCCCGTAGAACATAAAAGCCGCCGCTATAACGGTGAATACTACGAAAAGGATCATTCTTGTCTTTTCTTTTACTTTGCGGCGGAGGTTAAGCTCCGTTATCAGGAACGAAACGGCACCGAGAAACGGCGTTGTCCATCTTCCTATCAGGGCAAAAGCAAGCGCAAGCTTGCCGGGCGATATCGAATACACGCCGTCGGCGTTTTGAGTAAGCTTTGAAAGTCTGCTTGTTATCTGAAGATCATACATCGAGCCGAGAAACATTCCGGCTATGAATATCACCGCTATTACAAAGTGCAGCATTGCGCGAGGATGTGTTATTTTCTGTTTCACTTGGAACAGTAGCCTCCTTTTCAAATACATAGACAGCCATTTTTACGAGCATTTCTCGGACAAGCGGCAGTCTTGACGCGGGATAAAGCCATTTTCTCAGCGGTATAAAACGCTTGTATACGGGCTTGAGTCCCGATTCGGATATGATTTCAGACGCTTTTTTCAGCGTCATTCTGTTTATGTAGCCGAGATGCTTTTCACCGTCCGAGCCGTGCTTTATTTTGAGTGACAACCGACGGTCTCTGTCGGGTTTGTCGGCTGTCAGCGCTTCATAAGCGCTTATGAGCGTTTTTTCACCGTACAGCATATGCACCCAGGGAATGCTTATTGCGTCCGAAAGGTGTGCTCCGTACGGATGATAATACGGCGGAAAATTTATATAAAGTCTGCCGCGCGGGCGAAGAACACGCATAGCCTCCGAAATCGCTTTTCCTGGACTTGCAACGTGTTCGAAAAAGTCGTTCATCATAACGACGTCAAAGCTGCCGTTGTCAAACGGGAGATTTGTTGCGTCGCCGCAGACGTATTCAAAACCGTCCGAAAGACCGAGCTTTTCGGCAAGTGCGCGTGATTTTTTTCCGTATTCGGGAACGATATCTATTCCGGTCACGCTTTTTGCGCCGAGCGAAAGAAAATAAAGCGATTTGCCGCCTTCTCCGCAACCGACGTCAAGAACATCTTTGCCGAACAGGATATCTTCAGGCTGGAACTTCGGCGCGTAGCACGACAGCGCCGTTCCTCCGCGTTCGAATTCCCATTCGCCGTAGGTTTTGCCGCCTGCCGCTTCTTCGTTGAAGGGATGAGAAACGGGAGCAAAACGGCGATTGAGCCTTAAAAGCGATTTCACGCTCATATCGTTTTCCTCCCGTAAAAGATTATTTTCTTGCCGCTGCCGCCGCACCGATTATGCCGGCGTCGTTTCCGAGCATAGCTATGCGCACGTCCGTTTTCAGCGTTTCGTCTTTTGAGTAGATCTCTTTTTCAATAAGCGGAATGAGCGGACGGAGAAGATTTTCCTTCTCTCCGGATACGCCGCCGCCTATGCAAAGCACCTCCGGCTGAAAGACGTTGAGAATGTTTGCTATTCCGCAGGCAAGATAGCCGAGATATTCGGAAACGACCTCGCCTGCGGCTTTGTCGCCTTTTCTCATTGCGGCGAAAGCCGTTTTACCGCCTACGCGGTTTACGTCTCCTCCGCACATTTCGCGCATGAGCGAGTCGGGACATTCTTCGAATTTTCTTTTTGTATCGGCGATGAGCGCCGTTGCCGAGCAGTAAACTTCAAAGCAACCGCGTCTGCCGCAGGTACATTGTCTTCCGTCCTTTACTATAACGGTATGACCTATTTCCGCGCCGCCGTGAGCGCATCCCGTAAGCATTTTTCCGTCTATGATTATTCCGCTTCCGACACCCGTACCGAGAGTTATGGTAACTGAGGACGACGCTCCTTTTGCCGCTCCTGCAACCGCTTCTCCGTAAGCGGCAAGATTTGCGTCGTTGCCTATTACAATATTTGCTTTGTCAACGCCCGAATATTCCGAGAAAAGCTTTACAATCGGAAAATCAAAGAATTTTATATTGTTTGCGTATTCGACTATGCCGGTGTCGGGGTTTACCGTTCCCGGACATGCGATACCTACTCCGTTTGCTTCTGTTATGTCAAAGCCTGTCTCCGTGCAAAGGCGCTTGCAGAGAGCAACCATATCGCGGATTATTTCTTCAGCCGGACGATTTGCCAGAGTGGGGCAGGAATCCTTTTTCACTATTTTATAATTTTCGTCAACTATTCCCACGGCGATGTTTGTCCCGCCGAGATCGACACCGATAGAATACATATTAAAAATCCCTCCGAATGAGTATGTAAATCAAATATTCAATTTACATTTTACCGTTGAAAAGACGATTTGTCAATAAGCGTCGAAGCTTTATTTGCCTGTAAATTGCGGTGCGGCTCGAAAAATCAGCCAAAAACGGCGGTTTTGGCGTTCGCTCGGTTGACAGGGGCGATATTGCTGTGCTAAAATACAGATAAATACTCACGGTTGCGGAGGGATATAAAATGGCTGAATATTACAAGGCGTATGATGAACGTTATAAAAAAGTCGCTGCCGGCGGAGCGGGAACGTGGGGTACTTCCGAAAACGACGCCACCGTCATTGCGACGCTTGAAAAATGGGTGGATGAAAATTCGCTTTCCGGAAAAAGCGTGCTTCAGTGCGCGTGCGGAGAGGGAAGCGAGGGAATAATTCTTTCAAAGCTCGGATGTCTTTATTGGGGAACGGATGTTTCGCTTACTGCGGTGGGCGTTGCCAGACGCAGACTTGAAGAATATTCCGGAGCGCGGATATTCTTTATGGATATGGTAAAAAATCAGATAGCGGGAAAGTATGACGGAATACTCGACTGTCAGGGGCTGCACATGCTTGTTACCGATGACGACAGACGGAAATATCTTGAAAATCTTTATTTCGCGCTGAAGGACGGTGCAAGCGCGCTTTTCATGCGCGAGCTTTATGACGAAAATGCTTTTCCCGGCGAAGTTGACAGTTTTGAAGAGTGGCAGAAGATCACCGGAGCAGACTATGAAACTCCAGAAGAAAGAACGGTTCCGGGAAGCGACAAAACAGTTATGCTGACAAGAATTCCCGCCAGAAGCAAAAGCAAAGACGGCTATATAAAAGAGTTTGAGGCGATCGGCTTTAAGGTTGAAAGCTTTGACGTCGAAAATACGCCGGACGGCGCTCCTGCGCTTGCTACGATAAAGGTGAGAAAATAAATGTTTACGGCAAGCGTTTTTTCAGAAAGGAAAACCATCTGTAAAGATAAAAGCGATACCGCACAAGCGGCATCGCTTTTTTTGTTTATTCCACAGTTACGGATTTTGCAAGGTTTTTCGGCATATCGACATCGGTTCCGCGAAGCACGGCTGTATGGTATGCGAGAAGCTGGTAGACCGTTACTGTGGCTATCGCGGTCAGAGCTTCGCTTTCGGAATGTATCGGAATTATAAAGTCCGCATCGCCATCTGCGGCTGTGTCCTCCGCCGTTACGAGTATCGTAAGGGCTCCTCTTGCCTTTACTTCGGAAAGGCTTGCCTTTGTTTTTCCGTAAAGCGAGGGAAGCGACGCCGAAGCTATTACGGGGACGCCGTCGCTTATAAGTGAAAGAGTGCCGTGTTTAAGCTCTCCGGCGGGGTAAGCTTCACTGTGGATATACGATATTTCTTTCAGCTTGAGCGAGCCTTCTTCGGCGGCGTAACGGTCTATGCCTCTGCCTATGAAAAAGGCGTTTTCGGATGAAGCTATGCGCGCGGCGATTTCTTTTATTCTGTCGCTTTGTGACGTAACGGAGCTTATCACGGACGGAAGACCGGACGAAAGCGAGGCGGTGAAATTTTTGATCTCAGGCTCGCTCACCGCTCCGCAGGAAACCGCTATCGACGCCGCGATAAGGCACATCACCGCCGCCTGAACGGTAAAAGCTTTTGTGCTTGCGACGGCGATCTCGGGTCCTGCGCGCGTGTAGATAACATCGTCAGCTTCGCGCGCTATGGACGATGCGACGGCATTTACTATCCCGAGCGTGTATGCGCCGCGTTCTTTGGCGAGTCTCAGTGCGGCGAGCGAGTCGGCTGTCTCGCCTGATTGCGAGATTATTATAACGGCGTCATTTTTGCCGAGAATGGGATTTTTATACCTGAACTCGGACGCAAGCTCTGCTTCGCACGGACGGCGCGCGAGCTTTTCCGTCATATATTTTCCGAAAAGTCCTGCGTGCATTGCCGTCCCGCAGGCGACTATAAATATTTTCTCCGCATGGGAAAGTTTGCTTGATATATCGTTTCCGTCGCCGGAAAAATCGGGGATGCCGTTTTTTATTCTGCCGAGAAGAACATCTGACAGTGCGCGCGGTTCTTCATGTATTTCTTTAAGCATAAAGTGCGGATATCCGCATTTTTCGGCGGAACTTGTATCCCATGTCGATACGCTCGGCTCTCTTTTGACCTCACGAAGCTCTTTATCATAAATCACTGCGCTTTTACGGTCTATCACGGCGAATTCTCCGCTCTCCACTACTATATATTTTTTGGTGTATTTCAGTATTGCGGTTATATCGGAGGCGATGAAATTTTCATCCTCTCCGATGCCTGCTATGAGCGGACTGTCGCTTCGCGCGGCGAATACTTTATCCGGAAATCCGTCGCAAAGTACGGCAAACGCATATGAGCCTGTTATTTCAGCCGTTGCGTTTTTAAGCGCCGTAAGCGGATCGCCTGTGACCGAAAGGTAGTCGTTTATCAGTGCGGCGGCAACTTCGGTATCGGTTTCCGAGCGGAAAACACAACCGCCGGACGCAAGCCTGGCTTTTATTTCGGCATAGTTTTCGATTATCCCGTTGTGAACGAGTGTTATTTTCCCAACCGTGTGGGGATGGGCGTTTTCGGCTGTCGGCGCTCCGTGCGTTGCCCAGCGCGTGTGACCTATTCCGGTATGACCGTAAAGCTCCGATTCTTCGGAAAGTGATTTCAACGTCCGCACCTTTCCTGCCGATTTGACGGTTTTTATTCCGTCATCCGTAAAAACGGCGAGTCCTGCCGAATCGTACCCTCTGTATTCAAGCGAAAACAGTCCCGAAAGTATTACCTCGGCTGAATCTCTGCGTCCTGTATATCCTATTATTCCGCACATATGTCCTCTTTTCCGACGCTTTTTATCCGCGCCGCTATTTTTTCTGCCGCCGAGCCGAGAAGTGCGGGGAGCAGCTTTTCGTCGTCGCTTTCGGCTGTAAGTCTTATGCAAGGCTCAGTTCCGGACGGTCTGGCAACGAGTCTGCCGTGCTTTCCGAGCTGCTGTTTTACTTCGGAAAGGTACGCCTTTATTTCTCCGTCGGTAAGAAAGGTAATCTTCTGTTCGGGCGTTGCGGGGATATTTTTTGAAAGCTGAGGCATTTTTTTCACTGCTGCCGCAAGCTCGGAAAGCTTTTTACCCGATCTTCTCATAAGCGAGAACAGCATTATTGCCGTAAGCTGACCGTCGCCCGTAGGCATAACGTCGCCGAATATTATATGCCCTGACTGCTCTCCGCCGAAGTTATAATCCCAAAGGCGCATCTCTTCGGAGACATATCTGTCGCCCACTTTTGTCTGTATGAATCTTATTCCGTTTTCTTCGCAGAAACGTACAAGTCCGAAATTGCTCATTACCGTGCCGACCATTCCGCCCCTGAGCATGCCGCTTTCTTTCATATCGAGTGCCAGCGCAGCCATTATAACGTCGCCGTCGAGCGGACTTCCGTTTTCATCCACGCATACGCATCTGTCGGCGTCGCCGTCGAACGCCGCTCCTCCGCGAAGCCCGTTCTTGCGGACATATTCGGAGAGATATGAAATATCTGTCGAGCCGCAACCCGAGTTTACGTTTATCCCGTCGGGAGAATCGAAAAGCATATCGCACTTTGCGCCGAGCGAAGAGAAAATCCTTTCAGCGGAAACGGACGCGGTTCCGAAAGCGCAGTCGAGCGCTATGTGAAGATCCGACAGAGGGGACGGAGACAGGCTTATCAGATAATTTTCGTAGTCGCTGAGCGCAGAAGAGCAAAGTCTGACCGTTCCTATATCGGCACCGCATACAAGAGAAGAGGATGGAAGCGACATCATGGCTTCTATTTTTTCTTCAAGCTCATCCTGGAGCTTGTGGCCGTCTTCTCCGAATATTTTTATTCCGTTGTATTCGGCGGGATTGTGCGACGCGGTTATCATAACTCCTGCAGATGCGCCGTATTTTACGGTGAGATAAGCCACCGCCGGTGTGGGAATGACGTCAGCCCACAGGACTTCTCCTCCTGCCGAGCATATTCCCGAAGCTACGGCGAGGGCGAGCATTTGTCCCGAGATTCTTGTGTCGCGCGCAAGAAGTATTTTGGGCTTTTCGCCTCCGTGTGACAGGAGCGTTGCAAGTTTTTCGCCTATATTTGCCGCAAGCTCGCGCGTAAGGTCGTTTCCTGCTTTTCCCCTTATTCCGTCAGTTCCGAAAAGGCGCGTCATATTATATTCTCCTTTCGTCTATGCAGCCGTTCGATTTGTATATTTTCCGTTCTCCGATATATCCGCGCACACAGGAAAGCGGATATATAAGGCTTTCCTTACCTATAACGCTTCCGGGACAGATGACCGCTCCGCAGCCTATTTCGGCTCCGTCGCCTATCGCCGCGCCGAACTTTCTTCTGCCTGTTTCAATTTTTTCGTCGCCGAAGGTTACTGTTACGTTGCTCTTGTCAAGCTTGAGATTTGATATTACGGCTCCCGCGCCGAGATGAGCTCCGCGCCCTATAACGCTGTCTCCCGCATAATTGAAATGCGGAAGGCATGCGCCACGCATAAGCACGGAGTTTTTTATTTCGCACGAGTTTCCGACGACTGCGCCATCACCTATATACGCATTGCCGCGAATATATGCGCAGTGACGCAGAGTTGCGCCGCGTTCTATGATGCACGGCGCAATGATCTCGGCGCTCGGAGCTACGACGGCTGAGCGATGGATCCATACGTTCTCATGTGGAGAATAATATTCATCGCCGAGGAGCTTTCCTGCCGAGACTATAAAATTTCCGAGATCGTCCAGGACTTCCCATACAAATTTATATCCGAGCATAAATTCAAGCGGCGAGCGTCTGTCGATATCAAAGAGAGCGCGCACCGATAGATCATTCATATATTTCCTCTTTTCTTTCGATTTGTAATATAAGTTCTGATTATAATATATGAAGCATCAGATGAAAACGTAAATGAAAAA
>UMAB01049711.1_pt1 | contig 23907 bp, 9 predicted proteins | sample 1963601 | NCBI WGS metagenome assembly UMAB01 (sample SAMEA4835905, study PRJEB28245) | human gut metagenome | biome: gut microbiome; material: fecal sample | place: Denmark | collected 2008 | reverse complement strand
CCGGCCTTATGCTTTCATGCTCGGGACGGACTGTTCCGGACAATTATGTGGAACATGTGAATGTGTTTGTCGGTACAGGTGGGCACGGGCATACTTTCCCGGGTGCCAGCTTGCCTCATGGCATGGTACAACTCAGTCCGGATACACGCCTGTATGGTTGGGATGCCTGTTCGGGGTATTATTATGATGACCATACGATTATGGGTTTCAGCCATACCCACCTCAGTGGTACGGGTATCGGTGATTATGGTGATATCCTGTTTATGCCTGTAGTGGGCGAAAAGCCACTGGTGGCCGGTGAAGCCGAAAATCCGGATAGTGGGTATCGTTCCCGTTTCTCTCACGAACGAGAGGAAGGGCGTCCGGGATATTATCGTGTCTGGCTGGAAGACGATTCTATAGATGTGGAACTGACAGCCACCCGGCGGGCCGGAATGCATCGTTATACCTTTCCGGCACGCAGTGATGCCCGGTTGATTATAGATATGGAGCCTACCATTCACGGTCATCAACATCCGGTGACCAATATTCGGATATTGAACGACTCGACTGTAGTGGGACTGAAATATACGGAAGGATGGGCCAAACGTCATTATGTATATTTTCATGCAGTCTTTTCGATTCCGTTTGATTACAAACTGTATGACGGTACGGATTATAAACCTGATAGTACTTCGGTGACCGTGCCTGTGGCAAAGGCCATATTGCGTTTTCGGGATTTGCCGGCTGACGGGAAAGTATTGGCTAAGGTGGGCATTTCGAGCGTGGATACTGATGGTGCGCGCCGGAATGTGGAAACAGAGATGCCTGGCTGGGATTTCACAGCCATTACAAGACAGGCAGAAGAGGCGTGGAATGATGTGCTTGGACTGGTTGATATTGAAACTACGGATAATGACCAGCGTACCGTCTTTTATACAGCCCTTTACCATGCTTTCTTGCAACCCAGCCTGGCTTCGGATGTAGACGGCCGTTACCGTACGATGGAACACCAAATCTGCCGGGACAGTGCATACACCAACTATACGGTGTTTTCCTTATGGGACACTTTCCGTGCCGCACATCCGCTGTATACAATTTTGACACCCGAAAGAAATCTGGACTTTATCCATTCTTTATTGCGCAAGTATGAGGAGGCGGGCATTTTGCCAAAGTGGGAATTGGCTTCTAACGAAACCGGGACTATGATAGGTTATCATGCTGTTTCTGTCATTGCCGATGCCTTGGTGAAGGGGCAATGCGATTTTAATGCAGAGAAGGTGCTGGAAGCCTGTTTGCGTTCGTCTGTGTACGATACCACGGGAATTACTCCCTATATGGATCGGCAGATTCTACAGGAAAAGATGATGTCGCCCGCTATCCGTTATAAAAATGAGAAGGGATATATCCCTTGCGACAAAGTAAGCGGTTCCGTATCCCAGGGATTAGAATTTGCCTATAATGATTGGCTGATAGCACAAATGGCCGGGATGGCTGGACATCAGGACATTTGTGACAAGTATATGGAGCAGTCACGCAATTACCGCAACTATTTTGATCCGTCTACGTTGCTGATGGGTGGAAGAAGGGAAGATGGAAGTTTCAGAATCCCCTTTGATCCGGCTTCGGTGCAACGCCCGAGTGATTATGTGGAAGGCAATGCCTGGCAATGGGCTTGGTTTGTTCCGCATGATGTGGAGGGACTGATGGAGCTGATGGGAGGTCCTGAAGCATTTGAAACCCGCCTGGATACGCTGTTTACCACCAGTTCGCAGTTGACAGGTGATCCGAATGCTGCGGCCGATGTCACTGGCATGATTGGACAGTACGCTCATGGCAATGAGCCTAGTCACCATATTCCTTATTTATACAATTATGCTGGTGCTCCTCACAAGACACAGGCTTTGGTTGATTACATTCTGCGTACGCTCTACCGGAATGCTCCCGACGGGCTTTCAGGTAACGAGGATGTGGGACAAATGTCGGCCTGGTATGTGTTAAGTGCAATGGGCTTTTATCCTCTCTGCCCCGGAAAGCCGGTGTATGAACTTGGCCGTCCCTTATTTGACAAGGTTACCATCCACTTGGAAGGAGATAAAGAATTTGTTATTGAAGCTGCAAATAACAGTCCGGAACACAAGTACATACGTTCCATGAAGTTGAACGGGCAGCCATTGCCTGCACCCCGTTTCTCTCATGCTGATTTGATGAAAGGTGGCCGGTTGCAGTTGGAAATGGGAGAGTAGAGGCTGGTTGTATAATTGTAATAGGCGATTGATAATTGACAGAAAGATATGATTATGACAAGAAGCAAGTTGAGTGAGGATATGAAAAGGTTGGTCGTGTGTTTTGCCGTTATGATAACCGGTCTGGCAATGTGGGCCGGAAATGCCCCCCACATATATAAGAAGGGTTGGATAGATTTTAACAAGAATGGGGTGAAAGATGTCTATGAAGATCCGACTGCCCCTTTGGAAGCCCGTATCAATGATTTGCTTTTGCAAATGACTGTGGAAGAAAAAACATGCCAAATGGCCACTCTTTACGGTTCTGGCCGTGTTCTGAAGGATGCCCGACCTACCGGGCAGTGGAAAGAGGCTATTTGGAAAGACGGGATTGCAAATATAGATGAACAGGCCAATGGGCTGGGAACATTCGGTTCTTCCCTTTCTTATCCTTATGTTCAAAGTGTGAACAACAGGCAGGCTATCCAGTGCTGGTTTGTGGAGCAGACCCGTTTGGGAATTCCTGTGGATTTTACGAATGAAGGCATCCGGGGGCTTTGCCACGACCGTGCCACTATGTTTCCTGCACAGTGTGGACAGGGAAGCACATGGAATAAGGAGCTTATCAGCGAGATTGCCCGGGTAACGGCTCGTGAAGCCAACGCTTTAGGGTATACCAATATTTATTCTCCCATTCTGGATATTGCCCAGGACCCGCGCTGGGGGCGCGTAGTGGAGTGCTACGGTGAAGACCCCTATCTGGTGGGTGAATTGGGAAAGCGCATGATTGAGGGGCTGCAAAAAGAAGGGCTTGTTTCTACTCCTAAGCATTTTGCTGTGTATAGCATCCCTGTTGGCGGGCGTGATGCAGGCACCCGTACCGATCCTCATGTGGCGCCACGTGAAATGCGTACTTTATATTTAGAAGCTTTCCGTAAAGCCTTTTGCGATGCCAAAGCGTTGGGAGTGATGAGTTCATATAATGATTATGACGGCGAACCGATAACAGGAAGCTATCATTTCTTGACAGAAATCTTACGTCAGGAATGGGGATTTAACGGTTATGTGGTGTCTGACAGTGAAGCCGTTGAGTTTCTGTATTCCAAGCATCGTGTGGCTGCTGATGCGGTTGAAGCCGCCGCTCAAGTGGCGAATGCCGGTCTGAATGTACGGACGAACTTCACCTCACCGGAGACTTTTATTTTGCCGTTACGGCAGGCTATCGCTGAAGGCAAGGTTTCTATGCAGACCATTGACCGTCGGGTTGCAGACGTGCTGCGTGTCAAGTTTATGATTGGGCTTTTTGACAATCCTTATCGGGGTGATGCCAAACATCCAGAATCGGTGGTTCATTGCAAGGAACATCAGGCTGTTTCCATGCGTGCAGCTTTGGAATCCATTGTTTTGCTAAAGAATGAGGGGGGGATTCTTCCCCTTTCTAAATCTGTCAAAAAAGTTGCGGTCATCGGCCCTAATGCAGACGAAGTACAACAACTGATTTGTCGTTATGGTCCTGCCAATGCTCCCATCAAGACAGTCTATCAGGGAATCAAAGAATATCTGCCCGATGCAGTGGTGCGCTATGCCAAAGGTGCGGATATTATAGACAGCTATTTTCCTGAAAGCGAGCTTTATGATGTGCCTTTGGATGAGCGTGAGCAAACCATGCTTGATGAGGCTGTGGCTCTGGCTCGTGAATCGGATGTAGCTATCTTGGTACTTGGAGGTAATGAGAAGACGGTGCGTGAGGAATATTCCCGTACCAGTCTTGACTTGTGTGGCAGGCAGGAAAAACTGTTACAGGCTGTTTATGCCACGGGTACACCTGTCATATTGGTGATGATTGACGGACGGGCCTCTACCATCAATTGGGCTGACCGTTATGTGCCGGGCATTCTTCATGCTTGGTTCCCGGGGGAATTTACAGGAGATGCTGTGGCAAAGGTACTGTTCGGTGATTACAATCCCGGTGGTAGGTTGGCAGTGACTTTTCCCCGTTCCGTGGGGCAAATACCGTTTGCTTTCCCATTCAAACCGGGTTCTGATTCCAAAGGTTTTGTACGTGTGGCAGGAACTCTTTATCCCTTTGGGTATGGGTTGAGCTATACGAAGTTTGCTTATAGTGATTTGAACTTGGACAAGATGGTGATAGGTGTGCAAGGTTCTGTCAGGTTGAGTTGTAAAGTCAAGAATGTGGGAAAAATGGAAGGTGATGAAGTGGTGCAGCTTTATTTGCGTGATGAGCAAAGTTCGGTGACTACTTATGTAAAAGTCTTGCGCGGTTTTGAACGTATTCATCTCTTGCCAGGGGAGGAGAAAACTGTTGATTTCCTGTTGACCCCTCAAGAACTTGGGATATGGAACAAAGATGGGCGTTTTGTGGTGGAGCCTGGAACCTTTTCTGTGATGATAGGCGGCTCGTCCGAAGATATCAGGTTGAAAGGGCAATTTGAAGTGCGTGCATACTGATATTTGTACTTAGGGATGTGATTTGAGGAATTAATCTTATTTTAATTGGATATTAATTAACTTTTAGCTTTGCTGTTAAGGCGGAGCAGCTTCTTTTGTATTCCGAATCAAACAAGCTAAACGAATATGGGAAAAAAACTTGTCTGGGTGTTTTTACTGCTCTGTTTCTATTCATTAGTGTCTTGGGCCGGTGATTTGAAACTGTGGTATGCTCACTCTGCTAAGACGTGGACAGAAGCATTGCCTTTGGGCAATGCGCATGTAGGAGCGATGGTGTATGGGAAGGTTGCCAATGAGGAGGTTCAGTTGAATGAAGCTACCCTTTGGGCAGGTGGACCGCATCATAATGACAACCCTGAGGCTGTTACCGTGTTGCCGGAAGTACGGAGGCTGATTTTTTCCGGACAGGAAAAAAAAGCTGAACAGTTATTGGCCGACCATTTTTTTACGGGACAGCATGGGATGCCTTTCCAGACAGTAGGAAGTCTGCTGCTGGATTTTGACCATCAAGCCGATTGTTCGTCCTACTATCGTGATTTGGATTTGGAAAGGGCAGTGGCAACAGTTCGCTATAAGATAGGGGAGGTCAATTATGTACGGACTTATTTCACTTCCTTGGCCGATAACGCTTTGATCATACGCATTGAAGCGGATAAACCGGGAAGCATCCATTTTAGGGCCCATTATAAGACACCTCATAAAGATTGCAAGATACGGAAAAGTGGAAAACACCTGTTGTTGTCCGGGCGTGGAAGCGATCATGAAGGCATTCCCGGCATTATTCGTTTCGAAACCAGGACCAATGTGGTCTCAACGAATGGGGAAGTGATGGTAAATGATGACTGCATTCAGGTGAAGGATGCTGATGTTGCCACCATTTATCTGACTGTTGCCACTAATTTTGTAAATTACAAAGATGTGACAGCCAACGAGTCTAAGCGTGCCAAAGAAGATATGAATAAAGTGACGAGGCATTCTTATGAACAGGCTTTGTCGGAACATGAGGCTGCCTATCGGGAAAAGTTCGGCCGGGTTTCGTTGGATTTAGGTCCTTCTGTCGAGAAGGATACTCCATACCGCATTAAACATTTTAATGAGGGCACGGATCCGGGATTAGTGGCTTTGATGTTCCAGTATGGGCGTTATCTGCTCATTGCTTCTTCCCAGCCGGGCGGACAGCCTGCCGGATTGCAGGGTATTTGGAATCATGATTTGGTACCCCCTTGGGATGGAAAATATACTATAAATATCAATACGGAAATGAATTATTGGCCGGCCGAAGTGACCAATCTGCCGGAAATGCATGAGCCTCTTTTCCAGATGGTGGAAGAACTGTCAGTAGCAGCACAACACACAGCACAAACTTTATATAAAAGCCGTGGATGGGTAGTACATCATAATACGGATTTGTGGCGTATATCGGGCCCGGTAGATGGAGCCTCCTATGTCTGGCCTTTAGGCGGGGCCTGGTTGAGCCAACATTTATGGCAGCATTATCTGTATAGCGGTGATTTGAATTTCTTAAGGGATTCCTATCCGGCATTGAAGGGAGCAGCGGATTTCTTCCTTGATTTTCTGGTGGAGCATCCCGAATATGGTTGGATGGTGTGTGCACCTTCCATGTCACCCGAACAGGGACCTCCGGGCACAGGCACTATGATTACTGCAGGCTGTACCATGGATACTCAGATTGTGTTTGATGCATTGACTTCGGTCTTGAGTGCCACACGTTTGTTATATCCGGAAAATGTGGCTTATTGTGACAGTTTGCAAAGTATGATAGACCGGTTGCCTCCGATGCAGATAGGAAAACATAATCAGTTACAGGAATGGTTGAGTGATGTGGATGACCCTAATAATGATCATCGTCATGTCTCTCATTTATATGGGCTTTATCCAAGCAATCAGATCTCTCCTTATAGGCATCCGCAATTGTTTCAGGCAGCCAAGCGTTCTTTGCTCTATCGGGGGGATATGGCGACCGGTTGGTCTATCGGTTGGAAGATTAATTTGTGGGCCCGTTTGCTGGACGGAAACCATGCTTATAAAATTATAAGCAATATGTTGAAGCTTGTAGAAGACGGTAATCCCGAAGGACGCACTTATCCTAATATGTTTGATGCTCATCCTCCTTTTCAAATAGATGGCAATTTTGGCTTTACGGCGGGTGTGGCTGAAATGTTGGTGCAAAGTCATGACGGTGCTCTTCATCTGCTTCCCGCGCTTCCGGATAATTGGGAGAAAGGTTCTGTGAAAGGGTTGGTTGCACGGGGTGGCTTTGAAGTAAACATAGACTGGGAAGGCGGTGAACTTTCAGAAGCTGTCATTACTTCACGTATAGGGGGAAACTTACGTATCCGTTCATATATTCCTTTGGAAGGAGAAGGGCTGATGATTGCACAAGGGGAGAACCCCAATTTGTTAATGAAACCTGCAATGATTAAGGAACCGCTGGTCGCTACAGGATTACAAGCTCAGCATCCGCTGTTGTATAGGACTTATGAGTATGATATACAAACTGTTCCGGGTAAAAAGTATGTGGTAAGAAGATTGAAATAAAAGTAAGTGCTTATATCAAATAAGGGTTCAGGTTTTCCAATTCCTGTAGCCTTTATTTGGTGTGGCACGTAAAAAGTTGTACTATGGAAAAAGAATTACTGATTAGAATTGTTAGTTTGGCAGTGTGTTTTTTGTTGTCGGCGGGTGTTGGAGCTCAGAACAAGCAATATGATTCCTATAAGGGATTGGTGATGGCCGGTTATCAAGGCTGGTTTAATGCTCCGGACGATGGTGCCGGTAGAGGATGGTATCATTATAACGGAAATGAAGGTTTTCGTCCCGGCTCCTGTACCATTGATTTCTGGCCGGAAGTTTCGGAATATGAAAAGTTGTATAAAACAGAATTTGAGTTTGATGATGGTACTCCGGCGTATGTTTTTTCTTCATATGATGAATCTACAGTAGATGTTCATTTTAAATGGATGAGAGACTATGGTTTGGATGGTGTTTTTATGCAACGCTTTGTTACGGAGATATGCAGAGAAAGCAGCTTGAAGCATTTTAATAAAGTTTTGAATTCAGCTATGAAAGCTGCCAACAAATATAATCGTGCAATCTGTGTGATGTATGATTTGAGTGGTATGCGCCCTGGCCAAGAGAGTGTATTATTGAAAGATATTTCAGTGATTGCTGAGAAGTATTCTTTAAAAGACCATAACGAGAATCCATCTTATTTGTATCACGATGGAAAGCCTTTGGTGGCAGTGTGGGGAGTAGGATTTAATGACCGTCGACATTATGGTTTGGATGAGACAGAAAAAATTATTTCAGGTTTAAAGGCACAGGGGTTCAGTGTTATGTTGGGTGTACCTACACATTGGCGTGAGTTGAGCGGTGATACCGAAAATGATTCGCGTTTGCATGATTTAATTAGGCAATGTGATATTGTCATGCCATGGTTTGTAGGACGTTACGACGAACTGACTTATCCACGTTATAATCAGTTGGTGTCAGAGGATGTTAAGTGGGCAAAAAATAATGGGGTAGATTACGCTCCTTTGGCTTTCCCTGGTTTTTCATGGTGTAATATGAAGGGACAGACCAGTACACAGATTCAACGCAATAAAGGCTCTTTCTTCTGGAAACAATTGTCTGGCGCTATAGCGGTTGGTGCAGAGATGATTTATATCGCTATGTTTGATGAGATAGATGAAGGTACTGCAATATTTAAATGTGCTAAAAGGGTTCCAGTAGGAATTAGTACTTTTGTTCCCATTGAGGAGGAAATAGAAAGTGATCATTACTTGTGGTTGGCTGGACAGGCAGGTAAGATGTTGCGTAAAGAATTGCCTCTAACAATGACTCAACCTGTAAGGAAATAGTCATTTTGTTACGGGTAGTATTTATGGATTATTGTTGATATTATCTATATTTTTGCTAATGAAAACAGAAAATGTAAATTAACATAATTAGTTAACTCTTAAATATACTTCTATTTGCTGATATTTAGTAGTTTATTTTGTAAAAAAGCTTCAATGGATTTGCAAGTTTTCTTGCCTCTAAGTTATGGGACTTACAGGTATTAAAATTTTTCTTATATCTGGATTTAGTTTTCATAAATAGTGCGTATGGTTTTAGATTTTGACGTTTCACGTACTTTGAGATGACTATTCAATTAAAGAGGCTATCTCAAGTTCATTTTGCGATATTTACATTTGCAGCATTAAATACACAATAAAAAGATAAGTGTATATTTGAAAAGAAGAGTTACAGTGAACTAACATTGAGACTAGTCTTAAATGACTATAGGCTGAATCAGACTGCAACTCTCTTACTTGGAGAACTTAGCCAGTTAGAATTGTAGACTTACGACCTAATAAATGTATTAGCTGTTTCTCCTTCATGTTTAATACAGTAAATGCAAATTTATGAATTATTCTCATTTTGTAGGTCTTGATGTAGGCAAAAACACTTTCGATGCATCATTGATGTCCTCTGATGAAAAAGAGTTGTCTCACAATTCTTTTGAAATAATCTGGAGAGAATCCTGTCTTTGCTGGCCTGGATAGCCAATCATCAACTCTCTTTATCCGAAATCCTGTTTTGTGCCGAAAACATGGGCAATTACGTCACGGAATTGTCTGTATCTAGTGTATCCATAGGATTTAGTTTGCTCATTAACCATAAAGAAATCAATAGGTCTTCAACGAGGTAAAAATGACCGTATTGATGCCAAAAGAATTGCAAATTATGCGGTATTGCACTATCGAAAACTGAAACTATATAAATTGCCAGACAGGGACTTGGTGAAATTGAGGATGGATTATTGTACGTGATAATTTGGTCAAGCAAAAGGTATCAAGTATAAAACTATTGGAAACATTTTTCCAAATATCCAGGTTGGCTGATGTAGCAGTGTCCATTTCTTTCTTGGAAGAACAGCTCGATTCAATAAAAGAGAATATCCTGAAGGTGAAAAAAAACTATGGAGAAATTAATAACTGTTAATGTTTTTTTTTACGCCAACTATATATTATTAAGAAGCATAAAAGGAATAGGTATAATCAATACCATTGTATTGCTCTGTGTTACCGATAATTTTTAAAGATTTGATAACCCAAGGAAATTTGCCTGTTATTGTGTGGTTGCCCCATTTGAACATACTTCAGGTATTTCCATACGAGGAAAAACACAGGCATCTCTATTAGCTAACAAAGAAGTGAAAGTATACCCTACCCGAGCAGCGGTTACTGCTATCGTTTGGGATCCACAGATGAAGGCATATTATAAAAGAAAAGTAGCCGAGGGAAAACATAAAGCATCTCTAATAAATGCCGTAAGAGCCAAAATAATAGCAAGGGCTTTTGCCGTGATACGAAGGCAGATTCCATTTGTAACATTGGTTGCATAAAGGAGGGGGATAACCTCGAATACATCTTAGATTCAGGAAGCCGTCAGGATTTTTGATGAATTGTTATGTGCATATACAAACTTGCCCAAAAATACGTTAATGTTCGTAAACTTGGGCAAGATTTTAAAGATATTGTTTGGATAGAACTTGGAATTCAGTCTCTTTATTTTGTTTCACAAATTTAGTAGCGATAACTGTCAGAAACTATGAATCAAACTGTTCTTTATGAAAGTTTTGCAATATCATATTTTAAAAAATATTTTTTGAATTCTATGAAATGCTACTTTCTTCTTCTCCAATGATATCTTTCAAAGAATGTGGATATTCATCTGCCAATAAGTTGCTGTACTCTTTACAGAATGAATCAAATACAAGTTTTGCCAATCCTTTTTTACCTTGTTGGCATAAGATGCGACATTTTGCACTTAAAGCTTCTTCGTTGATATAGTCATGCTGGAATAGTGTGTCTGCTATTGCTAGTTTTAGGGTATCTGATAAACTGTCTTCTTTCAATAATTGACTGAGTAAATCAATTGTCATGTTAGAAAAGTCGGTTTTGAACACATCAATCCACTCGGCTTCTGTATTTGGAAGCATGGCACCATGGAGTAATAGTTCGAGAAGTCTTTCTAGATTGTTTTCATTACTAACATTATTGAACAATCGAAGCGCTTCCAGATAATCACAAAAGGTCTCTTCCCCAAATTGTATAGTCCAAAAACTATTTTTGTTTATTATTTTAATGTCACCAATTTGTTCCAATATATTACGTAATTTACTGATATATACATTACGGTTATTTTGTGCAGATTTTTCTGATTTATCAGACCAAAGTAATTGAAGCATTTTGTGGCTTACAATACCTTTTTCATCTTTTCCGGTATATAAGATAAGGAGTATTAATAGATTCTTGAGAATAGGAGTGAATAAGTTTGTAACATTGTTTCCTGCCTTGTCTAATACTCTAAAACCTCCAAAAAAACAGATACAACTTTGGGAACATTCATAATTATGAAATGTTTGATCAGGAGCTGTATGAGTAACTTCCATTATCTTGATATCTGATTGTAAATCTGGTTTTAATTCTTGTTTTAATGTTTCATTAATCGCTATAATGGGTGATTGTAATTGTTTTGTTTTTCTTTTTAAGCGATATAGAAATAAAGCTCCGATAGTAATGAGGCTTATTACAAAGCTAAGCCACATTCGTAAGTTATTACTTTTTTTATTAGGAATCGATAAGTCTGGTTGCAAAAAAGCGGATACAGCAATAGGTGGAAAATCTAATTCGTAAATTTCTACATTTGATTTTCCGTTTACTTCTGCTCGTAGAATGCATGTATAAAGTTTTTGTCGTATAGGAGAATAGTATAAATTATGGTATATATATTGGGATTCTAAATTCATCTCAAGTGGGAGTGACATCGGTTCAAAATTAGGATGATCAATACTGAATTTTAGTAAAATACCTCCTTGCAGGGTGGAAAAGAGGTAAAAGCATTTTTTACTTTTGTCATAAATCATGTTGTCACTAGGGTGGAAGTCAGCGCCAGTTGGAGAAGTAGGAAAATCCCATAATTTGTTGACCTGTTGTGTGAGTAAGTTTACTGCGTAAAGGTCATAATAATTACGAGGAGACAGTTCTTGACGGCCAGAAGGACAGCCACGACCTCCAAAAATATATAGGGTACTGTCTACAATGGCAGAACTGCTAGAATAGCGAGGATGTATATCGTTTAAATAGATTCGTACTTGATTTTTTTTATCATAGGGATAACTTATAAGCATTTCATTATTATAATGATAGTGGCCATATCCTCCAAAACTGATTAAAGTAGAACTCGCAGGATTGTATACTAGGGTATTGTTCCAATAGTCATGTTCTTGCGTAGGAGCTACTGTACCTTCCCATGTTTGAGCTTGTGGATTGAATACAGAAAAAAGATTTTCGTCCAAATTGTAAGAAAGTAACTCATGACGTTGTGGTATATAAATCATTTGATTTGGATAGTTGGCTACGAATTCCCCACCTTTAATATTAATTGTATCCAAAGATTGGTTATGTGTATGTAATATATATAATTTATGACTATTATTGGCTAAATAAAAAGTTTCAGTATCAGAATTAAACGCGATTGAAGGAGAAGTAGAAAATTCTTGTGAGTAGATTTTTTTCCATGTGATATATTTATCTATTATCCAACGTGGATTTTTACCTACGGCTGGTGAATGATTTATTTCATCATAGCATATATCTCTATTATGTTTAGCCATTTTCCAATAGTATATGGTGTCTATTCCCTGTTTAAAGAAAATGTCTTTTATATTTACTGAAGCTACATCACCTACTGCATATCCATTAAATGGACATTGACCAAAAGCTATACGTATGGATTGAGCTTTTACTAAAGGTTTATGGATTATATTGAGTTGAACACTGTCATAGTTTAGGTTGATATGGCCGTCTTGTGGAGAAATAGTTAAATTTACAGAGATCCATTGGTTACATTTTATTTCTTTTTGTATTGGATGGACTACATCTTTAGTAACCAAGATTGGAAAACGTTTATCATTTTGGCTGACGCTGTACATTAAGTCAATGTTTTGATTGTTGTCGGTAATGATACGAAATACGGTGCCAAAAACATTATCTTTTCTGTTTTGTAGACTGAAATTAAGAGTTATCTCTTTCCCTTTTATTTCTATTGGTTCTCCATTATTTAATGCCATGCTGGTAAAAGCTGACTTAGAAAGAGGATAGGTTTGTATATGTAATCCATAATCAGGATGCTGTGCATGTATATATTGATATAAGATAAAAAATAGTATTATGAGAAAGATTGTCCTTTTCATTTTGTATGTATTAAGATTTGCATTGTTGTGAACAAAGGTAATGCTTTTGAGTATTTCGAGCAATGATTTGATGTAATTCTTTTGTTTACTTTCTTACTTTCACTAAACTGATCAATAAAATCGTTTATATATAAACAGGTGAAAGGTAGGCTACAATCTTTATCAAAATAAGATTTTCCTTATTTATTAGTAGCTTTCTAGCTTCACATTAATGTTTATTTTATGATTTTGTTAATATTATCATCTTATTTTTGTGTTTAATAATCAAGATTTAGTAATTATGATTTCAAAAAAGCAAATTCTTTTGTGGATAAGTATTTTTGTTGGTTCTTTGACTATGGCGCAGAACTCTACTGATATCTTGTCTGTGTCGGCATCAGTCAACCAGGATAAAGCTGTATTGGCTTTTGATCAGGATCTTAAAAGCTTTTGGTCGATGGACAGTGATCACTTGCAGAAAAACCAATGGTTGATGTTTACTCTTCAGACACCAGGAGACGTGTGTGGTATTACTTTTCAGACGAGAAGTGTGTCAAAGAAAAGACTGCAACAGTGGATGGAGGTGTTTGTAACTTATGATCCCATGAATTGGGGAACTCCCGTACCTTATGAAGTAAAGGCTGTAGGGGGAAATTTGGAGTTGATATTTGCTCCGAAATATGGTGCTCATGTTCGGTTAGCTTTCAAGGGTGGACAGCTGACGAAGTCTTTTATCTTGAATGAAGTTACCGTGCTTTTGACCGAGAAGAAGCTAACTGACCGCAAGGGGGGAAAGACATCTCTTCCCTATATGGATCCTAGTTTACCGGTGGGAGAACGAGTAGAAAGTCTGTTGGCGATAATGAGCCCTGAAGACAAAATGGAACTTATACGGGAGGGATGGGGAATTCCTGGTATTCCTCATCTATATGTGCCTCCTATTACTAAAGTAGAAGCGGTACACGGATTTTCTTACGGTAGTGGAGCTACTATCTTTCCACAGGCTTTGGGAATGGGCGCCACTTGGAATAAAGAATTGACCGAAGCTGTGGCTATGTGCATTGGTGATGAAACATTAGCTGCGGGAACTATGCAGGCATGGTCGCCTGTATTAGATGTGGCTCAGGATGCACGTTGGGGGCGTTGTGAGGAAACTTATGGTGAAGATCCTGTTTTGGTGTCAGAAATCGGAGGTGCTTGGATTAAGGGGTATCAGTCGAAAGGACTGTTTACTACTCCGAAGCATTTCGGCGGACACGGCGCACCTTTGGGAGGACGTGATTCTCATGATATAGGTTTGTCTGAACGTGAGATGCGTGAGGTGCATTTGGTGCCTTTCCGCCATGTTATCCGCAAGTATGATTGTCAGTCCATAATGATGGCATATTCGGATTATGCCGGAGTGCCGGTGGCTAAAAGTAAAGAACTGTTGCAGAACATTCTGCGTGAGGAATGGGGATTCAATGGCTTTATTGTAAGTGACTGTGGTGCTATCGGTAACCTTACTGCCCGTAAGCATTACACCGCTAAAGATAAGGTGGAGGCTGCTAATCAAGCATTGGCCGCCGGCATAGCCACTAATTGTGGAGATACTTATAATGACAAGGAAGTGATACAGGCAGCCAAGGATGGTCGTATTGATATGAAGAATTTGGATAATGTGTGTCGTTCCATGCTGCGTATGATGTTCCGTAATGAGTTGTTCGAGAAAGAACCGAACAACCCGTTGGACTGGAATCGGATTTATCCGGGATGGAATTCAGACGATCATAAAGCTTTGGCTCGTCAGGCTGCGTGTGAGTCTATTGTCCTGTTGGAGAATAAGGAAAATATGTTGCCCTTGTCAAAAGGAGTGGGCACTATTGCTGTGTTGGGGCCCGGAGCAGATGACCTCCAACCGGGTGACTATACTCCTAAACTTCAGCCCGGTCAACTGAAGTCTGTATTGACCGGTATCAGACAAGCAGTGGGAAATCAGTCAAAGGTGGTTTATGAGAAAGGGTGCGAGTTTACAGGAAACGATGGTACAGGCATTCCGCAAGCGGTCAAGGCTGCTTCGCAGGCAGATGTTGTCGTGCTGGTGTTGGGCGACTGTTCCACTAGTGAGTCTACGACTAATGTCTACAAGACTTCTGGAGAGAACAATGACTATGCAACTTTGGTATTGCCGGGCAAGCAGCCGGAATTGCTGGAGGCTGTGTGTGCTACAGGTAAACCGGTGATCTTGGTGTTGCAAATCGGGCGGCCTTATAATCTGACAGAAGCACAGAGTATATGCAAAGCCATTTTAGTGAATTGGTTACCAGGCCAGGAGGGTGGACCTGCCACAGCAGATGTCTTGTTCGGAGAGTATAACCCTGCCGGACGTTTACCCATGACATTTCCTCGCCATGTGGGACAGTTGCCACTTTACTATAACTTTAAGACTTCCGGACGTCGTTATGAATATTCTGACATGGAATTTTATCCTCTTTACCGTTTCGGATATGGTTTGAGCTATACATCTTTTGAATATTCAGATCTGCAAATAGAAGAAAAAGATAATGGTAATGTAACAGTACAGGCTACAGTAAAGAATGTGGGGAAACGTGAAGGAGATGAGGTTGTGCAGTTGTATGTCACAGATATGTATGCCAGCGTGAAGACTCGTGTAATGGAACTGAAAGATTTTACGCGCATTCATTTGAATCCTGGTGAGTCTCAAACAGTGTCGTTTGAACTGACTCCGTATGAATTCTCTTTGCTGAACGAAAGGATGGATAGAGTTGTGGAGAAAGGCGAGTTTAAGATTTTGGTGGGAGGCGTCAGTCCCCAGTATGTGGCTAAAGACCGCATCAAAGACAGCGTGGGTTATGAGGATGCTACTACTGGCGTTTTCGGTATGCTTGATTATACGCGTGAATTTGCCGCCGACTTCACCCTTTCCTTGTCCAAGGTGGAAGAAAACTTGATAGATAATCGGAAGACGATTTGGGTTTCTGTCAAAAACGACGGCACGTTGATGGATACGGGAAAAGTCGATATGTATGTTGACGGAAAGAAAGCCGGTGATGAGGTGCATTATGAGTTGGCTCCTGGCGAAGTAAAGCTGATACCTTTCAGCGTGTCCAAAGACGGCGCTTCTTCGGTAGTGTTTACTACTAAATATAAGGTACTTTCGTTGTAATGAGGCGATGTATATGGAATGTTGGCTGTATAACATTTATAAATTACGAAGATATAGTTATGATTAAGCGGATTTTATTCCTGTTTTGCTTATGCTTGTCGTTTGCTTCTGTATGGGGGCAAACGGTAGAGCGCACGGATTATGGTGTGCGTGTTGATAACGGGAAAATTTGTGTGGAACTGGAAGTTTTTTCTCCTTCTATCATACGGGTGAAAAGATTCCCATCAGAATCGGCTCCTGTTACGCATTCGTTCTCCGTGGTTATGCGTCCGGAACCGGTGGAGTATCAGTGTGAAGAGAAAGGCGGCTGGATACGGTTATTAACTTCCGATTTGCAAGTTCGCTTGGACAAGGATTTGGAACAAATTCTTTTTTATGATAAAAACAAGCAGGTGTTGCTAAAAGAAAAACCTTCTTCCTCATTGTTTGTTCCTATTGACGATGCGGGGAATAAAGCTTATAAAGTGTCGCAGAGTTTCTTGCTGGACAAAGAAGAAGCCATTTATGGCTTGGGACAGCACCAGCAGGGACACATGAATCAACGTGGACAGACGTTTTTTTTGCAACATGTTAATATGGAAATTGGTATTCCCTTGATTCATTCTATTAAAGGGTATGCTTTGTTTTGGGATAACTATTCTCCTACTTCTTTTACAGACAATGAACAAGGCATGCGCTTTGAATCGGCTGTCGGCGATTTGTGCGATTATTACTTTGTGTACGGTGGCTGTGTCGATAAGGTGGTTACCGGCATCCACCAACTGACGGGACGAGCACCTATGTATCCGTTGTGGAACTTTGGATTCTGGCAGTCTCGTGAGCGTTATACCAGTCAAGATGAGCTGGTAGGTGTTGTTCGTAAGTACAGGGATTTAAAGATTCCTTTGGATGGCATTGTTCAAGACTGGCGTTATTGGGGGGAATCTGATCAGCAATGGAATGCAGTGGAATTCCTTAATCCTAAATTTCCTGATCCTCGTGAGATGTTGCGGCAGGTGCACGATATGAATGCTCATGCCATGATTTCTGTATGGCCTTCTTTTGGCCCTAAAACGTGTATTTATGCGGAATTAGCAAAGCAAGGTAAGCTGATGGGGTTTGAAACTTTTCCTCAAAATAATGGAGTTAGGGTTTATAATACTTACGATTCGGAAGCTCGTAATATTTATTGGGATAATTTGAAACGGAACCTGTTTGATATTGGTATGGATGCTTGGTGGCTGGATGCTACTGAGCCCGAACATACTTCGGTGAAAGAGGAAGATTATGACTATCAGACAGGTATGGGGACATACCTTCAGGTACGTAATGCTTTCCCGTTAGTCAGTGTGGGTGGTGTATATGAACATCAGCGTGCATCATCTACAAATAAAAGGGTGTGTATTTTGACTCGTTCTGCTTTTATTGGGCAACAGCGTTATGCTGCACAAATCTGGTCAGGTGATGTTGTATCCGACTGGGAGGTGTTGCGTAAGCAGATTCCGGCTGCATTGAATAGCTCGCTGACTGGCCTGCCCTACTGGAATTCGGACATAGGTGGTTTTTTTGCTGGACAGAAATTTCCCGGTGGTGTGAAAAACAAGGCTTTCCATGAGTTATATGTACGTTGGATGCAGTTTGCTGTATTTACGGGAATGATGCGTTCGCACGGCACTAACACTCCTCGTGAAATATTTTTGTTTGGAGACCGTGGAGATTGGGCTTTTGATGCTCAAGAGAAGGCCATTAATTTACGTTATCGTCTATTGCCTTATATTTACTCTGCCGCATGGGACATAACTTCGAAAGGTGGTAGTTTGATGCGCCCATTGTTTGCGGATTTTGTGGAAGATAAGCGGGTGGCCAATATTAGTGACGAGTATCTTTTTGGTCATTCTATTTTGGTGGCTCCTGTGATTGAAAAAGGAACGAACCGTTCTCTTTATTTGCCTGCTGGGAGTGGTTGGGTCGATTTTTGGACAGGAGAATTGCAGGATGGAGGAACGGAATTGCAACGTGAGGTTCCTATGGACATTATTCCGATTTATGTAAAAGAGGGAACTATATTGCCGGTAGGCCCTACAGTGCAGTATGCCTTAGAATCTTCTTGGGATGATTTGCAGATACGAATTTATCCGGGAGCGAATGGAGAGTTTGTGCTTTATGAAGACGAAGGCGATAATTATAACTATGAAAAAGGGTGTTATTCTACTATCCGTATGACTTGGGACAATCAGAAGAAATGTCTTACGTTTCATCCGCGTTACGGTAGTTATACTGGCATGTTGGAACAGCGTTGTTTTCGAATTGTTTTGGTTGATGGCCGGAAAGGTTTAGGATTGGATAATGAATCTTGTACTGTGCGTGTGTCTTATAATGGTAAAATGAAAGTGGTGGATTTATCTGGGAAATGATTATTGTACTTACCATCTAGTGGGCAGATTGTACTTCTACATAAATGATGAAACTGATATTTTCTCTTGTTAATAATTAATAGAGATATAAGCACAAAATTGATTTTGAAAAAGATAACAAATTTGTAAATGCTATTTATGGGAAGTATGTTAATGTGATTTTAATCTAGCTTTTAATTTTGAATAATATGATAAAATAAAATTTGAATAGAAGATTTCTATTAATATCTTTTTAATTCATGTATTAACATCCGTTTCTTTTATTTGCAGTGATGATTGAGTGGAAATCGTTTGGATGCCTTATTTTAACTAGATAGTAAGTTTACATTTTATTTATAAACTCAAATTAAATTTATATTATGAAGAAACATTATTTTAATGCACTTTTGCTTGGAACAGTATTTTGTTCTACTGGTTTTTTAGTTTCGTGTAATAATGATGACATTGATGAATTGAAGTCAAGAGTGTCAGTGATTGAAGTTGCAATTGATGACCTTAAAAGTCAGTTGAGTAAAGCATTGATGACAGGTCAAAGTATAACTGAGGTGGTGAAATCGGAAGATGGGACATGGACAATAAAGTTAAGTGGTGGTGGAGATCCCATAATTATTTCTCCTGCAGTAGGTGGGGGATCTAACATTTCTGTTACAGTAACGGATACGGAAGCTATTATAATAGTTGATAATGAAGAATACAGACTTCCACTAGGATCAAAAGTTAGTTCGTTAGTTTACGTGCCAGAGTATGTGGATGCTATGGTGGAAATTGGGAATGAACCTGTTGAAGTGAGGTTTTTGGCTAGACCCGCACTAAATGATTTGGCTGGAGCTCAGTTTTCCATTGCTGAATCTCATGAATTGAAAACGCGAGCTGCTGATGGAGAAGAATTTGGAGTAAGAGGGGATGCTAGAATTGAAGGTGATTATATTATTGTCCCTATTAAGGCTTTAGGAGTAGAAGCTGGTAAGACTTATGCTGTATCTCTCCAAATGAATATAGGTGGAACAGTAATAGGCTCTAATTATTTTAATGTAAAAATTAGCAATGATTTTTCATTTAAATCGGAAGAAATAGGTGGGTATACTATTAAGGCTGCATATAATCCAATAGAATTGGCTGATGGATTTTGTGAAATTACAGTAGACGGCAAAGATTTGCTTACATCTATAACAAATTTTAAAGATTTGTTCGATGAACTTCCTGAAAATGCACAATTTAGAATTGCAGCACAAAATAAACAGCCCGAAGGTGATGCGCAAAATAAATGGGGGCTTTTAAATGCTAGTTTAAAAGCTGACGGATCTTGGGCATTTAGTGAAAGACCCGGTACAAGTTTTAATAAAGAAGATGGACAGTCTGGATTTTTGGTTAATGTTGTTGCTGATGATGTAGTAAAAGCAAAGATTTATGTGAAGATTGTAGATCCTTTAGCTTCAATTAGTGATGATGTTTTTAAGGGTTCTTTGAAGGGGTTAGGCGAACCTCATGTTGAATATGGGGAAGCTACAGTTGACGGATCTGAAGGTGCTCCAATTATTGTTCAACCAGGAGCAAATAAATTAAATCTTTATGATATTATTGCCAATAATAAGCTGTCGTTAAAGCATGGTGATAATGGAGCGAAAGTTGTTGAAGCGTTTAGTGGTTATGCGGCTGAAATAGATGGCGAAAATCTAGTATACAGTGATGGTGCAACTTTGGTCGTTGGTGACTTAGGAAAACAATTGCAAGGAAAGGTCGTATATTATAACAGACAAACTTCAATAGCTTCTTCTCAACGTCGTAGTTGGGCAATGAGTGAAGATGAAAAGAAGGTATTTGCAGGTGCGGAATGTAATGGCGAAATTCTTGGTGGTTTTGATGGTTTGAATGGATCTACGATGAAGGCTAATGGATTGTTTGTAACGGAAGATGGTTTCTTTGAAACTACTGAAGCTTATAAAGGGTGGGCTTTGCGTGTTGGATATGGTGTTCGTTTTGAATATGCATATGGATCAAGAGATATTAGCGATGGTTGCTTATGTTTCCTTTGGATAAACCGACGTGATTGTGCTGAAGGAGTTGTTGATAATCCGGTTTTAGTTGAAGAATAAATTTTTGAATATATAGGAGGTCTCTAACTGTTATTTTAATTAGTAGAGGCCTCCTTGGTAATCCTTTTAAGAGAATAACATGAAGAATACTATATTTATTAACACGAAAAGTGTATTTTTCTCATTATCATTAATGCTATTTACACTTTTCAATTTATTGCTGCTCTCTCCATTGGCTGCACAAAATAATCGTGTTGTTCGTGGCCTTGTAGTTGATCAGACTGGAGAAAGCGTTATTGGGGCAAATGTACGAGTCGATGGTACTAACCGTGGAGTTATTACCAATATTAATGGTGAATTTGAAATTATAGTAGATGTTAAACAGAAACTGGTAATTTCTTTTATAGGTTATAAGGATGCGATTGTTACAGCAAATAAAACAGATCTAAAGATTATATTGCAGGAAGATAATCAAACATTGGATGAAGTGGTTGTCGTAGGATATGGAACTCAAAAAAAGGCAACATTAACAGGAGCTGTTTCTTCTGTGAATAGTAAAGAGATAGCTGTTACTAAGAATGAAAATGTTGTGAATATGCTTTCTGGAAAAATACCAGGAGTACGTATTTCCCAAAGAAGTTCCCAACCAGGAGAGTTTGATAATGCTATTGACATTCGTGGTATGGGTGAACCTTTAATTGTTGTTGATGGAATCCCTCGTGATAAAGCATATTTTTCTCGTATGGATGCAAATGAAATAGAAAATGTATCTGTTTTGAAAGATGCTTCTGCTGCTATTTATGGTATTCGTGCAGCGAATGGTGTTATATTAGTTACTACAAAACATGGTGATTCTGCTGAGGGTAAATTTGATATTACGTTTTCTGCAAATTATGGTTGGCAGCAATTTCTTTATGTGCCACAAACAGCAAGTGCTGTAGATCATATGTTACTTATGAACGAAAAACGATATAACAGTTTTGATGGAAACTACCCATTGCGTACAACTCCACAATATACATGGGAGGAAATGATGGAATATAGTACCGGTAGAAAACAAGGTACTAATTGGACTGATGAGTTATTTGATAATAATGTGCCGCAAGAACAATATAATGTTAGTGTAGATGGCGGATCAGAGAAAGTAAAATATTTTTTTAATTTGGGCTATTTAAAGCAAGAAGGGTCATATAAAAGCGGTTCTTTGAATTACGATAGATGGAATTTTCGTAGTAATGTTGATGCTAATATTACTAATCGTCTTAGAGCTACAGTTCAACTCAGTGGTTATATGGATGAAAAGAACCAACCGTTTACTGATATATGGTCTGTATATAAAAAGGCATGGACATATCGGCCTACCTCTCAAGCATGGATTGATGGTGATCATGAATTGCCGGCTTATGATGATCAAATGTTGGAAAGCGAGAATCCTGTTGCTTCAACAGATAGTCGTTTTACAGGATACCGAAGAGAGAAACGAGTTAATTTTAACGGATCATTGGCACTTACATATGATATTCCTGGAGTGAAAGGGCTAAATGCACGTGCTTTTTATAGTTATGATTATTACACAACAAATAATACAGAATATAAACGTACATATAATTTATATAATAAAGGTGTTGATGGTGAATTGGAATCATTTGTACGCAATAACGATTCTTATTTAAAGCGTAGTACGGATCCTAAATATGGAACAGTGATGCAGTTGTCGTTAAATTACGCTAATAAGTTTGGTGATCATAATGTAAGTGGTATGTTGCTTTTTGAAGAACAGTATGAAAATTGGGATAATTTTTATGCTCAACGTGTTATGTTAATGGATGGTGATTATTTAATATATGGAGAGGATGAAGAACAAGTTGGTTCTATGACGAGTGCTGGTGATAAGGTACGTCAGGCACTTGTGGGTAGAGTGAATTATGATTATAAAGGCCGTTACATGGCAGACTTCTCTTTTCGTTATGATGGATCTTCTAGTTTCCCTAATGGATCCCGTTGGGGATTTTTCCCTGCAATATCTGTAGGTTGGAGAATTAGTGAAGAGGCTTTTATTAAAGATTGGATTCCTTTTCTGAGTAATTTAAAACTCCGTGCATCTTATGGCGAAATGGGTGATGATGCAGGGGCTGGTACTTATCCTCAAACTGTAATTGCTTATAACATAGCAAAAGATAATGTAGGATATTTTTATAATGGAACTTATATGGCGGGTGTTACTGCTACAGCTATTCCCAATCCTAATTTGACTTGGTATACCGCAAAAACTTATAATTTAGGGCTTGATTTTGATTTGTGGAATCAGAAATTGAGTGGTACATTTGAGTTATTTAAACGAAAACGTAATGGCTTGTTGGCAACTTCTTCAGTTGTTATACCAGGAACTGTTGGTGCTTCTTTGCCGCAAGAGAATATGAATAGTGACGAAACTTTCGGTTGGGAAATAAGTTTAGGACATCGTAATCAAGTGGCTGGAATTACATATTGGGTAAATGGGCAGATTTCAGCGACGAAAAATCGTTGGGTAAATTATAATGATAGTCAGGCGGGGAATTCTATGGAAAATTGGTACCGTAATGACGTCTCAGGGCGTAATAAAGATATTTGGTTTGCTTATGAAGAAGGTGGACGCTTTACAAATTATAATGATATTCGATATCATAATACTACAGGTGCTAATTATGGACAGGGTACCTTACCTGGAGATTATTGGTATATAGATTGGAATGGTGATGGAATTGTGAATGATAATGATAGACATCCTGTTGCAAGTTTTAATTTGCCAGTATTTAATTATGGAATTGTTTTAGGTGCGGCATGGAAAGGGATTGATTTGTCAATGAATTGGCAAGGCGCTGCAGGAGTATATAACTCTTATGATGAGGTGTTCACAGAGGTTGGCCCTTTTAACGGTGGAGCAGCTTTGGATATCTATAAAGATCGTTGGCATACGGTAAATGTAAATGATGATCCTTGGAATCCGAATACACAATGGGTAGAGGGACTTTATCCTGCTACAGGGCATAGTTTTAATACAGGAACTACGGGAATTCAAAACACATCATATATACGTTTAAAGACGTTGGAGATAGGGTATACTTTACCTAAAGTGTGGATAACTAAGGTTGGTATTAAAAATTTGCGTGTTTATGTAAATGCTTATAACCTTTTGACATTTACTGGCTTGGACAATATTGATCCAGAACGTCCTGGTAGACAAGGTGGAGCCAATAATAATCGTGATAGTGGTATTTTGTATTATAATTATCCCGTGAATCGTACGTTTAATATTGGTGCAACAATTAAATTCTGATGTAATATGAAAACACTTAAATATATTTTTCTAGCAACAACATTAGGTGTTGCCATGTCATCTTGCTATGATTTGGATTTAGAG
>UMAB01026775.1_pt1 | contig 24386 bp, 22 predicted proteins | sample 1963601 | NCBI WGS metagenome assembly UMAB01 (sample SAMEA4835905, study PRJEB28245) | human gut metagenome | biome: gut microbiome; material: fecal sample | place: Denmark | collected 2008 | reverse complement strand
TTGTCCCTTTTTATGTATAATGTTGTGGAAAAGAAAACTTATATAAGGAGATTTTGTAAATATTGATAACTGATTTACATTTAATATGGTAATCCGGCCAGTGAGGCAATTTCATCAGCATGATCAATTATGTGAGCCGGATGCATAGCTTCCAGTTCGGTACGTGGACGGAATCCCCAAGTTACTCCACAGGCTGTTATTCCGGCATTGGCAGCCGTTTGCATGTCGACGGCTGAATCGCCTACATACAGAGTATCGTCTTTAGAAACTCCAGTTATGTCTAAAATATCGTATACAATAGTCGGATCGGGCTTTACATTGATACCTTCACGTTGTCCAAATACAGCTTCGAATCGAATATTGGGGAAGTAGTATGCAATCAGTTTCTCGGTGGCAGCCTGATATTTGTTGGAGGCAACGGCCAGCATGATGCCTTTGTTTTGCAGGTGCTCCAGCAGTTGTGGAATTCCCGGATAAGGACGGCTTTTATCGGCATTGTGCACATTGTAGTAAGGAATAAACTCTTTGCGGACACGCAATACGTTCTCTTCGCTTTTTTCACCTTCGGGGAGTGCACGTTCAAACAACTTGTTGATTCCATTGCCAACCATGAAATTATAGGAAGATTCGTCGTGGGTAGGATATCCTAATGTGCTGAGAGCATGATTGGTGCTTTGTGCCAGGTCGGCAATGGTGTTAAGCAGTGTGCCGTCGAGGTCGAATATTACTAATTTCTTCATCGTTTTTCTCTGTTTGTTCCAATTCGCAAAGATACGCTAAAAGGGGCAAATGTCTGTTGGATAAGAATCCTTTTTTCAACTTCTATTTGTCTGTTTGGAAATCATCTTTAGCTGTAATTTGGTAAAAAGTTTCTTTCCAGGTGGGCTATTCGAAGAAAAATAGCTAATTTTGCGGCCTGAAATTCAGCAGGCAAGGTCTTTTTATCGTAAAAATGTAGGCTTTTTGCATGCTAAAAATAAAATAGGTATGAGTTATAATTTACTAAAAGGAAAAAAAGGCATTATTTTCGGTGCTCTGAATGAGCAGTCCATTGCCTGGAAAGTTGCAGAAAAAGCTGTAGAAGAAGGTGCTACCATTACTTTGTCCAATACTCCCGTTGCCGTACGCATGGGTGAGGTATCTGCTTTGGCTGAGAAATTGAACTGCGAAGTTATTCCGGCTGACGCTACCAGTGTGGAAGACTTGGAGAATGTTTTCAAGCGTTCTATGGAAGTGCTGGGTGGACAGATAGACTTTGTGTTGCACTCTATCGGTATGTCGCCTAATGTACGTAAAAAACGTACTTACGATAACCTGGATTATGAAATGCTGGACAAAACGCTTGATATATCAGCTATTTCTTTCCACAAAATGATACAGACTGCCAAGAAGATGAATGCTATTGCTGAGTATGGTTCTATCCTGGCATTAAGTTACGTAGCTGCGCAGCGTACTTTCTACGGTTACAACGATATGGCCGATGCCAAGGCATTGCTCGAATCCATAGCCCGTAGCTTCGGATATATTTACGGACGTGAACACCACGTACGTGTAAATACCATTTCTCAATCGCCTACCATGACTACTGCTGGTTCGGGTGTGAAAGGTATGGATAAATTGTTCGATTTTGCTAACCGCATGTCACCCCTAGGTAATGCTTCTGCCGATGAATGCGCTGATTATTGTATCATGATGTTCTCCGACCTTACCCGTAAGGTAACTATGCAGAACCTTTACCACGATGGTGGATTTTCCAGCGTAGGTATGAGTCTGCGTGCCATGGCTACTTATGAGAAGGGTCTTGACGAATACAAGGACGAAAACGGTAATATTATCTACGGATAAGACGATAAGAAATGGGAAATGGAAAGCTGTAAATTGCCGGCAAAGGGCATAGCTTTCTATTTCCCGTTTTTCTTTTTCATTTTTTATTCTTTTATTTTCTATTATCAATTTCTCTTTTTCCGATGGACACAGCTTTGTATCTGTTGCCCGTAACTTTGGGTGACACCCCGATTGATTCTGTATTGCCTGCTTATAACAAAGAGGTAATTTTGCAAATCCGCCATTTTATAGTAGAAGATGTGCGTTCGGCGCGGCGTTTCCTTAAGCGGGTGGAGCGGGAAATTGATATTGATTCATTGACCTTTTATCCGCTTAACAAACATACATCACCCGAGGCTATCTCTGGGTATCTCAAACCATTGGAGGCCGGAAACTCGATGGGGATGATTTCCGAAGCCGGTTGTCCTGCCGTAGCCGATCCGGGAGCAGATGTGGTAGCTATTGCCCAGCGTAAAGGTTTGAAAGTCGTGCCGTTGGTAGGACCTTCGTCTATTATACTTTCCGTAATGGGATCGGGGTTCAACGGACAGAGTTTTGCTTTTAACGGCTATCTTCCTATCGAACCAGCCGAACGCGCCAAGAAACTCAAGCAACTGGAGCAGCGTGTTTATGCCGAACATCAGACGCAACTCTTTATTGAAACTCCTTACCGCAATAACAAGATGGTAGATGACATTTTGCACAATTGCCGTCCACAGACACGCTTGTGCATTGCCGCTAATCTTACCTGTGAAGATGAGTATATCAAGACCCGTACGGTAAAGGAATGGGCCGGTAAGGTACCCGACCTATCTAAGATACCTTGTATATTTCTCTTGTACAAATAATATCTTTCAGATATTCGTATTCATATTCCAGATAGCAACTGAAGAAGTTTTTGCCTAAATTGTCTTCTATCTGGCTTAAAGTCCATAACTTGCCTCCTTTGATGCAATCACAGCAAAGGAGTGATTCGTCGTTATCCAGATCAAGGGTAAAAAGATATACCAGCCGGTTTTCCGAATCTTGTTCGTAGTGGTAGGTAAGGTTAAAATGTAATTTATCGGTACTGATAGCCGGACAAGTTTTCCGTAACATTCTTTCTGTACATTGTTTTACGCTCTCCCCATAAAGCACATAACTCTCCATCAGCAGGTCTGTTTTGCCGCTTTCGGACAACAGCGTCTGGGGACGGGGGAGCAAGTAGAGCATGCCGTGCGAAGCAACAGCTATTCTGACCATGGGGTGCAGGTGGTGATTGTCTGGTGTAGTGGCTTCCTGGATGGTTTCTCTTCCGGTTACTTCACCTTTTTCGGTAATTACCGGAACAAACGTCAACCTCTTTACCAGTCGGTTAAAGTAAATTATGCCCAGTTGGTTGATGGCTATAGTAAGCAGGAATACCCCGGGAGGAGCAGCTTTGAACCAGAAGAATTGGGCTCTGTTGCCTAACGGACTTCCCAAAATGATGGCTACAATCAGCATGAAAAAATGCAGACTGCTTATAATAATAACCACGCGTGCTGAAACGATGGATGCTTCCATGCCTTGAATTAGGAACAAACGGCGTTTTTTTTCCTCTTGGGGGGGGCGACTGCATCGTGCCAACCGCTTGCGATTGGCAAAAATGATAAGGGGAGGTACAAGGACACCTGTTTCGGCCATTAACGGAAACAGTTGTGGGGGACACCATTCGCCAACAAACAGGCTGCCCACCAAAAATAACGATAAGACACCCGTAGTGCTGTAAAGTATGAAAGGAAAAACCGTTCTTTTGTGTATCACACAGCATACCAGTCCCACACCTGTTCCTATGTAAAGGGCAACTGCCTGGTCAATGAACCAGGCCAGGATAAGGGTTATTGCAATTGGCAAGAAACCCAATGACAGGTTGAATCTGGATGTCAGAACCTTGATTTGTTCCATTGTGCGTTACTTTCTCGTTATTGCTTTAACTTCTATAACGCACGCCGGATAAAAAAGTTCATGCTTTGTCTTTTTTCTGCAAGTGTAGGGCCGATTTCTCGGCATGGTAGGATGAGCGCACTAATGGACCGCTCTCTACTTGAACAAACCCTTTTTTTAATCCTTTCTGTTTGTAGATCTCAAATTGTGCTGGTGTGACATACTCGGCCACCGGATAGTGCTTATGTGAGGGTTGCAGGTATTGTCCGATAGTCATTACCTGACACCCGACTTGTCGCAGATCATCCATCAGTTCTTCCACTTCCTGTGGGGTTTCGCCAAGCCCTACCATGATGCCCGACTTGGCGGTAATACCGCTTTCGGCCACCTGTCTCAGCACCTCGAGGCTTGTGTCGTAGCGGGCAGCGCTACGCACCAGCGGGCTGATGCGCCGCACGGTTTCCATGTTGTGGGCAATGATGTCGGGGTATGCTGCAATGACTTGCTCTACCAGTTCGTGCCGCCCCTGAAAGTCGGGTATCAGTACCTCAATGGTGGTTTGTGGGTTCAGACGGCGAATTTCGCTAATGGTCTGTGCCCAATGGGCTGCTCCCAGGTCGGGCAGGTCATCGCGGTCTACCGAGGTGATGACGGCATGCGACAACTTCATTAATGCTACCGACTCGGCTACATGTGCAGGTTCGTTGGGATCGAGGGGAAGAGGCTTTCCCGTAAGCGTGTTACAAAACTTGCAACAACGCGTACAGATGTCGCCGGCAATCATGAAGGTTGCCGTGCCCCGTCCCCAGCATTCGCCCATGTTGGGGCAACGCCCACTGCTACAAATGGTGTGCAGGCAGTGGGACTCCACAATGCGTTTGGTTTCGGTATAGCGTTCGTTGGCGGCAATACTTATCTTGAGCCATTCGGGTTTGCGTACTCTCTCTTTCATAAGTATATACAGCGCTTATTTCAGTTTTTCGTTGAAGAAGTTCGTCAGCTTGGTGTACAGGTGCATCCGTGTGTTGCCGCCGAAGATGCTGTGGTTGCGGTTGGTGTAGATTTGCATATCGAATTGCTTGCCCAGTTGCACCAGGTGCTCGGCATATTCGGCGCAATTCTGATAGTGTACGTTGTCGTCGGCCGTGCCGTGTACCAGCAACAGGTCACCGTGCAACTTGTCGGCACGGGTAAAGGCCGATGAAGCCTTGTAACCCTCGGCATTCTCCTGCGGAGTGCGCATGAAGCGTTCGCCATATACGGTATCATAATAGTTCCAGTCGGTCACCGCGGCTACGGCCACGCCAGCCTTGAATACGGGGGTTCCTTCGCTCATGCTCATGATGGTCATGTAGCCGCCGAAGCTCCATCCCCAGATGCCGATGCGGTCTTTGTTCACATAGGGTTGGCGGCCCATGTAGAGGGCGGTTTCCACTTGGTCGCGGGCTTCCTTCACACCCAGGTTCAGGTAGGTGCATTTCTCAAACTCGGCGCCTCGTCCACCGGTACCGCGGCCGTCTACACATACCACTACATAGCCTTGCGAAGCCATGTAGGTCTCCCAGCTTACGTTATATACGTCGCGTACTTCCTGCGAACCCGGACCGCTATACTGATACATCAGCACCGGATATTTGCGGGAGGCAGAGAAGTCAACCGGTTTCATCATCCAGCCGTTCAGCGTGGTGCCGTCTGAGGTCTGGAACGAGAAAAATTCCTTTTGCGGCATGGCATATCCGGCCAGTTTCTCGTTCAGAGCCTTGTTGTCCAGCAGGGTGGTGAGCACCTTGCCCGTATTGTCGTTCAGGGTGATGACGGTAGGCGTGTTGAGGCTGGTATAGCGGTTCATGTAATACTTCATGTTGGTACTGAACTGGGCGCTGTTGGTACCTGTCTGCGCAGATAGTTTTATTTTCTTGCCCTTGCGGTCTATTTTGTACACAGCCTGGCGCATGGGACTTTCTTCGTTGCTGGTGTAGTAGAACGAACCCTCCTGTGCATCGTATCCCAGGAACTCTTTTACTTCATAGTTTCCTTTGGTGACCTGTTTTTGCAGGCTTCCGTTCATGTTGTACCAGTACAGGTGGTTGAACCCGCTCTTTTCACTCACGAAGCTGAAGTTGTTGGGGTAGAAGATGATGTTGTCAAACGTCGATTCCTTGATATAAGTGTCGGTCTCGTCGCGCAGGGCCAGCTTGCACACCGTACTGCGCGGGTCGGCAAAATACAGCTCCAGACGGTTCTGATGGCGGTTCAGCGTCATGATGGCCAGCTTGTTGGCATCCTGCGTGAAGCGGATGCGGGGGATGTAGCCGTCTTCGTCCAGCGGGACATTGATTTTGCGCGTCACTTTCGACTTGATGTCGAAGGTATGCACGCTCACTTTGGAGTTAACTTCGCCCGTTTTGGGATACTTGTATGTGTAGCTGCCCGGATACTTCGCGTAAGCGTCCATGTGGGGCATTTCGCCGGCATATACCGGGAAGGAGAACGACGATACGGCCGACTCGTTCCAGCGTACAAAGGCCAGCATCTTGCTGTCGGCACTGAATTCCAGGGCACGGTTAAAAGCGAACTCTTCCTCATAGACCCAGTCGGGGATACCGTTCAGTACTTCGTTGCGTTTACCGTCTTCGGTCACCTGGCTTTCGCTATTGCCGTAGAGCAACTTTACCAGATAGATGTTGTTGTCGCGCACAAAAGCCACCATGTTTCCGTCCGGCGAGAACACGGGTACCTGTTGCGGCCCGCCGTCCGAGAGTTTCTCGACCACGTTGTTAATCTTTCCTTCGAGGTTACGCTTCAGGCTGTACAGGTAGTGTACGGCCGTGTACGAGCGGCGGTAAATGGGAGTCGTTTCGGTGGCGATAAGCAATTTGCTGCCGTCGGGGGCAAAACTGTAACTATCGAACGTCTTGAAGGGGCACTCGCGTGCGGTGGTGGCGTCGAACAGCACTTCGACGGCTTTGCCCGTCTTGAATGAATATTTGATGACCTGTGTCCGTTCGGCATTCATCTGCGAATAGTGTTCGCCGTCGCCCGGAATGGGGATAACACCATAAATGTTTTCGGCTCGGAAGGCTCCCGATACCACGTCTTTTAATTCTAGAGGTTTGTTGCCTTGTGCAAATGCTGCGAGGCTGCAAAGGCAAAAGAGGATAGCAATGCTAATCTGTCTCATATCTGGTTAGTGTTTTAAGGTTTTCTTTGTCTGATTTCAGCGATGTCTGCAAAGATAGTACATTTTAGAGATTGCGGGAATACTTGCGGAAATAAAAAGACGTATGCGGGAATTGTATCCATTCAAGTTCGCCCAGACAATGCCTTTTGGGGAGGCACGGAGGATAGGGCGTCCAGGCACGCTGGGTAAGGTGGTTAGGCACGGAGGGTAAGGTAACCAGGCACGGAGGGTGCGGCAAAATATTTTCTTTTAATTTTTGTGTGGGGGTGTTTTTTCTGGTATTTTTGTAAGGAGGGTGTTATGGAAATTCAAATTTAAAATGGAAATATGGTAAAGGGTAAAGTGAATATTCTATTGAAGATATTTATTGGTTCTATTATTGTGGTTGGTTTGGGGTTTTTCCTCAATTCTGTTCTTAAAGACTGGGATGTGGAGCAGGATTTGGGTAGCAACTATATTTTGTGTGCCGACGGTGAAATCCTTTATCAGTCAGATAATGGAAACCCTGTTGAATATGTCATACCTTTTGGTACGGCAAGATATGGTTTCGATGAGCGTTGGATTATAGTTGAGACAAGAACACGTTCCGCCTATCATCTGACTTCATCAGAAGATACCATTACCGGTGAAGCATCTAACTATTGGATTATTGATAAGTCCATACCGGTCGATACAGACAACCCTTCAACATTTTAAGACCTTTATTATCAAGGTAATGTATATTCTGTTATAAAGAAAAGTCTCATCGGTCCGCTGGATTCGTTGACGTTTGAAAAAGAAAAGCAAAAGCGAGGTATATGTGTTCTGTTTGAGAAATTCAAGAAATAATAGAAATAGACTATATTGAAATTATACAGAACAATAACCTTTCAAACATTACAATATGCCATATGCATTACCGTGGCTTTTTTGTCTCCCTCTCTTTTTTTGATTATTGATATTTAGAAAAGAACGACTTAAATGCATCAGCAGATATGACTTTTTGGTATTATCATAAACAATATCATAAAATAGCAGGTTTTCTATGAAATGAGGCATTCCTATTTCATCGCTGGAAAATAATGTTTCAGAACATACCAACAGATGCCGGGAAACTTTTGAGGCAGTTTGTTCCTCATCCTTATCAGAATATGGAACTACCAATTCAAATTTATCTTCAGGTCTTAATACTTTTATAAACAACTCTGGAGTAACAGTGGAGCTCTTTTCAATACACATATTAGCTTCCCATTCTATCATAAAAAAATAAAAGTCTCCATATCTTCGATATAGTTTTTTTCTTAAGAGTTTAACCTGTGGCAATGTATCGTTTTCTTCTTCTATGAAGAATATGACTAAATTCTGTTCTGATTTATTTTCGACAATATGATAAAACAAGCCATCTGATACGGTTTCGCTATAGTCTCTCCAAAATGTTATTTTGACAGAATCCTCAAGTAAGTTTCTATCACAACTATAGTTCTCTGTCTCCAAAGAGTCATACAACAAGGTATCACCATTTACTCGTTCTTTCACTTGGGAAAAACAAGAGAACGATAGGATTATAAATATAGGGATTATTGATAATTTCTTTTTGGTCATGGTAATATCCCATTTATATAAATTCCTCATTTACAAATATACGAAGCTTATACCATAATCTTGTGAAATCAATTCGATAATTTATCAAATGAATAATAAAAGCCAGAATCACGCAATCAATACTTATTATTCCCCAATAGTGTAAAGTTATGATATTAAATGGTACAAGAGTATAATTTGTAAACCCTTGCCCTTTTATGGGTGAACCGGGATTTTGTCATAAAATAAGATTGTGCCTTGAAGAAAAAGGAAGGTGAGAGTCTCTTACGGTATTTGGGCTGGCAATTTCAATTCAGATTGCCTTTGCGAAACAATGGGATTGCCTGCTTGTGGCGAATTGCTTATCTTTGCCACGATTATAATTCATAAAAACATGTCTATTCTTTATAATGACTTTCCTACCTTCCTGAAGCGGTATTTCCCCTACAAGGTACAGAAAATATCGCTCAATGCCGGCTTTACCTGCCCCAACCGTGACGGGAGCAAAGGGTATGGCGGTTGCACGTATTGCAACAACCAGACCTTTAACCCCGAGTATTGCCGCACGGAAAAGAGCGTGACGCAGCAGTTGGAGGAAGGAAAGGTGTTTTTTGCACATAAATATCCCGAAATGAAATACTTGGCCTATTTTCAGGCTTACACCAATACTTATGCGGGGTTGGAAAATTTGAAACGTAAGTATGAAGAGGCTTTGGCTGTGGACGATGTGGTGGGATTGGTGATAGGGACACGTCCCGATTGCATGCCTGATAACTTGTTGTACTATTTGGAGGAATTGAACCGTCATACATTTTTGTTGGTAGAATATGGTATCGAGAGCACGCTCGACCGTACGTTGAGGCGTATCAATCGCGGGCATGATTTTCACGCTACCCAGGATGCAGTGGAACGTACCTCGGCCTGTGGCATACTGACAGGCGGGCATGTCATTTTGGGATTGCCGGGTGAGACGCATGCCGACATTGTAGGCCAAGCACAAGCCGTTTCCCGTCTTCCTCTCACTACGTTGAAGATGCACCAATTGCAATTGATAAAAGGTACCCGCATGGCGCTGGAGTACGAGCAGCATCCCGAAGACTTCCACTTGTTTGACGTAGACGAATACATTAGTTTGGTGATAGACTATGTGGAACACCTGCGTCCCGACCTGGTGTTGGAACGTTTCGTATCCCAGTCACCGAAAGAATTGCTTGTGGCACCCGACTGGGGACTAAAAAATTATGAATTCAACCATCGGATTCAAAAAAGAATGAAAGAACTGGGAGCATATCAGGGAAAGAAGTATGATATGTGAGAAAAAAGAAGTATTTTTGCAAAGTTTTGAATGTGGAATCAATCTAAATAAGAAAGAAGAATGAACCCGAAGACATTAATTAAAGGAAAAATCCATTATGTAGGCGTAAACGACCGCAACAAGCACCTCTTTGAAGGCATGTGGCCTCTGCCTTATGGTGTTTCTTACAATTCTTATCTGATAGACGACGACATCGTGGCGCTGGTCGATACGGTAGATGCATGCTATTTTGAAACTTATCTGCGTAAGATAAGATGCATCATTGGCGACCGTCCGATACAATATCTTATCATCAACCACATGGAACCGGATCATTCGGGCTCCATCCGCCTTATCAAGCAGCATTATCCTGACATTGTCATTGTGGGTAACAAGCAGACGTTTGGTATGATTCAAGGTTTTTATGGAGTGACCGGCGAACGCTACGAAGTGAAGGACGGTGATTTCTTGGATCTGGGACACCATAAATTGCGTTTCTATCTGACACCGATGGTGCACTGGCCTGAAACCATGATGACCTTCGACGAGACGGATGGTGTGCTCTTTGCCGGTGATGGATTCGGATGTTTCGGCACATTGGATGGTGGTTTCCTGGATACGCGTATCAATTTAGACCGTTATTGGGATGAAATGGTACGTTATTATTCCAACATTGTGGGCAAGTATGGAAATCCGGTACAAAAGGCCCTTGCTAAGCTCGGGAATTTGCCTATTACAACCATCTGTTCCACACATGGACCGGTATGGACGGAAAACATAGCCCGTGTAGTCGGGGTATACGATCGTTTGAGCCGTTATGAAGCTGAAGAAGGTGTGGTTATTGCTTACGGTAGCATGTATGGCAACACCGAACAGATGGCTGAAGCCATTGCCGCCGAACTTTCGGCACAAGGTATCAAGAACATCGTGATGCACAACGTAAGCAAAAGTAATCCGTCGTACATACTGATGGATATCTTCAAATATAAAGGTTTGATTGTGGGTAGTCCTACATACAGCAACCAGATTTATCCAGAGGTAGAATCGTTGCTTTCCAAGATTCTTTTGCGTGAGGTGAAAGGTCGTTATTTCGGCTACTTCGGTTCGTTCTGCTGGGCTGGCGCCGCCGTAAAGCGCATGGCTGAGTTTGCCGAAAAGAGCAAATTTGAAGTGATAGGCGATCCGGTGGAAATGAAGCAGGCTATGACCGATCTGACTTACGAACAGTGCGAAAATTTGGCACGCAATATGGCCGATCGTCTCAAAAAAGACCGGAAATAAGTATAACATAACTATTTATTAACTTAATATCTATTTGCAATGAGACTAATCATTCAGCCTGATTACCAATCGGTATCAAAGTGGGCCGCTCACTATGTGGCTGCTAAAATCAAATTGGCTAACCCGACACCTGAAAAACCGTTTGTATTGGGATGTCCTACGGGTTCTTCACCGTTGGGTATGTACAAGGAACTGATTGACCTGAACAAGAAAGGCATTGTGTCTTTCCAGAATGTGGTGACTTTCAATATGGATGAATATGTGGGACTTCCTAAAGAACATCCCGAAAGCTATTATTCATTTATGTGGAACAACTTCTTCAGCCACATTGACATCAAGCCTGAGAATACTAACATATTGAATGGTAATGCTGCCGACTTGGATGCTGAATGTGCACGCTATGAAGAGAAAATTAAGTCGTATGGTGGTGTTGACCTCTTTATGGGCGGTATTGGTCCCGACGGTCACATTGCATTCAACGAACCGGGGTCGTCGCTTTCATCTCGCACCCGTCAGAAAACACTGACTACCGATACAATCATTGCCAATTCGCGTTTCTTTGAAAACGATGTGAATAAAGTTCCCAAAACAGCCCTTACCGTAGGTGTGGGTACGGTTTTAGCTGCCAAGGAGGTAATGATTATTGTAAACGGACACAACAAGGCGCGGGCTCTCTATCATGCGGTAGAAGGTCCGGTGATGCAGATGTGGACTATCAGTGCCTTGCAGATGCACGAAAAAGGCATCATTGTCTGCGACGATGCTGCTACTGACGAACTGAAAGTAGGCACTTACCGTTACTTTAAGGATATTGAAGCTGATCATCTTGACCCGGCATCTTTGCTGAAGTAATAAAATAGTATATAGAATAAGCACGGATGGCGCAATCTGTCTTCTGAAAATACAAGGAGACGGGTTGCGCCTGCTTGTTTCAAGTATCTGGGAGGTCTTTCTGTTACGATATCTGGTGGTATAATTTTTCGTTCCGCTTGTTTTTCTCTGTTGATAGCACTACCTTTGCTTCACTTATAAACAGATATGTCATGAAGATATTTTCAACATCCGGCATCCGTCAATTGGATGCATTCACCATAGAACGCGAATCCATATCCTCACTTGACCTGATGGAACGTGCTGCTGAGGCATTGGTCGAAGCTTTGACCGAACGCTGGGATACCAATACCGCCTTTACGGTTTTTGCCGGTCCTGGCAATAATGGAGGCGATGCATTAGCCGTCTCACGTTTGCTAGCTGAAAAGGGATACCGGATCAGTGCTTATTTATTCAATACCAAGGGGAATCTTTCACCCGATTGTGAGGCAAACCGCGATTTGCTTTCCGGTATGCCGGAAGTAGATTTCCATGAAATAACTTCGCAATTTGTCTTCCCTAAACTGACCGCCGCCGATGTTATTGTGGACGGCCTTTTTGGTAGTGGTCTCAACAAACCGCTGGCCGGTGGATTTGCTATGGTGGTGAAGTCTATCAATGCTTCGCCCGCTCAGGTCGTATCCATCGACATTCCTTCGGGACTGATGGGAGAAGACAATTCTTATAATTTGCCTTCGGGTATTGTGCATGCCGACCTGACACTGACTTTACACCAGCCCAAGTTGTCCTTCTTTTTTGCTGAAAACGATCCGTATGTAGGTGAGTGGCAGGTATTGGATATCGGGCTGGATGAGGATGCGGTTGATGAACTCCCTACAGACTACCGTACACTTGACCCGGATGATGTGGTCGCCTTGTTGAAACCCCGTAACAAGTTTGCTCATAAAGGTACTTTTGGTCGGTCATTGCTTATTGCAGGTTCGCAGGGAATGGCTGGAGCTTCGGTACTTGCGGCAAGGGCTTGTCTGCGTTCTGGAGTAGGATTGCTTACCGTGCATGTACCTTTCTGCAATAACTTCATTGTACAGACTTCGGTTCCTGAAGCCATGACCGAGATAGACCTTAGCGATACCTGTTTTGCCACGGCAACGGACGTAGACGATTATCAGGCTGTGGGCATAGGCCCGGGGCTTGGGCGTGCACCCGAGACCGAAAATGCACTGCTCGACCAGATTGCGTCATGTTCGGTACCTATGGTACTCGATGCCGATGCGCTCAACATATTGGGTGAACACCGTACCTATTTGGGACGCTTACCTAAAGGGAGTATATTGACTCCGCATCCTAAAGAACTGGAGAGACTTACGGGCAAATGCAGCAATTCGTACGAACGCCTGACAAAGGCTTGTGAACTGGCTAAGAATACCGGGGCATACATCATTCTGAAGGGAGCTTATTCCATTATCATTACGCCTGAGGGAAAATGCAGTTTTAATACTACTGGCAATCCGGGAATGGCTACGGGAGGTAGCGGCGATGTGCTTACGGGGGTAGTACTTGCGTTGCTGGCACAAGGATATACAGCCGAAGAAGCGGCTTGTCTGGCTACCTGCGTGCATGGCATGGCCGGCGATCTGGTCTGCAAGAAGCTGGGGGTTACAGGAATGACTGCCGGTGATATTGTGGAATGCCTTCCGCTGGCATGGAAGATGCTGGAGAGCATGAGCGCTTCCAAGTAAAATTGATATTTAACGATTCAACAAGAGAATGAAACAGGGACTTTCTAAGGGATGGATGGCTGTATTAATTGTGGCTGTTATCCTGATTGCAGACCAGGTGATAAAAATACTGGTCAAGACAAATATGTATTATGGTGAAGATATACGCATTGCCGACTGGTTTTATCTGCGTTTTGTCGAGAATCCAGGCATGGCTTTCGGAATGCGTGTGCTGCCCACCGAATTATTGGTGATATTCCGGATATTATTTGTATGTGTTATAGGCTGGTGGATTACTCTGTTGGTGCGTTCGGATTATAAGCGCGGGTATGTGGCTGCCATTGCTCTGATAATGGCGGGAGCAATTGGCAATATTCTGGATAATGTGTTTTATGGCGTTATTTTCAGTGACAGTACCTATACAGAGGTTGCTACCTTGGTTCCTTTGGGCGAGGGGTATGCCGGTTGGTTGACAGGACATGTGGTAGATATGTTTTATTTTCCCCTGTTTTCGTTTGACTGGCCGAAGTGGATGCCGTTTGTAGGTGGTGAACATTTCATTTTTTTCAGTCCGGTGTTCAACCTGGCAGATGCGGCCGTTAGTTGCGGAGTAATTCTGATTTTCCTGTTTTATGCAAAGTTGTTTGGCGATAGTGTTCACCTGCTGGGAACAGAACTGAAGAAGCGGTTCACTTCTTCCGCGTCGTAATGTGGAAGCATCCCTGTTTTAATTCGTATTTGATATAGCAGCTTTCTGCTTTCCGCAAGTCGCGCAACACTTCGGACAATACCATTTTCAGCGTATCGGCGTTGACGTCCTGCATGGGGCGTCCGTCTTTGTCTTCTACTTTCTCAAAGCGTTTCCAGCTGATGTCGAAAGTAGTGCCATAGCAGTGCGACGAATTGGCTGAGGCGTTGACATTGCGACGGCGCAATCGTTTTACATCGTTTCGGGTGCGCAAAACAGAAGTGACAATTACTCGGTTGGGGTTTAGCCCCTTTGCCTGAAGCGAGTCAAGGAAGTTGGCTCCGATGGTGTCGAGCAGACTGGCTGCTCCGGGGATAAGATAAGGTATGGAGTGGGTGAGTGAATCTACGGCATACAACTCGTTGCTGGCAATGTGTTGCAGATTTGCTTTCATTTGTTCGGCTTCCTCGCGTGAGGCGATGGGAGGTACTCCGATGGCCTGGGCTATCTTCAGGTGTTTGGGATTGAGGTCTCCGAAAGAGCGTTTGTAGCTGACAACGCCCCGTATGTTTCGGGGCTCGTTCATTTTCATGGACATGTCTTTCTTCTTGCAGCTCCCCAGCATGCAGATGCCGGCAAGTCCTATGAGTAAGGCGGGTATGATGTAGCGGTTGTTTCCTGTTTTCATTTGCTTTAATTTTTATAAGATGGGGTTATTTGTGGTCATTAGTGCATAAAAACGCCAACAAAGATACTCCAAATGTTTGTAACGGGAGGGGGAAGATACCTATATTTTTCTTGTCTCTGCCCTCGTCTTTCCGTATCTTTGCACCCTGAAAACTGAAAAAACGAACAACGTGCAACGATATTTCATTTATTTGGCCTATGATGGTACGGCTTATCATGGCTGGCAGATTCAGCCCAACGGGGCGAGTGTACAGGAATGCCTGATGAAGGCGCTTTCCACCCTGTTGCGCAGGCCGGTGGAGGTGACCGGTGCGGGGCGTACCGATGCCGGTGTGCATGCCTCGCTGATGGTGGCGCACTTTGACCATGACGAGGCGCTGGATGCGGCCTTCATGACTGACAAGCTGAACCGCCTGCTTCCTCCCGATATTTCCGTCTACGGGTTGCGCGCCGTGAAGTCCGATGCACATGCTCGTTTCGATGCTACTTCGCGAACCTATAAGTATTATGTCACTACCGCCAAACGTCCCTTCGACCGCCAATACCGGTGCCGTTTGTTTCAGACGCCCGACTTTGCGCGCATGAACGAAGCGGCACAGATGCTGTTCCGTTACACCGATTTTACCAGTTTTAGTAAATTGCACACCGATGTCAAGACCAACAATTGCCGCATTATGCAGGCCGAGTGGACACAAGTGGACGATGTGACCTGGGTGTTTACCATTCAGGCCGACCGCTTTTTGCGCAACATGGTACGGGCGGTGGTGGGCACACTGCTAGAGGTCGGATGCGGCAAGCTCACGGTGGATGGATTCTGTCGCATCATTGAGCAGAAAGACCGTTGCCAGGCAGGAACTTCTGTTCCCGGTAATGCCCTGTTTCTGGTCGATGTGGCCTATCCGGAAGACCTGTTTATAAATGGTTAATGATAAGTGATTCATGGTTGCCAACGGGGGGCCGATTTTTAAACTTCAATACTCAATTTTCAACTTTTAATTCGTCATGTGGTTACTACTTGCTTTCCTTTCGGCGGCTTTGCTGGGCTTTTACGATGCTTTCAAGAAAAAGTCGTTGCGTAACAATGCCGTGCTTCCGGTGCTGTTTCTGAATACGTTGTTTTCTAGCTTTATATTTTTACCGTTTATCCTGTTGTCGGCTTTTGCACCTTCGGTATTGGGCGGCACAATGTTTGACGTTCCGGTAGTGGGATGGGAAGTGCATAAATACATCATAGTCAAGGCTTTTATTGTACTTTCTTCGTGGGTGTTCGGTTATTTTGGAATGAAGCATCTGCCGCTTACCATTGTCGGCCCCATCAATGCAACACGTCCGGTGATGGTACTTATCGGTGCATTGCTGGTGTTTGGTGAGCGTCTGAACCTCTACCAATGGATTGGGGTGGTGCTGGCCATCCTGTCGTTCCTTTTGTTGAGCCGTTCGGGTAAAAAAGAAGGAATCGACTTCAAGCACAACAGGTGGATTCTTTGCATTGTACTGGCTGCCCTGTTGGGGGCAGTGAGCGGGCTATACGACAAGTATCTGATGAAGCAGCTGCCTCCCATGGTGGTGCAGTCGTGGTACAACGTCTATCAGGTGTTCATCATGTGCCCGGTGTTGTTGCTGTTGTGGTATCCCAAGCGTAAATCGGGCACTCCCTTTCATTGGGATTGGGCTATTATCGGTATTTCCCTGTTTCTCTGTGCGGCCGATTTTGTCTATTTCTATGCCCTGAGCTACGAAGATTCCATGATTTCCATTGTCTCGATGGTGCGCAGGGGCAGCGTGGTGGTTTCGTTCATATTCGGTGCCCTGTTCTTCCACGAAAAGAATCTGAAGGCCAAAGCCATCGACCTGATTCTGGTGCTGATAGGCATGTTCTTCCTGTATCTGGGGAGTTCGCACTGATTGTTGGTATCTTATCTTTTCTTGTGACTTTTGCACCCAGGCAGCCTGAGCCATGCACCCAAGCAGCCTAAGGCAGGTATCCAGGCAGCCTAAGGTGTGTACCTAGGCAGCATTGCTAGGAATGGGTATATTGCCTTTTATCTACTTTTCTCTGAATTGTACCGATAATTCGTGAGTTCTCCGTATATTTGCACGAAATGGAAAGCTGCTTGGTATAATGTATAAACAGGCTTGGTATGCTGTGCGGCTCTTTTCTTGATATTGATAACCTGATTGGCTATTTTATTGTTATGGCGGAAGATTTACATGTGGCCGAAGGCTCGAAGGAAGAAAAATACCGTGTACTGTTGCCCCAGATACGGGCGCTGATGGAAGGCGAAGACGATCTCACGGCCAATCTGGCCAACGTGGCTGCTGCACTCAGGGAAACTTTCGGCTTCTTCTGGGTAGGCTTTTATCTGGTAAAAGGCGACCAACTGGTGTTGGGACCTTTTCAGGGACCGGTGGCTTGTACACGCATTGCTAGGGGACGAGGCGTATGCGGCACGGCATGGGCGCAGGCCAGGACACTGGTTGTTCCTGATGTGGATGCTTTCCCTGGACACATTGCATGCAGCTCCCTGTCGCGTTCGGAAATTGTGGTTCCGTTGCTGCGCCACGATGGTGAGGTGTGGGGTGTGCTCGATGTAGACAGTGAGGTGGCGGATGGCTTTGACGCCACGGATGCCCGTTATTTGGAAATTATAGCCAGTTATCTTGGATAGTGTGTATTAGAATTGAATAATGACAATGAAGAAGATAAGTACATTTTTGTGTATCGCCCTGTTGGGATGCTCTGCTGTTTTGCAGGCACAGGAAGCGAAAACCTGTTTTGTGAACATGCCCGATTCGGTGTGTCCGTTGCTTTCGGCCGTCAATCGTGCCGATTGCATCGACTTCCTGGAAAGCAAGATGAAGGCGGAAGTAACCAATACGTTTGGCGGCAAATCGCAGATGACGGTCCTGACTCCCGATTACATCCGGATGCAGCTGACAACACGCAGCGTGTGGCAGATGAAACTCCTCTCGGTAGACGATTCGACCAAGGTGATTTGTACGGTTAGCACGGTGAACGCACCGGTTGCCGACAGTCATATCAACTTCTACACCACTCAATGGCAGCCGTTGTCCGTTGAAGCATATTTACCGGTTTTCCCCGTTTTAGACGATTTTATCCTGCCGGCTACCGATACGACTGATGTATACAGTTATCAGGATGCTGTGCGTCAGGCCGATATGCGGCTGGTGCGGATGGAACTTTCGCCGAAAGACGCCAGCCTGACTTTTAAGTTGACTACACCCGATTACATGGATAAAGAAACGGCGGACAAACGGAAACCGTTTATCCGCCGTCCGATTGTGTATGTGTGGAAACAGGGAAGGTTCGTTCCCGAAGCAAGCGGAGACGTTACTTTACTTTGATTTTGTCAAATCCTTCACCATAGACTCCTATGACTGCGCTCTGCGATACAAAGGCATGGGGGTCTATGTCTTTTATAAGTCTGAAGATAATGCTCGATTCCCTTTTCTTGGCCAGTACGAAAAGCATCTTCTGCTCTTTTCCCGAATAAAAACCCGAAGCATTGATAACAGTTACGCCGCGATGCGGATAGACATTGATATGTTTGCCAATTTCCTCATATTTGTCACTGATGATGAAGAACTGTACCGATTGGCGGGCACTGTTCACCACTTGGTCAAGCACAAAACTGCAAATATAGAGGGTGACGTAGCCGTAGACTACTTTTTCCCAGTCTTTCAGTACAAAGTAGCTGGATGAGATGATAATGAGGTCGCATATCAGCATTACTTTTCCTAAGGAAATGTCGCGGTATTTGTTAATGACGGCAGCAATGATGTCCGTGCCTCCTGTACTTCCGTTTGATGAGAAGGCAATGCCGATGCCGCTTCCACAGAACGATGCTCCCAATACGCAAGCCATGAAAGGCTGGTCGTGTAATAGGGTAAGTCCCTGGGTCGCTTTCTGGATAATGGAGAGGAAAAAGGTAAGGGTAAATACCGCAAATACGGTTTTGATACTGAATTTCCAGCCCAGTTGCCAGATGGCTAACATTAACAACAAGACGTTGATGCCGAAATAAACGTACTGTACTGGTAATCCGATGGCAAAATACACAATGGAGGCGATGCCCGGCACGCCACCGGTAGTAATGTCATTGGGCAAGAGAAATACAGTCCACCCGATGCCATACATAACCATGCCCAGGGCAATCATCAGGTAGTCTTTCAATTCACGCATTGCACCCTGTCGGGTAAGGGTGCCGACTTTCGTTTTTATCATAGCTTTTAGTGTTAGAAGAATGTTGTAGACCTGCTGTTGTGGCAGGCTTTGTATTATGGGTGCAAAGATATAGTGAATAATCAAATATTTGTTTTAATTTTAAAACCAATTCATCTTCTTTTCAAAGTTATTGTATGATTTCTTAAGAGATTGTTTTGTCATGTTTTTATATTTATGCTTCAATTATAAGATTAAGCGATTTTATAAATCGCTTAATTCATAAACAATTTATAATTTTGCATATATGAACACAAGATCGTCAAAATTATGTCATTAATAAAATGTAAAGAATGCGGGCATGTCGTTTCGGATAAAGCTCAGAGTTGTCCTCATTGCGGTGCGCCGGTAGAAAATGTAGTAAAATGTGCAGAATGTGGTACTATATTGCCGGAAACAAGTACAGCTTGCCCCAATTGTGGTTGTCCTAAAGAGTATAGTGCAAAGCCTGAAGCAGGCAATGTCGGTTTGTATGCAGAGAAAAGGAAAACTGATGCTGCACAATGTGAATTGGCTGATCGGGCAGAGCAGGTTATCTCTGGTAGCTCATATAGCCGTGCAGATGTGCCAGAACATAAATCGAAGAAAAGGCTATATTTGATAGTGCTTGTTATAGCTATAATTCTGGTGGGTGTCGTCGGTACATTTTATTATAGCAAATACAGTTACACCAAAAGCGATTCGCCCGTTTATTCTGAAGATCTGGTAGATGCGGCCAATATGGGTAATAGTGATGCCCAATTGGATTTAAGTAAGGTGTACTATAAAGAACAGAAATACAAGGAATGTTTTGAATGGGCACAAAAATCGGCTGAAAAAGGAAACACTGAAGCACAAGCCTTGTTATTCAATTTGTATGTAAATGGAATAGGAACAGATGCTAATGAGAAAGAAGGACTAAAGTGGTTGAAAAAGGCATCGGAAGGTGGAAATAGTCTTGCTCAGGCAGTATTGGCATTTAAATATCTGTCTGAATTGAATTATGAAGAGGGAATGAAATGGTTGAAAAAGTCAGCTTCAGCCGGGAATGATGAAGCGCAAGTCAATCTGGCTGAATTTTATTGTAAAGGCGAAGGTGTCGACAAAGATTATCTGGAAGCAACCAAGTGGTATGCCGAGGCTGCTAAAAACGGAAACCATAAAGCACAGGTCTGGTTGTGTACGTTTTATGAATCGGGCGATCTGATTCCGGCATCAAACGAAGAGGAATTGTTGAAGTTGTACGATCAAATCAAGGAGTTGGGCGAGGGTGTTATTGAGTATATTGCCGGTAAACTATATTATTCAGAGCAGACATCCGATGCCTTGAAGAAGGCTTTCATTCATGTCAATAAGGCGGCAAAACAAGGTGTGACTCCGGCATGGACCATGCTAGGACTTATGCATGCCAATGGGCAGGGAGTGGAACGGAGTGATGAGAAGGCAGTGGACTGCTTTAAGAAGGGGGCGGAACTGGGCGATGGAAATGCGGAATACTTCCTGGGGAAGGCATATCAGACAGGTACGGTCGTTGAGCAGGATATGACCAAGGCAGAAGAACTTTTCCGTAAGGCATCTCAGAAAAACAGTCTCCAAATTCAGCGGTCTTCATTGAAAGGAAGGTATCAGAATGGAACGGGTGCACGTTATATCGGGTTGGATGATATCTTTAATCCGGCTGAGCATTTGAGCGATAACATTTGGGCTGGAGGCGGCATTACCGATAATCTGGTTGACAATCTGTCCGCGAAAGGATACCGTTTGCAAAATGAAACGACAGAACAGCGGAATGTATTTGACCCCAAAACGGAAGAAGCGAATCCCGTAACCTTAAGAAACTTGTTTTACGGCATTGATAATGAGTTCAATCGTGATTGGATACCTTTACAGGAAAATAATATGGGAGTTATAATAACGAGGGAAGCCAAGGAGAACTATGTGATGAATGTGACGCTTACATTTAAGTCTGGAAAGTTGTTACATAGATTTTTGGATGAAGCACGAAATAATGGATTTTGTCAGGGTGAAAGCAATACTTTAAGTAGGGGCGAAGGACTGACCGATTATATTGTAGTAAAAGATAACAGTGTGGTTTGTTCATCCGAATATGACTATTGATTTTTGTATGGTAGGGTATTAGTCTATAAGCGATGTAGAAAGACTTATCTTGGATTGTGACAAACGGCCTCAAATGCTGACTTTTTTAGAAAAGAGACATTGGAGGCCGTCTGATACAAGTGGGAAAAAGTACCGAATAACTGTTATCTGGGATTAAATATAATTCGCCTGTAAGAAGTAAGTTGGGGAGTTCCGTTGTCGGTTACTTCACAAATTACGTGAAAACTTTTTCCCGCAGCATCTGTCGGAACAATAATTGTTGCGCGGTTATTATGGGCATTTTTTATCTGTATTGCACCGGCATAGTTACCAGCTTCGGGCAATACCCACCATTTATAGGTCAGTTTGTCATTATCCGGATCGTAACTTTTTGAGGCATCGAGTGTGACACTTTTTCCATTTTTGGGACGGAGGGTTATGACTTTGATTCCTTTGTTCTTGCCGATACATACTATGGGGTTTCGATTGCCTTTACCATCTTTGGCCCAGTCCATGCGGGCTGCAAAGTTGGCAAAGATGGCTGGATAAAAATACTTTTCGTATTTTTGAGATATTTTTTTTGTATCCTGTCGGTGGTTGGTGTAACAATACGTTTCTTTGTCTGGGCTGATGTCCCATCTGAAGAATCCTCCCCAGCCGGTCTGGTCAACAACAGTAGGATCGTTCAGACCGTTTGGAGTTACATGCAGGAAGGAGGGAGTGTCACCTTCTACACCCCATTTGTAGTTGGGATAGCTTTTCCCTAGTTCTCCATGTCCTTGGATGTGTGTGGTATATTCATTCCAGTGTTCTTTGCCTATGCCATTTTGTGATAACCAAGCGCTTTCGTCCCAGATAAAGTGAAGATCTGTGCCACAGGTTTTACGTAGCCAGTAATGTGAACTGATACGGTGATTTTCGCGTTTGTCAATGGCGACATCTTGATCGGTAATGGTATAGACGTAGATTTTCTGTAGAAAACTTCGCCATTCGGCTTCGCTGCGCTCCTGCTTGACTTTCCAGATGGCTTGTGCCAGGGTGTTGGCTCCTCCCCAAGCCAGTATCCAGAGTGGACGTGAATCTTTTTCATCGACCAGTCGGATAATAAAATCGCTTCCTGCTGAGTTGTTTTCGTTCCCCAGTTTTTCGTAGCCCAGTTCGAGACTGCCAAGCATGGTGCGATCACGCAGGTAAGCGGCACTGGGCCAGTAGCCGATAGCTTGTTGCTGATTTTCAGCCTCCAACGAAAGGAAGTCTGACTGATTGGAGCGTTTCATCAGGTTAGGCAGGTCTTTTTCGTATGCATCAATACAGGTTTTTAGACTGTCTAGCCATTCCGTGGGATAGGGGCGGTTGCTACTGTTCCATCCACCAGTAGCTATCAGGGCTTCTATTTCATACAGATCGGCATGTGCCAAGAGACGTATCATTGACTCCATGTCATCGGGTTCGATATTGGCCGGGGCAATGTCTGTCAGTACAACGATACGGGGTTTCAGTGGGGCATCTTTCCCTTTTGGAGATTTTGCAATTACTGGAATGGCTAACACAAACAACAGAATAAATAGAATGGAAATAGTTTTTCTTTTCATAGTCTTTTGATTTTTGATAGATACTTTGCAAATTTACACTCGTAAAAGTATTAATACCAATCGTTTTAGTGAGAAAATATGCTGAAATCCGAGATTGTGAAGACTTTTGATGAACGAAGAAATGAGTTTACACCTTATGGCTTTACGTGCGAGTTATGGGCACCTAAGCCTATGGATAAGTTGGACAGGCATAACGAAATAGAGCTGAATTATCTGCCGGAAGGTACGTTGACCTATTTTTTTAAGGAATGTAGGATCACAGTTCCTGCCGGAAGACTGATTCTATTCTGGGGTTTGATTCCCCATAAAATAGTGGACTACGAACATCTTTCTTCCTATTATGTCTGTACAATTCCATTGGCTCAATTTTTGGCCTGGAATCTTCCGGGTAGTTTTGTTGATAGAGTGTTGCAGGGAGAAATGATGATGGAATCTGACGAGCGTTTTTCGTCTTACGACTTGTTTTTGATGGATAACTGGTTGCGGGATGCCGACAAGCAAAAAGCTGATGTCTCGTTGTCTGAAATGCAGGGACGTATGGTACGCTTGGCCGATAATGTGCTGTCCGGGCAGCCGAATACTTCATCTTTCTTGTTGAAGGAGGAAGTAAGTCTGGTTGAGAAGATGGCTATTTACATTGCCAAAAATTATTTCAACCCGATACGGGTCTCCGATGTGGGTAAAGCCGTTGGGTTACACCCTGATTACGCCAATGCTATTTTCAAAAAGACATTTGGATGTACATTGAGTGAGTTTATTGTAGCGGAAAGAATTACCCATGCCCAGCGCAAACTACTGGCTTCCCATCTTAGTATTACGCAAATAGCCTTCGATAGCGGTTTCAATTCGGTGAGCCGTTTCAATAGTGCGTTTCTTAAAACCAATGGTTGTACACCACGCGAATACAGAAAGCAAGCATTAAGTCCCTCTTTAGACCTCTAAAGTGGCTCTTTGGAAAGATAAAGTGCCTGTTTGGGAAGGCTAAAGTGAGACTTGGCAGAAGAAGGCTGGTAGCAAGCCTCTTTCCGTAAAGTTAGCGGAATATGTTGTAAAACGCTGTTTTATACAAGATTGTGGTTGTGATTGTTTTCCACCTATACAAATTCGATGGATTTATAAAGGGCGGGATATTTGTGCCAATTATATTCCGCTTATAAATGTGGATATTTTAATCTTATATTCCGCAGACAATGCTATGACAGGCGTAAAATTACTTCATTCTTATGAAGAAATCCGGGCCCGGATATTCGCTGAAATAGATGGAAAGACTATTTTTGTATTGATTCGAAATCAATACAAATATGTCGTTAGGTTTGTTCCCAGTGCTGCTGCATAGGAAAGAGAGATTTGGAGAAAGCTCTATCGGTCGGATACCGTACACCATGAGGTGTGTTTTATTGCGGATATAAACTCCGAGCGAACTGTGGATCAAATGGGGGTATTCCTTTGATTTTATTAAGGTGGATTATCGGGAAGATTAATAGACTTACAATCCGACAATACATT
>UMAB01010871.1_pt1 | contig 26123 bp, 18 predicted proteins | sample 1963601 | NCBI WGS metagenome assembly UMAB01 (sample SAMEA4835905, study PRJEB28245) | human gut metagenome | biome: gut microbiome; material: fecal sample | place: Denmark | collected 2008 | reverse complement strand
TTAGCGCGGTAAATTTTTACCGAAGTATTGTTTTATTGTAATCAAATGAGTAACAGGATTACCGGAAAGGCCACTCCCTGATGCCGTACCCAGCTTCCAAAATCCGGCTCAAAAGCAGCAGAACATAGCAAGAAGGCAATGTATAAATACATAGCTATTGTGCGGGTAGGATTCAACGTTTTGTCCCGATTCATAAAAGTTTTTACAAGAAAAGTAAGTAACAGCCACTGATAAACCAACAGAAACAGATAAGTAACTTTAAGCTTAAATAAAAGTTCAATCGGAATCATGAGACGGAAAATCTTAATAAAATAGTCTACAGCCAACAAGGCTGGATTGCTATTTGGAAACATAGGTGTTATTTCGGATGCAGCAGGAGTCCAATCACGGCTGTTAGCCGCTACCATCTCGTCGTATGTATCCGCATTGTTTGTCATCAAATAAGACATAAAGAAATAATGCAACACTCCAAATAATACAACTAACAGAAACAATTTGCCGTATAACTTCTTCTTGTCAGTTGATGTTTCTACATTTGTGCCTTGCTTTTCACCGAACAGTTTCCCTATTATATAATTTAATAGCAGGAAATACATCAAAACCAAACCAAAATATTTTCGAGAGTATAAAATCGTTATTACCAACGCTATGAGCAAAGCAACACTTTTTTGGTTATATGTTTTAGGTATGGAAATCGCCAGTGCCATTATAAGAAAAAATACCATCTGATAAGGCTCTTTGGCTAAGTTCAGACAAAAAATATTCAGAATAGCTACATTTAAATATATGAAGAAATTTTCTTTCCATCCAGCATACGGATTTCTTCGATAGAAATTTCTTACACAGATAAAAATCAGAATATTATAAATAATAGTAAGATAGACCTCCCAAGTTTGATAAGAGGTAAACCCTAAGTTTAACAGTTGAAAAAAAGCGATAGTATTATCACCAACTTTTGTATCCCCAAAAAAATCAGCAGCAACAAGTCCCTGAAAAGGAACAGATTGGATTTTAGGAACATATCCCCATCCTATACTCATATTCACGAGCTGTGGGCGCATGATGGTCCATCTCACAATCTTGGCTACAACAATCAAAGGTATAATCCAAGTATAATAATTTCTTATATTCTGTTCGGTAGTGGAAATATTCATACGAATGAATTCATAAAGGCATATAACGACTTTTACAAAACTTCAAGTAACATCTTTGTAGATTTTTGTCTTAACGAATCAATGTTCTTGTGCACTTTCTCAAAATCAATCTCCATTTGCAGGCAAGAACTTATTTCTTCCTTCCCACTGAGCAGTCGTTGGGGAATACCAAATGTATCTAAAAGCGAATAGATGCGTGAATTGGTAGAAACCTGGCTGTCATTGTTATATCTTCTGAATGAGAAGAACGGTTTTTCAAACAACGTAGAGAATACCGTACAATGAAACGAGTCGGTTAATACAAACCGTGCATCACGTATCAGGGCGATAAAGTCCAAAGGAGATACATCATACAATGGATAATCTGCAAACCCTTCATCTCCTTTGATATATTCATCCAAGTGTGGCAGCTGCACAATTTTACATTTTAACTCTTTTGCCAGCCGTTGCGCAAAGTCGCGCTGTATGGGATTATTCCCTAAAAAATAGCAGAGAATATATTCTTCCTTGATTCTCCGCTTGGCTGGTGCCTGCTGATTCCACTCCTCTGCCGTGAATAGCAAGGTAGGATCACACACCAGAGGAACCTCTTTCCCGGTCAGTTGCTTAATCAGTTTTTGTCCGCTGGTTTCCCTTACAAAAATGGCATCCAGTCTGTTCAGGAAAAGTTTGGCCATTTCAGCCTGCTTATGCGGCAGCTGGCTCACCCCAAAACTGGTGGCATAGGCTATCTTCTTTACGTCCTCAGGCACGAAATTCAGCGTATAATAATCAGCAGAAATATTGGAAGGTAACCAGAGTTGGTCACTCCCCACCACAAACGCTCCGTAAGAATGAGCATTCCTACCTAGTTCTGCCTTCGAAGTATATACGCCCGACAACTCAAATTGGGTTTCGGCAAAATGAGAGAAGATGCGGTCGCGTGCAGCCAGGTTACGGGCATATTCCGGATTGGTTCTTTTGGCAATCTGCTTCCGCACGGTAGCCATCTTGTCGCGTATTGTATTGATGTCAAAAATCTTGCTTAAAAAATACCGATATTTCGCTTTATTGATTTCAGCTTTCAAGCCGTCTATGCAGATGGTTTCATTTTTCAGTCCCAGCTTGTCGAATATCATTTGTGTGGCCAGAGCCTGCAACTGGCTGCCGTAGTTATGCTGGAAGTAGCAGGTAACTAATGCTATTTTTTTCATGATTCCAATTCGTTAAAAAGTTTATTCCAATATCTTCCAATATTTTCTTGTGAATATTTTTGACAGTCATCCAGAGCGTTTTCTGCCAGCATATGAAGGGAAGTCGGATTATTCATTAATTCAAGCATAGATGTAAAAAATTTCTCATTGTCACCATAATTCACTATTATGCCATTTCGCTGAGAAGTTATAATATCCGTGACAGATAAAAATGAATTCATAACAATAGGTACGCACCCGTTTTGTTGTGCCTCAACCAGTGTCATGGGAAATCCTTCTGTAGCACTAGTCATTAAAAAAAGTGCACTTTCTTTGTAATAAGAGATTGGATTCTGCAATCCTTCAAAACTGCATTTCTTTAAATGAAGATTTTCTGCTTGCTTTTTATAATCATGAAGTGAAATGCCGTCTCCTACAATTTTCAGTATCCAGTCCGATTGGGGATATTCCTTTTCAAATCTCCCCCAAATAGAAAGAATGGTAGATATTCTTTTTTCATATTCAGAAAGTCTTCCCACTACCAAAGCTATATGTCGTTTTCGTTCCAACTCTTTCTTGGAAAAGTCTGTACTGAACGACAAGGGATTAGGAATTGCAATGAGTTTATTGTCCTTGTTGCTGATACCAGCAAACTGACAGAAAGCATTTTTATAAGTTTCAGACAAGAGACAAACCCTATCTGAATAAGTATAAGCATTACGGTAACAGTATTTAGTCAGGCGAATAATCTGCGGATTATAAACAGGAGAAAGAATAGCTTTGAGAAATATTTTTAAAGACTTCTTCGTAAAGCCCTGGCATCTTTTTATATCCTTTAATTCAGTTAAAAAGATGTCTTTTCCTGGAGCAAAATGAAGGCAAGTAATAATTTTTACGTTATATCCTATTTTGTTTGTTGCAAGCCTTAGTCGTTTAGCTACATCCATTGAAGTCTGGATAACGACTATATCTATCTGGTTTTGTTTTAAGAATAAAGCCACTTCCTGCGTATTGTCTCTTATTCCCTTTCTCAGATTCCAGCGGTCATGTAATCTTCTCTGTATAAAACCATCTACCGGAGTTTTATCAAATGAATCGGGAACAGACTCTGCATAGATAGAATAAACCTTCCATCCAAATTCATGACGGAATAAATTGGTCAAGATAGAGGTAACTCTTCCTATTCCGCCTGTATAAGGCGTTATTGTTTGCTGAGTATAGAATGCAACATTCATTTTAAGAATAATATTTTGTGTATAAGGCCAAACTTTTTGCGAGATACCAGTTGCAGTATAAGATAAATCTTAGGAAAATTATTTCTCAAAATCTGTTTAAAGCTGAAGGCTTGCCCCACCCAGCTTTTATAGTATAAATGCCATGCGTATGAATCATTGCTAAGTGCTGTCATATTGGAAAATACGGTGGGTTGAGCGATTCTTATATTATAAATAGGAAAATATTGATTTTCTGTTGTGTACCGATACCCATATTTCTCCATGAATTTGGCCAGTATTTTGACCACCACAATATCCATCAGATTTTCAGGTAAATGCAGTTGGTTATAAAAGTCCATGCAATCCTTTAAATAAGGAATTCCTTTTTCAGCCATCATCACTCCACTTTGTATACCGAGTCCTGGTACATATTGCTGATCCACAATACGCTTTCCGTTTTCATCTATGTATTGTTTCCGCACAGGATCTAACATCAATGGCTGGTATTCCTGACTTGAACAAAACGAATATTGCAAGAATTCATCAAAACTTTTCAATACCATAATGTCTGTATCCATGTAAATACCACCTTCTGTGTATAAAGCATATATGCGACAATAGTCTGCCACAAAAGCCCATTTCTTTGCAGCGTATGCTTCTTTACATAATGGAGCCATGTTAAAATCAAAGTTGGTTTCATCCCAACGTTTAATTTGATAATCCGGCAGATATTTCTTCCACGAGGCAATGCATAGTTGTAACAGAGCAGGCATCTCCTTGCCGCCAAACCAGCAGTAGTGTATTATTTTGGGTATCATAATTCAATTGACATTTTAGCCAGCTAAAGGAAAAGTATATTAATATTTATTGAAAAAGTACTTATTGCAATTATTAATAGATTAAAGACATATTACTCTTAAGCCTTTTAATACCTATTCAACTAGTTTATTCTATACTATAGTTACCTTTCCAAGTCCTCTCACCAATCATCTTATCTTATGAATAAATAATATTACTTTTTCTAATAAAAATTTCCGTTCATACATTGTGCATCCTAAAACAATGATTAACAGAATAGTACATAAAACACAAGTTATACAAATTATTATAAAAGGCCACCATCCACTACCAGTTTGATGAAACACAATAAAAGGTATAATAGGTGATAATACAACCACCCAAATGATAGGAAGTAATACCCGTTTCAAGTAAGTACGGAAATCAAGCTTGATTAAAGGTAAGGCAATTTGTAAACGTGCCCACTGAGCAACAATCTCTATTAAAATATGAACAATGAAAACAGACTCAGGGGGAGTGTGAAAATATTTCAACAGAATATAAGATATGAATGGTATTGTTAGTAATATACAAGCTTCTGTAATCTGAAATTTCTTTATTACTCCTGTAGCATGAGCAGATACTATAATAGGGTTGGCAAGAGTATAAAGCAATCCTGTTACCAATATCAGACGAAGGAAATTGCTAGTGTGTTCAGGAACAACCCCTAACCATAATTTCAGTACAAACTCTGCTTGGAACATTAAAGGAAGAATAATGAAATACAATATAAAAAAAGAAAATTTAGAACTTTTAATCAACAACTTGTGCATATAGTATAAATCTCCTTGGGCATAACTTTTGGTTAATTGTGGGTTAAGAGCCATCTGTACATTACTACAAAATTGTTGACAAGCACTTTGTACTTGTATAGCAATTCCTCTTGCCGCATTTACAACCGGACCAAAAAAGATATTTAAAAGCATATTCAGCCCCTGAGAAAATCCCATTGCAGCAATATTCCCATTCATAGTCCAACCGGCAAACTCAAATATATCTTTAAATGTTTTTTTGTCATAAGTTATAAAAGTCCTACTCTCCTCAAAATATCGGATACAATATAGAACATACAAGAATCGGTCTAAAAATTGAACACAGAAAAAAAGTAAGGAATATATAATAAGACGATCAGACTGAATAAAAGAAAGCACATAGGCAATAATCAACTTTAACACTGCATTAATAATCGAGAAATAAGCAAAAGCAGACATCTTTTCATGCGCAACAACAGCCGAACTATAAGGTACTCCAATTAAACTAGCGATACATGACATTATGGCAAATTGGTAAACCCACATAGCTGCAACTTGGCGATCAGCAGGAATGTTAAGTTTAGTACTGACAAACCATAAACCTATCGTTTCTGCAATTAATATAATTATACAGGCCATAACAACATGTATGCTTAAGATATTTCCAAATGTCATTTTCATTACTTGCAAATCCCCTTTTCCTAAATCGTAAGTAATATATCTTGAAGAAGCTCCACTTAGCGAATTTGTTAAGTACCCTAACATAACAATAACACCACCTACAATATTATATACACCATAATCAGTAACTCCTAAAGAGTTTAAGATAACTCTTGAAGTATATAAATTTATAAGCAGTACAAAAAATGTACGGATATAAAGAAGCAGTGAGTTTTTTGCAATACGTTTACTTCTATTCAAATCATTCATGAATTATTTTGCATTAAAATAATGACAAGCTTTTTTCAAACAAAATCAGCCCATTCAAGCCGGTTTAATTCTTTCAAGACGGATTTATGAAAGGATTTCCGGGTGAAATTCCTTTGTGAAAAAGCTAAACTATGCACATCGCTGCCAGCCAAATCATACAAGTGATTTTTCAATAACAACAGGGCTTTTTCTTTTGCAGCTTTACCATACACGGCGTTCAATGAGAACAGGTTTAACTGGAAAAGCACTCCCAGCTGTTTCAATGCCTGATAGTCTGAAAAATCCATATACGCGTATCTTTCCGGATGGGCAAGAATCGGATAATATCCTTTTGACTTGATACGTAACAATGTTTCCCGAAAACCTACTGGCGGATGCATATAGGATGTTTCCACCAGCAATGCATTCTTCTTTCCTCCAAATGGAAGTAAATCGCCGGATGCCAGTCTTTCTTCAAACAGATTATCCAGCATATTCTCCGCAGAAAGGCGTAAGATGACGGGGCCTGTGTAAGCCTTTTGCAGTTTGTCAAAACAGCTTCGCAGATGTTCCGTGGAGTTCGGCAAATCTTCCATGATATGGGGGGTGAGCCAGACTTTCTTCACTCCCTTCTTTTCATAAAAATGCAATATCTTCAGGGCTTCATCTATAGTTTGAATACCGTCGTCTACCCCGGGAAGGAGGTGACTGTGACAATCTGTAAACCCCGAAAAATAGCCGATATCATCTAATGAGTAATTTTTGCCGAAAAACCACATTTACTCCTGATCGCTATAGTTTTTATAACCATACTTATAGCCATATTTATAGCCATACTGTCCCGTACTTTCTGTTCCATTGAGCAGCACAGCCATTTCCTTAAATCGCTTTTCTCTGTATATAGTTTCCAGTTCGGACAACATGCTGCGTTCCAACAAACCAGCACGGACAATGAACAAGGTACGGTCGGCCATTTTTTCAATAATCTGGGTGTCGGCCATGATATCAATAGGCGGACAGTCAATGAATATGTAGTCATACTGACTGCGCAAATCTGCAATCAATGCTTCAAAACGTCCGTCAAACAACAATTCCGTGGGATTGGGTGGAATGGTTCCTACCGGCAGAAATGTCAAGTTGGAGTACAATTCATTGTCGGTATCAGGGGTGATTACGGTCAGTTGAGTTCCTGAAACCAGCAGGTCTTGCAGGCGACTGGCTTTTCCCGCCAGATAATCACTTAATCCACACTTGGGGGTTCCAAAGTAGGAAGAAGCGGATGCCCTACGCAAATCACCGTCTATCACCAGGACTTTTTTCCCTTTTATGGCAAAACTGACGGCGGTATTCATTGTAATGAAAGTCTTTCCGCTGCCCGGATTAAACGAAGTAAACACATACACGTTCTTTTCCGGATTTTTATTGGAGATGAATTCCAGGTTCGTACGCAACACACGGAAGGCTTCATTAATCATATTCCGGCTGCCGGCTTTTACGGTAATGACACCTCCTTCGTCTGCCACCTTATTCCTTCCTGGCATTCTATTGCGCTTTTTAGTGCCTGGTTTTACCAACAAAGGTATCTCACCCAGGAAGGGCAGGCTGAGGCTGGCCAAATCCTTACGCCCTCTGATGGTAGTGTTGGCGCCTTCCTTCAATACAATCACAACGACGGGAAGGAGCAAGCCTATCACAAAGGCCATCAAAAGGATATTTTTCTTTTTGGGGGCTACCGGAATAAAGTTGCCGTTGGGAGGGGTAATGAGCCGGGTATTGTAGGCCGTGAAGGCTTGAGACAGTTCGTTTTCCTCTCTCTTCTGAAGCAAGAACAGGTAAAGTTCTTCTTTCACTTTTTGCTGTCGGCCTACAGCCTGCAAATACTTGGTTTGATCGGGGGCTTCGGCAATCTGTGTGTTCGTGCGTTCTTCACTGTGGCGCAAACTGGCAATTTGAGTCTGAACGGAACTGATGAAATTATCAATAGAAGAAAGAATGGCACGACGCATGGACTCAAGCGACTGGTCCATATCCAGCACCAACGGGTTCTGGTCACTACTGTTGGATACCAGATTATTTCGCTGTAACTGGGTGGCATTGTATTCGGCTATCTGCTGCTCGATACCGGCACTTCCTATACCTGAGTTGACCGGCAGAAGCTGATTCTTTCCGGTACTTGAGGCCACGTGGCTGCGTATCTGTCTTGCCATGGAAAGTTGGGTATTCAGTGCCAGCAACTGATTGCTGTTGGCCTGCGACTGACTCAGATAAAGACCCGAAACGGCATTTATATCGGGCAGCAGGTGGGCGCTCTTGAAGGTAGAAATATCTTCATCCACATCTCCCAGCTCGCGTTCAATTACCCCCAAACGCTCATTGATAAACTGAGAAGTGCTGACCGTTACCTGATTTTTATCTTTGAGCCAGTTTTCATTGTATATCGTTATAATGGTATTCAACACGTCTTCTGCCCGCTGGGTAGACACATCATTATAGAACAAATCAACTACGGTAGTTCCTTCGGAATTCAATATAGCCGAGAAATTGCTTTTACATTTTTCCTGGGCTTCCAGGATGCTGGAACGCTGAATACAGAATACCGGATAGGCTGTTTCCTTGTCGTAATAGATAGTGGGAGTTACAACCATTTTTCCAATGCCGATAGAGAGGGTATCGTTCAACTGGCCGCTAAAATTTTTTCCCTCTAATTCCGGGTTGTCAAAGGTGGAAAGCCGTATGCGATTATTTTCCTCCAATTCAAGTTCCATAGAAAAGGTCATGTCATCATTCAGCCCGATAAAGGAAACCTTTACCGGAAGCTCCGTGCCATATACGGTCCGGTTATGAAACCATCCTTTCACCGAATAGTCTACATCAAGATTCAGTCTTTTTACGGTTTCATTCAGAATGGTGGGCGACTGGATGGTAATCAGTTCATTGTTTACATCGGTGTTTACACTGTTTAATCCCATATCCGCAAACATGGACGATATGCTGCCGGCGCCCGACTGTCCGTTGGCGTTTTCCTTTACCAGCAAGGATGCCGTACGCAAATAAACGGACGGGGTACACAAAAGATAGAGCACTGCCGCGCCCATTACGACCACAAGGGAAAAGATGAACCACCTCCATTTGTCAAGGCAAATGGACAGGATTACCTTAGGATTCAATGCGTTATTGGATGGATTATTGACTGTTTCCATGTTGCTTTGTTTTCTAATCAGTTAAAAATAAGAATACCTATTGACGTTAGGAAGGAGGCCAGCGACAACCAGAAAGAGGTGCTGCGCACATTATTTCCATTCACTGTAGACTGACGTGCCCTCATGTTGTTAGGCTCTACATAAACCACGTCATTTTGCCGGAGATAATATACCGGAGAAGTGTAAAGTTGCTCTCCTGAACAGAGATTAACTCCGTATACACGCTGCACACCGCCTTCTTCACGCATCACTAATACGTTCTCTCTCTTTCCATAAATGGTCAGGTCGCCCGCCATGCCGAGGGCATCCAGTAATGTTACCCGATCTTTGTCTATGCTATATCTTCCCGGACTGTTCACTTCACCCATGACCGTAACGGTAAGATTCATAAATTCCACTGTCACAACAGGGTCTTTGACCAGATTATTCTGTATCAACTGTTCCTTTATTGCAGAAGCTATTTCCTTACGGGTCTTTCCGCCTACGTGCACGGTGCCCAATACAGGAAAATCAATATTGCCTTCTGCATCCACGGTATAGCCTGATACACCTTGCGATGTTCCACTACCCTGACCTATTTGCCCGACAGTTCGCGTCATCACAGGCAAATTGAACAAATTAGCCAGTTGCGGATCGCGGCTGTTTACCACAATGGTAATTTTGTCTTCCGGCTGCACGGTAATGGCCTGCGCTTCGGGTAAAGTGATTTCGCTTTTTCCCGGCTGCAAATCTTGAAAATACACGATTTCCCTGGAGGAACCACAAGAACTCAAAAGCCCTACGCCTACGAGGCATAGGAACTGCACACATGTAAATAAAATATATTTCTTCATCGCATCAATTTTTCTCTGACTTTGTAGCGAGCAATATGAATTTGTATATCTCAACTATTCCGCGAATTATAATAACTGTATATATTCTGGTTCAACTTCTACGGCAGCTGTTATCAGCATAGGCAATTCCACCAGCAGACGTTTGCGCTTTGACCCGCGCACCGTGAGCAAATAGCCTTCACATCCGTCAAGCCGACCTCCGATAATGCGTATTTTACGTTTAAACATACAAGGCGTAATGTCCTGAGGAGAATAATATTGAGGAAACCTGGAGGACTCTACGGCCTGCTTAAAGCTTGCCATATCTTTATCTCTCACAATCATCGGTTCCCTCCCTTTCAAGAAACGGTATTGAAAGGTATGAACCCTCTCTACAATAGGGTCGATAACCGTACGGCTGCTATGAACAAATATCAAATCATGGATAAAGGGCAGTTCCTTGCGTTCACGTTTCCCGTTTCGTGTGACAATCTTCGTCACCTTAGGCGTGAAATTTTCGATTCCCATATCATCCAACATCTGATAAGCTGGTATTTTGGCATTGCTACGGGTCAAATCCCTCATCACAAACCATTTTACTTTATCCCCTACCATAACAGTCTGTTTTCATCAGAGAAAAGGTTCTATTCCTGCCTGTATTTACATCATACTGAAATACAAGCAGTTACGAATATTTTCCCTAAAAGTTCGGGATTTATGCCCCCTTTCCTCATTTTTCATGTAATGCCTTTGTGTGGCCCTTTTTATCCCCGCTCCCAAAAGTGCTATATCCCCCTTGTAGCGGTACATCTCTCCGTAAGAGATGTTTGTCTTATACAAAATTTGAAACATATTGATTATCAGGTATATAAATTCAGTAACAGATGTAACTTGTAGAACATTTGTTCGACAAACATCTTTTATAGAAGCTATCAATCTCATTTTCACTTAAACATTTCTGTTTTTATCGTTGTATTTTTGATAATTATGTGTAATTTTGTGCCGCAAAACATCTCTTACGGAGAGATATATTTTTTTGTCAAACAATAAAAATCCCCTTGAACAGGGGCTTGCTCAAGGGGAATCCAACTCCGGCAAGGCTGTTTCCACTGTTTATTCCTCACCGTTTCCATATTCTTTAACCGATGGACTGGATGACCATGCTGTTTGCTTTGTCTACCACAGATGAATCAAGCAATGCCAGATAAATGCGGGTAGTACCCTCTGAATCATGACCCAACGCTTCGCTGATAACAGGAAGCGGCACATTCCGGCTTTTGGCTATGCTGGCCCATGAATGCCGACTGACATAAAATGTGAGTTTGATGGGACAACCTACCATCATACCGATTTTCTTTAACCGCTTGTTCATCAAATGGGAAGCATTCAGGTATTGCCGCCTTTCTTCCTTTCCGGGCACCTTGATGACGGGCAACAGATAAGGTGAGTCAGGATCTGTATGTTTACGCACAATGTCCTGCATAGGCTGCTCCCATTTGATACAGAGTTGCTGCCCCGTCTTATGACGCCGATAAACCAGTACTCCATTCTGCAAGTCTTTCTTTTTTAGAAAGGCCAGATCGACGAACGACATGCCACGAAGATAGAAACATAGCAGAAACAAATCGCGGGCAAGACTTAACGCGGGACTATAATCCAGGTCGAGAACCTTGATTTTTCCAATCACTTCTGACGAAACCGCACGCTTGACGGTCTTCTCTACACTTGTATTGACATGACGGAACGGGTTCCGGTTTTCAACCAGTCCCTCTTCTGAGGCTCTATTATACAAGGCACGCAAACTACGCATGTAAAATGAAATGGTGTTCGGACATTTTCCGTTTTGCTTTAAATATGCCTCGTATTCCATCATCATAAGAGAATCCATTTCTTCGAAAGTAACCTCACCAGCTGTAGCACGGAAGCGGATAAAACTATTCAGCGAACTGGCATAAATTTCTGAAGTCCGTTCTTTTCCCATACGTTTGGTTTGACTGATAATCTTACGGGCATAAGCAAAAAATCCATTGCCTTGATTTTCTGAAGAACGGAAAGCCTGGACTACTTGTTCTGAAGTGAATTTCCTTTCTTTTTCCAACTTCCTGATGATGCTTTTTAAACGTTTTAAGTCTTCTTCCGTACGATATCTTAAGGTTTCAAGATAACGGTTTCGTTCAGGATTCTCATCTAACCGTTGAATTTTACCCGATTCTTTGTCCCACTCGGAAATGTACAATTTATAACCAGTACTTATCAGGCGTGTCTGTCTCTCGTGTATTACCTGATAACACAATGTTCCCTCTTTGCCAATAACTGAAGAGGGCCTGAATTTAATTTTTATCGTTGCCATAACAATATTGTATTTTAATAATATAAAAACGATATACCCCAATCATGACAGGCTTGCTTGTAAGAAAACTACAGCAAACCCCAGACATATTCTGATATAACAAAATGTCAAAGCAGACTTCCCTATACTGAAATCCTCAAATTTAGCAATGCAGGATCATGCGATTCTATTTTTTGCACACAGAATTTTCATTTCAGATTCAAGAATAAAGCTATTTCCATAATATTAAGACATTATTACAGCAACAAATCAACAATCGGGCACACGATTTACAAAAACCGGCAGATATACAAGCAAAACGTAATCTCCACCTTATCACATATTTCACTTCTTCCAGCAGCGAAAGTCTTCAAAAGTCTTCACTTACCAACCTAGCTCAGAACACCCAGAAGCACCTTTCCCAAAACACAAGTACATTTGAATTCAAACGCACTTGCGTTTTCCTCCAAACGTAAAAGAGTTTTTTCAAAAATGTTTCGGTGTTTTCTTCCAAATGTTTCGGTTTTTTGTCCGAAATCTCGCTTTTCACACAAATTTTCCCGTATTTGATTAGCTAAATCTGCCCAAACCTTCGTTTTTATACAAAAGTCACCCCTTCCAGAAGGCTTCTGAGAGGGGTGACAAAATCTATGGCAAGAAAAAATGCGAAATTCCGACATTCAGAAAGAAAGCAGAATCTCGCATTTTAAATCTTTTATCCGGGAATAAGCGGAAAATAAAATCAAGATGACGTTTCAACTTAATACATATCCCAGTACTTTTCGCACTCGTGAAGGTAGTCCGTTTCCGGATGAGAACCGAACACCAGCGCATAGAAAGAAGTACCCCGCAAACGGGCACGATGAATCTCGGCCAGCAGGTCGTCCGCAGGGGGCGGCATCTCGAAATCGGAAATCAGCACCACGTCGGACCGATGCCAGCCGTGGGTGCGCAACATCATCAGGGCTTCGGAAAAAGCCGGACGCACATCGGTACCTCCGTCGAAACGACGTTGCAGGAAGTCCACCAGCATCGGAAAATCAGTTTTCAGGTCACGAATCAGCAAGGTTTGTATATCTTCTGAAAAGTTGATGACGTAACACTTTCGTGAGGTGGCCTCCGTCAGGCGGGCAATGGCCAGCACGGCCGATTTGGCCAGGCGTTCGCGGCCTTCGCGCATGGAGCCGGAGGTATCTATACATATAATATAAGGCCCCTGCGAACTGACTTTCTTTTTCTCCGATGAGGGAGTGGAGGTGTCTTCATGCGAATAGGAATCAAACTGTTGCAGGCGTTTTTCTACATAACGCTGCATGAAGAAGGGATGCAGTACTTCGTCGGTGAGGTAGCAGTATTCCACAGGCAGCAGGCTGTTGAGGTCATCGCCCAGGGTCACGCCTTCCACATCACTCTGTGAGGCATGACGAATGAGGCTGTCGGCCCGCAAGCCCGACAGGGAATCGAAGCTTTCTTTCCGTCCGCCTGCGTTCTTTCCCAGGCAGCGCACCAGCTCGCGTATCTGGCGGTTCTGCTCCATAGCTTTTTCGTAGGGGACTACTTTCTGGTAGAGTTCCGGATGGTTCCGCAACAGCCATTTCACGCGCGAGCCCCGAAGATTGCCTTCCGTTTTCAGGCCGAACGATTTATCCAGAATCTGAAATCCTTCGCACAGGCGGAAGAGATGCTGGTACTGGTAGTCGTATTCCTTGACCGTAAGCAGATGGTGCCACTTGTCGAGGAAGAGTTCCTGCAAGGCTGCCCGTTCTTCGCTCCGTTCGGGAAGCCGGGACAGGCGACCGATGTAATAGGATACGTCGAGTTCGGCCAGGGTGTAGCGTTTGCGGAAGGCGGTTTCCATCCGTTGCAGGAATATCAGGAAATCGGTCGGCGACAGGGTTTCGTGCTCGTAGAAGACTTCCCATTCGGGGGTGTAGCGGGAATAGAATTCCTGCAAGGAAGGGGCCGTCTGGCGATAATAATCCCAGATGCACTCTTCCAGTTCGCTTTCCAGCACGGTGTGGTGCTGAAGGTATTCTTCCATCCGCGCCCGGCTTCGCTCACGAAGTTGCTCCAAATAGGCTGTCTTCAGGTCTTTCAGACGGATATTCCTCGTTCTCTTTCCGGTATGCATGTTTCATTTCCTCCAACTCGTTCCGATAGCGGAACAGGGCTTTCGACGGTTCGCCCAGTATCCGGCTCATGGCTTCTTTCTCTCTTTTCCCGACAAACAGGTGGTTTGCGCAGTAGTCGGCTTCTTCTTTCACCCAGTCGCCGCAATGGGCTTCTGCATGGCTGAGCCGTTGTTCCAGCTGACTGAAGCGTGCGGGGATGTCTTCCTGTACCTGTACTTCCATGGCGGGCAGGGCCGTACAGTCGGGAGTGCACAGCAAGGGGTATTCATAGTCGTTGATAAATACTGAACGACGGCCACGGCGCAGGGTATAGACTTTCGATGGAGATACCTTGTTGCGCATGGAGGGGTCGTATTTCTTCAGTACATAGCAATCGGTCTTGTATTTGTCTTTATGCAGATAGAACTGTTTGCCGACGTCGTCCAGCTGCTGGTAGTCGGACGCAAAGAGAAGTAGTCGCCCGGCCAGGCGTACGCGCTCCACCTGATAGTAGTATGCATCGACCAGTTGCAGTCCGGCATCGGCCCGTTCGCGCAAGGCTCCTGCCGAGTCGAGTTCTTTCTTCAAGGCCTGCAAATCGGTTTCAATGCCCGACAGGTTCAGCACGTAGCCACGCACACTCTCGCCTACTGCCGTCAGCACAGCATCGCGTACCCAGTCTATCTGGCTGGTCTCGTTCCACAGGCAGTGTACCATTAACAGGCAGTCGGACAGGCGTACCTCGGTGTTTCCTTGCAGAAAGGCAGAAGCCCGCAGCAGACGAACGATTTTCTTCCAGCGACGGTCGGACACATAAAGTGCCACATCGGAAGGTGAATCGGCATTTTCCAGCTGGCGGTTATAATCTTCCAGTTTGTCTTTAAGGGAATGGATGACTTCCAGCACGGAATAGTGCAGGCCGACGGATTTCATCTGTTCCTGCCACTGGCGGTATTCTTCGTCGCTCACTGCCAGATGCTCGTCCATTTCCGGCTCGCTTTCGTCGGCAGTGGAAATCATCCGGTCAAAATCGGACAGGTCTTCAATGCCGCCCACCAGCTTACGCACCAGGAAGCGGTCGTACAGTGCTTCCAGTCCTTGTCCTGAAGCCGGAAGTTCGTTCGATGCGGCAATCAGTCCTTTCATGGGGACTCGTACCGAAAACTGTCCGTTGCGGAAGATTTTCTCATTGATGACGGTCAGAAGGGCATTCTGTATGGCGGGACCGGCTTTCCAGATTTCATCCAGGAAGACGACGGTGGCGGTGGGCAGATAGCCTTCGGTCATGCGTTCGTAGGTGTCTTCGTTTTTCAGCCGGGCGATGGATACGGGACCGAATATTTCGTCGGGGGTACTGAACCGCGACATGAGGTATTCGAAAGCCGTTCCTCCACGGAACATCAGTTTCAACCGGCGGGCCACCATACTCTTGGCCACTCCCGGAGGGCCCAGCAGGAAGATGCTCTCTCCTGCCACAGCCGAAAGCAGCGCCAGGGCCATGACTTCTTCTTTACCGTACACCCGCTCGTTCAGAGTGTCCAGCAGTTTCACGATACGGTTCTTCAACGTTTCCATTTTACATACAATGAAGGAATAAACTTATGGTGCTGCGACAACACGTTGAGGGTCTGGAGTACGACCGACAGGACAATCAGTCCCAGTCCTAAGTAGAAGCTGAAGTTCAAGTCTTTGGCTTCCTGAAATATCAGCATGGCGCCGATGATGCTGTATATCGGCTCCAGGTTATAGCTCAGATTGACCGTAAAGGCGGATATGACTTTCAGTACCTGAATCTGGAGGATATAAAGTCCCACGGTACACACCGAAGCCAGGCAAAGCAGGTAAATCAAATCCTGCGCACCGGGCAGAATAGAGGGCACCGGAAAATAATGCAAATAGGCTGGCAGGATGCAGGAGAGCCCTAAGAAACCACCCAGCATCTCGTAAAGCAGCATGGTACTGGAGGTGTAGTTTACAGCTACCTTCTTGTTGACAATGGTAAACAGAGAAGCTAAAGCCGACGAAATGACTCCCATGCAGATACCCACCCGGTAGCGGGTGTCAAAATGGAATATCAGCACAATGCCCAGCACGGCTACCAGACTGAACAGAATCTCCCGCAAGGAAATGCGGTGACGATTGATGAGGGGCTCAAAGATGGCGGTAAAGATGCTCATCAGTGAAAGACAAACCACGCCGATGGATACATTGGAGGCTTTGATACTTCCATAGAAGAATATCCAGTGCAAGGCCAACAGCAATCCTACAGAGCCAATCTTGGTTACATCGCCCAAGGTCACTTTCCGCAGCTTTTTCAGAAACGAAAGCAACAGGAAAAACATCACGGAGGCGAACATCATACGGTACCACACGAGCAAGCCTTCATTCAGGGAAATCAGTTTTCCGAAAATCCCCGTTCCTCCGGCGATGAGAATGGAAAGATGCAGTTTTATGAATGCTTCCTTCATATAAAAAGAATCTAATGTGAACACGATACAAGAAAGCGAAGAACTCCTCACGTATGACCGGCGGAATTCTTCGCTTCTTCTTATTTTATTATCTATACAATCGCTACCCGATTACAGCGGCATGTTACCGTGTTTCTTCGGCGGATTGCTCTGGCTCTTGTTCTGAGTCATTTCCAATGCCTGAATCAGTTTATAGCGAGTATCCTTCGGAAGGATGATTTCATCGATGTAACCCTGTTCGGCTGCACGGTAAGGATTAGAGAATTTTTCCTTGTATTCTTCTACTGCCTTCGCCTTTTCTTCCGGAGTAGCCTTGCGGTACAAGATGTTTACGGCACCGTCGGCACCCATTACGGCGATTTCGGCTGTCGGGTAAGAGAAGTTTACATCGGCACCGATAGGCTTACTGTTCATTACGATGTAAGCACCACCGTAAGCCTTACGGGTAATTACGGTAATCTTAGGCACTGTAGCTTCTGCGTACGCATACACAATCTTCGCTCCGTGACGGATGATACCGTTGTGTTCCTGTGTGCATCCCGGCAAGAAGCCCGGTACGTCTTCGAAAGTAACGATAGGAATATTGAAGCAGTCGCAGAAACGGATAAAGCGAGAAGCCTTGTCAGAAGCATCGATGTCGAGCACACCGGCCAGGTAAGCAGGCTGGTTGGCTACGATACCTACAGAACGTCCGCCCAGGCGAGCGAATCCTACCACGATGTTCTTGGCAAAGTGAGGCATCACTTCAAAGAAGTAGTGGTTGTCGACTACCGGTTCGATGATGTTCTTGATGTCGTACGGCATGTTCGGGTCATCTGGAATGACTGTCATCAGTGATTCTTCTGCACGGCGGATGTCGTCAGTGCAAGGAATCATCGGCGCATCTTCCATGTTGTTAGACGGAAGGAAGCTCAACAGTTCACGGATGCTCATCAAAGTTTCTTCTTCAGTATCGCAAAGGAAGTGAGTTACACCGCTCTTGCTGCTGTGGGTATAAGCACCACCCAGTTCTTCCTTGTCCACTTCTTCGTGTGTCACGGCCTTCACTACGTCCGGACCTGTGATGAACATGTGGCTCTTTTCCTTCACCATGAAGATGAAGTCGGTCAGTGCCGGAGAGTAGCAAGCACCACCTGCACAAGGACCTAAGATGGCCGAAATCTGCGGAATCACACCTGAAGCGATGGTATTCTGGTAGAAGATAGAAGCGTAACCTGAGATACTGCCTACACCTTCCTGAATACGTGCACCACCTGAGTCGTTCAAGGCAATCACCGGAGCACCGTTCTTCAATGCCAGTTCCTGCACTTTCACAATCTTCTGTGCACCCGTCGCACTCAGTGTACCGCCATATACGGTGAAATCGTATGCATATACGTACACCAGACGTCCGTCAATCTTACCGTAACCACATACGATACCGTCACCCGGAATGTGATTCTTATCCATTCCGAAGTCTGTACAGTGATGGATTACGAACTTGTCCATTTCATTGAACGTACCCTTATCGAGCAACATGTCGATACGTTCGCGGGCTGTCATGTGACCGTTGGCGTGCTGTCTTTCCACGCGTTCTACGCCCCCCCCCTGAGAAGCAAGCTTATCCAGCTCCTCAAATTTCTTATATTGTTCTGCTGTTGTCATTGTTCGTCTTCTTTAATTACATCCAAAGTCATTATCACCTGATTGCTGTTGACAGAATCTCCTTCGTTCACCAGGATTTCCTTCACTACGCATTCGCTGTTTACCTTGTAGTTGCTCTGCATCTTCATAGCTTCAATCACTACTACGATATCACCAGCCTGCAGACGGTCGCCTGCTTTCACCGGAATCTTGACTACCTTACCCGGCATCGGAGAAACAATCTTATCCTGCTGTTTCTCGTCACCACCCTTGCGCATGCGCAGGTATTTAGCCTGTGAATCGATGATGTCAATGTTATATGACTGATAATGTGCATTTACAGTATAGCTTTTTCCACCTTCCTTACGAATCAGTTCGGCATTGTACGACTTTCCTTCGTGCAGAATGGAGCAGCTACCATTTTCGGCCATCACGATGTCTACATCGTATGGAACTCCGTCAATGGTCAACTGTACCTTGTTGCCTTCTTTGCTGACCAATGTCACATCCGCAACTCTGTCTCCTATATGTATTTCCATAATCTTCTACTTTAATTCAAAATACTTAGATTCTCAGCACACCTTTTTTCAGGCCAAACTCACGCCAGCGGCTGATAGGACGGTTGTCGCTTGATGCCGACTTGTTTTCTTCCAGGTTCATCAGGTAGTCAATGTAAGCCGCAATCATGGCGATGTTTTCAGTTTCCTCTTCTTTCTGTCCGGCCCACTCACGCAGCATGTCCTGATGTTTCGGGATGAACAATGTGTTGTAATGTCCTTCTACAAAATCGGGCACGTTCATGATGTGACGCAGGTAACCGATATTAGTCCTCAAACCGGTAATCTTGTATTCGTACAACACGCGGCGCATACGTTCGATAGCGAATTCACGAGTAGTAGCCCATACAATCAGCTTACCAATCATCGGGTCATAGTAGATAGGAATTTCGTAGCTTTCATACACATAGCTATCGATACGCACACCGATACCATTCGGTTCCATCAGCTGACGGATAACACCCGGTGAAGGCATAAAGTTGTTTTCTGAATCTTCTGCACAGATACGGCATTCGATGGCATGTCCGCGCTGTTTCAAATCTTCCTGCTTGAAGTGCAACGGCTCGTTATTGGCAACACGAAGCTGTTCTTTTACCAGGTCGACACCTACCACTTCTTCTGTAATAGGATGTTCTACCTGTAAACGGGTATTCATTTCCAGGAAGTAGAAATTGCGGTGCTTATCGACCAGGAATTCAATTGTACCAGCTCCTTTATAGTGTACAGCCTTGGCTGCAGCTACAGCTGCCTCACCCATTTTCTGACGTAATTCAGGAGTTACAAAAGGAGAAGGAGTTTCTTCTACGATTTTCTGGTTACGGCGCTGGATAGAACATTCGCGCTCGAACAGGTGTACGGCATTTCCGAAATTATCTCCCAGAATCTGGAATTCGATATGATGCGGTTCTTCCACAAATTTTTCCAGATAAACGGTGTCGTCACCAAATGAAGACATAGATTCTGAACGAGCAGTATTATATGCTTCTTCTACTTCATCTTCGCTATGAATCAGACGCATACCCTTACCACCGCCTCCCATAGAAGCTTTCAGCATGACCGGATAACCGATTTTATTACAGATTTCCTTTGCCTCTTCTACACTCTGCAACGGCTGTTCTGTACCCGGAACGACCGGCACTCCAGCTGCAATCATGTGTTTACGGGCAGAAATCTTGTCACCCATCGCATCCATCGTTTCAGGATCCGGACCAATGAAGATAATACCTTCCTGACGGCAACGGCGTGCAAATTCTGAATTTTCAGACAAGAAGCCATATCCCGGATGAATAGCATCTACTCCATGACGTTTTGCTGCCATGATAATTTTATCTATGTTCAGATAACTTTCGCGAGATGCTGCCGGACCTATCAGGCAAGCCTCATCTGCATAAAGTACGTGGCGAGCCGTTCTGTCGGCCTCGGAAAAAACTGCTACGGTACGGATACCCATTTCACGGCAAGAACGCATCACGCGCACAGCAATTTCACCACGGTTAGCGATTAATACTTTGTGTATCATGCTTTATGTTTTAATAATGATTTCTTTTGATGCAGGACTATTCTCATATAGTCCAATAAGCTGGGTATCTGCATGCCCCTCATAGTCGATTCGGCACAAATGCCCCAAAAACTGTGCAAAAATAGCAAAAAAAGAGACACCGTTCCAACGAATGTCTCTTTTTTTGCCAAATTGCTACTCTTTCCCTCTAAAATACCTAAAAATGAGGAGAAGATTATCTATTTAAAAACAATAACGCAAAGTCGAGTTTGCAAAATAATGAAAACAGGCAGAAAGCCGCATTAACGGGCTTGTCTCACTGTATGCAACACTTTGCCTTCCTTATTAATCATATACAGGCACAATTCTTTCTTATCGGCAGAAATCAAAGAGAAACCTGTCTCTCCGCTACAGAACACAGTGCCTTCTACAGCTTTTACCTTGCGGCTTAAAGATGCGGAAGTGTTCACTACATAATCGATCTTGCTTCCTGCTTTACGAATATGCTGGAAGTTATGGATATGTCCGCACAAGTACATGTTTACATTGTTATGCTTGCGCAAAATGCTGTCCACTCGTTTTTCCATATCCAAGCGTTCCGAATCATTCTTGTCTGTATCCGCATAAATAGGATGATGACCTACGACCAGCACCCAGTCTTCTTTGGCAGATGTCAGTACAGAATCCAGCCATGCCAATTGCTTGTCCATATCTTGCTTGCATGCATCCGGATATTTCTCCGTATCCTCACGGTATTTATCCAACAGAGGAGCTGTGTCAATCATTACCAGACGCACCGTAATATCATCGTTCTCCAGCACCTTTGTGTAATAACGTGCCGGCATCTCCCAACGGGCACTCACCTGACTATAGTCCAATACAGCCTGCGTATTACCACGATATTCATGATTACCCAATATAGGATACCATGGAATCATCAGTTCCGGATGGCTGTACACCAATTCGTAGTTGGTCATCCACAACGGGTCGTTTACACTGCGTACGCCTTCAAAGTGATGCACATCGCCGGCAGCTACCACTGCTTCAATATCTACATTCTCTGCCATCTGACCCATCAATTCGGCAATAGGTTTCTGGTCGTAATATCCATTACGGCCCAAATCATTTGCCAGATAAAAATTCAAAGGCTTCTCCAATGCCTTCCACTCAGAAGGACCTTGTGCAAAAACTGCCCATACCGATAAAAGCAGACAACATGTACAGAAAATTCTTTTTAATGAAATCATAATCATTTTAGTTTTATCAATTATTTATTTGTTGTTGCAAAGGTAAATCCCAATTCTGAATAAAATCAGGAAAACTCCTCTGCAGAAAATTTTCAAAAAATAAGTCCGAAACACAACTGTCCGGACTTATTCGTCTAAGGAAAAATGCAGTTTCACAACTGCCTTAACAAAACCTAGAAAAGGATGTTATTATTTTGTACCGTATGCTCCGAAGCGAGCTTCCACTTTCGGAGAGGTATAAGTCACTCCATTTACTTCCAGACCTGCTGCGAAATAAGGCTGCATAGCTTCATCATTACCATTGTAAGCACCAGTCAGTACCGGTGAACCAGCCTGTACATGGAAGTCCCATGCATCCTGATATACATAATCAGTCAAACCAACTTCATTAATCGGATAGTTTACGAATTTCGGATCATTAGTAGCGCATGCCTCCTGTGTCTTTGTAATTATACTGTGTACATCTACCACTCCTTCATTATAATCTTCATGCGCATAAGCATATCCTTCCCAAGAGTAAGCCACACCTGACTCATCAGCAAACACGACGTCACTTTTCTGTGTACCTGAAGCATAGTAGTTATAGTCAATAACCGACTTATCATTGTATCCTTCTTCCGGATCATTCGGAATGTCGAAGCTAGGAGTCATGGCTCTGAACTTACAGTTCACCATCAGGTTATTGAACACATTAGCCAATGCATTCTTTTCTACATACACGCCACCACCTTTTTCACCGTCACGACGCCATCCTGCATTAATAATGGTATTGTTGTATGCCTGGATTTTTGCCATATCACGTGTTTCACTCTGACCTGAGCTGGAGAGTTTCAAGCCGTTGGTGTTCGGGCTAAACATTACGTTTCCAGCTACATCGACCACACATCCTGCTTTTACGTTTACAGCTTCTGCACCATCATATCCGTTTGCAGCAAACACATTGTTAGCAATGATGGCATTTCCACCCATCAGATAAATACCATCTGACCATCCGTTGCGCAATACAGAGTTGGTAATGACATAATGTCCATTGATGTTATTGGTTGTGATCTGCGGATATGCATCATCTCCAGCGGTATATACTTCAGTTGCAGCAGCAGGAGAACCTTCTACAACCTGACCTCCTGTATACTCAATGATTGTATGGTCAATCAACATTTCCTCACAAGTGGATGAAGCCACAATACCTCCCCAAAGACCTGCAAAAATATTTTCTTCTGTACGTTCATCTTCCGGAACAGAGAACAAGATAGGCTTTTCAGCAGTACCTTCACAATACAAGTTTCCGTTTACGGTAAATTCTACCGGAACATGATTAGCTCCTACTCCCGCTGTACTTACAATAATTTTCACACCTTCTTTGATTACAAGGCTTTTACCTTCGGGTACTGTGTAATGGTTAGTCAGATTTACTATCGTATCTGCAGGCCAGACAATGATGTCGCCAGTTGTCTCTCCATTTCCACCATCAGTATTTTCATCGTTATTTCCATCATCATCGTTTCCGGGAGTCTCGGTTCCGTCCCCGTTTGCAATCGGGTCTTCTTCTGTACAAGCAGCCATAAAAGACAATGCTATCAGAGCCGTTCCGGCCAACAAATAATTCTTCAGTTTCATTTTGTAATAATTTAGAAATGTTAGTCAATATAGTTCTTTATCTCTTTATTATAGTTTGTATCTGATTCCCAGCATAAATGACTGTCCGTGCCATTCCTTTCGTTCTATCACATTGCCATTATTACGTTCGGAATTGACATTCTCCGTACGAGGGCCACTTTGAATAAAGCGAAGCAAAGGAGTATCCAGCAAGTTAGATGCCTTGGCAAAAAGGCTGATACCGTTCTTAAAGCTTTTCTCTACAGAAGCATCCAACTGCATATAGCCATCTTCCCAAATATCATCATCATACCAGTTAGAAATATCGCTCAAGCGCTTTCCGGTATAACTTCCGGCAATCTGTCCTTCCCAGCCATATTTGGTGCTTTTGAACAGCAATGACAGATTAGCTACATGGGCAGCCTGACCAAACAACGGACGTGTCTGAGTGCATGCCTTCACATCATTTCCATCCATAATTCGCTTTTCGGTCGTAATGGAAGAATGCGTGTAAGTATAATTAGCTTTTATTCCAAACCAGTTAAAATATTTCATTACATCCACTTCTACTCCTAAGTTGGTGGCATTACCAAAATTCATCGGCTTATAATAGGTATCCTGTCCTTCATTCAGCAATCCGTATTCAATCGGATTCTTCAGTTTCTTGTAAAACATACCCACCATGAACTGTTCGGATGATTTCGGGAAGAATTCATAACGCAAATCGAGGTTATCGGCTACCGTATGCTTCAAATCCGGATTTCCTTTTTCTTTATAATCTTCATTGATAATGCTGTAAGGAACAATCTCAAAGAAGCTGGGACGATTAATGGAACGGGCATACGAGAAACGTAGGTTCGCATTTTTATGTACTCCATATTTTGCATGGAAGCTCGGCAATACATCCGTATATTTCTGGTATCCTTCAGGATCTGTATTTTCTGTAGGGAACTTCAAAGTGTAACCTTGATTGGTATGTTCCACACGAACTCCGGCTATAAATTCCCATTTCTGGTATGTGTATTTCACCATTCCATATCCTGCACCAATCTTTTCAGTGGCATCATAGTTTAACGGGTCACTGATGTTACCGTATTTAAGCGGGGTAAACAAGATTTCATCGTAGTTATTCCAGTCCTCTCCCTGATACTGCGGATCTTTCACTCCCGTAGCAGAGTTAAAAGTATATTCATTGAAGAAACTGTCGCGTTTCTTATCGCGGTACATACCTCCTACCGAGAAGTCGAATACAGAACCTCCATCCAGTTTCAACTTATACATCAAATCAAGGTATCCTGCCTTGTCCTTATCGGAGTTATGTTCCCAACGACGGATGGCTGCTCCAGAAGTCTGTACATGGTTACCCAGCAAAAAGATTTCCGCATTATCCGGTGTTTCACTGTATGCCTTTGAAAGTACAGCCGACCAATTCAAACGAAGCACACCGCCTTCCAGAAAGGCATGTTCACCTTTCAGCGTGGAATTGATAATATACTGATGATTCCACTTCATACGTACAGCTCCTTCCTTATCGTCATGCCCGTCACGTACTTCTGCTTCTCTCATATCCATATATCCATTGTACCAGGTCAGTTTATGATTGGCATTAATATGATAATCCAATTTAGCATGAGCTCCGATACGAGTCTGTTGCGAAGAATAATTTCGGTATTCGATACCATTGTGGGTTGTTCCCGGCTGATAATACAGCTGGCTTTCTTTTCCTCTATACGTATTCAGGTAACTACCTGCCAGCATCACACCCAATTTATTGTTAAAGAAGCGGTCACCGTAAGATAATCCGGCAGTCAAATCGGGCAATGGCTTGTTCCATTTCATCCGCAGATTATCTGTCGTAAAGTTATCCATTGTCACACGGCTGTCTTCCGGCATGCCCATCTGCTCGTAAGGAGATTTCTTCACAATCGCTCCATGATTGAACGACTGGAAATCGCGGTCAAAATACATTGCATTGTAACCGGTTGACAGATTCGCTGTAAACTGACGTTCAGAAGGCGCATCCTTCATAATCAAATTGACAGCTCCACCGATTCCGTCACCCTCCATGTTGGCAGTCAAAGATTTGGTCACTTCCAGACGGTCCAACATTTCTGACGGGAAAATATCCAGCGGTACAAAACGGTTCTTGTTGTCCGGACTCGGAATTTTTACTCCGTTTACCAAGGTATAGTTGTAGCGCTTATCCATACCACGAAGAATCGCATACTGTCCTTCACCGCTACTGTTACGTTCAATTGTCACACCAGACATTCGCTGAATCACGTTGGCTACCGTAATATCCGGAGAAAGCTCTATCGCCTTCGCACTCATCACATTCACCACGTTCATAGCCTGACGTTCGATACCTCTTGCACCAGCTTCCGTTCTTCCCGGATTAGAAGCTACCACCACCACTTCATCCAAAGCGACGTCGTCACTTTTCAAAGGAATTACAATTTCTTTCTTATCTGCTGCTATGCTGACTTCATATTTTTTATAGCCCACATAAGAACAGACCAGCGTATATTTGTCTCTGTTCACCGACAGATTAAAACTTCCGTCCAATCCGGTTACCGTTCCTTTTCCTGGGTCTTCCTTTACAATCACCGATGCACCTATAATCTCCTCTCCAGTCTGTGCATCC
>UMAB01043640.1_pt1 | contig 26136 bp, 29 predicted proteins | sample 1963601 | NCBI WGS metagenome assembly UMAB01 (sample SAMEA4835905, study PRJEB28245) | human gut metagenome | biome: gut microbiome; material: fecal sample | place: Denmark | collected 2008 | reverse complement strand
CAATCTTCCGATCGTCAAGACGGACGGTTATTTCACTCGGACGTGTTCAGTTTCCATTTCTTCTCCGGTTTCTTCGTCGGTATAAGAGATTACCATCGTGTCGTCGGTCAACTTTTTAATTTTGTCCGTGCTCTCTTTTGAAAATTCATGTTTGAGTTCTCGGATCATATCTTCCATTAGGGTCGTGTATTGTTCTGCGGTTACTTCTGCAATGTCGTCTTTTTCTATGGCTTTCCATTCTTTCAGCTCGCATTCGAAGCTGTCGGCATCGCCTTTCGTTGCAATCTCCTTTTCGGTGGCGTTCCATGTGCCTTCGCCCGAAAGGGAGTAAGTAAGCGTGACGATGTTGGAGTAGGCATCCGTTTCCCATGTTTCTTCCCATTGCGGATAGACTTTCACTATCAGTTCGCCTTCGCTCTTGAATATGCGATCGTTTTCATAAGTGTCGGTTGCGTCGATGGTAAAGTCGAATGCATAGGACTCTTCCGTTTCTTCAAACTCTATGGTTTCCAATGAGTGCCATTTACCTGCGATTTTCTTCTCAGTTTCGTTCAAGTCGTCGCCGCATCCGCCCAATGCCATGGCGGCAAGCATGCTGCCGTTGCAGCCAAGAGGGTAAATTTCTTCATAATATGTGTGATTTATGTTGAAGCAAGGTTTTACAATGAATACAAAGTTAGGCAAACTTTCCGTAAAAGCGCAATTTAGGAGAGTCAGAATGCTGCTTCTCTTGGTTTATGTTAGCAGGAAAAGCGAAGCCGGTCGACAAGGGACCGGCTTCATCGTAATTGAAAAATTGTGTGTCGTTTGGACAGACGTTGCTACTTTTTCGAAAATTCCATTTCTGTTCCGTCCTCACCTTCAAATGTCAATATGCTGTCGGTCAGTTTCTTGATTTTTATCGTTCCGTTGTCGGTGAGTGGGAGAGCTTTTACTATTTCCTCGAAGTCGGATTGGGAAAGGCCTGATTCGTCTATGATTGTTTGGGCAATTTCGTCATCGCCGTCGGAGTTCCAATTTGCTTCTGTTTCAAACTTGCCGCTTTCTATTTTCAGTTCATCTTTTGTTGCGCTCCATTTTCCGTCGCCTTTAAATTCGCAAACAAATTGTATGCTCGTCGGGAATTCGATTCCTAAGTCATAAAAGTCGGCAGGTGAGATGTATTCATTTTCTTCCAAATAGCCATCCAGAGGTATGTCGATAGTCATTTCTCCTTCATAGGTGTAGGTCTTGTCGTCTTTGAATGTCGTATTCATGGTGATGGTGGCATCGGCAGTCGTGTATTCGTCGATTTCAATAGATTCCGAATCTTCTACTTCCCAATCGCCTACGATTTTCTTTTCGGCCTCGTTTGCGCAACTTGCGGCCAAGAATACAAATGCCGCGCATGCCGCAAGCATCATGCTTGTCTTTTTGAAATTCAATTTTTTCATCTGTAATGATTTTAGTTGGTTAATAAATAGTTGTATTAATGGTTTTATTGTGTGCATGTCGTGCGTCTATTCGAGCGGCAAGGCAATTTGCATGTGAGCTTCTACAAAGGCGCAGAAATATGGTTGTCGCCTTGTCGTTGTTTTGACCGATTGTAATTGTTTTTTTACATTTACAATGCAAAGTAAGCGAGTGTTTGCCAAATTTCAATCGTTCAAATAGATTCAAACAGATTCATTTTGGTTCAAATTAATTCAAAAAAATTTAAATGCCGAAATTGTACTAAATTTGTACTTAAAAGTGGCTACATGAAAATAGATGGATATAAAATAGAATGCTTGAAAGCGGAGATAGAAAAGAAGTTGGGGCGCACGTTCAAGTCGCCGGTCGACTTTGATTATCTTGCCCTTAAAATCGGCGAAGAGCCACAATCGAAAGTCAGTATTTCCACGTTGAAACGGTTATGGAATTATGTGTCGTACACGTCTTCTCCGTCGTTGACGACACTGTCGTCGCTGGCACGGTTTATCGGTTACACGGATTGGGACCACTATGTGACGGAATTGGCGCGCCGCAACGTCGAGGATTCCGGATTTCTTTCGATAGAGCAGGTGCGCACGCGCGATCTCCACGTCGGCGACGAGTTGCACGTGGAATGGGCGCCGGATCGTCAATGCCGGTTTGAATTTCTCGGCGGCGACCGTTTCAAGGTGAAAGAGTCGGTCAATTCGAAACTGTCGGCGGGCGACACGTTTGCCGCCATCTTGTTTGGCGTAGGGGCACCTTTGTATATCACCGATTTGATTCACGATGGAAGCACGCAGGCCGTGAGCTATGTGGCCGGCGAACGGAGGGGGCTGACTACCATACAAATCGTAGTGAAAAAATAGGCGTGTCTTATGCTCGTTTTGCGCCAAAGAGCCAATGTGCCAAAAATGGGCTCAGCCTGATGATGTTGCTTGCAAGCAAGCATATTCCAATCACCAATATAGCCAGCAAGAGCGAAAGAAACAATTCTAAAATTTGGTTGTTCGGATAGTCGGCAAAAAATCGGCCGACGACATTCAAGCCTTTTGGCAGGAAAAGGTAGTGCAACAGATAGATGTCCAAAGTGTGGCGCCCGACGTATTGCAAGATTCTGCCCAATGGCGTGTTTGACGCGAACGAAGCCTGATATTTGCGGAAAAACATAAACACAATTGCCACGCCCAAGCAGCCGGTTGCCAATAGATATGGGATGCGGATGGGGCCGGCTACGTGTCCTTGATGCAGTGCAAATATTGTGATGCCGAAAAATGCCAAAAGTATTGCGCCCGAGAAATAGGCATTGTCCATTAGTTTCTGGACTTGGTCGAAATGCTTTTTTGCCAACGTCCCGATTGCAAAGAATAGGAAATATCCGATTCTGCTGTCTAAACCCAAAAAGCCGCACACGGAAGATTCTTGTACGGTTTGCAGGAATTGAGGCATTGACGTTATGCAATATATGGCAATGCCGACAATGAGAAGCGCCCAATCCGCACCGTCTTTTTTCCTAAACAAGTTGCATATCAAGCGGAAGGTCACGTAGATCAAGAAAAATTCAAACAACGCGATTGTGAACCAATAACCTCTTTTCAATGGCGAGAAGCAACTTGCTTCGAAAGAGAGGTCCATCGTAAAGGCATAGATGAATAAAAATAAGAAAGTCGGGACTAATTGAATTTCTGCCTTTTTTGAGAGAAAGGTCAGGCTTTTGCGCACAGTCCATTTAAAATCATTTTTATATAGGAGGAATCCGCTGATAAAGAAAAACAGAGGCATCCTGAATAGGATGAATAGCGCATTGAAAGAGAGAAAATCGTTTCCTCCGAAAGCAATGTCGTTTTTTAAAGCGCCTGAATAGCTGAACGCGATGATATGCGAATATACGACCAGAAGCATTGCGAACCCTCGCATCGCGTCGATATATTCGATTCGTTTTGTCCCTTGTTGCATGGCAAGAGTTTTGGCGGTCAGAGCACGGCGTTGAAATCGCCAATGAGACGGTCCACGTTTTCCGGCAGCGTCGCCCAGCTTGTGCAGATGCGCACTTCCGACATGTCGGGCGTTTCGTGTTCGGTGAACGAGAAGATATATTTGTCGGAAAGGCGGCGAATCACGCTGTCGGGGAGAATGGGGAATTGTTGGTTTGTCGTCGATGGAAATTTCAAGGCAACGCCTTTCGCTTCGAGCGCGTGGCGGATGCGCATGGCTTGCGCGACGGCATGCCGAGACAGTTGCATATACAGGTCGTCTTCGAAAAGCACTTCGAATTGTATGCCGATCAGCCGGCCTTTTGCCAACAGTCCGCCGTTTTGCTTGATCATGTAGCGGAATCCGGCATCAAGGCCTGCCGCAGGGAAAACGACGGCTTCGCCAAAGAGCGCGCCTATTTTCGTCCCTCCGATGTAGAACACGTCGCAAAGGCGGGCAATGTCGGGAAGCGTCAAGTCGTTGTCGCCGGCAGCCAATCCGTAGCCCAAGCGTGCTCCGTCGATGAAAAGCGGCAAGCGATGGCGGCGGCATGTCGCGCTGATGGCTTCAAGCTCGGCTTTCGAGTAGATTGTTCCGACTTCGGTGGAAAACGAGATGTAGACCATGCCGGGCTGCACGCAATGTTCGGGGCTGGCATCGCCGTAGTGGAGTTCGCACACTTCGTCGATCGATTCCGGACGCAATTTCCCATTGATGCCTTTCACGGCAATGACTTTGTGTCCGGTCGACTCGATGGCACCTGTTTCGTGCACGGCAATATGTCCTGTCTCGACACAAATAACGCCCTGATAAGGGCGAAGCAGGGAGGCTATGACAGTCTTGTTGGTTTGCGTGCCGCCGACGAGGAAATGGACGGATGCGTCGGGTGTGCCGCAAGCCTCTTTGATCAGACGGCGGGCATTTTCGCAGAAACAATCTTTCCCGTAGCCCGGGGTTTGTGTCATGTTGGTGGCGGCGAGCCGCTCCAAGATTCGAGGATGAGCGCCCTCTGTATAATCGCATTCAAAGTTGATCATGTGAAAAAGGCATTATGTTTGGCGCGACAAAGATACTGCTTATTATTGCAAATTCGAAAATATTTTTTGCCGGATGCAACTTCTCGGCGGCATTCGTGCGTCTAAGGGATGACGCCCTTTCTTGAAAAGCCGGATTGCATGCTTGCAGACGCGCACGAATGTAATTTAGAACTTTTTAACAAGGGGGGGGTAAAAAAAGAATTTATGTATATATTTGCGCCGTATTTTTCATGTAATAAAAAGAATCTATGAGAAAGTTTTTACTGTATGCCGCAACGGCATGCCTGCCGTTGACATGCTTTTCGATACCGGCTTCGGCCGCCGATTTTTTTGTGAAAGGAGTTGTTGCCGATTCGTTGACAAACGAAACTGAACCCTATGCCACGTTGCGAGTCGACCGTGCCGATGGCAGCACGGACAAGGCGATTGCGCTTTTCGTGAGCGATGAAAAAGGAGCGTTTTCCGAACAATTGCCCGCTTCGGGGGAGTATAAATTGTCGGTGTCGGGCGTTGGAAAACACGCGTTTCAACGTGCGTTTGCCGTGAGCGATTCGGTGCCGGTTTTCGATTTCGGGAGAATTTTGTTGCGCTCCGGAGTGGAGCTCGATGAGGTGAATGTCGTGGCTCAAAAGCCGCTTGTAAAGGCTGAAATAGATAAAATATCTTATAATATCGAAGACGACCCCGACTCGGAGACCAAAACGACGCTCGAAATGCTTCGCAAGGTGCCGATGGTGTCGGTCGACGGGCAAGACAACATCACGGTGAACGGTTCGTCGAATTTTAAAGTATACGTGAATGGGAAACCCAATTCGCTGATGAGCAACAACCCGAAGGAAGTGTTGAAAAGCTTGCCGGCAAGCACCATTAAATCGATAGAGGTGATCACCGAGCCCGGGGCGAAATACGATGCGGAAGGCGTTGGCGGCATCTTGAACATCGTCACGACCGACGTGAAGATGCAAGGCTATAATGTCTCGTTGGGTGCCAATGCCTACAACCGTGGTGCAGGCGGTTACTTTTTTGGAACGGCGCAAATCGGCAAATTCACGGTTTCCGGCAACTATTCTTACAGCTATTCGACATGGGACAGCGGCGACAGCCGCGGGGAGCGCGTCGATTATGACGATGCCGGCAACGATAATCGTATCCTGCGCACGAATCAATGGGGCGACAACAACAAAAGCAAATTCCAATATGGATATCTCGAAGGAAGCTATGAACCCGACACGTTGAACTTGATTACTTTCTCCGGAAATTTCTACAGAGGCAAAAGCAACTACGGGACAATATCGGAAACGGCGATGTACGACCTTTCGCAAACGAAGCTTTACAGTTATCGTTCGAACGGACCGGCAGAAAACACTTATGGCTCGGTTGGCGTGAATGTGGACTACCAGCATTCGTTTGCGCGTCGCAAAGGCGAGTATTTCACATTGTCTTACCGTTTCGACAATATGCCGAACTCTTCGAAAACATCGACTTTCTATACGGATCTTTTCAATGTGCCCGAATCGTTCGACCTGCGCGGGCAGACGCAAGACGACGATGCCCACACGTCGGAACACACGGTTCAGGCGGATTACGTGAACCCGATTACGGAGAAGCATTATGTCGACGGTGGATTGAAATTCGTGGCTCGAAACAATTCGAGCGACAGCCGCGTGTATTTTGAGGGAGCAGACGGCGTGTTTGCTTACGATGAAGCGCATTCGAGCCTGTTCGACCAAAAGCAGAACATATTGGCGCTTTATGCCGATTACCAATTGAAATTGGGCAAATTCGGGGCAAAAGCGGGCGTGCGCTACGAACATACGTTCATGAATGTGGATTATGCGCTTCATCCTGAGCAAAATTACAGCGCAGGGTTCGACGATGTCGTGCCTTCTGTCACGCTGTCGTATTCATTGGGAATGGCGCAGACGTTGCGTTTGGTTTACAACATGCGCCTTTACCGTCCCGGAATTTGGTACTTGAATCCATTCCGTTCGTCGACGTCGCCAACCGACGTAAGCTATGGCAATCCGGATTTGCAGACCGAGAAATACCATTCGGTGGGAATGCGATATAGCAGTTTTTCGCAACATTTCAACATCAATCTCGGATTGAACTACAATTACGTGGGGAACGGCATTTCCGGATATTCTTTCGTGCGCGACGGCGTGCGCGAAAGCACTTACGGCAATATTGTCGAGCAGCAGACCGTCTTTCTGTCGGCGTGGCTCAACTGGAATCCTACGGCAAAGACGCGGTTCACGTTGAATATGAGTGGAGCATACGACAATTATAAAAGCGACGTGCTGGGCGAAAAAAACGACGGTTTCCGGATGTTTGCCTATGGAAGCTTTGAACAAGAGTTGTTTTGGAAAATCAATCTGAATGCTTATGGAGGCGGCAGCACGCCTTATGTGTCATTGCAAAGCAAGGGAAGTTCTTACAACTATTATGGGTTGTCGCTGTATCGGAAATTTTTGAAAGACGACCGCCTGTCGGTATCGATTTTTGCAGGTGACTTTTTGCAAAAAAAGCAGAAACGTACCACGACATACTCTACTGCCTCATACCGTTCGACGAGCCACATGGAATTTTCCAACTACAATTTTGGCATTTCGCTGTCGTGGCGTTTCGGCGATTTGAAGGCGCAAGTGAAACGTGCTCAACGCGGTATCAGCAACGACGATGTAAAATCGGGTGGCGGAGGCCAGCAAGGCGGTAGTTCGGGTGGCGGCAGGTAGTATCCTTAAAGCCTGAGGTGGACAGAGCGCATTTGCCAAACTTCACTTGTATTCAATCCTCAACCATCGACCGCTACCGGCAATGTCTCCCTCTGTTCACGTGCGGAGCACGTTAATAGGGGAGTCCGTGCTCCGGCGCGGGTAGGGGTGCCAATATAATCCGCAAGGATTATTTTCCGAATAAAAACTAAGCAACGTGCAGCGTTGATTCTTACTGAACCCCTCCGCCTACGGCATCTTCCCTATCCGTGCTATCGCGCGGCAGAGGTGGAAATTGCAACTTCCAACTTTTGACAAATATATTGCTGCGCACAGTTGCATGCCAACTGATATGCGTGCCCCTGCTAATAATCTGCTAATTCCTTTTTAGCGGCATGATATAAAAAAACCGGCTCTTCCCGAGTCGGCAAACCTAAACTATATTATGTAACTATGAGAAAATTTCTTGTGGGATAAAAACAGTGTTTGTATTACTGTTTGTCGACTCCGGCAACGTAACCCCTGCGTCGGAGGAGCAACGATGCGTTCGGATGGAAGCTGTGCGACGGTGCCGCGTTGCTTCGCTTGGAATAATTGATAGTGTTCATCGTGTTTTTCTCCTTTCTTTGTTTCGGATGCTTCTTGCATCTATTCCTTCAACAATCTTTTTCATTGCAAAAGTAGTGCCATTTTGCATCAGAAACAAGAAATAAATGTTAAAAATATGTTTTAAAGCATAGTTTTATGACATTATTCATTGAGATAACACCTCACTTCGCCTATTGGCAGTTTGCCTTTCAGCATAAGCGGCGTATGCGTTTTGTCGATGGAAATCCATGTGTGCATGTCGTCCGACGATTTTTTGCGTCCGTCCTGCGTGAATGTGAACACGACGTGGTATGCTTTTCGAGTTTCCTTGTTGCGCAATTCGATATTTTCAACGCCGATGAAACGGATGTCGATTCGCTCTTTCTTGCGTCCGGAAAAGACTGTGGAAGAAACGGTAGTGTTCTTTTTCATTCGGTTGAAATCGAGTGTCCGCAAATAGTAGAAGATGCTCAACATGTCGTAGGCTTGGCCTTCGGTTTCCAATGTGGCTTGTTGAGGCGCACGTCCGGGGCGCAATCGCGTGCATTGTGCGTGGCTACGCTTTGGCGAGTATGAATATTCCACAATGTCGATGCCACTGTATTTGCCTTCGTGGGATGCCTTGCGATAGCGCAGCGGCTGCAACCGGCCGTTGCGCGTGGATATGGTGCAACTTAAAGTGTCGCGCACTCGAAACAATTTGTCGACCCATGAAAGCGACCGTGCCGTGAGTTCCGCTTCGTATTTGTTGCCGGTTTGATGGATGGAGAGGGTGGCGCTGCCGGCATGCTTCCAAACGATGCCCCAATGGTAGATGATGTCGTAGCGGAGGGTTTCTCCGCGGAATGCAGGATAATCGGCAAATGCCGTTGCCGTGGAAAGCAGCAGGAAGCATGCCGTAATGATTATCTTGCGAATGGCCTTCATTGTTTCTCCGGCGATTGCTCGGCGGCATTTCCGTGTTTGAGTATCGCTTCGTAGCGCTGCTCGTCGTTGATTATTTTCAGCGCTTCTTGGAAAATGTCGTTGCGCTTGTTGATTACTTGAAAGTAGGTGCTTGTATTGAACAAGTCGTTTGCAATCACGGCTTTCAGTATGTCGCGAAGCAATTCTTTCGAAGTAGCGAATTGCTCGTCGTCCTTTTTCACGCCTTCTTGTTCGCCGGCTTTTGCCAAGTTGTCGATCATGGCATCATCGACTGCAAACGTGGAGACAAATGCATTGGCATCCGGATATTTTTCTTTCAGCATGGCGCGGTTTTCATCGACATATTTCAACGCAAACTGCGTGATGACGCCTTTGGCAACGAGGTCGCGATAGTAGCGGGTGTTGAGTGTCGTGTCGAGCGGCACGAACACGTCGGGCATGATGCCGCCTCCGCCATATACGGTGCGATGGTTTTTCAGCGTTTGGAATTTCAACGAATCGGCGAAGTGGATGCTGTCGGCACTGAGGAACTCGCCGTGGTTGTAGCGGTCGATTATGTCTTTGTCGTATTCTTCACGGTCGCCTTTGACGTATGGTTTTTGGATGTTGCGTCCCGACGGCGTGTAGTATCGGGCTATGGTGAGGCGGAAAGACGAGGTGTCGGGGAGCATGAATTCGCGTTGCACAAGGCCTTTCCCGAACGAGCGTCGCCCTACCACGACACCGCGATCCCAATCCTGCAATGCGCCTGCAAGAATTTCGCTTGCCGATGCGGAAAATTGGTTGATCATGACCACGACTTTTTCCGATTTGAAACGTCCCTTCCCGTCGGAAAGCAAGTCTTGACGGCGGCTGTGATTGCCTTGCGTGTAGACGATCAATTGTTTTTTCCCGAGCATTTCGTTGGCGATTTCGGCAGCAATGTTCATGTATCCGCCGCCATTGTCGGAAAGGTCGAGAATCAGTTGTTTCATGCCTTGCGCTTTCAGGCGTTTGAGCGCTTCTTCAAATTCGGTGAATGTGGTCATTCCGAAGCGGGAAAGCCGGATGTAGCCGGTCTTGTCGTCTGCCATGTAGACGGCATCGATGCTGTTCACGGGTATGTCGTCGCGCGTGATGCGGAATTGGAGCGGTTCAGCCGTGCCGCGTCTCACTACTGTGACATCCACTTTTGTCCCTTTTTTGCCGCGAAGCATTTTCATGATAGCCGTGTTTTTCATCTTTTTCCCGGCAATGACAGTGTCGTCGACGGCGATGAAGCGGTCGCCCGGCAGAATCCCCACTTTTTCCGACGGCCCGCCGGCGATGGTTTGGATCACGTAGAGCGTGTCTTTCTGCATGTTGAATTGGATGCCGATTCCGCTGAAACTGCCTTGCATCACTTCTTGGGTTTCCAGCGTCTCTTCTCTTGTGCTGTATGTGGAATGCGGGTCGAGTTCTTCAAGCATTCCGCGTATGGCATCTTCGACGAGCTTGTCTTCGTCGACTTTGTCGACATACATTTCGGAGATGATCGATTCGACGTAAGAAAGTTTTTGGCGCGGTTGGATTTTTTTCGAAATGGATTGCGCCATTTGGATGTTGCCGGCTATGAGGAGGGCAAGGAGCACATATTTGAAAGACTTCATATCTTAGTTCTTAGAGGTTGATTTTGTAATTGGGAGGGAGCAGGCTCGACACGTCGCGGCCGTAGCTTATCAGTTCGCGAACGATCGACGAGCTGATATGTTCGTATTCCGGAAGGGTGTAGAGCAGCACGGTTTCTATTCCGGAGATGCTGCGATTCACCTCCGCAAGGTTTTTTTCATATTCGAAATCCTGTATCAACCGCACTCCTCGCAGGATGAATCGGGCGTTGTGGGCCGCTGCTGCTTCCACGGTGAGCCCTGTGTAGGAAACGACTTCGATGCGAGGTTCGGCGGCATAGATTGCGCGAATGGCTTCGATGCGGTTTTTTTCGGTCATGAACGAATGCTTGTTGGCGTTCACGCCCACTGCCACGATGATTTTGTCGAACAGGGGCAATGCGCGTTCGACGATGGAGTGGTGTCCGATGGTGAACGGATCGAACGATCCGGGGAAAAGTGCGATTCGTTGCTCCATGGTTAGTGAGTTTTATCGAGATTTTCGTCGTCTTCCACCACGAGGTTGTCGACGATGAACAATTGGCGTTCCATTGTGTTTTTGCCCATGTAGAATTCGAGCATTTCCTTGACGGAGTCTTCTTTGCGCAGTTTCACTTGGTCGAGGCGCATGTTGGGTCCGATGAAGTCTTTGAATTCATCCGACGATATTTCTCCCAATCCTTTGAATCGGGTGATTTCGGCATTTGCTCCGAGCTTGTTGATTGCGGCGATTCGTTCTTCGTCGGAGTAGCAATAGTATGTTTCATTTCCTGCCTCGCCTTTTTTGCGTTTGCGCGACGTTTTTTTGTTGCGCACGCGGAACAATGGCGTTTGCAGGATGAACACGTGTCCTTTTTTGATCAAATCGGGGAAGAATTGGAGCAGGAAGGTGATCATCAGCAGGCGGATGTGCATTCCGTCGACATCGGCATCGGTGGCGATGATGACTTTGTTGTAGCGAAGCCCTTCGATGCCGTCTTCGATGTTGAGCGCGGCTTGCAACAGATTGAACTCTTCGTTTTCGTAGACCACTTTCTGCGTTTTGCCGTAAGTGTTCAGCGGTTTTCCCCGCAAAGAGAACACGGCTTGCGTTTCGACATCGCGGATTTTCGTGATGGTGCCGGTGGCGGAAAGCCCTTCGGTTATGAATATCGACGATTCGTCGCGGCGGTCGCCTTTGGCATCGTTGTAGTGGATGCGGCAGTCGCGAAGTTTGCGGTTGTGCAGGCTCACTTTTTTGGCACGTTCCCGTGCTTGTTTCGTGACGCCTGCGATTGCTTTGCGTTCTTTCTCCGATTCTTGTATCTTGTGCAGCATGATCTCGGCTGTTTCGCCGTTGATATGCAGATAGTTGTCTAATTCTTTTTTGATGAAATCGCCAATGAATTTGGCCACTGTCGGTCCGTCTGGCTCCATGTCGCGCGAACCGAGTTTCGTCTTGGTTTGCGATTCAAATACGGGATCTACCACTTTGATGCTGATGGCGGCAACCATGCCGTTGCGAATGTCGGAATATTCGAAATTTTTCCTGTAGAATTCTTTGATGGTGCGCGACACGGATTCGCGGAATGCCGTCAAGTGCGTGCCGCCTTGCGTGGTGTGCTGCCCATTGACGAAGGAATAGTATTCTTCTCCGTATTGCGACGTATGGGTGATGACGATTTCGATGTCGGTCCCTGTGAAATGGATGATGGGATAGAGCGGCTCGTTGGTTATTTTTTCTTTCAGCAAGTCGAGAAGACCGTTGCGCGAATACAGCTTCTGCCCGTTGAAGACGATGGTGAGTCCTGTGTTGAGAAACGTGTAGTTTTTCAACAACGCTTCGACATATTCGTCTTTGTATTTGAAATCTTTGAAAATTTCGTTGTCGGGGATGAATTTCACGTATGTGCCGCTTTCTTCATCCGACGGAAAAATGCCGTTGTCTTCGACAACTTCTCCGCGAACGTATTTCACGGTTCTACTTTGATTGTCGCGATAGGCGGTTACTTCGAAATACGATGAGAGCGCGTTTGTGGCTTTGATGCCGACGCCGTTTAGCCCCACGGATTTTTTGAATGCGCGGGAGTCGAATTTTGCGCTGGTGTTCATTTTTGACGAAACGTCCAATACGGTTTCAAGCGGAATGCCGCGCCCATAGTCGCGCACTTCCACTGTCCCGTTGTCAGCGATGTCGACTTTGATTTGCCGTCCGAATCCCATAGCATATTCGTCGATGGCATTGTCGAGCACTTCTTTGAGGATGACGTAGATGCCGTCGTCGGCATGCGAGCCGTCGCCGAGCTTGCCGATATACATGCCGGGGCGACGACGGACATGTTCCCTCCAATCGAGCGTTTTGACATCGTCGGCTGTGTAGCTTGCCGGTTCTTGCATGTTATGTTCCAAGAGTTCTGCCATTTGAGCTGAGGGGTTATAGGTAGCGGGTTATGGCGCTTTCGAGGTTGTCGATGTCGGTGACGCGCTCCGAGAGGGTCCCGTCGCGGCCGATGATAAACAGGCAAGGCAACGATGTCACGTTGTATTTCAACAAGTTTTGCGAACTGAGTCCTGCCGGATCGTAGACCGTGATCCATGGCAAGTTGACCGCCGCGTCTTTCCAAAGGAATTCGTTGTCGTCGTAACCGATTTGGTATATTTCGAATCCTTGGGATGCGTATTTTTTGTAGATGTCGGCGAGCATGCGGTTGAATTTGGGCGATTCCGAGGCTGCGTAGGTGGTGAAGTTGAGCAGTATCACTTTGCCCGACGAAGCGAATTCGCTCAGCCGTTGCTCTTTGCCGTCTTTGTTTTTGAGCGCGATTTCGAGGATGCCCACTTGCGAGGCTTGGATCGTGTCGCGTGTTGCAGCCGATGCCGACGGTTGCAGCCGCATGCCGGCGAGGTATTCAGTGGCAAGCAGTTGCGTCAATGGGTCGTTCGGGCGATGTGTGTGGTAGCCGGTTGCTACGGCTCCGATTATTTTCAAATCCTTTGGATTCTCCGGCGCAAACAGCCGATGCCCGTCGATTAGTTTTTCGACCGTATAGAACGCCACGATGCTCGACGGATTTTGCAGGATTTTTTCTGTCAGTTCTGTTTTGGCTTGCGTGTAGGCGGGGTTTGTGACGTGCATGCCTGAAAGGACACGAGCCACGCTGTCGACTTGCATCATCCAAACGGCATTGTCGGAACCTTCGATTTTATAATTGATGTCGAATCCGGCTGTGTCGGTCCGAAGCGTGATGTGCTCGATGCTGTCGACCGGAAAATAGATGTAGCGCCCGTTGCGTCCGATGCGGAGCACTTCGGGATAGGCGGGGCGCTCGCTTTCAAATGAAAATTCGCCGTCGCCATCGGTCGGGATGGAATCGGTTGTCACCCATGATCCGTTGACGGAACGTTGCAATACTAAAGTTTCGTCCGAAGCGCCTTCGACTACGCCGGACAAACGGAAATTGTCGCCATTGTCGCAGGAATAGAGAGCGGCAGCGGCTATCAATGTGTAAAGAAGTTTTTTCATTCGTAGAAATTTTGACGCTCCAAAGTTACGTTTTTTTCGCGAAAAAACGGCAAAACAGCGTTTCGATTCTCTCCGGATGCGGTTGTTTGTCGGGCGTGCGGCATCTTTGTGAAAGATATTTGCTCGCTCGTTGCGCGAGCCGTCGCATTTTTCAAGAAGCGAATTTTTCTTGCATTTATTTGTCGGGATTTCCGAAATGCGCTATCTTTGCAACCGCAAAATTCAAGGAGTGATGCTCGAGTGGCTGAAGAGGCACGCCTGGAAAGCGTGTATACGTCAAAAGCGTATCCCGAGTTCGAATCTCGGTCACTCCGCAAGTAGAAATAAAGACGTTTAAATGCATTGGGATTTGTCGGTATGGCAAATCCCAATGTGTTTTTTGAGAATGCTATTTTTGTATTGCGCATTCATGCTTTAATTCGTTTACAATAGCCTTGTTGATGAAATCATTGATGGTCATGCCTGTGCTTGCGGCAAACATGGCTACGCGAGAATGGAGATCGGAAGTCATCCGCAAGTTGAGTTTTCCACTAAATGGCTTTACCGGCTCAATTCCATCCGCCTTGCAGCCTTCAAGGTAGCTATCTATTCCTTCCTCAAAATCCTTGCGAAGCTCATCAATGGTAGTCCCTTCATAAAGAATTAAGGATTTGTTGCCCATCCCTTGAACTCTTCCGCAAAGGCAATTATCCTCTTTGCTGTATTCCACAGAGCCTTTGTAGCCTTTGTATTCCAAATAATCCATAATTTTTATATTAAGCCGTTATTTTTCAAATGTTGATAAATCGCTTTCATCATCCATGCTTTCATTACGCTGCTCGGATGTGGGCGATGTAAATCTATATATTGCCCTGTTTCTTCGTTTTTAAAACGAATACGAGAGCCAGAAGTGGCACCCTTGTTGTGCTTAGCGTAGCCGAAGTAGCTTAATAGGGTTTGGCATTCTTCAAAAGTGAAGTCTTTTGGTTGTTTCTTAAACCGTTCTATTAACTTTTCTTTAGAACCCATTCTAATTTCTTGATTTTATGCAAAGGTACTAATTTTGGTACTAAATACAAAAGATGTAAGAGAAAAATAGCGGCATCATGAGAAATGGCAGAGTCTTTGTAGCGGTTGCAAATAAATTCAATCATTTGGCTGCCGTGTCCTTTCCGTTGATGGCATGGGGCGACTGCCAAATTCATCAATTCGTATTGCCCGTGAGCCTTTTTCGAAACTACGGCAATGGCAATCGGCGCGTTTCGGCGATCGAACATGGCAAACATGTCGCTGCATTCCAAATAGCGGTCGATCATCGATTCTTGCTCGTCGCCCAACAGGAGCAGGGGGAGGAAACGTTTTTTGTCGCCGTCGATTTTCCGGATTTCCATCGAGGGCGATTCAGAAACAGATTCTTGTGCCGGCGGTGGGGTCGGCTATTTGCGTGGATTCAGTAATGACAACGGACGTCACTCCGGCGGCGATGCATTCGAAAGCGTTGTCGAGTTTGGGAATCATGCCGTCGGCGATAGTCCCGTCGGCTTTCAGTTGCTTGTAGAATGCCGGCGTGATGGAGGTTATGACGTTGCCTTCGGCGTCGAGCACGCCTTTTTTCTCGAAACAAAACATCAAAGAGACGTCGTAGGTCTTGCTTGCTTCCATCGCCACGGCGGCAGCCATTGTGTCGGCGTTGGTGTTGAGCAGATGCCCTTTTCCGTCGTGCGTGAGCGGCGCTACGACGGGGCAATATTCGTTTTCCACGAGCGTGGCGATCGCCTTGCCGTCGACTGCGCGAACGTCGCCCACCCAGCCATAATCGATGGCGCGAACGGGGCGCTTGTCGCTTCTCACGATGTTCATGTCGGCGCCGGTAAGCCCGACGGCGTTGATGCTTTCGGATTGCAGCATGGCAACGATTGTTTTGTTGACCAATCCGCCGTAGACCATTGTCACGACACGGAGCGTATCGTCGTCGGTGATGCGTCGGCCGTCGACCATTTTCGTGGGAATGCCGAGTCGTTCCGACATGCGCGTGGCCGACCGTCCGCCGCCATGGACGAGTATTTTCCGTCCTTCGATTTTTGCAAAATCGGCGAGCAGCACAGACAATGTTTCAGGATCTTCTACGATTTTTCCTCCTACTTTGACGATGGTGAGTTTTTCTTTCATGACAGCGAGGTCGGTTGGTTTTTACGATTTAATGTGAAAGTGGCAAATGCCCATACGATGATGAATCCGGCAAGAGGCACGGCAAACGATGCCGGCATGTCGGCGCAATCGGCAACATAGCCCATTGCCAACGGCCCGACGGCGCCTCCGACGGGCGTCATCATCAAGAACGACGACGCGCGTTTCGTCTTTTTGCCCAACCCGCGGAGTGCGATGGCAAAAATGGTCGGAAACATGATGGATTCAAACAAATAGCCGCATATCAGCGCAATCATCGAGACGATGCCGCAATCGGCCACGACGATGGCTGTCGTGGCGACGGTGGCCGAGGCGCAGGCAAATAGCACTTTTTCGGCCCGAATGCGACGCATGACGAAAGAGCCGATAAAACGGCCGCACATGAATAGCGTCAATCCGCCGAAAGATAGCAATGCTGTGGCTGTCGGCTTGTCGAACCATTCGCCTTCCGTCGCATAATTGATGAAGAAGCTGTTGATGGATATTTCGGACACTTCGTAGGAAAATAGCGCGAATACGCCGAAAATGAAAGGAAAGTGGCGTGCCAAATTCTTGACGTGTCCCGATTCATTTTCCTCGTGTGGAATTTCCGGCAGGCGAATGCGGAAAAACACGATGGCGGCAACCAATACGATCAGCCCGATGAGCGCGTATGGGGCGGCGACGCTTGCGTTTTCGCGGAAGATGAACCATCCCCCGATTAGCGGAGCGCAAACGGCGCCAAATCCGTTGAACGATTGGGCAAAATTAAGCCGCGCGGCAGCTGTGGAGCGGTCGCCCAGCTCCGTCACGTATGGATTTGCAGAAGTTTCCAGAAAAGTCAACCCGCATCCGATCACGAACAGCGAGAACAAGAAAAATTCAAACGACATCAAATGTTCTCCCGGAATGAAAAGCAACGCGCCAACGCCATAGAGAAGCAAACCGGTGACAACGCCGCTGCGATAGCCGTGGCGGTTGATGAGCAGGCCGGCGGGAATGGCTGTGAGAAAATATCCCGTATAGAATGTGACTTGCACCATTGCCGATCTGGATTTCGTCATTTCGAGCACTTCTTGGAAATGCTTGTTGAGCACGTCGAGGATGGCATGGGCAAAACCCCACAGGAAGAACAACGACGTTATCAGCACGAACGTCATTAAGTATTTTTTGTCGACAAGCGAATTTTTCTTTCCCATTGCTAATAAAATCCCTGCAAAGATAATGCAAACAGAGCGCATAGGAAAAAGAATTCATTCGTTTTTCCTATGCCGAGGCGCAGCTTGTCTTATGGAAAGATGATGCAGACAGAGCGCAGAGGAAAAAGAATTCGTTCGTTTTTCCTATGCCGAGGTGCAGCTAGTCTTATGTAAAGGTGGGTGAAGAATCGAACGAAAAACTTGCCGAGATTGTTGAAACGATGAAGCGGAGGCGGTTTCCGGCATAAATCCGGAATCGGCGAATATGGAAAATCATGCTAAAATTTCGACAGTCGGAAATAAAGCGTTAAATTTGTAGTTGCAGAATTAGAAGTTATGGCAAAGAATTCGAAATTGAAATTTTCAAAGAAAGAAGACTATAAGACAAAGATTGTAGACTTCTTTACCAGTCACGACAAAGAGTCGTTCAATTACAAGCAAGTCGCATTGGCATTGGACATCACGGGTCGTGCGAATCAATATATGATTGCCGATGTGCTCGACGATTTGGTGCTCGACGGCTTTCTTGTGGAACTTGTGCCCGGAAAATACCAAGCATCGAAAATATCCGCTACGGCGGAAGGCACATTCGTGCGCCGGAGCAATGGGAAAAACAGCGTGATTGTCGATGGGAGCGAAGTGCCGGTTTTTGTGGCGGAGCGAAATTCGATGCATGCTTTGAATGGCGACCGCGTGCGCGTGCATCTTTGCGCGCAACGCCGCGGCTATGAGCCGGAAGCGCAAGTGTTGGAAATTGTCGAGAAAAAAGAGCAAGTGTTTGTCGGACGGTTGAAAGTGGAGAAAAATTTTGCATTTCTTCAGACAGACAGCAAATATCTCGCTTGTGATATTTTTATCCCGAAAAGCCGCTTGAAAGGCGGAGCGACGGGCGACAAGGCGATTGCCCGCATTGTGGAATGGAACGACGACGACAAAAACCCGACGGGCGAGATTGTCGACGTGCTGGGCAAGAGCGGTGAAAACAATTCGGAAATGAATGCGATTTTGGCGGAATTCGGCTTGCCCTACGTTTATCCGAAAAATGTAGAAGACGCTGCCAATCGGATAGACGCCGGAATTACGCCGGAGGAAGTTGCTATCCGCGAGGATTTCAGAGGGGTGACGACGTTCACCATCGACCCGCGCGATGCCAAAGATTTCGACGATGCTTTGTCGCTTCGCCGGATGCCGAACGGCAATTGGGAGGTGGGCGTGCATATTGCCGACGTGACCCATTACGTGCGCCCCGGCTCGATTATCGACAAGGAAGCAGAAAAGCGCGCCACTTCGGTTTATCTCGTCGATCGCACCGTTCCGATGTTGCCGGAGCATTTGTGCAACGGGATTTGCTCTTTGCGCCCGAACGAAGAAAAACTCGCGTATTCCTGCATTTTTGAAATGGACGACAATGCCGTCGTCGTGGCGCATCGCATCCGCAAAACGGTGATCAAGAGCGACCGCCGGTTCACGTATGAGGAGGCGCAAGAGATCATCGAAACCGGCAAAGGCGACTATGCGGAAGAGGTGTTGCAGCTCGACCGCCTTGCTAAATCTCTGCGGAAACGCCGTTTCGAACAAGGTTCGGTGAATTTCGACCGCTTTGAGGTTCGTTTCGAGATCGACGAAACGGGCCACCCGATCGATGTCTATTTCAAAGTGTCGAAAGATGCCAATAAATTGGTGGAAGAATTCATGCTTCTTGCCAACAAGCAAGTGGCGATGGAAATCGGGATGGTGAAAGGGAAAAAACAGCCGAAACCCTTTGTCTATCGTATCCACGACAATCCCGACCCCGACAAGATGCTGAATTTCTCCACGATTGCACACCGTTTTGGCTACAAGGTGAAAATCAAGGGGAAACGTTCGGACATGAACAACTCGCTGAACAAGATGCTGTCGCAGGTGAAGGGTCGTCCGGAAGAAAATTTGCTTTCGATTCTCGCGATCCGTTCGATGGCGAAAGCCGTATATTCGACGGTCAATGTGGGCCACTACGGGTTGGCATTCGACTATTATACGCATTTCACATCGCCCATCCGCCGATATCCGGACATGATGGTGCATCGGTTGCTCGATCGCTATTTGAATGGCGGACGCGCGGCCAACCAGAAAAAGTTGGAGGAAGAATGCAAGCATTCGTCGGACATGGAGCAGCTTGCCGCCAATGCGGAACGCGCTTCGATCAAATACAAGCAAGTGGAATACATGAAGGACCGTTTGGGCAAAGTCTACGAAGGCTCGGTGTCGGGCGTGACGGAGTGGGGCTTGTATGTCGAGCTGGACGAAAACAAATGCGAAGGCATGGTGCCGATGCGCGACCTCGACGACGATTATTATGAATTCGACGAAAAGAATTATTGCTTGGTGGGTCGTCGCAAAAAACACGTCTACCAATTGGGCGACAAGCTGACAGTGCGGGTGGCGCGCGCCGATCTTGTGAAGAAGCAATTGGATTTTGCGCTTGTCGACAGCAAAAAGCCGGAAGTGAACGTCGACAAAAACGGGAACCTCGTGAAACCGCAAGATTCTGCATCGAAAGGCGCTAAAAAAACGAAGAAAAAGAAAAAGTAGGGAATGATATAGCCCCGTCTTGCCGATGCGGCGACGGGGATAACGCAAAAGAAAAGGAATTATGAACGTAACAGTATATCTTTCTTCCCGCGCCGATATCGACGAACGTTTCCGCAATGCGGTGTCGGTGTTGGGGCAGGGCATTGGCGAGATGAAAGCTCGTCTCATTTACGGAGGCTCGGATGCAGGGCAAATGCACGTCTTGGCGGAAACGGCGAAACGGCATGGCGCAACCATTACGGGCATCATACCTGAGATTTTCCGACGCTTGGCCGACCCGATTGCCGACGAAATGGTCTATACGCTCGATTTGAGCGAGCGGAAAACGCGCATGTTCGAATTGGGGCAGGTGTTTGTCGCGCTTCCGGGAGGCATCGGCACGTTGGACGAGGTGATGAGCACATTGGCTTTCATGACGGTGCATGCCAATTTCTCGCGGAAAATCATCCTCGTCAATATCGACGGATTTTTTGATCCGCTGCTGTCGCAATTGCGGAAGTTCGTGGAATTGCGATTTGCCTCGGCCGAAGCAATCGAAAATGTGACGGCAGTGGCTTCGGCAGAAGCATGTGTTGAATTGTTGAAATCCTTAGAATCATAAGTTATGATAAGAAAAAGCAAACTTTATACGGCTACCGGCGACGAGGGACAAACGTCGCTTGCCGGCGGGACGCGGGTGGCGAAAGACGACATTCGCATTGAAGCTTACGGTTCGGTCGACGAATTGAATGCTTTCATTGGCTTGCTCGACAATTTGCATAACATTCCGGGCGACCTCAAAGACTTTTTGCGCGTTGTGCAAAACAAATTGTTCAACATAGGCGCGTATTTGGCAACTCCCGACGCGGCGACGGCAAGAGGACTCGACGCTGCCGACGTGGAGCGGCTCGAACGAGCCATCGACTTGCTCGACGCCGAACTTCCGCCGCTTTCCAACTTCGTGTTGCCCGGCGGGTCGAGAATTTCTTCGATGGCGCATGTGTGCCGTGCCGTGGCGAGGCGTGCCGAACGGCGGGTGGTCGCATTGGCGGCATCGGCGCAGATCGATTCAAACGTGTTGGTTTATCTCAACAGATTGAGCGATTATTTCTTTGCGTTAGCAAGATTTAACAATATACATAACCAAATCGAAGAAAATTTCTGGGATAAAGACTGCAAATAGTCTTGCAAGTTATTACTTTTGCGGAAATTTTTTTGAACGCTTTAAGAAAGGTAAGATTATGTATTGGACTCTTGAATTGGCATCAAAACTCGAAGACGCGCCGTGGCCGGCAACGAGGGAAGAACTGATCGATTATGCTATGCGTTCGGGTGCCCCTCTCGAGGTGATAGAAAACCTTCAAGAAATGGAGGATGAGGGAGAAGTGTATGACTGTATAGAAGATATTTGGCCGGACTATCCGAGCAAGGAAGATTTCTTCTTCAACGAAGATGAATACTAACTGAAAATCAGTTGGTTAACTAATTGAAAACAAGAAACTTACAATAGAAACCACCTCAGCTTTGGGGTGGTTTTTTCTTGTCTAAATACCCACAAAAGTATCAAAATAACCTTTTATAAAGTGATACACGCTACCCATTCGCTACCCCAAAACTCTGAAAAATCCTCCTTGAAAAAGGAATAGTAATTGGTATTGAAACATGCGAGATAATTTCGCAGAACTAATTGAGAGCAAAACACTTATACAAAGATTTACTTTTAGTTCTCTGACCTCCGAAACGTCCAATTTATACATTTCTTAACACTTGCAAAACACGTTTTGGGATAGCGAAGGGTTAACTTATTGTCTTTCAATAACATCACTCAAAATCCAACTGCAAATGACCCCCTATACAATCTTGGGGTAGCGGAATGGTTAACGAACCATTCTCATTATCTTCCATTTTTGCAATTGTGATGTCATATAAAATGGCTATCTTTGTATAATCTGGAATGCTAATATCAATCTGTATGGCAATCTTTTATCACGGTTCATCAGTACTTTTTCCAAGATTTGACCTCTCACACGTTCTCGAAGGTGATGGTAAGGTCAAGTTTGGATATGGAGTGTATCTAACCAGCAGTTTTAAGTCAGCAAAAATGAAGCGATTTAGCAAAATTTATGCCATTGCGAAATATATTTCTGCATTTTTATTTTCCTTTTTACAATAAATTATATATCTTTGCGACAGTTTTTCCGGATTTCTTACATTTTTCATTCATCTAATAACTACATTTAGTCTTATGAAGAAATTCTACCTTTCAGTTCTCGCAGTCACTTTAGCTGCAGCATCAGTGGTAGCCGCTCCCGCAGCACGGAGCATCGTTTCGGCCAACCAGCCTATCACCCACAAGGCTCCCGCCAAGGCCGCGTCAGAAAATGCATTCCAAATCACCGACCTCGACAAGCAAGTCATGGGACGCTATGCGCTCGAGTATTACAGCCCCATCCCCAACCCCGAAGACGGCAACAAGCCTTTCGGCAACTGCTATGAGCAGCCTATGATTGTCGAAGACTACTTCGCCGAAAAAGAGGGCGACGTCAACATCGGCTACCTCTTCCTTCTCAACGCCATCATCAAAGGCCACGTCGACAAAGACGCCGGCACGATTTCGATTCCTTCGCGCTTCGCCTGCGTCTATTACGTTGATCCCGACGACTATAACGACCCCGGTCTCGACATCTATTTCACAGCTGTAGACTACGTTGACGGTAAATATCAGCCCAACCGTGACCGTCCGTTCACCGGCACCTTCGAGCTCCACGACGGCAAAATCACCAAAATCGTCACCGACGACATCTGGGGCTATATCGCATATGACGTCGATGGCAAATTTGTAGGTTGGATGGAAATCGGCGTCAACTCGCGCTTCTACCTCGGCCACGGCGAAATGGAATACTGGCCCGGCGACGTCAACGGCGACGGCGTAGTCAACGCAGACGACAAAGAGCAGACTATCGTCCACGCAATCAGCGACGGCAAGAAAGTCACAATCTACAACGCTTTCCGCAGCGGTTGGGACAATCCCATCACTGTCGACATTGACGACGCTGCCAAGAAAGCTTCGATTAAAGACCAGAACATCACCATCGGCGGTGTCGCCGCTGCCCTGACAACCGAAACTCATGAAACAGCCATCGAAGGCCTCATCCGCGACGTCAGCTGGGATGTCGACAAACGCGACGACAACCCCAACTCGGTTCTCGACTTCGGCACAATCATCGCCCATGACAAAGCAGCAGCCAAAGACCTCTTCAAATACGAGAGCGTCCGCTTCTACTGCAAAGAGAACGTCGCCGTCGACAACGCGGGCGTAGCCGAAATCGTCATTGCTGACGAAAACGCTCCCGTCGAATTCTACAACCTCAACGGCGTGCGCGTCAACAGCGACAACCTCGTTCCCGGCCTCTACATCCGCCGCCAGGGCGCCAAAGCCTCGAAAATCATCGTTCGATAATGCACAATTAAAAGCATAAATTAATAAAATTAAATTGGCAGCGAGGGCAATCAGCTCTCGCTGCTTGCGTTTTATGACCCACAAGGCGCTCCACACGACCCCCACACGGCCTCGAGCTCGAGGCCGCACATTAATAGCTTTGGTCACAGCATATTGGCTGAGGCTGTGTCATAATTGATGTTTACGCTATCCACTTCAGAAACAGGTTTTTAATCCATATCAAACGGTTATGATACTTGCTACTCACTTACGACCCATCACCTACTTTAATGGATATAAATATGTGATTATCATTCCATTAGACCAGTTGCGGGACAACTTCAACGAGGACGAATATTAGTGCGTTTTTCAAGCGCGAAGATGATTGGCAAATCCCTGTCGGGCGATTCTCCGGCAGGGATTTGATTTGTTTGGGCAACGGCGCTGCATCGCCTCAAATAGTGCAGCTTGATAGAATCTGCCGGGGCGAAATAAAAAAGGCGCGGCCTGTGAGGTCGCGCCCTTTTTTATTGTGAAGTTGCTTGGGATTAGTCCAAACCGGCTTCTTTCACTGCTTTTTCAGTTGCTTTTTCTGCTTCTTCTTCGATTTTCTCCTCTCTGTCTTTGAGTTCTTCGAAGCGCTTGCCTTGCTCGCTGGTGAGCTTGTCGTCGCTGTCGGCCACTCTAAGCAGGCGCTTTTTCGCTGACATTTGAGCACTGTTGATGCCCAACTCGATAATGTCGTCGGTTGCGCCTTCGTACCAATCGAGATAGTATTCATAGTCGTCGAGCACCTTGTCGGCATCTTCTTCGCTGCGGATTTTTTCCATTCCTTTCGATTTGTCGCCGCCTCCGCAAGAAGCAAACGCGCCTGCCACCACTGCAATCAGAGCAAATGCAAAAACTTTCTTAATCATAATGGGTTAAATTTTAGGTTGTGTAAAAATGATGATTGTTTTCACAAAGGTATGATATTTTTTGAAAATATCAACATTTTTTCCGAATTATTTATCGGGGAATGGAAAAACAGCGAAAAAATATGTAAGTTTGCGATATGAAAGAGGCCGAAAAGTTCAGTTGGAAGAAAAGGGCGAAAAGTTTTTCGTATGCCTTTGCGGGCATTGTGCGGTTGCTGCGTTGCGAGCACAATGCGCGCATCCATGTCGTGGCGGCGATAGCTGTTGTGGGCTGCGGTTGGTGGCTTGGGCTTTCCGCCATGGAGTGGGTGGTGATTTCGCTGTGCATTGGCGGAGTTTTTGTGGCCGAGGCGGTCAATTCCGCTGTGGAGGCGCTTGCCGACAGGGTGACCGGCGAGCGCGACGAGGCCGTGAAGCATGCCAAGGATTTGGCGGCCGGCGCGGTGCTGCTGATGGCGCTCACCGACGTTGTTGTCGGGTTGATTGTGTTTTTGCCGAAAATCATGAGGTATTTTTAGATGAGGAAAGCGGTTGTTTTGTGTCTTTTGGCGGTGTTTTTGTCGTTGCCTTCGCATGCGCAGGAATTGAGCGGTGGTCGCAAGGCCGTGAAGTATTCCGGCGATGCGTTGCTGTTTGCCATGCCTGTCGCGACGCTGACTGCCGTCATCGTGCAAAAAGATTGGACGGGGCTGAAGCAAGCAGCGTTTTCCACGGTTTCGACGCTTGGCGCGACCTATTTGTTGAAGTACACCGTGCGCAAGGAGCGTCCCGACCATAGCGATTTCCATTCTTTCCCGTCGGCCCACACGTCGATTCTTTTCGCCAACGCGGCGTTCGTGCAGCGCCGCTACGGCTGGAAGTGGGGGCTTCCCGCCTACGTGCTTGCCACCTACACGGGCTGGAGCCGCACGTTCGCGCGGAAGCACGATTGGTGGGACGTGGTGGCCGGCGCGGCGATTGGCGCGGGGTGTTCGTACATATTTACCCGCCCGTTCGCGCAGAAGCATGAGCTGACGGTTGTGCCGGTGAGCGACGGACGGCATTTCGGCATAGCCGCTTCGTTTCGTTTATAAAAAAGATTACGATGATAGTTTACAACACGACTTTTCATGTACACAACGATGCTGCCGAGCAGTTTCTCGGCTGGCTTCGTGGCGATTTTGTCCCTGCAGCGATGGCCGACGGCCGTCTGACGGATGCCCGGATTGCTTTGGTGCTTAATGCCGAAGAGAGCGACGGGCGCAACTATTCCGTGCAGTTTCGCGCTGCCGATGTCGACGTGTTGCAGGCGTGGTATGTGGAAGTGGGGCGCGGTTTGGTTGAGCGCATGGCCCGGCAGTTCGGCCATCAAGCCGCCGGATTTTCGACCTTGTTGGAGGAGGTGGATTTGTGATGGAGTGGGACCGCATCATCATCGGCATCGACCCCGGCACGAACGTGATGGGCTATGGCGTGCTTGGCATCAAGCATCGCAAGCCGACGCTGATCGCGATGGGCGTGTTGATGCTCAACAAGTTCGACGACCGTTATCTCCGTTTGCGCCGCATTTCCGAGCGCGTCACGGGGTTGATAGAGCAATATTTGCCCGACGAAATGGCCATCGAAGCTCCGTTCTATGGGAAAAACGTGCAATCGATGTTGAAGTTGGGCAGGGCGCAAGGCGTGGCAATGGCTGCCGCGCTCGTTCGCGACATTCCGATCGCTGAATATGCTCCTTTGAAGGTGAAGCAAGCCATTACGGGCAATGGCGGCGCGTCGAAGGAGCAGGTGGCGGAAATGCTTCGCCGCATCCTTTCCATTCCGCAGGACACGCTCGATCCGCATCTCGACGCCACCGACGCCTTGGGCGTGGCGTTGTGCCATTTCTATGAGTCGTCGCGTCCGCAGACGGTTCGTTCTTATCGTTCGTGGAAGGATTTTGTGGCGCGCAATCCGGAGAAGATAAAGGGTTGACTATGGTTTTCTGGATCAGGTTGGCTGTTGGTTGCTTGTTCTAAAAGTGGTGGGTAGGGTATTTGTTTATACCCTTTGGCTACCAGGAAGTCTGTCGTGCGTTCGTCGTGGCGG
>UMAB01006337.1_pt1 | contig 27072 bp, 20 predicted proteins | sample 1963601 | NCBI WGS metagenome assembly UMAB01 (sample SAMEA4835905, study PRJEB28245) | human gut metagenome | biome: gut microbiome; material: fecal sample | place: Denmark | collected 2008 | reverse complement strand
AAAGCCGATGCCGTACAGTTCAAGATCGACTATCTGAAGAAAATGAAAGAGGTCCTTGGCAACAGCAGGACAGTACAGGACTTCGTGGACGGCATGAAGAAAGCCTTCCCCGGCCTGCCCGGTGAAGCAGGACTGGAAGACCTCGGTAAAGCTCTCTGCAAATAGCCAGCTGCAGCATTGGAAGAAATGATTACCCGCAAAATCCATACTCCTTCCGAAGGAGTAAGGAACGCACACCTCCGCCACGGATGCCCTGGAGGCCATTCTGAGACGATGCCCATCAACCTCATACCGCAACGGCAGCGATTCCTGCGATTCAGTGCCGCTGAGGTATGTGTTCTTCAGCATGTCCATTCCGCAGATGTATCAGCGAGTCTTGTCAGCTGGCGGCCAGTCAACGGTCAGTTCTGCGATCTTGAAAGGTCGGCACGCAAATACACTACAAGTACTTGACAATGAGATAAATATCACTTTACCATATGCTTTCATACCGGTTTCAAAGTGAAAATTGCACGCTCATTTCCAAACCACTAAAAATGAACTCATTACAAATAGCACTGCAATTCTCGACCCACTGCCGGGTCAGTCGGAACAACGGAGGGTAATGACGACTATCTCCGGCCAGGCGCCGAGGCGGAAGGGGAAGGAGCCTCCGAAACCGGCCGAGACATTGAGGATGCGGGCATCCGGGTCGGACACACCTGCAGCGGCATCTGTTGAGGTGCCCGCAGATGATTTACGGTAAATGCCGTACCACTCGCGGTACATCCAGCGGGAGGGAGAGAAACGGCCGATGCGGAACTGCATGGCGTGGGTATGCCCCGAAAGGGTAAGCTGGATGTCGGATTGGGGCAGGACCTCCATCCGCCAATGGCTGGGGTCGTGGCTCAGCAGAATCTTGAAGGGGGACGCAGCACGTATGGATAAAGAGTCAGAACCCAAGGATGAAGAGTCAGGACTCATGGTTGAAGAAGCCGTACGCGCGGAACCCGGATCAGGCAAGAAAAATACTGGAGGAACACCGGCGAGGGCCTTCTGCAGGTCGCCGCGGCTGCCGAAAGGAGGTTTGCCGCAGTGCTCCACTCCTATGATATAGATGCTGTCCTCTTTCCTACCAATGTCCTGCTCCTGTCCTGTCCTCACGGCAGGTCTGACAATCACGGCCGAGGAGTCCATAAGGACCTTCCACCCCATCTCCCGCTCACGCCGCACCACTTCCGCAAAGGCACGGGCAGCTCCGTCCGCAGTGCTGTAGTCGTGATATTCGCAGTAGTCATGATTGCCCACAACGGAAAACACCCCGTCACGGGCCCGCATTGACGACAGGGCAGCCGTCACCGCAGTATCGAGTTCCGAAGGGGAGGAATTGACCAGGTCTCCGGTAAAGGCTATCATGTCGGCATCAAGGCCGTTGACCGTAGAGACCAGCTTCTCCATCATCCCGGAAGCAGCATATCCGCCGACGTGCAGGTCCGAGAGATGCACTATCCGATAGCCGTCGAAGGAGGCCGGCAGATCCTTGAAGGCCAAGGTTTCTTCCCTTACAACCAGCCGCCTGGGTCCATACACCAGGCCATAGACGGCCGACAGCAGAAAGCAGCCTGCCACTACGATTCCGGCTACATCGAAGCCCGTATACAGACCGCCACGCAGCACATCGGAACTGCCGGAACTCCAGGCTATCAGCCCGGCACCCCGTCCAAGCAGGGAAAATATGCAGAAAATCAGCTTCGGCACAGTGAAACACAGCAGGGAGGCGACCATCCCCTTGAACACAAAAGGCTGTGCCCCGCCGGCGAAATATGTCACCAGCAACACAATAAAAAAAGCCAGTGGAGCCCAGAACGGCAAGGCCCACCAGCCTAAGTCAACTCCCCGCAGACACACCAGCCGGATATACAGGTCCGGCAAAATGACCAGCAGCGAGACTATTACATAAAACACCGACATCCTATTTCCCTGCAAACTCGTGCACCTGGAAATACCTCCACTTGAAAATCAGCAGATACAGCGCTCCGACAGTGATACAGGAATCAGCCACGTTGAAGATAGGACGGAAAAATATAAGGGAATCCCCGCCCTTTCCCGGCACCCAGTCCGGCCATGTCGTGTCTATAATCGGGAAATAAAGCATATCCACCACCTTGCCCAGACCGAAAGGCGCATATCCCTCTCCGAAAGGGACGAAGCCGGCCACATGCGAATAAGTGGAAGGCTCGAAAATCAGGCCGTAGAACATGCAGTCCACCACATTTCCTATGGCTCCTATCATGATTGCCGTCAGACCGAGCAACACCCCGAGCGGAGCGTCCTTGCGAAGCAGCAGATGACGTATGTAGATGAGCAGCAGGGCCGAGAGGACGATCCGCAGGGAGGTCAGGATGATTTTCCCGACATCCCCGCCGAACGCCATGCCGAATGCCATTCCCTCATTCTCTATGAAGAGTATCTGGAACCACTTTCCGAAGACCGGTATAGATTCTCCTATGTGCATCCCGGTCTTGACCAGAATCTTGGTGACCTGATCGAAAACCAGCAGCACTACTGCAAGAATGACTATGAAGGCTGTTTTCTTACCTCGGGAGAGATGCTTCACTTCTTCTTGGAGTTAAGTTTGGCCTCTATGCTGAGGGTGGCGTGAGGTACAAGTTTCAGCCTTTCCTTGGGAATCAGCTTGCCTGTCTCACGGCAGATACCGTAAGTCTTGTTCTCGATCCTGACCAAAGCGGCCTCCAGCGAATGGATGAACTTGAGCTGCCTTTGTGCCAGCTGCCCCGACTCTTCCTTGGACAGGGCTGATGCTCCCTCCTCGAGGACCTTGAATGTCGGAGAAGTGTCCTCTGTGTCGTTGCTGGTGTTGTGGGTGATGGCCGAACGGAGCTGCTCATAGTCATCGCGGGCCTTTTCCAGCTTCTTCAGAATGATTTCCTTGAACTCCTGCAGCTCTTCATCGCTGTAGCGTACCTTCTCGAGTACTTCATTCTTGTTATCCATGTTGTCGTCCATAAGTTGAAATTTTATAAAATTGTCAATATTCCACTTTCTTGTCATTTGATTTCCAGAGCATGAAAGGACGCAGTCCCTCCTTCTCCATAATGCGGACAAAAGGTATCCTCCTTGCGTCCACGGGAAGAGCGGCCTCCCTGTAGATGTCGCTGTCATCGAAGCCGGCCGCAGCGGCATCCTCTCTGTCCGCAGCGTAGTACACCCTGTCGATATGGGCCCAGTAGCACGCTGCCAGACACATGGGACAGGGCTCGCAGCTTGTATAAAGCTCGCAGCCGGAAAGATCGAAGGTGCCCAGGGCAGCACAGGCCTTCCTGATGGCGTTTACCTCGGCATGGGCCGTGGGATCATTGTCCACAGTAACGGTATTGGAAGCCTCGGCCACCACTTCCCCATTTCTGGCAACGACGGCCCCGAAAGGTCCGCCAGCCACTGAGGCGGCATTTCCTCCGGCAAGTTCCAAAGCTCTGAGCATCAATTCGTCTCTTTTCATATCCTTTCGAGTTTCATCGTTATCCTGCTGTCATCAAGCCACTCGGTCTCTGTTCCTCCGGGGATGTCGTCCTCCACTAAAATATCGCGGGCAAGGGTCTGTGATGCTATATAGTCCTTGAATCCTGCTACGGCCTCCTCTACCTCAGGCAGCCGCTGTATATGCGCCGTTATCCTGTCCGTCACCTCAAAGCCGCTGTCCTTGCGGAGGTTCTGTATCCTGTTGATAAGCTCTCTGGCCACTCCCTCATTGCGGAGCTCCGGAGTAACGGTGATATCCAGGGCAATAGTCAGCTTACCCTCCGTCGCCACCAGTCTTCCGGGCATATCCTCGGATGTCACCTGATAGTCGGCAGGTTCCAGCGACACATCCCCCGAAGGCAGATGCAGCACATAATCCGCATTCTGCAACCCTGCCGCCTCAACAGCCGCAATATCCTGCTGCGAAAGAGCGGCGAACGAAGCAGCTATCTCCTTCATCTGCTTGCCGTAGCGCTTTCCGAGTGTCTTGAAATTAGGTTTGATCTTCTTGGTAATCAGACCTGTTGTATCCTTGATATATTCTACAGTCTTTACATTGACCTCATTGAGCACCAGACTGCGCACCTTCTCGAACTGCTCCTCGATCTTCGGGTCGAGGACGGGGATAATCATCCGCGAAAGCGGCTGACGCACCTTGATGTTGACCTTGCGGCGCAGGGCGAGAACCATCGAGGATGACTTCTGGGCCAGTGCCATACGCTCTTCAAGCGCCGAGTCTACGCAGGCCGGATCGCTCTCCGGCATGGGCATCATGTGCACGGATATCACGTCGTGGACTCCGGTGGCACCGTTCAGGTCGCAGAACATACGGTCCATATAGAAAGGAGCTATGGGTGCTGCCAGCACGGCCACTGTCTCGAGGGCCGAGTACAGGGTCTGGTAGGCAGCCAGCTTGTCGGTATCCATCTTCCCGCCCCAGAAACGCTTGCGGTTCAGGCGCACGTACCAGTTGCTGAGATTGTCGCAGACAAAGTCCTGAATCAGGCGGCCCGCGCCGGTGATGTCATAGTTCTCGTAGCACTCCTTCACATTCTTTATCAGAGTGTTGAGCAGGGATATCAGCCAGCGGTCTATCTCCGGACGCTCAGCCACGGGTACCTGGGCCGAGATGTGTTCCGGCCTGGAGCCGAAACCGTCCACATTGGCATAGAGGGCGAAGAAGGAGTAGGTATTGTACAGCGTACCGAAGAACTTGCGGCGCACCTCGTCCACCCCTGCCTCATCGAACTTGAGATTGTCCCAAGGCTGGGAATTGGTGAGCATGTACCAGCGAAGGGCATCGGGGCCGTAGGTATCGAGGGCCTTGAAAGGATCCACGGCATTGCCCAGGCGCTTGCTCATCTTGTTGCCGTCCTTATCGAGCACCAGACCATTGGAAATCACGGTCTTGAACGCCACACTGCCGCTGATCATAGTATGAATCGCGTGCAGGGTGAAGAACCATCCCCGGGTCTGGTCCACTCCCTCGGCAATGAAATCGGCTGTCTGTCCGAACTCCGGCTTTCCGAGGGCCTGCAGGCCTTCCTGCGCGTAGGGCATCGAGCCCGAATCGAACCACACGTCGATCAGGTCCGTCTCGCGCACCATCTTCCGTCCCTTGTCGGAAACGAGGTATATCTCATCCACATACGGCCTGTGCAGGTCGATGCGGCCATAGTTCTCCTTGGAATAGTCTCCGGGGACAAATCCGGCCGCGGCCAGAGGATTTGACTGCATGACTCCGGCCTGCACCGCCTTCTCTATCTCCTCGTAAAGCTCAGCCACGGAGCCGATGCACTTCTCCTCCGCCCCGTCCTCTGTCCTCCATACGGGCAGGGGCGTGCCCCAATAGCGGCTGCGGGAGAGGTTCCAGTCCTGCAGGTTCTCCAGCCACTTGCCGAAACGTCCGCTGCCGGTGGAGGCCGGCTTCCACTCTATCGTCCGGTTCAGCTCTATCATCTTGTCCTGCACTGCGGTAGTGCGGATGAACCAGGAATCCAGGGGATAATACAGCACAGGCTTGTCCGTCCTCCAGCAGTGAGGATAGGAGTGCACGTGCTTCTCTATCTTGAAGGCCTTGTTCTGGCCTTTGAGCATCACGCAGATATCCACGTCTATGGTCGGAGTGTCGGGTGTGGCCTCGGGGTCGTAGGCATTCTTCACGTAGCGGCCCGCGAACTCCCTGTACAGATCCACATCCACCCTCTCCTTCACAAACTCCGGATCGAGGTCCTCTATCCGGTACATCTTGCCGGTACGGTCCACCTGGGCCTGCATCACGCCTGCGGCATCGCGCACCATCAGGGCCGGCACACCGCTCAGACGGGCCACCTTGGCATCGTCGGCACCGAAGGTAGGGGCAATGTGGACAATACCGGTAGTTCCCTCGTCGGTAGTCACATAGTCTCCGGGAATCACGCGGAAAGCCCCCTCATCGGGACGCACCCACGGAATCAGCTGCTCGTAGCGCATTCCCACCAGATCCGTACCTTTATATTCCCCCTCGAGCACCTCGAAAGGAACCTTCCCGTTGAAATGGTCATGGACCAATGCCTTTGCGACGATGTACACTCCGGGAAGACCGGTGTAGGGGTTCGAAGAGCGCACCAGCACATAATCTATCGAAGGCCCGACGCAGAGGGCAGTATTGGAAGGCAGGGTCCAGGGAGTGGTGGTCCAGGCTATGAAATAGAGGGGATCGTCACCTGCCTTCTGGAAAAACGGCTCGGAAACCTCATCGCGGATCACCTTGAACTGGGCTACGGCCGTAGTATCCTTCACGTCACGGTAGCATCCGGGCTGGTTGAGCTCGTGGGTACTCAGGCCGGTGCCCGCTGCAGGCGAATAGGGCTGGATCGAATAGCCCTTGTACAGCAGTCCCTTCTTGTAAATCTCCTTCAGAAGATACCACAGGGTCTCGATGTAGCGGTTGTCGTACGTGATATAAGGGTTGTCCGTGTCCACCCAATAGCCGATGCGCTCGGTCAGGTTGACCCATTCCTCAGTATATTTCATGACCTCGCGGCGGCAGATGGAATTGTACTCCGCCACGGATATCTTCTTGCCGATGTCGTCCTTGGTGATGCCCAGCATTTTCTCCACTCCAAGCTCCACGGGCAGGCCGTGGGTGTCCCATCCGGCCTTGCGGCTCACGTGATAACCGGACTGGGTCTTGTAACGGCATATCACATCCTTGATGGAACGTGCCATCACATGGTGTATGCCCGGCATGCCATTTGCCGAAGGAGGCCCCTCGAAAAACACATATTCGGGAGATCCATCCCTCATTTCCAACGTTTTATGAAATACATCCTGCCTCTTCCAATCCTCCAGCACCTCGGCTGAAAGACCCGTCAGGTCCAGTCCTTTATACTCTTTAAACATATTCTGAATTTTAGTGGGCAAAGATAGCAAAAATTAGTATATTCGCACGCTATGAATGTTATTGATATCGTCATTCTCGTACTATTGGCCCTCGCTGTGTTCAAGGGCCTGAAAGACGGACTGATGCGGCAGGTAGGCGGCATCACCGGACTGTTTCTGGGCATAATTCTGGCCGGCAGGTTCTCCGCCATGCTTTCAGGATGGCTCCACAGGGTCGCGCCGTCAATATCGGAAAGTGTGGTCAAGGTCCTTTCGTTCATCATAATAATCGTTGTGGTCTGCATCTGCGTAGTCCTGATCAGCCGCCTGCTCGAAAAGGTAATAAAGATCTCCACCCTCGGATGGATCAACCGCCTGCTCGGAGTACTGCTCTCCGTGTTCGCAGTCGTGCTGGTCATAGGAGTCATCATATCGGTCATCGAATACGTCAACACGGAGTGGTTCATCCTGGTCTCCCCCCAGCGGCTGGCGGATTCAAAGGGCGTACAGATCATCTCATCTGTCACCGATGCGCTATTCCCCTACATCAGAAAGCTTTTCTATTCGTAAACGGCATTGGTTTTTACCACTTTCGTATAATCATTTGAAGTTTTGATAAAAGTGGTAAAAGAATCAGGAATATTTTTCTTTCCTTTGCATCAGAAACCAATAACTGATGCCGATATGGAAGAATTGAGCTTGAAGGAAAGAATCGGCCTGACGGCGGACACCATGCTGCCGTCCGTAGCCAAGGGAAGATACGCATGGTATACAGCATCCGTCATCGCTGCTTTGCTGCTGTCAATGCTGCCGCTGCTACCGGTTTTCTGATTTTCACCATTAAGATTTATCGGGAGGGAAGATTATGAAGAAGGAGATAAAAGTCAGGCAGCACGACAGAAGTGACTGCGCGGCAGCCTGCATCGCATCCGTATGCGCCTACTACGGCCTGCGTTTACCGCTTATGCGTATCCGGGAAGCCTGCGGGACAGGTCCGGACGGTACCACCCTGCAGGGAATAATTGACGCATTCAGCAGCCTCGGCATGGATGCCGCAGGACTAAAGGCCAAGGAAAAACGCATCGGGGACCTGGCGGGAGCGGCCAAACCGGTCATCATGCACCTCGAGAAAAAGAACGGGTGGCTGCACTACGTGGTCCTGTATGACATGGACAGTACAACGGCCACTGTCATGGACCCGGAAGACGGTGCCATGCACAAGACCGGCCTCAGCGCCCTCGAGGAAGAATGGAGCGGTTACATCATAGCTGCAAGCCCGTCACCGATGTTCCGCAAGGGAGACCACAGCACCCCGGTTCTGGCCAGATTCAGGGAACTTCTGCTATACTATAAAAAAGAGATCGGACTGGTAATGGCCGGCTCGGCCGCATTCATCGCCGCCACTCTGAGCAGCTCCCTTTTCCTGCAGAGGATTATAGACGACGTCATCCCTTCCGGAGAGCGGAGCCATCTTGTCGCCATAGGTGCAGCCATGCTCGTTCTGGCCGCACTCACATGGTTCATATCATTCATGCGCTCATACCTGCTGGTCAGAGTAAGCCTTCAGATAGACTGCCGCCTGATCACAAGCTATTTCCGCAAACTGTTCTCCCTACCGCTCCATTTTTTCGATTCGATGAGCAGCGGAGAGCTGAATTCAAGGGTCTCGGATGCCTACAGGATACGCTCGTTCATCACCGGACGCCTTCTGCTGATGGCTGTCAGCATAATGACACTTGCGGGCGCCACGGTCATCCTGCTCACCTTCGACTGGAAGCTCACCCTGATAACCGTCGGGTTCATTCCCTTATTCATACTGCTATACACCCTGTCCGACAAGGTCAACCGGAAAATCAACCGCAGTATCATAGAAGAAAATGCACGGTTCGAGCAGAACAACATAGAGTGGCTGTCTTCCGCCAGAGCCGTAAAATATTTCAATGCCGCCGGAGAAGCCTCACGCAAAATAGAGAAACAGTACTTCATCACAGCTTCGGCCCTGTACAGGGGAGGAACATTCACTTCAGCCATAGCCTCGTCCTCCGACATGGTCAGCCGCCTCATAAGTACCGTCTCACTCCTGGCAGGAGCATTCTTCGTCCTGCATTCAGAGCTGACTGTGGGGGAACTCGTATCCTTTTTCTCCTTCAGTACTCTCTTTACTTCCCCCATAGTCATGCTCATTGAAAGCAACAGGGAGATCACAGAAGCCCGTATCAGTGCCGAGAGGATTTTCGACATACTCGGACTCGACTCAGAGGATTCCGGAGAATATATCGACTTCACTCCACAAGCAGAAGACCGTATCGAGGCCAGGGGGCTGTGCTTCTCGTTCCCGGGAAAGATGAAGCTCATCGAGGATCTCTCGTTCGACATTCTCCCAGGCCGGATAAACCTCATACGCGGAAGCAACGGCAGCGGGAAAAGCACCGTAGCCTCACTGCTCATGAAAGGATATACCCCCCAGAAGGGACGGATCACGGTAGGAGGCATGGATCTCATGCACATCCACCCGGGAAAGTGGAGGGAATACATCTCCATCGTCCCACAGAAGCCTGACATCTTCGACGGGACCATACTGGACAACATCGTAATGGGGGACAGGGACTACGACATACGCGCCGTGGCGGCAGCCTGCGCATTGGCCGGACTGGCCGGGACGATAGAGTCCATGCCTGGAGGGATCATGGCCCGTACCGGCGAACATGCCTGCAGACTCTCCGGCGGAGAGCGACAGAAAATCGCAATAGCACGCGCCCTGTACCGCAGGCCCAAGGTACTCATTCTCGACGAGGCCGCCACCCATCTGGACAACGACGGACGTCACAGACTCCTGGAGACCGTCCGTACCCTGAGAGAAAACAGAATGACAGTCATCCTCATCTCCCATGACGATGATGCGGCAGAACTTGCAGACAATATAATCGACATAAACAAACCGAATGCGCATTCACAGGCGTAAGACGCGGCGCCTTTTATCCGCGGCACAACATTAAAACTCAAACATCATGGAAAGAATTATTATCGGGTATGAAGGGTTTGAATGTATTAATTCCGACCTGAGCACAACAGTCTACGGAGGCGGCATCTGGAGCGCCATCGTAAATCTCGTAAAGAAACACTGCGAGCAGTTCCTGTTAGGATTCATCGAAGGATGGACCGGACAGGAAATTGTCAGTTCACTTTCAAGGTAACACATAAAACATACAGACTATGGAACAGTTTATTATCATCGGAAGACCCCAGGCATGTTCCGTCATTGGCGGAGCTGCAAGCTCTGAAGGAAGGGTGGTCAGAATGCTCGGCCGCCTCGTCGGAGCAGCCCTAAGAGCCATATATGACCTTCTCACTATGGACCGCAGACCTCAGGCCGCCGGCAGCTGGTAGGTTCTGAGCCCATCTGATCACTGAAGGTGCGTCAGAACGGGCAACCGATCCCGAAAGTCACGCAGCGGATTGCCCTTTCTGACACACCTTCTTTTCAACAGTATTTTTATTATTTTTGCGACATGAAAGCCCATTCCGCTGTAGTCATACTGATTCTGTTGTCATGGTCCTGGCACGAGTGCTCTGCCCAGGACATCTGGTCTTTGGAAAGGTGCATAGAATATGCATGCGCCAACAACCTTTCCATAAAGCAGCAGAGTCTGGAAGTGACACGCAGCGAAAACCAGTTGCTGCAAAGCAGGCTCAGCTTCGTACCCTCCCTCAGCGCGTCAGTAGGTCACAACCTCAACTGGGGCCGTTCAGTAGACCTCCAGAATCTGGAAATCATCCATAACCAGCTCTCGCAAAGCACCAGTGCCTCTGCCAACACCTCTATCCAGCTGCTGGACGGACTTTCAAAACTGTACAGCCTGAAAAGTTCCAGAAAAAGCATCGACATATCGCTGCAGGAAGTGGAACGCCTAAAAGACGAAATTTCCATATCCATAGTCAGAAGCTATCTGCAGATACTTCTTGCCAAAGAGATGCTCACGACCTCGCAGGAGAACTTCAAGTCCATCTCCGAGCAGAGAGACCGCACCAGACTGCTTGTCGAAGCAGGAAGCCAGCCGTATACCGCACTGCTCGACATAGAATCGCAACTTGCCGCTGAAAGGGTGCAGACAGTCACCGCGGAAAGCCAGGTCACCACCAGTACACTGGCCCTGCAGCAGCTTCTGGATCTTCCATACAGCAAGGATTTCCAGATCCACGTACCGGAGATAGACGGCATGCTCTCATCGTATCACGGATACAGCGCAGACGAGATATATGCCTCTGCGCAGAACCTTCCTGCCATACAGAGCGCAAGACTGTCCTTGGACAAAGGCGACATAGAGCTGAAAGCGGCAAAGGGCCAGTACTGGCCGAAAATCTCACTGTCCGCCAGTTACGGCACCTTCTACAGTTCATCATCCTATTCACCGTCAGGAACCGCCTACCCGTTTTTCGAGCAGTTCAGAGACAACATCAACCCTTCCATAAGCATTGGCCTGAGCATCCCCATCTTCAGCAACTGGAGCGTAAGGACGAATGTCAGGAACGCCGAGCTCTCGCGCCGTAGTCTGGAAATAGATCTTAAGCTCAAGCAGCAGACACTGTACAAAGACATACAGACAGCCGTCACGGAGGCCGACACATATTACAGAAAGATGGAGGCCGCACTGGCCAATGTCAACTCGATGCAGGAATCATTCAGGTATGTGCAGGAGAAATTCAACACAGGTGCGCTCAACGGTACGGACTATACAGTGGCCAGAACCAATCTTCTGAAAGCCAGGTCTGAATACCTTCAGGCAAAATACCAGTTCGTATTCCAGATAAAAATAATAGATTTCTACAAAGGTCTTCCTCTCACGTTATAGCAAATGAAAAAGAACAGAAAACATAAAGGCCTGAGACGCCTGCTGATCATCATCGCCGCAGTAACTGTCGCCGCAGTCATATTCGGCCTGCTCGATCAGGACAAGGGAGAGCCAGTGACGATAGGAACACCTGCCGTCGGCTCTATAGTGGAGCGCATCCCCGCCAACGGCAAGATTCACCCGGTGACCGAGGTCAAGATAAGTCCCGATGTATCCGGCGAGATCATACAGCTCAATGTCGAGGAAGGCGACCGGGTCAGCCGCGGAGACCTCATCATCATGATAAAGCAGGACGTGTACATCTCCCTCCGCGACCGGGCTGCGGCGTCCCTCAACGCTACCAAGGCACAGTACCAGCAGCAGAAGGCCAGCTTCGTCCAGGCTGAGCAGAACTATCTGCGCAACAAACAGCTGTATGAGCAGAGGGCCATCTCCCTGCAGGAGTTCCAGACCAGTACCGCCGAGTACGGAATGGCGCGAGAGCAGCTCAAGGCCGCCGAATACAACATCGAGAGCGCGGAAGCATCTCTGGACGAGGCCGAGGAGAACCTGACCAAGACCGTCATCTACTCCCCTATCGACGGCATCATATCCAGCCTCAGCGTCGAGAAAGGAGAGAGAGTGGTCGGAACTTCCCAGATGGCGGGAACGGAGATGCTCCGCATAGCGGATTTCGACATGATGGAGGTACTGGTTGACGTCAATGAGAACGATATCATCCGAATATCCAAGGGCGATACCGCCGACATAGAGGTCGACGCCTACCCGGGAAGGGTGTTCCGGGGAGTCGTGACACAGATAGCCAACTCGGCCAAGAACCTGACAAGCACTACTGCGGCAGTGACCGATGTCACCAACTTCGAGGTCAAGGTACGCATACTCAAGGATTCCTACGCCGACCTTCTGCCGGCCGACCCCATCCCTTTCCGTCCGGGCATGTCCGCATCGGTGGAGATAGAGACAGAGCGGAAGGACGGAGTAATGACCGTCCCGCTCCAGGCAGTCACCTCCGCCAGCACGGTGTTCATATATGACAGGACCACTTCCACAGTGAGGGAAATACCTGTAACCACCGGCATACAGGATATAGGCAACATAGAAATAATCCCCGGAACGGATCTTACCGGATCCACCGAGATAGTGACCGGTCCGTACAGTACCATCAGCAAGATACTCACTGACGGCATGAAAGTCCGCCCCAAAGAAGATAACACAACTGAAAATGAATAAAATACTGCTTATAGAGACGGCTACGGACATCTGCTCCGCCGCCGTATGCGACGGAGAGAATATCCTCTCCTCTGGACGTATTACCGAACCCCGCAGCCAGGCCTCCGGACTTGCCCCGCTGATACAGCGGACTGTAGCCGAAGCCGGCATAGAAATGAGCGGACTAAGTGCCGTAGCGGTAAGCTCCGGCCCCGGATCCTACACCGGTCTCAGAGTGGGGGTATCGACCGCAAAGGGGCTCTGCTTCGGAGCCGGGATCCCGCTGATAGGCATCGGCACCCTCCGGATTATCGCATACGGAGCCATCAGGTCAGGCGCCGCGGCTGATGACCCGGAAGGGACGGTCATCATCCCCATGATCGATGCCCGCAGGATGGAGGTCTACACCGCCGTCTACGATGCCTCCGGGAAGAGGCTCACAGATGTGGAGGCGGCAGTGCTCACTCCGGAGACCTTCACTGACTGTATGCGGGAATACAGGAAAGTGATTTTCACCGGAGACGGAGCGGCGAAATATGAGAACATGATCCCTGAAGAGTTCCGCGGCAGATGCGTCTTTATGCCCTCCCATCCGGAGGCCGTGGACATGGCTGTGCCGGCCTTCCGCGCACTGCAAGAAAAAAGGTTCGAAGACACAGCGTACTTCGAACCCTTCTATCTCAAGGAATTCATCGCGGCGGATCCGTCCCGCAAGATCGAGGCGGTCCTGCATCCAGGACTATAACAGCCTGCGCACCTCTGTCTCCAGCATTCTCATATCGAAGACGTCCTTGGACTCGATATTGCCCTCGCGTGAGATTACGTACATGGAGGGAAGCTGGGTCACATTGTACAGCAGGGCCCCTGTAGAGGCTCCAGCCGCAGGATCACATACGCTTATCCACGGCAGTTCCTGTTCACGCACCTGCATTGCCCAGGCAGTCTTGTCGGTGTTCAGAGCCACCTGATAGATCTCCAGTCCGCGGCTGTGGTACCTGTCGTACATCAGCTTCAGGTCTGTGTTGTATACCCTCTGCTGCACATTTTCCGAATCCCAGAACATCAGGACAATCACCTTGCCCTTAAGGGCAGTGAGGGACTGCTGCACCCCGTTCACGTCAGAGAGGATGATCTCGGGGAAGTCCACTTCCTCGGCTGAGGCCATGCGGTTCTGGATTTCCAAGGCATTGCGTCTGAGGCTCACCTCGTCTGCCAGAGATACCAGATAGGGAGAGGAGGGATAGACCGTGCGGAGAGTATCATAGACCCTCTCCATCAGAATAGCATCCGTCACCTGCGCAAACAGCGGCAGTCCGGAAGATGTCTTCTGATACAGAACCGGTATGACGGACATGGACCTGGAATAGGTGTAAATATACTTGATGGCATTCTGCTTGCTCTTTACATAGAGAGCGCCCAGCTCCCGCTTGAGACGGGTAATCTCTGCCTGATCACCGCTTTCGGTCACAGCGGCCAGCTCATTGGAGAGAGAGTCGAACGAGGCGTTGAACGCCCTGATGTCCATATCCACACCCTGCATCAGGACTGACTCCTCAGAGCCCTCTATTACCGGATCCGACGAGTCATTCCAACCGGCTGTCACCGTCACCCTGTCCCGGTTCTGCAGCAGCAGGGATATCCTGCCGCCCTGACCGTAGGTCAGATAGATGAACTCGGGAGAGCCGGGATATACGGGGACCTCAGCGGAAACCTTTTCCTTTGAGGTATACAGCGTATCCAGCACCTGCATCTGATTCAAGGCCAGACGTGAGACCACGACTTCCGTACTGTCCGGAGCACCTTTTACCGTAAGACTTATACGCGCCTCATCCCTGCCTCCGCACGTCGCAATAAGGGCTGTTAACAACGGCAGGGAGAATAAACAAATCCAGTAGTATTTCGATTTCATAGACTCAGAGCTTTGCATATTCCGCAGCGATAGCCGAGGCGATGGCCTCGAAGCGTCCCTCGCTCAGAGAAAGTTTCGTCTTCTTGAAATCCAGGTCGCCCTCGCTGTTGAGAGGCACCAGGTGAATATGGGCGTGGGGAACCTCCATTCCGAGTACGGCCACTCCTACCCTCCTGCAGGGGACGGCGGCCTTCACGGCCTTGGCCACCTTGCGGGCGAAGAGCTGGAGCTCGGTGTAAGTCTGCTCGTCGAGGTCAAAGATATAGTCCACCTCCTTCTTGGGCACAACCAAGGTATGGCCCTCTGTGAGGGGATTGATATCGAGGAATGCGTAGCAGGTCTCGTTCTCCGCCACCTTGTAAGAGGGAATCTCACCCTTGATGATTCTTGTAAAAATGGATGCCATGACTTTTCCTTCTTAAAGTGATATATCGAGAATCTCAAACTTGAGGATACCGGAGGGAACCTTGACCTCCACTACGTCCCCCTTGCGCTTGCCTATCAGGGCCTTGCCTATAGGAGTGCCGGCTGCGAGCTTGCCTTCGCGGAAGTTGGCCTCGCTCTCGCCGACCAGGGTGTACTGGACGGTGGTGTTGTTGAGCAGGTTCTTGAGGGTCACCTTGGTAAGCATCTGCACATGGTCGGTGCTGATCTTGGACTCGTCGATGACGCGGGCGTTGGCCACGAGATTCTCGAGCTTGGATATCTTGAGCTCCAGAAGGCCCTGAGCCTCCTTGGCGGCGTCATATTCTGCATTTTCCGAGAGGTCTCCCTTGTCTCTCGCTTCCGCTATCTGCTTTGAGATAACGGGTCTCTGGCTGATAGCCTCTGCCAGTTCGGCCTTGAGCTTCTCAAGACCTTCGGCTGTTACATAATGAATTTCAGACATAATTTTTTCTCTTATGCTTAATTAATAAATCAAAAAAAGAATCCCGCGCACAAGAGCGGGACTCTTTCTACCTACAAAGATAGGATATATTTTTAAAAATGCCTACAAATTTTGATTTTCTCTTCTTTCAATGTACTTCGGATGCATTATCTCGGAATATATCACCATATCCCGGGCACTGAAGCGGCGCTTCTTCCCGGGCGCCGCGGCCTCCTCCGGCCTGGGGCTGACTGCGGGCTGAGGGTGCGGAGCTATGCGGGCCGGGGCAATGACAGGAGCTGGTGCAGGAACCGGCTCCGGGATCGGTGCGGGCTGCTCCGGTTCAAGTTCCGGTTCAGGTTCAGGCTCCGACACCGGCTGCTGCCCGAACTCCGGTTCCACAGCCTCGGGGAAAGGCTCCCGGGCAACCTTCTTCCGCTTTTTCTTCTTGTCATTCTCGAAAATCGCCGGAAGTACGAAAACCAGTACCGCTATGATAATACTCAGCCAGTCCATATACAATCAGATTTTTTGTAATTACAAATATAGGGAAACTACCGGATAAATGCAATGCCGCTACATTTGCTGCAGTCCTTCCAACAGATCGTCATGAGTCAGATTATCCTCATTTTTTCTATATTCCAAAGCCTGTATGCATTGCTGCTCTCTTTCCTTGTCCATCCGCATGCTGAATGAGACTTTGCCATCCTTGATACCGTTCAGAACAAGACGGTAGGGCTCAAGGAAGGTATCGTCGGTCAAATAAATTCCGCCTTCAGCCATGCTGCCGTCCGGCCCGACATCAGTTATGGCTTTCACATGTACATCGGCAAGGGGCCAGCTCGAGAAAGCAAACTGGTCGAATATGAGCGAAGCCCATAATCTGCTTAGAGAGCCGTATTCGCTCAAGTCTTCGCTTGAGGGTATGTTCTCAATATCTATTTCTACTGTCTTTCCTTCTTCAAGGGCTATGAATTTTCCTCCGTCAATATATTCCGTACCTGAAAACGGCATCATGACTTCTTCCCCATTCAGCAATAGCTTAAGGAATCCTTTATCCCGGATGCTTGTGGTTTCCAGAACAAACGGGACGCCCGTTATCTGGCCGGTAATATAATTTCTGACCTGGCCTCCCATGGTAGACGAAGCCCCTTCTTCGGTTTCGACTTCCTCGAACATCGTATAACGGAATATTTCGATAAAGGACGATGCGGAAGAAGACTGTTCCGGTGCTCCTGCCACGGAAATCCTGCTGGCCGTCTCACCACCGGTCATCTGCATGTTTCTGTTGACAGTAAAATCAAAATAGAGCTTATCCTGTGTCTGAATGGACCCTCTGAATTTTCCCAATATCATGGTGTCCCTTTCTGAGACAGGTTTCCCTTCGTCTATCACCCACTGATATGCGGCATATATTACAGGAAGTATTTCCGATGCCTCATTATCGCTATCCCCACACGGCGGGACTATGCAAATATAACCTGGCTCATCGGCAAACAGCCATTCAGGGAGACTTACAGCTTCCGTATCTCCGATGTGCTGCAGTACACCCTTCCCTACCGCAAACCATGCCAGCGCCGCAATCACAATAGCTGCCGCAATTACCGGCACGACCCAGGTTTTCCTTCTGCGGCTTCCCAGAAAGTCTTTTTTTAGTTTCTCATAGAATGCATTGAAATAATGCATTTCGTAAATGACGGCATTTTTCCTTGCAATTCCGGCTATGTCAGCGGGCAGGTCCGGCGGGAAGCCCTCGAATCCCTTGAGCATTACCGGAATTATGTTTTTTTTCTGTTTCAGGGCATAGGCAAGTTCTTTCCTTACCCAGTCATCATTCTGCGCAGAGTTTTTTACACATCTGTCGAATACTCCGGGTGACAGGATGATGATAAAGTCCTTGCAGCCGTCGATGATACGGAATATGTCAGTATCAAAGTCCCCATTACGCAGGGTGTCGATATCAAAACTGACACTGAAACCGTCCCTGTCCAATAAATCGAAAAGGTGTTTTGCCGTCTCGTATCCACCTTCCCTTCTATAACTTATGAAGATGTCGTATTTTTTCATAACAGTTTCTCTGCTATTTTCCTATCATTTTCCAACTGGTGCCTGAGGTCTTCCATCGAAGAAAAGCGGTGCTCGTCCCTGATGCGCTCTATGAAGCTGATGCGGAGGTCGAGGCCGTAGATGTCGTCGTTGAAGCCGAAGATGTTGGTCTCGATGGTGCGGGCATTGCCGGCGCCTACGGTGGGACGGGTGCCGATGTTGCAGATACCGCCGTGGCGCCGCCCGAGGACTTCCGCCTCTACGGCGTAAACTCCGTTGGCAGGAACTATTTTCAGCGGTTCGTAGAGCTCCATGTTGGCTGTGGGAAATCCCATTGTCCTTCCGAGCCTGTTGCCGGCGACTACTACTCCCAGGAGGGAATAGCGGTAGCCCAGCATTTCGGCGGCTTCCCGGACCTCCCCTGCGGCAAGGGCGTTGCGGATCTGCGTGGAGCTGACCTTCCGGTCGCCGCAGTGCACCTCCTCGACTATACGGGTCCTAAGACCAACGGTGGCTGCCAAGGCCGCAAGCTCCTCCCTCGATGCAGTGGACGAGCGCCCAAGGCGGTGATCATAACCGATGATAAGAGTATCTGCGTGGAAGCGGTCCACGAGATACTCTTTCATAAACTCGGTCGTGCTCAACTGGCTGAAATCCTTGGTAAAGGGGACGACATAGACATTGTCGATGCCGAAGCGGTAGATGAGTTCTTTCTTCTCCTCGAGAGTGTTGAGCAGGCGGAATGTGGATGCGTCCTGCTGGAGGACATTGCGCGGATGGGGCCAGAAAGTGACCACCGCGCTCTCCTCTCCTTCCTCCCGGGCCGTATCCTTCAGCACCTGAAGTACGGCCCGGTGTCCGGCGTGCACTCCGTCGAAGAAACCTGTAGCGGCTACAACCATCTCACAAGTTCCAGATCCTGACGGTGAGGCAGGAGATCGTTCTTGGCAAATACCCTTACTGTCAGATAGTACACTCCTGTCGCCGTGGGCACGAGATGGCATACGTAACGTGCTGTGCCCTCAGATCCGGAGTCATAGTCGAACGTGAAGCACTTGCGTACGTGATATACACCCTTGCGGTCCTGCTCTGCCCAGACAAGCTCGACTCCGATATCATTCGGATTGATGTCGCCTATGAACAGCTCGACCTCGAAAAGCCTTTCCTTGCCGAGCATCGGCTGGTCATTGGAATCCGTGGGACGGACGTAGTCCTTGATCTCCACATGCTGCCAGCTGTGCCTGATGTTCTTCTTCCAGAAGGCTATCTCGCGGGCAACCGCACAATCGTCGGCATTGAGTTTGAGTGTCCTCTGGTACAGAGGCATATAATACTTGTCAAGATAGTCATTCAACATACGGTTGGTAGTGAAGTTGGATGCCACCTGAGCTATCGTATTCTTGATATAGCTGATCCAAAGGGCAGGTATTCCTGTTTTCTTGTCCCTCTCGTCGTAGAAACCGGGAGCGATCTCGTTCTCTATGATATTGTAGATGGTTGCGGCATCAAGCTCGTCCTGGAAGTTCTGGTCCTCATAGGTCCGTTCCATGGGCAGAGCCCAGCCTGCATCCTTCTTGTAACCCTCTATCCACCATCCGTCAAGCACAGAGAAGTGCATCACTCCGTTCATGGCAGCTTTCTCGCCGGATGTTCCGGAAGCCTCGAGAGGACGGGTCGGGGTATTCATCCACACGTCCACTCCCTGCACGAGTGCCTTGGCCAGATTCATGTCGTAGTTGGGCACGAATACTATCTTGCCGATGAACTGAGGCATCTTGGAAATATCCACAATCCTCTTGATCAGGTCCTGGCCGGCCTTGTCGGCAGGATGGGCCTTGCCTGCGAATACAAACTGTACGGGACGCTCGGGGTCGTTGACAATCCGGTCCAGACGGTCGAGGTCGCGGAAAAGCAGATGTGCCCTCTTGTAAGTGGCGAAACGGCGGGCGAAGCCTATGGTCAGCACGTCGCTGCGCAGGGTATCCATAATCGTCACTATCTGGTGAGGTGAATAGTGGCTGGATATGTCGGTATTGGAAATACGTTTCTTCACCACTTCTATCATCCTTGCACGCAGTTCATTCCTGACATTCCATATCACCTTGTCATCCACGGAGTAGATGCCTTCGAAACACTTCTTGTCATATTTGTGGGCCGCGAAGTCGGCACCGAATACCTTGGCATGTATTTCTTTCCACTGGGGGGCTGTCCAGGTCGGATAGTGGACTCCGTTGGTCACATAACCGATGTGCAGCTCCTCGGGCAGATAGCCAGGCCACAGTCCGCCGAGTATCTCCTGACTGACTTTGCCGTGCATCCAGCTCACACCGTTGACTTCCTGAGAAAGGTTGCAGGCCAGGTTGCTCATGGAGAACTTCTCGTTGCGGTCTGTAGGGTTAATCTTGCCGAGAGCCATCATTGTCTCCCAGTCTATCTTCATCCTCTGGGGATAGTGGTTCATGTAGGTACGCAGCAGATCCTCGCTGAAGGCATCGTGACCGGCAGGTACAGGGGTATGGGTGGTGAAAAGGGAAGAACATCTTACCAGTTCTATCGCCTCATTGTAGGACATTCCCTGAGCTATGTACTCGCGCAGACGCTCCAGGCCGATGAAGGCTGCATGTCCCTCATTGCAGTGGTATATGTCGCAATGAATGCCTAAGGCACGCAGCGCACGGATACCTCCGATGCCGAGCAGCAGCTCCTGCTTCAGACGGTTCTCCCAGTCACCGCCATAGAGGTGATGGGTAATCTGACGGTCCTCCGGCAGATTGTCCTCAAAATCCGTATCAAGCAGATAGAGCTCTGTACGTCCGACATCCACCCTCCATATCTTGGCATGAACTGTTCGGCCGGGGAATACTATGGAGACCATCTTCCAGTTACCGTTCTCATCCCTGACAGGCATGGCCGGTATCTTGAAGAAATCCTGAGGCTCATAGTCGGCCACCTGATCGCCCTGCGCCGTAAGCCTCTGGCTGAAATAGCCGTAACGGTAGAGCAGTCCGATACCTGTCATCTTGACCCTCATGTCACTGGACTCCTTGAGATAATCGCCGGCGAGGATTCCAAGACCTCCGGAATATATCTTGAGGGAGGTGTCCAGACCGTATTCCATACTGAAATATGCGATTGACGGGGAAGGACGGTCATTCTTGCCCTCCATATATGTCTTGAATATCTCTGTCACGGTATCCAGACGGGTCAGGAAAGCGGCATCAGCCTCGAGCCTTCTGTAGTCATCGAGAGTCAGCCTGTCCAGCATTGCAATAGGGTTCTTCTCGCACTGCTTCCACAGATCGGGATCTATACTCATGAACAGGTCCATTGCCTCCTGGTTCCAGCACCACCACAGGTTCTTGGAGATGATGTCCAGATAACGCAGTCTCTCAGGCATGACACGGGTGACGATAATACGGCTCCACGAGGGACGGTTGACCTCGATGCGATGGTAATTCTGCACCTGGTCCTCCTTGTATTCGGGATAGGCCCCCATGGCATGGACTACACGGCCCAGGGCAAGGGAATATGCCTGCTTGTAATAGTAGATATTGTGTTTCCAGAGGGCAATCTCCGATACCTCCACGGCATTGGCCTTATATTTGGCGGCATCCTCGGGAGTAAGCTGTGTCATCTCGATGACCTGCCTGAGGATGGTCTCGACTACCTGATCGTAGTTCGAATCATTGCGGGGCACAATGGTTATCGAGGGATGGGCGGCATTGTAGTGGCTGCGCACCCAGAGGCCGAAACCGGCCAGAGTGGTGGTCACGGTAGGCACGCCGAATGCCAGGGACTCCAGCGGAGTATATCCCCAAGGCTCGTAATACGAAGGGAATACGGTCAGGTCCATGGCCACGAGGAGGTCATAGTATTTCTTGTTGAGGACCCCGTCGTCCCCGTTCAGGTAAGAGGGCACATAGATGACCTTTACCTTGCTGCCGGGACGGTTGGTCAGGCCAAGGGCCTTCATCCTGTTTAGGATTATATCGTTTCCGGGCTCGCTAAGGCTGTGCGACGTCAGGCACTGATAGCTTGAGCCGTTGCCTGAAAGTTTGGACAGAAGATCCTTGTCCGGACCGTTGTGACCTGCGGGAACCATGATGAAAGCCACTACTGTCCGGCCGTTGTAGCTGGAGTTGTTGAGCCTTCCGAGAACATCGAGATATGCATCGATTCCCTTGTTCTTGTATTCGTAACGGCCGCTGATACCCATAATGAACGCATCGGAGCAGTCCTCCCCGCACATTGCGGAAGCCAGACCGAGCAGGGCACTGCGTCCCTCTGCAACCGCCTCTTCCTTTTTGTCTTTGGACGGAAGCAGGCTGTTGTCAAAACCGTTGGGGGTGATCAGATCCACTTTCTTGCCCAGCAGACGCTCGCACTCGGTGGCGGTGATGTCACTTACTGTGGTAAAGACATCTGCATTGACAGCGGCGCATCTCTCGAGGGAGTGCTTTGCCATCACGTTGTAATAACGGGCCTTCTCGTCCGCATTACAGTTGTTAAGGGTCTCATAGAGGGGCACATTGTTGCAGGCGAGACAACGGCCTACCACTGTTGCGTGAGTGGTGAATATGGTCCCGACATGCGCTCCGGCACTCTTGAGATAAAGTATGCCGGCCCCCGTCATCCACTCATGGAAATGTGCCACCACGCGGTGGTGGGGCTGGAGGTTGAAATTGACAAAGCTCTCTATAACCTTGCCGGCAGCATATCCGAAAAGGGCCGCCTCTATAAAGTCCCACTGTCCTGTAAGGGAATCGAGTTTGAATTTTTCCCACAGGGTAGTGAATATTTCATTCTTTTTGGCTATGAACTGAGAAAAATCCACAAGAATCGCAATAGGTTTGCCCGGGATATTCCAGCGTCCTACCCTGAGGCGCAGGCCTTCTTCGGCGGCGGCGATCCTCCAGGTACGGAAGAGTATCGGATCCTCGGTAAATTCCGGATTCTGGGCTGTATCCACCCATACGTCCGGACCTATATGGATATGGTTGCTCTTCAGTTCTTCGGAAAGGTTCAGTGACTTGGTAGCCAATACGGTATGAATGCCTCCTACCTTGTTGCAGACTTCCCAGCTTGCCTCGAACAGATAGTCGGGCATCACAACTTTTTCAGTACTCATAAAATGTCTTGATGTTGGTAACGGATATTATTCTTGTTTCAGACGTCCGTCGATCCTCAGCATAAAGTCACTTAAAACATTCATATAGTTGATAAATGCCTCATACGGGGTGTCGTACGGATTGAAGTAATTGTGCACGGCTCCGTCTGAGAAGAACTTGGTACACATGTAGTAGAAATGGTCGCTCTCCTGCAGTCTCAGGTAATCCCTGGCTATCTTCGGATCCTCCGTTGCTATCACCTTGTCGGTAAGCGCATAGAGTTTTGAAGAAGCCTCGTTCTGCAGCTCGTTGCCGAGCCAGGCCGTCGTGTCTCTTTCCTCATCCGCCCATGATATCGGGAAGGGCACGTTGAGAGGAGCAACGGGCTGGTGCTTCCTGATTACCTGCTGAGGGGTGCAGAACTCGAAATCAGTCTGCGAAAGCACAGCTTCAGGCAGGGCGCGGAAAAACTCGAATATACCTGTAGATGCATTCTGATGCTCGCCGAATGTCTCGTAATCCATGAAGAGGTTGATGACCTCACCGTCACGGATTGAATCAGTGAGCCAGGAGACATACTTGCCGGCATCCACAGGCCACTTGTCCCATGATTTGTCGGAGAAACGGAATGCTATATCGTCGCTCAGGCTGAAATTACGGAGCAGAAGCTTGAGCTTGGGATTAATAGCATTGGTATATACATAATTGGGTGATTTCCATCCTAAGATATGCTTGGCTCCCTCCGTCAGCATGCAGGTAAATCCCATCTTGCTTACTGCGGCACCGATCTCATCGGAATAAATCAGCTCGGTGTTTCTGAAAGTCTTGGGTTTCTTGCCGAAATGCTTTGAGATGAGGGCAGAGTGCAGCTTTACCTGCTTCTCGAACTCGGAGGGCGAGAACAGGGAGGCCAGAGTATGCGAATAGGTCTCGCCGATGAACTCCACGCAGCCTGTGGCGGCCAGGGCCTTGAAACTGTCGAGCACCTCGGGGGCGTAGGCCTCAAACTGCTCTATGACTGAGCCTGATATGGAGAAAGCCACCTTGAATTTCTTGCCGCAGGCAGCAATAATCTCAAGCAGGAGCTTGTTCATGGGCAGATAACATCTTTCTGCCACACGGCGGAGTATTGTCCTGTTGGCGAAGTCATCGTAATAATGGTGGTCGTTTCCTATATCGAAGAAACGGTACTGTCTTAGACGGTCAGGCTGATGAACCTGAAAATATATGCAGATTGAAGGTTTTGTTTCCATAATAATGTGCTTTTTTAATCCAATATTGACAAATAAACTTGTTTGATTTTCTGTGCTGCGTTGTTCCACTTGAGGGTGTTGACCTCCTCCAGACCGCAGCGGGAAGCCATCTCTCCGAGAGACGGATATTTGAGAAGGCCGTAAATGGCGTCGGCCATGGCATCGATATCCCAGAAGTCAACCTTGATGGAATGCTTCAGGACTTCGGCCACACCCGACTGTTTGGAGATGATGGTCGGAACACCGGTCCTCATCGCCTCGAGAGGGGATATTCCGAAAGGCTCCGAGACGGACGGCATTACATACACATCGGAGATGGCGAACATCTTCTGGACGTCGGCTCCGCGGAGGAAGCCGGTAAAGTGGAACCTGTCTGATATGCCCAATTTGGCGACACGGCGTATGGAACGGTTGAGCAGATCTCCGCTGCCGGCCATCACGAAACGCACATTCTTATAGTATTTAAGGACTTTGTTAGCTGCCTCGATAAAGTATTCGGGACCTTTCTGGAAGGTAATGCGTCCAAGGAAGGTCACCACTTTCTCAGGAACTCCGCGACGGACATCGATCTCGTTACGGCCGCTGAAATCCACGGCATTGTGGACTGTCACCACCTTGTCCGGGGATATGCCGTAACGGTTGATGACTATGTTGCGGGTGAGATTGCTGACAGTGATCACCCTGTCGGCGGCTTCCATGCCCATCTTCTCGAGGGCATAGACCTGAGTGTTTACATTCTCGCCCGTACGGTCGAACTCGGTGGCGTGTACATGGACTACCAGAGGTTTTCCTGTCAGCCTCTTGGCCGCCACTCCTGCCGCATACGTCAGCCAGTCGTGGGCATGAATGATGTCGAAATCATTCTGCAGGGCAATGGTCCCTCCCACGAGTGCATAGCGGGCCACCTCCTCCATGAGGTTGGTACCGTACTTGCCGGAGAATTTGTATTTCTGCTTGAAGTTGATCTTGAACTCCCTGGCCTGGTTGTGCCTGTCTTCCTCCACCATCTCGGTGAAATCCTGAGGATCCATGTAAGGCACCATGTTGGAGCCTATCCTGATGAAATTGATCCTTTCAAGGAAATCCATGGGACTGCACTTGATATCAGTGGCCTCCACATCGCTCGCATTGATGATCCTGGCCACCCTGCCGTCCTCGTCTCCGGATGCCGAAGGCATTACGAACAGTACATCCACATCGTTATTGGCCAGTCCTCTGACCATGCCGTAGCAGGCTGTTCCGAGTCCGCCCGAGATATGGGGCGGAAACTCCCATCCGAACATTAAGACTCTCATAACTCCTCCGTTTTATATTTGTTTACAAGATATTCGGACCGAAGCAGGGACGCAGTTGCCACGGAGCTGGAGATAGCTCCATGAGGATTGTGCGGAGGATCCCCGTCGTAAAGCTCGCAGACGGCACCTATACCGTGACGCTCGATATCTTCCTCGAAGGCATTGATAAGTTCGGTTGCACGGCGCCCGAACATGCTTCCATAGAGCTTGAACATGGCCTCGATATAGAAAGTCAGAAGCCATACCCGCGTAGAGCCCTGATGATAGGCATGATCCCTCTGGTCCTGGTTGCCGTCGTACACGCCCTTGTAAAGGGAATTCTTAGGAGAAAGGGTGCGGATTCCGCGGGCGGTAAGCAGTTCCTTTTTGACCGCTTCCATTATTATGCCCCTGACCTCTTCGCTCAGTGGAGTATAGTCGAGACAGCAGGCGAATATCTGGTTGGGACGCATGAACACATTCTGTCCGTTCTCGTCCACATAATCGGCGAGATGCTGACGCTCCCCACTCCAGAATACATTGTAGAAATTGGCATCCAGCTTTTCCTTGACATGCTGGAGACTGTAGATGAAACGGGTATCGGAGCCGTACTTTGTCTCCATGTCTATCATGTAGCAGACCGCATTGTACCAGAAGGCATTGGTCTCTACCTGCCAGCCGCTGCGCTCAGTCACCGGCGCCCCGTCCTTGTCGTATGCGTTCATCCAGGACATTGCGACACCGTTCATCCGTGTCCAGAGCAGGCCGTTGTCAGAAAGATAGACACCCATCCTGCCTCCGTCGAGGAAGCTCTTCAGGACAGCCTTCAGACGGGATCTGTATTTAAGCCATACACCCTGGCTGTCTCCGGTAAAGGCCGCATACTGCTGGACCACCCAGAAAAGCCAGAGGGCCGCATCAGCCTGTTTGGAGCCGTGCAGTATCTGGTGGTTATAGATCTTGAAAGTACTCTCGAGCACATCTTCGAACTGGGCTGTATCGCCGTCCGAGAAAAGTGTCAGTCCGGGCAGTGAGATCAAAGTCTCGCGCAGCCCCTTGCCGAGCCAGGTATAGCCGGAGTAAATTTCCTTTATGCCCTTTCCGGTATTGACTATGAACTGCTTTGACGCACGGTGCAGACAGTCGTCGTAGCTCTGGAGGGAAATTCTCCTGGCCGCTTCGCGCGTAAACACTCCGGACAGTCCCTTGACAGCTACCGGCGAGGTAGATACGGAAACTACCACAGACTCGCCTTTTCTGATTGGAAGCTCGAAATAGCCGGGAGTAAAGAGGTCCTCCTGATAGAGGAAACCACGGCGTTTCTCCTCGAGGTACTCGATATTGTAGTACCAGTCGGGATTGTGGAAATAGTCGTTCTGCTTGTTGGTCTGGATATTGACCGTAGGGAAACCGTCGTATAGCCTATAGGATGCTCCGTTCTCGACGGTCACATAGCCGCGGTCTGCATCATCATTGGCATGGGTCAGGGTGTGAATTTCCCTAAATGAGAGGAAAGGCCTGAGACGCAGAGTTGTTGCCGAGTGCGCATCGAGCAGGGTGTACTTTATCAGCAACTGTTCCTTGTTGTGCAGAAAAAGCATGGATTTGCTGAAAAGAATACCTCCCACCCGGTATGTTATCGTGGGGTACTTGTCGAACTCGAAATCCACGAT
>UMAB01025022.1_pt1 | contig 27272 bp, 23 predicted proteins | sample 1963601 | NCBI WGS metagenome assembly UMAB01 (sample SAMEA4835905, study PRJEB28245) | human gut metagenome | biome: gut microbiome; material: fecal sample | place: Denmark | collected 2008 | reverse complement strand
AGATTCCTCGACTTCACCCGCGAGATAGGCAAGCTCATCACCGTCAACTACATGATGGCAAAGGACTCGGTCAAGAAGAGACTCAGCGGAGAGGGACGCGAGGGCATGTCATTCACCGAATTCACCTACCAGCTGCTCCAGGGCTACGACTTCACATACCTCTACGAACACTACGGCTGCAAGCTCCAGATGGGCGGCAGTGACCAGTGGGGCAATATCACCACCGGTACGGAGCTTATCCGTCGCAAATTGGGCGGAGAGGCATACGGACTGACATGGCCCCTGATGACCAAGTCCGACGGAGGCAAGTTCGGCAAGACCGAGAAAGGCAATATCTGGCTCTCGCCGGAGTACACCACACCCTACGCATTCTACCAGTTCTGGCTGAACGTCAGCGACGAGGACGCCGCCAGATACATCAAGATATTCACCACTCTCAGCCGTGAGGAGATAGAGGCAGCCGTAGCGGAGCATGCCAAGGCCCCTCACCTGCGGGAGCTCCAGAAGCTGCTCGCACGCGAGATCACCGTCATGGTTCACGGGCAGGAGGAATACGGCAAGGCCGTGGACGCATCCCAGATCCTCTTCGGCAAGTCCACCTCCGAGACTCTCCGCTCTCTCGACGAAAGGACCTTCCTCTCGGTATTCGACGGCGTGCCCCAGTACAGCCTCAGCAAGGACGTCCTCCCCCAGAATGTCATCGACCTGCTGGCGGTAACCACCGACGTATTCCCCTCCAAGGGCGAATGCCGCAAGATGATTCAGGGAGGCGGGCTGTCCATCAACAAGGACAAATGCGACAGCGCGGACCGGACCATCGACAGCGCGGATCTCATCGACGGCAAGTACATCCTGGCCCAGAAAGGCAAGAAAAACTACTACATCCTCAAATTCGAGTAAACCGCTATGGAAGGAGAAAGCACCCGCCAGCTCAAAGTGGCCAAGGAGCTCCAGAGACATCTGGCCGAGATCATCCGTTCCAGGGGCATGGCCGCCTGGGACGGAGCCCTCGTGTCAGTCAGCGGAGTGACCATCAGCCCGGACCTTGCTGTGGCCAAGGTCTACGTCAGCATTTTCCCCTCTGCCAAGCAGGAGAAGGTCTTCAGGATGATACAGGAGTCGGGCAAGTCCATGCGCGGGGAGCTGGGCCGCCAGATGGCCAAGCAGCTGCGTATCATTCCGGAGCTCATCTTCTATGTAGACGACTCTCTGGACTACGTGGAGCACATCGACGAGCTGCTCGCAAAGTAGTTCATGAACCTGTCCTACTTCATAGCCCGGCGTTACCTCTTCGCCAAGAAGTCGCACAACGTCATCAACATCATCTCGCTCATCAGCGCGATAGGCATTGCCGTAGGCTCCTGCGCCCTGATCATGGTACTGTCGATATACAACGGCTTCGAGGACGTGGTGCGCGGCATGTACGACCGGGCCATGCCCGACATAGCCGTCACCTGCGACTCCGCCAAATATTTCCGCACCGACACCGAAGCCTTCCGTACCATCCGTTCCATGCCGTCCGTTACCTCTTTCACTGAGAGCATCGAGGAGACTGTCTTCCTGACCTACGACCGGGAAGAAGGCACGGCCATGCTGAAAGGCGTGGAGCAGAGTTACACCGAAGACCCGGAGATACAGTCCTGCATCGTGGACGGAGAATTCACCCTCATGCACGGAGAGGTCGCACAGGCAGTCACCGGCCGCGGGCTCGCAGTGGAAATGGGCATCATGCCCCGGTTCCTCGACCCGATAGAGGTGTATTTCCCCGCCAGGGACAGGGACATCTCGCTGCTAAATCCTGCCGCCTCCCTCAACAAGGAGACATTCTTCCCCATCGGCACATTTTTCTCCGGCAACGAGGGATACAGCCATACCCTCTTCGTCCCTATCGAAAGGGCACGCAGGCTTATCGGGCTGCAGGACAATGAGGCCGGGAAAGTGGAGCTGCGGCTCACCGGAGGCGCCGATGTCAGACAGACAGTAAAGGAAGTCAGCGGAATCCTCGGTCCGGGCTTCACAGTCAAGGACAAATACATGCAGAACGAGACCGTCTACCGCATGATGAGGATTGAAAAGGCCGTCATCTTCATGATTCTCCTGTTCATCATCATCGTGGTATCCTGCAATGTGTTCGGCTCGCTCACCATGCTCATCATCGAAAAGCGGGACGACATAGCCACCCTCCAGCACCTCGGGGCACGCCCGGGCCTCATACGCCGCATCTTTTTCAATGAGGGCTGGATGATTATCCTCCTCGGGGCAGTCATCGGCCTGGCTGTCGGCATCATCCTCTGTCTCATCCAGCAGCACGTCGGTGTCATCCGCATGCCGGGCAGTTTCGTCGTCGAATACTATCCCGTCGTCATCAAGCCCGGCGACATTATCCTTACCCTCGGAGGCATCGCTCTCATCGGTCTGCTCATCACCGCCCTGCCCACCAGACGTACCCTCTCCCGCATCCTTTGACAGGATTGCTCCCGCTCCATCCATTTTCATTCCGCAGACAGTTTTATTTCCTTCCTGTACAACAAGGCCGCTACGAGGGAACAGTCCGTTATTTCTGCACACCGGCCGCATATCCGGCTATTCGGTGCCAATGCGCAGTCCTATCTCCGTTACGCGCGATGCGTGAATGTCACTAAACACAATAGTTGAAAGCAAGTGCTAAAGTATCAAGAATTTAGTCGCAACGATATTTTTTAGTGATTTAGAAAACACCGTTTTTGCGGCATAATGCTCACACATAACAAATTGCCAAATCGGAACTCTTTGATTATTAGGTGATTTTGCTTAACGAGAGTTTTTAGTGAGCTAATTTGGATTTTACCCAAATCGCGTCATCCCATCTCATCCCATCTTAAAATGGAGCACTCTTCCAAGAAGTGAATCCAACTAAATATTGCCAGGGAGCAAACATCTGTGTTTCCTTACTAATATGAAGTGTGTCGTTCTACAGACCGAATAAAAAGAATTTTTGAATTTTTTTGACTTTTCATGCAACAAAAATGACAGCACCTGCATCTATGTAATAGGTTTAGGTTTTAGTACACAAGGAAGGGGTACCTATTGTAGCAGAGGGGTGCCTCTTTTTTTATATATTTGTCTGAAATTTTTAAAAGCCATGACTAAAACCAGAATCTCAATCATCCTTGCAGCAGTAGCGGCCTGCCTTATGGCCACTTCCTGCGGTATCTCCTACGAGAACACTAAAAATGCCAGCCTGTGGCAGACAAACGTACAGCTCAACAGTGATAATTATCGGATAGTCAAGCAGATATCCGGAGAATCATCCGCCACATACATCTTCGGAATCGGAGGACTGTCCAAAAAGGCCCTCACTGAAAGCGCAATATCGGACATGCTCGACAATGCCGGACTCACAGGCTCCCAGGCCATCATCAACACTACCTATTACGTAAAGACCGTCAATATCGTCTCTCCGATATACTTCAAGCGCACAGCCTATGCGACGGCCTACGTCATAGAATTCGTTGAGTAGACCGGTACCGCATCCCGGAACGAAACTGAAAAATACGCCATGCAGACTTTCTGTACCGGCGTATTTTTACTTTTATACCCCCTGCACGTATATCAGATAAAAACACAAACAGACAGCTAAAGTATGGACTCTGCCGACAGACAGAAGGAATTTATCCTGACAGTGGAAAAATACCGCGACATGGTATGGCGCATCTGCTTCCGGATGCTGGCCGACCGGGAAGAGGCCCGGGACGCAGTGCAGGAGACATTCGTCAGGGCATGGCAGACACTCCACAGATACGACTCCAGATACAGCATGGCCACCTGGCTCGGGACCATCGCCTGCCGGCTGTGCATAGATGTGCTGCGCAAAAGGAGACTCCGGCTTAAAATAGAGACGGAAACTGCCGGCAGTAACGGAAATACCTCTCCCGACCCGGGAGCGTATACTGAGCGCAACGAAATCGAAAATCTGCTGCAAAGGACTGTACGGGCTCTGTCTCCCATGCAGAAAGCGGTATTCATACTGCACGAAATCGAGCAGCTGCCCGCATGGGAGATACAGCGCATATCGGGACTGAGTGCTGTGCAGATAAAGAGCAATCTCTACATCGCCCGGCAGAAGGTACGGAAAGCACTGATTAAAGAAGGAATACAATATTGAGAACTATGGACGTATACAGGAATTTCATCGAAAGGGTCAGGAACAATCCTCTCCCGACACCGGAGCCGGAAGCTCTTACCGGGGAAATACTGGAGGCCGTGGAGAGATGCGGGGCTCCGGTCCGCCACCACTCCACAGCCATATATACAGCGGCCAAGGCCGGTCTGGCGGCAGCGATTGCAGCCGTCTGCATCCTCACGGCGGTCACGGCCACAGACGGCCCCGACAGACACTATACTGAGATAAGTGCGCTTGCCCAGGCTCCGGAAAAGGATAAGAACTCCACGGACCGCAAGACTGCATATCTGGACAATTACCGCAAACACAGGAAGCGTACCGCGATGTATCAGGAGATCATTGCACGCTCCACAAACACATACGACCATGAAAACCGTTAATCAAGCAACGAAAAGAGCAGTCATGACAGCTGCTGTCCTGAGCGCCGCATTCTTCTTTCTCCCCTCCTGCGTAACCTACTACACAGTCATGCCGGAGCTCAACTCCGACGGCAGCATGACTAAGACTGTCTATGCGCAGGCCGACTCAGCCTGCCTGGCCGGTGACACCTCCTCCCACCCCTTTCTGTTCGAACCCGGAGACGGGTGGACTGCGGAAGCACTGCCCCGCACAATAAGTACATGGTGCCTGGATGATTCAGCGACTTACAACTACTATGCTGTCCGGACATTCCGGCGCGGGGACACAGCCATCCGGGACATACCGGCCTCCGATGAATATGCCCGTCTGCCCTACCTGCAAGGCAAGGAGAGGTGGAACCGCCGGTGGGGACTCTTTTTCAACACCTATACCTACTCCTGTACATTCCCCGGCATAGGGAACATCATGCCTGTCCATCCCGGCAGCTGCATGACTGAAAACGAACTCCAGCTGTGGTTCGGCACCTGTCACGGATACCAGGGGATGAACGGAGTCGAGATATACAACGTAATGCTCAGCCCGCTGTTCGACAAATTCACACATTGGGTCAACGAATGCTACCGGCAGCATATCTACACGACAATCTGCAGTGCGGCAAGTCTGGAACTCACGCCGGAGCAGAAAGAAGAGCTGATGGAGTGGATGAAGAAGAAATATGATTTCTATGATGACATGCTCTCTGACGGAAAATCGGACTGGTTCATAGAAACAGCACGGCGTATGAGCGGAATATCAGGAAATCAGACCTTCCTGCAGACTGCCATGGTACAGGCACCGGAATGGGAACAGACCATGTCCGCACAGGAAGAGGAGCTGACAGCCCCGTTCTGCTATGCACTCATGTACAAGGTCAGAATGCCAGGCCGCGTCACATCCGCCGACACCGACCTTACCGACAACGGACTGCCGGTATGGAAGGTGGACGGATACAGGCTGCTGTGCGGAGACCTGACAATAGAGGCCACCTCCCGCAAGGCCAATCCTGCCGGATTCATCCTCTGCGGCGCAATTATCCTGCTGTGCTCTGCCGTCCTCCTGAGGCGCCGCAGACGCAGATAAAAAACGGTATGCCGGAATAGGCAATTTACCCATTCCGGCACACCTTAATGAATGTACGGTTACTTCTCCGACTATTCTGCCAGTTCCTTCAGCACCTCGGCGATGGCGGCATCCAGCTGGGGATCCTTGCCATAGAGCCTGTCGGTGAAGGTGTTCTTGACATAGATGTCCGGCTTGACACCGGTAGATTCGAGGTCTTCTCCTTTGAGGGAGTAGCAGCCCCAGGCCGGCATCCTGCTGTAGGAACCGTCCATGAACGACACTCCGGATGTAAATATTATCCACCTGTATGTCTCAGTTCCCACTATCTTGGCTATGCCGAGAGTCTTGATACCGTTGGAGGTCACTTCGGCATCACTCAGGCTGCGCTCGTTGACCAGCACTACGATCGGCTTGTCACCGGGGGTCACGTTGGGATGGGAGTTGGGAGTGAAATCCCTGTAGCTCCAGCGGAAATGCTCCTGCTGGCGGAGGAAGTCGAGAACCTCCTTGTGCACGTTGCCGCCGTTGTTGTAGCGCAGGTCGAGAATCAGAGCATCCTTGTTGACCACATCGGTATGCATGGCCATCAGGAACGGATACAGCGAACCGTCCGTCATGTCCCTCATGTGGATATATGCCACACGGCCGCCGGTCTTCTCATCCACCATCGCCTTACGCTGGTCCTCCCACTCGGTATAGAGCATATTCTTCAAGGTGCCATAGGCTATCGTATGCAGCTTCACATCGAAATCCCGGCCTCCCCTATCCAATGTAAGGGTTATCTCCTCCACGGGCAATGACGAGGTGAAATAGCTCTCCCTGTTGGCCTTTTCGGAGACCTTGACCCCATTGACAGCAACGAGCCTGTCACCGAGACGGATGTCGGTGTCCACATTGTTGGCAGGAGCATCCGTGAGAATACGGTCGATAACATAGGGGTCCTCATTGCTCCAGATAATACCGGTCTCGGCGGTTGTGGTCCTGACCTTGGGACGGTTCTCCTCATCTCCGTTGGTGGTGAATCCTAAGTGGGAAGAGTTGAGTTCGCCCAGCATATCGTTGAACAGTGTACGGAAATGGTCCCTGGTCCTTACATAGGGGAGGAACGAGGCATAGTAGTCCCTCTTGGCCTTCCAGTCAGTGCCATGGAAATCCACATCGTAGAAATTCTGGTCCATGACGGCCCAGGCCTCGTAGAATATCTGACGGAATTCGTCATCCAGGTCTTTCTCCACATCCTTGGACACCGACACCTTGTCGGCACTCAGGCGGCTGAGGCTAATCTTGTAGATATCGCCTCCGCTGATATAGTAGGGAGCTGCATCAGAGCATGTAAAGTATCCCCAGCGTCCTTTGGCATCCCTTATCTCCTTGGGTTCTGACTCCGGATCGGAGATCTTCAGGGCCTTAACGGCACCGGATACCGTATAAAGCAGCCATGAATCCTCCCCGTCGACGAACGCATAGGGAGAGTTGCCGTTCTCGGGCATTTCCTCCAGACGGCGGAACACATCCTTGTAGTCAATCCTGACTTCACCCACAGCCGTGCTGTCCTTCTCCTTTCCGGAGAACAGCCCGTCATAGATATCCGACTCGAAAGGTTTCTGGTCGTAGCGCTCCAGCGGCAGACGGTACATCTGTCTGCTTCCGCCTCCGCGAGGGAACGAGGAGCCGTAGATATTTGCTGTCAGATACAGGTTCTTCCCGTCGGGGGAGAATACAGGACTGCCCTCGGACGATGCCGAATTGGTCAGGTTGTACAGCTTGCCGTCCTTGAAAGAATAGATATAGATATCGCCCTCGAAGAGATTCATGGCCTCGAATGCCAGGTGCGAATCATCGAAGGAGAAATTCATCCCATACCCTCTGAACGACCAGAACTGGGCATCGGCTATCTTGCGTACCTTGTCCTTTGCCGTATCGAGGACCATCACCTTGTCACTGCCGCTGATGAAGGCTATCATGTTTCCCTTGTGGGACTTTGTGAGGGACTGTACATTGGCCTCGGTCTGATATATGACCTTCTCGCCTTCCGTACCGTCAGCCTTGATTTTGAACACGCCTACATATCCCTTGTCGGTACGGGTATAGTAAAGAGTCGTATTGTCAGTCCATACCACTTCCTCCACCCTCTCGTCCACCGGAGTTTCCAGACGGTGAAGGTACTTGCCTTCGGCATCCGATACGTAGAGCAGTCCCCTTATAGCCAAGGCCAGCTTCTCCCCGTCAGGAGACACCGCCACGGATGACGGCTTCTGGTCCTTGAATGCACGGGTGATTCTTACATCGTTGTCGGCTATGCTTATCTGAGGCTCGGAGACTTTCCCGGTCTTCGTGTCGAGACACTGGATCTTGTACTCGAGCAGAAAGACTATCCTGGAGCCGTCATAGCTGATGGAGGGATACTGCAGCGACTGTCTGAACTTCGTCAGCTGCTGCGGCTCACCTCCGGGAACATACTTCGCGATGTTGGACTCCTTGTTGTAGCGGTCCGTCACAAAGTAGAGATTGCCGTCACGGTCTACCATCGGCCAAGTATCCTTGCCCTCGTAGTCCGTCAGCTGGCGGAACTCGGAAGTGGCCGGATTCCAGCATTTGATATCGGGGTTATGCTCTCCGACATACCTCTTGCGGGTAGGGAAATTGATGCTCTCGGCCGATTCGTTGAAATACATCTCGCCGGTAGCGGGGTTCTCGACCAGATTGCTGACTGTGTTGAAATACCCGTCGAACAGCCGGTAAGGGGTTCCGCCGTCCACACTCACGCGGTAGGTAGTGCGGATGTTGGCCCGGTTGCTCTCGAAGTAGACGCTTTTGGAATCCGGGGTCCAGCCCACGGGCATGTCATTGGCCTCATGCCAGGTCAGACGGGTCACCTCACCGCCTGCAACCGGCACGATGTAGACATCGTTGTTGCCGTTGATGTCGGACGAGAACGCCAGCAGCTTACCGTCCGGCGAGACCGTCGGATAGTTCTCATTGCCACCTAATGACACCAGACGCATGGCAGTGCCTCCGTCAGCACCGACACGGAAAATGTCGCCGTCATAAGAAAAATATATGTCCTTTCCGTCCGGAGACAATGAAGGGTTGTAAGGGAAATGAAGGGTCTCTGCCTGTGCGGTGGACGCACCTGCGGCAATGGCCGCCAACGGCAGTAAAGACAGTAGGAGATTGATCTTTTTCATGGGTCGCATTTTATTTGAGTACCTACAAATTTAAAAACTATTTCGAAGTTCGCTCCCGTTTTTCAAAATTTCCTTTAGAGACCCTCCGGGAAACAATTGTTGTCACAAAACAGATATGACTACATTTTTATCTTGACTGGATGGAAATATATGTCGAACTTTGACATTCAATACCCGAGAGTGTTTGTCCGAGTTAGGAAATATTTTCATACCTTTGCACTGCTGAGAAATCAGCTACATATTGATGAAAGTGTTTTCGCACTGTCCTCATTAGAGAATGTGGTAGTTTTCAATGAAGAAAGGACATATCGGACAACACTCTTTCTTGTATAGATACATGTGGACTGTGGCAACTCCCATGCCACTGATACCTCATATCTATTCAAGTGTGGGGTATTGGATATCGTCTATTTTCTTCAGGTTCTACCACAACCTTCTAATGGATAGATGAAACCGGCTCCACACTTTCTTTTTATAACCCCTAACAACAGTCCTCCAGAAGCCGGGAAGACAATGCAGGAGCTATGAATTACAGAAAACCTGTCAGACTGGCGATATTGTCATTGGCACTGTCGGCTTGTCTATGTATTACCGGCTGCGACGATAATGTCAGCTACGACTTTTTCTCAACTATCCACGGAGCCGTCTATGACGCGGGGACAGGGGCGCCTCTGTCAAATGCATCCGTGACCCTGATGCCTTCAAGCCGCACCCTGCAGACAGGCGAAGACGGTACTTTCGTTTTTGAAGAACTGGACCCCGGCCAATATACCATATCCGCACAGAAAGAAGGCTATTTGGCAGACCGTAAGTCAGTTACAGCCATAAGCAGCGAAACTGTCCAGACAGACATACTCTTACGTAGAACAAACTGAATACACATGTTTAACTTTAATACCAGACAATCATGAAAAAGGTTTCAATCATCGCTGCCATAGCCGCAGCTTTGTCCCTCATCTTCGCTCCGGCCGTGTACGGACAGACAAAACTACAGTTGAAAGAGGCCAGGAAACAGGCTAAGGAACTGACAAAGGAAGGATGGAAAACCGAGGGCGGCCATCATTCCATCGAATACTATTTAACCCAGTACTATATGCTGGAGGCGGAGAACGAACTCGTCCAGGGACGTTCTTCCGGTATAGCAAAGACAAATGTAGCGGCAAGCCAGGCCAGAATCAATGCGGCCCAGGAGTATGTACGTCTCAATACAGCCTACTTCGTAGGAGCCGGAGCCGAAATGCAGGGACTGATGTCAGGGGAGACAATAGACAATGCCGTTGACGGGGCTCTCAGGGGTTTCGGAGGAAGCATAGAAGGCAATCTCTCCATATCATTCCTGCTGTTTAAAGAGGTAAACGGCAAATACGACTGCATTGCTTATGGCTACATAAACAAGAAAAAGGCGGAGGAACTCCGTAAAAAGGCACTTGAAAGCGCGATTGATGATACAGAGATGGCCTCAGAGTTCTATAATGCTGTAAGCAAAATGGTCAATGTGGACTAATAAAATATACAGGTATATTCTCGTAGCATTATGCTCAACTGTTCTCCTTGGGCATAATGCTTATTCGCAGCAATATGCCGGCAAGGATATAAGGCCTCAGTGGCTGCGGAAGATGCCCGAACCGCTGAACGGCACATACCACTTCCAGACATTCCATATAGATGAAAACAGTATCTATTCTGCGATGAAACAGTTGCCGGATGTCGCCGCATTCTATATGGAAAGGGAATACAATATCAGTGGCGTGACCGTTGAGACATTTGAATTGCGGGACGAGTATGTCAACGACAGGAATGTCAGTCTCCAGCTTCATAAGATCAATGACACGGTCTACACTAAAACCGGAGAAGTAAATGTGAGACTGGCTGTCATCGATGAATATCTCTCAGATGACGGTGTCTATTTTCTGTGCACGGTGCCGGACCCTAACAGTCCGGAAGTCATATACGACGACCTCGAACTGACGACACAGTACGGTGCACGCGGACTATGGCGGTCGGCAATAGTACCTGGCTGGGGACAATTCCACAAAGGCAGCTACCTGAAAGGCGGACTTATACTCGGAGGCACGGCAATCATTGTCGGCGGCATTGTGGCGACCGAGACTATCAAGACAGACTATGCAAGGCGAATAAGCGAGACCCACAGTGTGGATTACAAAAGGCTTTACGCCAAGAGAGTCGACCAGTTCTCCACAGCCCGTAATATCTGCATCGGGGCTTTGGGTGCCCTGTACGTCTACAACCTTATAGACGCAATTGCGGCCCCGGGTGCCAGACGTGTGGTAGTGAAGAAGAAAAATGAAGGCGGCCAGTCATGGTATTCCTACAACTTCACGCCTGCCTCTCCAGATGGATCATCCATAGGGATGGCTTTAAACCTGACTTTTTAAAAATGTAAATGTATATGTTGAGAAAATTCTTATTGATGCTTACCGTCGCTGTTCTTGGGATGATTGCAGTATCATGCGAGGAAGACACTCCTACTGCCGGCAGTATCTACGGAATGATAAGCGATGCCGAGACAGGCGCACCGGTGTCCGGGGCCGAGGTCATGCTCTCTCCTGGTAACACGACAACCGTTACCGGCAGTGACGGTAATTATGAGTTGCAGAATCTGGAAGCCGGTCAGTACAAGCTGCAGGTGTCTGCAGCCGGATACATCCTGAACTCCAGGCAGCTTACGGTAACAGAGGGTAACGCCACCATCTGCGACATGCAGCTTAGCAAGGAAAAAGAACTGTCCGGCATCGAACTGTCAACCAACCAGCTTAAATTCGGGACATCGTACAATGACCTGACTTTCGATATACGCAACGTCAGCACTTCCGGCGATATTGACTGGACTGTCTCAAATGTCACCGCAGAGTGGCTTACGGTATCCCCAATGGAGGGAACTGTAGCCATGGGACAGTCAGCCAGTGTAAAGGTGACTGTCGACCGTTCCAAGGCCGGAGAGGAGGCTATGACCACTTTCAATGTCAATGCGGCAGGAGGTTCAGTGGCCATAATGGTGACTGTCGGCAATGACGGAGGATCGGACGAGGATGATGGGGACGGAGAAGGTGGCGGCGACCAGCCCGTGGAGGATTACAGTTCCGCGGAAGTGACTTCCGGAGACCCGAGGATTATTCCGGAAATAGTAAGCTGCCGTCGCAGCGGTGCCAATCTGGTCTTTGAATACACCCTGCGCAATGACGGCCTGGGATATGTAGAACAGTTCAGAATAGCCCTTCCTGGGTACACAATCGGCAACGATATACATACGACGATTACAGACGAACAAGGCAACAACTACACTGAACTGCTTGCCCATCAGTTCAATGAACAATCCGTCTCAAGTTCGGACGAATTTACCTCTTATGTTCAGGCGACATTCCCCGATGGAGTCAAATGTGAGGGTTCGATGACCATTAAGGATTTTGACGCGACATCCAGTACACTTACCGTAATCCTCGGCGTCAATCCATACAACCATGACGAGGAACTTGTAGACTCGCACATTTATTTCAGGAATGTCCCTGTCTATTAAACTTAAATGCCTTACTTTTTATGAATGATTTTCTTGACATAGCGGGAATTTTTCTTATTGCATGCGTACCATTCGTGGTTCTGACTGTGGTTTTTGCACTGTGGTACAATAAGGCTCTGAAAAATGGCCGAAGGCTGAAAGCCGTGGACTTCTTCGCCGGTCTGTTCCAGATGTGTGCTGTAGGCGGATTCTACTGTGCATATGCTCTGGCTACTGATGAGAATCTGTTTCTTGACTTGCTCCTATGGGAACCATACTCTGACTTCTGGACACTCATCGTCCGTTGCGCCTGGATATTCATACTGTTCGGAGCATGGACACTGCTCGTGCGGTTCGTTTTCAGGGCAGGCCCCAACTGGATGCTCCATCTGACTACCATCCTTTTTTTCGGACTGATGACACTATATTATGCTTTTATGTATCTGAGTGAAGCCCCCTTGCTTCTGGGCCTTCTTGGACTGGTTTTAATCCCGTTTACGGCATTCATTGCTTTCTGCCTGCTATATTTCAAGTTTGTAAACTTCAAGAGATGCCCTGTATGTCATGCATCCGGAAACAAATTAATATACTGTGACGGGTCGGAAGATCTCGGGACCACTACCGACCATTCCGTAGAATACCGCCACCGTACCGAACATGACTCCGAGACAAGCGGTTCTGAATACAAGGAGATAGAGCGCCATATCCAAGAGAAGTATGATGTTTACAAGACAAGACAACATGACAGATATTTCCTGCACTGCAAGAATTGCGGACTTGACTGGTCTGCAGACACTTCAAGGACAGTCCACACAGACAAGGAGCTGAACTCGGTAAAGACCGATACTACAATAAAAACATGGAGAAACTAAAAAAATCAGATACAATGAGAAAAACCATAATTGCACTTTCGTTGGCAGTGCTCGCGGCCTGCCCGATCTCATGTGATGACACTGAAATAGAAACTACCGGCAGCATATATGGAATGGTTTCGGATGCCGATTCCAAAGACCCTGTTACCGGTGCACAGGTAACCCTCTCGCCAGGCAATATCACAACTGTTACCGGCAGCGACGGATTCTACGAATTCCAGAATGTCGAAGAAGGACAGTACAAATTGACTGTAATGTCTTCGGGATATAAAGCCAATACGCGGCAGGTTACTGTCACTGCCGGAGAGAGGGCGATAGGCGATATACAGATCATACCGGAAGAAGCCATATCCGGAATTGAACTTTCAACAGAGAATCTGGATTTCGGCACGACTTACAACGAGAGGACGTTGGACATTACCAATGTAAGCACCTCGGGAAGCGTTGACTGGTACATAGACAATATCTCGGCCGACTGGCTGACAGTGAGTCCTCTGGAGGGCAGCATCGGAGCCGGGAAATCCGTAAGCATCAAGGTGGCTGTTGACCGGTCGCTGATCAGCGGCAGTGAGAGCACCTCTTTCAACATCAATGCGGACGGAGGCTCTATTGCTGTCACCGTATCCGTCGGGAACAACTGAGTGTTTTCCAAATTTCTGGAAATGCCATGGTTATAAACAGGAATCCGGTTGAATTCCGCATTAAAAATACAGTTTAAAATCTGCAACAAGAAAGGGAAAAACTGCCGCAATCATCATCAATGACGATTGCGGCAGCATTATAATAAAACATGTAATCTGGAGAATCATTTGACTGCCACCGAGAGCTGCATTGTAGCCATATGTCTGTTCATCATCTTCTGTATAGGTAGCCGAATCACGATGTATTTTTAGCCAAAATCGGGAATTTAATTTAGCCATATATGGGAATTTTAAAACATAGTGATATAAACCGAGAATTGCGGATAAGGAGTTACAACGAAAGCTGTCAGGTATCGGCGCCGTTTTGATTGAAGGGCCTAAATGGTGCGGTAAAACTACTACTGCGGAGCAACAGGCGTCCACAGTCATCTACATGGACGATCCTCTGTATAAAGAACAGAACCTCCGTATGGCCGATATAAATCCTAAAGCGTTGTTGGTCGGAGAATGTCCCATATTGGTAGATGAATGGCAACTTGCTCCCAAATTATGGGATACAATCCGCTTTGAAGTCGATCATAGAGAAGGAGAAGGTCTTTTTATTTTAACTGGTTCGGCTGTTCCTGCAAAAACAGAAGAGATTCATCATTCAGGAGCTGGCAGATTTGCATGGCTGACAATGCGTCCCATGAGTTTATACGAGTCGGGGGAATCTTCTGGAGAAGTGAGTTTGGAGGGTATGTTTGAAACTCCGGACAATATAATGGGAATCAACAAATTGTCGCTTGATGATATTGCCTTTTTAATTTGTCGGGGTGGGTGGCCTCGTGCATCATTGCAAACAGGAGATATTGCGCTGGATCAGGTGAAATACTATTATGACGCAGTGACGCGTTCGGACATTTCCCGTGTAGATGGCGTTCGACGCAATCGGGAACGGGCAAAACGATTGATGCGTTCGTATGCCCGGCATCAAGGTTCGCAGGCTCCCATCAGTACTATTGTAGAAGATATGCGGGTGAATGATGAAGAATCAACGGATGTAAAAACAGTTGCTTCTTATATCGACGCTCTGAAAAAAATTTTTGTCATAGAAGATTCTGTCGCGTGGAATCCTAATCTGCGCTCGAAAACAGCTATCCGGACATCTGACACCAGGTACTTTGTCGATCCGTCAATAGCTGTCGCTGCTTTGGGTCTTGGCCCCAAGGACCTGATTAATGATCTGAATACAATGGGGCTGTTATTTGAGACGCTTTGTGTCCGGGATTTACGCGTATTTGCGAGCGCTTTAGATGGACAAGTTTATCATTTTCGAGACAAGTACGGCCTCGAATGTGACGCGGTTGTCCACCTGCGCAATGGCAAATTCGGCCTTATCGAAATAAAACTTGGCGGAGACCAACTTATAGAGCAAGGTGCAACTACCTTGAAAACATTGGCAGCAAAGATTGATACGGATAAAATGAAAGTTCCGTCCTTCTTAATGGTTTTGACAGCTACAGGAAAATTCGCCTATCGACGTGCGGACGGAGTTTATGTGGTCCCTATTGGATGCTTAAAAGACTAATAACCAACGGCCTCATTTATATGGAATATTGCTAAAGGATTCCAAGACCTGGGAATAGGAAATTGAATGAAGCAGTAACAGGTATCCGACTTTAGATCAGGTTACTGCTTAATTAAAAAAAGAGACTGACTGCAAGTCCATGACTCTTTAGCCAGTCTCTCCCCCAGATCAGACTATAAAATACTTATCTACAAAGATTCAAGAGAAACAGATATTCCTTGGCCTTCTTCATCAGGCTGTCATATCTGCCGGATGCTCCTCCATGGCCGGATTTCATATCACACATGAAAAGCAGAAGGTTGTCGTCTGTCTTGAACTCCCTCAATTTTGCCACCCACTTGGAAGGCTCCCAATACTGTACCTGCGAATCCCAAAAACCGCTGGTGACAAGCATTGCCGGATAATCCTGCCTCTTTATGTTGTCATAGGGTGAATAAGACAGCATATAACTGAGATACGGTTCCTCCCTCGGATCACCCCACTCGTCCCACTCAAACGTCGTAAGGGGTATCGTCTCATCAATCATAGTATTTATCACATCGACAAACGGCACTCCTGCTATCACTCCTTTATACAAGGCAGGCTCCATATTTACAGCTGCAGTCACAAGCAGACCGCCGGCGCTCGCTCCATATGCAAACATGTCCGAGGTAGTGTAATTCTTTGATATCAAGAATTTGGCACAATCATTGAAATCTGTGAACGAATTTTTCTTATTCAACATTTTACCATCCTCATACCATCCCCGCCCCATTTCAGAGCCTCCTCTTACATGGGCAATGGCATAGGCAAATCCTTGATCAACCAAAGTGAAAACATTGCTGTCAAATTCAGGAAGGCTGTTACTTCCATAAGCGCCATAGCCGTAAAGCAGCACTTTCCCTTTCCCGTTTCTGGCAAAGTTTTCAGATGAAAGGATTGATACGGGGATCCGCGTCCCGTCACTTGCAGTGGCCCATACCCTTTCTTCCTTGTAAGCGGACGGATCATATCCGGGCACCTGCTGACGGTGCAGCAACTCCAGATTCCTTTCACGCATATCATACTCATACACCGACGGCGGCACTGTAAGAGAGCTGAAACTTATCCGGAGTTTGTCGGTACTTACATCCATATTAGTACCGATCGATGCCTGATAGCATGAAGCCTCAAAAGGTACTCTATGGATCTCACCGGAAACAAGGTCCATCACCCGGATATCCATATTCGCTTCATGCACCTCGCTCACCACAAGATAATTGTCAAATATCTGAAAATCCTCTATCACCGTTCCTCTGGTTTCCGGGAGAACCTCCTCCCATGCGTCTGCTGACGTATGTTTCTTCCCGCAGGACATCACCCTATAGTCTTCAGCCCCACCGGAGTTTGTCAGGACATAAAACGTTCCGCCATTGTGATCAACCCTGTATTTCACTCCTTTTTCCCTTGCCGAGAAAATCCTGAACTGACCGTCCGGATTCCCTGAATCAAGGTACAATACCTCATCAGTAAGAGTATTGTCACAATTGATGAACACATACCTGTTGTCCGAGGACTTGGACAAGGAAATATTGAATGTAGGATCTTCCTCGAAATATACGAGTTCATCAGTCTGACAGTTCTGTGAAAGTGTATGACGGTATATCTTGTCTGCACGTAAGGTCTTCTTGTCCTTACCTACATAATATATCGTCCTGCTGTCTGCGCCCCACACGGCGGAATAGGAAGCGTTGTTGACACTATCCGACAACAATACACCGGTACTCAGATCCTTTACATAGAGAGTATACTGGTTCCGTCCGATAAAATCCGCACAATACATGAGATACCGGTTGTCCGGACTCACCTGCATGCTGGATATCCTGCAATACTGCTTGCCGGCCGCAATCTCGTTGACATCCATGTACTGCTCTTCGTTACTGTTTTTGTACCGGCAATATACCGGATAGTTTCTCCCTGGGATAGTCTTGGAATAGTAAAGGTAACCGTTTTCGTAGTACGGGAAAGTCGAATCACTTTCCACTGTCCTGCCCAGCATCGAATTGTAGATATCTGTCAGTTTCTTCTCTTTCTTTGTAAAGACGGCATTTGTGTACTGATTCTCATTCCGGAGGAACTACAGTACTTTCCTGGTCTGGTCATCCGGTACTTCTGCCGATTTCTGCTCATCTGTAAGTCTCATCCAGTAATAATAGTCTGACAGCACCGTATCGCACAGGACAGTCTTGTGAAGGACTTTCTCTGCAGCAGGAGGCAATGGGACAGTCGAACAGGAAACCAGTACTGACAAGGTTATAATTATGGCCAAGAGTTTCATAGTCAAGTTTTACAAATTATCGATAAATTGCAGGATAGCTGTATAATACAGCATATTGTTGGGTATACCCTTGAATCCATGACCTTGTCCGTCAATTTCCAGAAATTCTACCGGCTTGCCGGACTCCCTGAGTGCGTTGTACATCATTCTGGAGCCTTCAATGTCCACCCGGTCATCGTGATTGCCATGGATTAGCAGGAGCGGACCAGTTATTTTGTCATAATGGGAAATGGGCGACCTGTCCATCAGCTTGTCCTTGTCCTTTACAGGATCTCCCGCCTCCAGCATCGTCCAATCGGGTATATTTGAATGGTTGTGCTGGTAAACTATATCTGCAAATCCGGCAACTGCGACTCCAAACCCGAAAGGGAAACTTGCCTTGTTGCCATTCACCTCACCAGGGAAAGTCATAAGACGCATTGTCGCGTAACCGCCATGGCTCATTCCAAAAACGCCTATTCTTTCCGGAGGGACGCCCAATTTTTCAGAAATATACCTGGCACAGTAAATGATGTCTATTATCTCATTGCCTCCCAGATCCTTGTCGTTCATTGCCGCAAAATCACGGCCAAATCCTGAGGAACCTCTTGGAGAAGGGCTGAGCACATAGATTCCTGCGTCCGCAAATATCTGATGTTCCATATCATAAGAATTGCTTCCCCCATAAAAAGACTGAATCATGACAATCTTGTCTTTCAAAGGCTTTTTAGGAGTCAGCAGGTACGCATGCAGCTTTCTGGTTTCCCCTGTCTTCTCATCTATATCGAAAGTAGGTATCTCCAGCCTCTCCACATAGGAACGTACCAATGCATCCTTCTTTTCGTCAGAAAGAGATACAATAACCTCCGGATCCTTCAACTCTACTCCGTCATATGTTACTTTCCACATCTCAAACACAATATCGACGGCACCTACGGACAAGAAAATATCGCCGCCGACAGTGGTTTTTATAGTGATATCCGCGTCATAGGTGGAAGATGCCAGTTCCCGGCCGGACAAAGGGTCCACTACTGAAAGTGTCGATCCTGCAGGGGAATTTGAAACCACTGCCAGAAACTTCGTACCCCCCACAGTCAGCCATCCGGCTGTGACATCGTGGCTGTAACCAGTCACCTGTTTCGTAAGACCTGTTTCGACATTATAGGAATAAATGTTGGCATAGCCGCTCTGATTTGAGATAAAATACACAGTATTGTCGTCATACCATGGAATCAGAGGCTCAGTACCGTCACTGCTTCCCTCCTTTGAAGGGTCGGTAAGGATCTTCATACTTCCTGTAGTGAAATCAACATATGCGACATTGGTATAGGTCCTGTCTGCATTCTTCAGGACGTTCAGGGCTGCACCTTTTCCATCTGGCCTTACAGAAATCACAGACCATGTCATTCTGAACTCAGGCTTGTCCGTATACACAAGTCTGTCTTCAAAAGTCTGCAAATCGATAATATGAAGTTCATCCAGACGCTTCTCATTCTGTCCCATCCGTCCGATATATGCAATATGGGACTTGCTTTCATCGAAATTCCAGCCATAGATATACGGCACATCGGTAAGTCTGATTTTTTCTCCGGAAGCAATATCAAAACGGTAAAGATTAATAATCTCGTCGTTTTTTTCATCTCCTGTCCAATACAGGTACTTGTCCGTCTCATTGTATCCGATGTCCCAAAGGTTTTTCTTGGAAAAATCCTCGTCACATATCCTGGTGCCTTCATCCAGATCAGAAGAACTGCCAAGTTCCAGCATCATAAGATCCGAAGTCTCTCCGTTGCGGGTGTAGAACAGACGACTTCCGTCATCACTCATAGTGATCGAATATGGGGTATAGGGAAATTCCGTAAAGAATTTCTCCACATCCACCGTCCGGTCTTTAAATTTTACCGGATCATAAGCAACGCTTTCTGTTGCACAAGCCAAAGTAAGGAGTGCCGCAAGCAGCACTCCTGTTATCCTTAAATATCGCATATTACCTCCAATATTCATTCTGTTGATCTGGTGTTATCGCATCATTGAACAGCATTTCGTTCTCCGGGACAGGCAGCATGAATCTCGGGCTGTCAGCCGGAAGATCTATTTTAGCCCAATGTTCTTTGTGAGGACTTCTTACCAAAGGCTGGTGGAGACGTTTGATATCATGCAGCCGGAATCCCTCACCATAAAACTCCTTCCGCCGCTCTATAGATATGTTTTCTATAGTTGCGGAAGTAGGGGTTGCTCCCCTCTTTATCTGCAATGCATTCAAAGGTCCTGCAGCATCTCCTCCCAAATGGAGTTCTGCCTCCGCCTTGATCAGATATGCCTCGGCAATCCTTGCCATGGGGAAATCTGCGTCACCTAACATACTCCTGTGATTGAACTTGGAGGTAAAGAAACCGTCTTCTTCATAGAAATAGAACGGGAAAAGTTTACGGCAATCCGTGGCTTCGAACATATTCACAAATGCTTCGGTAAAACGCACGGTGCCATATCCGTCCCACAGTTCAATCGCTATTTCCGTATTCAGCATGTCGTTTATATCTACCTTTCCCCCATACGGATATCCTTCATATCCCCTCGCCAGATAGTAGAAAGAAGGCAATGATGCATATATGTTTGAGGTAGCAGCATTGAATGTCTGTGACCACAGCCATTCCTGGTTCCTGTCACGGAATCCTGATGCATATTCTTCCTGAGACATCAGATTTGAACCGTTGAAAACATTATCCGCCGCTATTCCGGCATATTTACTGGCATTGGCGTAATCTGCCATATCCAGATATGCCCGTGCAAGAAGCAGTGCCGCACTTTTAGACGTGATAAAATCAATATTATTATCCGTTATATTCTCATACGCATAGGTAAGGTCCTTGATTATCTGCTCATAGGTAGCCTCTACCGTAGCACGCGGAAGATGTTCTGACGCTGCATTGGCCGGCTCGAGCCTTAAAACGACGGACAATGCACTCTTGTCCAAAGTATAGGCAGGTGCAAAAAGTCTTACCAGATACAGATAGCAGTAACCTCTAAGACCGTGTGCCTTGGCAATAAGTTCATTCCTGTCCGGTGTATCAGGAAGATCTGCCGTATACTCTATAATCGAGTTGACATGGTCTATGGCTTTATAAGTGATAGGCCATATATAGTTCGCATATCCTGACCACCATGGTTCACTTGTCGGTACCTGAGAATAAGAATACGAGAACATATTCCAGTTGTAAGTCGGGCGTCCATAAGCACCGCTGGTTATAGTGGCGTCCTCTCCCATCACATCTGCCATGATGTATCCAAGAGTATGGTTCTGATAATCTCCGACATACTGATGCGCGGCATTCAAAGCCGTCTGCGCCGCTTCTACAGAGGAAAAAATCTGTTCATCCGATACAGAGTCTGTAGGCAGAGGGGACAACTTCTCGGAGCAGGAGACTCCAAAAAACCCCGTTAATATTATGGCTGTTAAAACTTTCAGTTTCATACTATTGTCGTTTTATAAATTAAAATTCTAAATTGACACCAAAAGTGACTGTTCTGGACAGAGGCATTGCAGGCCAGGGATTGTATCCGCCCACACCGAAAATGTCGATATCATCAAATCCCTTCCAGTCATCCTTGAACCATGTAAGCAGGTTGTCTGCATTGACATACAGCTTCACCCCACTCAATATCTTGCTTTTCTGAATCAGGCTTCTCGGGAAAGTGTAGGACAGGCTGACATTTTTCAGTTTGACATAAGTGGCGTCGTACAGAAAACGTGTCGATTCGGAATTGGTCATCAGTGTTCCTGAGTTGATGATAATTGGTATATCCGTATTTCTGTTGTCGGGAGTCCATGCATTAAGTTCATCGACATGCATATTTTTCCCGGCTTCACCACCCTCATGCATGACACTTGCATACATCGAGTCATATACCTTGCCTCCTATGCTGTAATAAATGAGGAAAGACAGGGAAAGACCTTTCCATGAAAGAGTATTATGAATTCCTCCGTAAGCATCGGGAGTTGCCTTGCCCTGAAGTTCATAATCCGCCATTCCATATTCGCTGGTCACACCGTTACCCTTCTTCCAGAGCGGATAACCGGTATCAGGATCGACTCCCATCCATGTAGGCATATAAAATTCATACTGGCTGTGACCGATCTTCCATATCTTTTTTGTATCACTCATCACTACGTCATCATTGCCGGCAAGGTCCAGAATCTTGTCCGTTGAGCTGGCGATATTGAAGTTCAGGCTCCACAAGAAATCATTCGTTCTGAAGATATCCGCTCCGATTTCAAATTCGAATCCATTGTTCTGGACTTTTGCAAGATTCTGCATCACATCCGCTATACCGTGGGATGTCGGCATAGGGAATAAATACAGCAGGTCCTTCGAGGTCTTATTGTAGTACTCTATCGAACCATACAGTCTGTGATCGAGGAACTCGTAGTCAATACCGACATTGAACATTGCCTGTTTTTCCCATCCCAAGTCAGGATTGGCAAACTGTATATGTCCAAAACCGGCATAAGTTGCATAATTGTAGTCCTCTCCTGCACTCCATAGTCCAAGTGACTGGTAACGTCCTACACCCTGATTGTTGCCTGACGTACCATAGCTTACCCTGAATTTCAGCATATTGATCCATGATACATCCTTCAGGAAATCCTCCTGTTCCAGACGCCAGCTGGCTCCGACACTGAAAAAGTCACCCCATTTGTTATTGGCACCGAACACAGATGATCCGTCCCTTCTATATGATCCTGATATGTAGTATTTTTCCGCATAATCGTATTCCGCACGTGCAAAATAAGAGAGCAGCATCTCATTTGTAGTATATGATGATGGAGCAAGAGGGTTTGTTGCTGCCGCCAACTCTGTCATGAAATCAAAGGCGAAGTTGGTTCCCTGCGCCAGAGCATACTCATAGGTACTGCTCCAAGCTTCAAATCCGACCATTGCCGACACACCATGTTTATTGTTTCCGAACCTGCGGTTGAAATCCAGAGTCGTAGTAGAAGTCAGCATCAGGTCATGTGTCTGATGTCTCTCCGAACGTCCTCCATACGCAGGGCCGTTTCCATGCTCCTTGTTCCAGAACTTAATCTCGTAAAGATTGACATAGTCCGGAGAAAAGACTGTCTTGAGTTTAAGTCCTTCCATAAATTTCAATTCCACGAACATGGAAGCAAGAAGCCTGTAGGTCTTTGTCCTGTTGATATCCATATAAGGAATCGCCAACGGGTTAAAGTCCTTGGAGACAGGATTCATCCAGTTGAACTGCTTCTCACCGTTCTCGTCAAGGATATAGTTGCCGTCTGCATCCATCTGGTAAATAGGGACTCCTGAAGGGAAATACAGCGCATTGTAAAGAGGCGAAGCTCCAGCGCCTCCAGCCACCTCCGTATTCTGATCGGAAAGAGAGAATATCGTATTGATTCCAGCCCGCAGCCATGGTTTTATCTGTGCATTGACAGTCGCCTTTCCGGAATATCTGGTATACCTTGCAGTTGGAGACGTTCCTTTCTGATCGTAATATCCTGCCGAGAAAAAGTAAGATATCTTCTCATTGCCTCCGGTAAAACTTCCATTATAGTCCTGTGTGAAACCGGGAGTGAAAACTTCTTTCTGCCAATCCGTATCCACAATCAATCTTGCCCCTGAAACCAGATTTCCATTGGCATCATAAGGCAGGGCCATATTGTATGGATTGAATGTAATAAGTCCCTGCGTCTGCTGATTTGCCCAGACTGATGCATCTGCCGGAGAATGTCCCGCAGCAATCCTGTCCCGCAGGTAGGCGGAGTATACGGTCCGATAATACTGTTCTGAATTCATCAGATCAAGCCTTTTGGGGACTGAAGAGACTCCAAACTGCGCACTGAAATTGAATTTTCCCTCACCTTGTTTACCTGATTTCGTCGTGATGATAACGACTCCGTTTGCAGCTCTTGATCCGTACATTGATGCCGCAGCCGCATCCTTTAATACAGTTATAGACTCAATATCCTGAGGGTTGATTGAAGACAGGATACTGGAAGTACTTGTAGCATCCTCAGCGACTTTCGAGTAAGAAGAAGATGTTGTCGCGACACCGTCTATCACATAAAGAGGCTCGTTGGATGCATTCAATGATCCAGATCCCCTGATTCTGAATGAAGCGGAGGCACCCGGCTGTCCGGATGAAGTACTCACCTGCAGACCGGCAACCCTACCCTGCAAAGCCTGCTCGAAAGAAGCCTTGGGATTCTCTATCAGCGCATCAGACCTCACAGTCGCAGCAGAGCCCGAATATGACTCTTTCTTTGCCGTACCGTATGCTACAACAATTATATCGTCTAGACTTTCCGTTTCTGCATACATCGTCGCATCTATACGGCTACGGCTGTTGACCGGCAATCTGATTGTCTTATACCCAATATAGGTAAATTCCAATGTGTCATTCGCCGGCGCTGTAATACTGAAATTTCCATCCTCATCAGAGGTTGTCCAGTTTCCTGTCCCGTTCACTACAACTGAGGCGAAAGGGATATTCCCTCCATTTGTTCCATCAATCGTAGTTCCTCTGATAAGAATGTCCTCTGACGGCTCAAAGGATTTGAGGGCCAAAACAATCTGATTAGACTTAATCTGGTAGGTAATATCCGTACCGGCGAACAGAGAACTCAGGACATCCTCCAGCGGTTTATTACTCACATTCAAGGTAACCAGTTGATTCACATCTATGATGGAATTATTGTAGGCAAAGCGGTAAGGTACCTGCCTCTGAATATCTTCCAGCACAGTAGATAATTTTTGCTGAGTGGCATTGACAGTGATTGACTGAGCAAATGCCTTCTGGGGAAGAAAAACTAACGCCATAACAAGAAACGCTATGGGGAATAGGTTTTTTAGGTAATGTAGCTTTTTCATACGCTGTGAGTATTTGTTCACAGTATATACAAGAAAAAAGCGCTTTGCCGAAAGGGACAAAGCGCTTTTTTGATTGGGAATATCATCTTAATATATCACAACATCCTTATTCATAATCGAATACTTAATATTGGAGCTGATTTTTATTGTTTCAAGTATGTCCATCAGACTTTCAGAATGGAACTCCCCGGTAAAACGGTAATCCTTGATCTTGCTGTTATAGATTATAATATTGTACCCATACCAGTTATTAAGAGTTGCCACGACATCTGTCATCAAAGTATTGTTGAATTTAAGTATGCCTCTTTTCCATGCAGTTATGGACGGTATATCAGAGTCCACAATCCTGCATGCAGAAGTTTTTCCCGTCTGCCCTTTATTGATAATTATCTCATCGTTCTTGTTTACATTTATAACGGAATTGGTATTGCCTCTGTAAATAGCGACATTACCCTTCACCAATGCAAGTTTGAACTGGGCAGAATTTTGATAATTATTAAGATTGAACTCTGTTCCCTTGACTATCACTGAAATACTATTGGACGTATTGATCTTCATGGGCCAGTCAGGATTGCCCTTTATATCAAAATACCCTTCCCCGGAAAAGTTGACAACTCTCTGGACCGAATCAAATTTTGCAGGGAATTCAATAGTACTTCCACTGTTGAGCCATACCAATGAACTGTCCGGCAGTATGACTTCTGCAATAACACCGGTCCGGGCTTCATACTTTATCATAGGCTCATTCTGGATGTTTGTATAAACAATCTCCGCTATTGACGGAGCCTCTTCAGTCGGTATGCTTATGTTGTACATCTGCGCCTCGGTATATTGGTCGTAAACAAAATACCCCAGTAAAGGAATCATCAGCACAGCTGCTATACCTGTCACTATCCTCAACACTTTGCGCAACACCCGTTCAGGTCTCCCTTTACTGTCTTCGGCAAACTGGTCCTGTGTATAAGGCAGGTGGCTGAAAACATAGTCTGCCTTTTCCTCGGCATACATATCGGCCAGAGATTTGTCATACTTTATTTCATAAAAGAATGCCTCCCTCTCTTCTTTAGAAGCCTTACCTGATAAGATTTTATTTATTCTATCCTGTTTCATATTTATAATACACCATTTAATCTAAAACACGAAAAGACACAACAGGTATTCCTTCAGTTTTTCCCTGAAAATTTTCAGGGAAGCCGATATATGATACTCCACAGCCCTTACCGAGACTCCTAACTGCTCCGCTATCTCAGCATTTGTAAATCCTTCCTTCCGCGAAAGTTCAAAACTTTTCCTTATTGTATTCGGCAAATTATCGTATGTTTTCCTTATCAGTTCTTCAAGCGACAAGGAATCGATCTGTGATGTCACATATGAACTCGACAATGCATCAATCTCTGCCATTATTGCATTGCTGTCCCTCACTGTAGATTTATAGTATTTTGATTTCAGTACATTTATTGTCTTATTTCTTGCTATCCTAAAGACCAAGGTCCGTATATTCTTGTCCTCGTCAATATTTTCCTTAATATGCCACAATGCGATGAATGATTCCTGAACTATATCCTTCGCTGCCGTCCTATCGTTAAGATAGCTGTTCACAAAGAAAAGGAGATTGTCATGCTCTGCCTTGAAAAACAGTTCGAAAGCATCAACATCCCCGTCTTTTATTTTCTTTGCCAAATTATGCATAGACAAAATTTTATTCCAAAGGTATATAAAAAAACGGAGCCGGGGAATTATTATCGGCTCCGTTTTATCAGACTTGGATGTTTCAGGCTGCCTGACTGCAGTCAGGAGCACCGTCCTGAATCTTCTTCCAGCCACGCAGGATCGTGAAGAACACTACAAGGGTTATTATGGCATTGATGAATCCGCCGACAAACGGGATAATGCTCACAACAGCTCCTACAAGAATCCATATTGTGCTGGTGTAAAGGACTGCTGCTCCGCTCTTGGCATCTTCAGTATAGGTGGCCGAATCACGGAGGGCCTTGAAGCCTGAAAGGAGTTTGATATAACCGATGATTACAAGCACAAGCCATGCTATGCCGCCGATTATGGGTATAAAGTCTGCGACAATGGCCACAATTAGAAGAATGTAGGCGATGTAGATGTCTTTTGCTGCCTTCTGGTCCGACTCATTGGCCTGTACATCCACAAACTTCTTGATGTTCAGGAAAAACAATACATAACCGGCGATTACGGCTATCTGGCAGATAATGTCCAGAGTTCCGAATGCGCCTGTAGGGCCGCTCTCTCCCGCAAGAGCTGACAGAAATCCTACGGGGTTCAGAATACCGTCTATCGCCCCGAAAATTGATCCGAGGATACCAGCGATAGTGTATATCCAAATTGAGTTGATAATCATACCCACACTTTGGGTCCAGACTTGATTTTTTTGCATAGTGTTAATTTTATAAGGTTAGTAACTCCCACAAATTTAACAATAATATTTTTGATTCAAAAAAAAAACTGCCGCAACCGTCTGCTATGACGATTGCGGCAGCATTATCTTAAAATATGGGAGTTTCAGCCTGCTACATCATGCCGCCCATTCCGGGGTTCATTGCGGGAGTTGCGGGAGCGGGTTCCGGTTTGTCAGCGATCACACACTCGGTGGTGAGGAACATGCCGGCTACGGAAGCGGCGTTCTGCAGAGCTACACGGGTAACCTTGGTCGGGTCGATGACACCGGCTGC
>UMAB01015453.1_pt1 | contig 27959 bp, 31 predicted proteins | sample 1963601 | NCBI WGS metagenome assembly UMAB01 (sample SAMEA4835905, study PRJEB28245) | human gut metagenome | biome: gut microbiome; material: fecal sample | place: Denmark | collected 2008 | reverse complement strand
GCGGAAGAGCAAGCAGAAGTCCCGTAATGAACTGCGAACTTACATTACCGGGAATTTCAAAAGTTCCGCTTTCAAGCCGACCGCTGATTTTGAGCGGCAGACCGCCCTCGGTTTCACACTTTACTCCTGCTTTTGGCAGAGCCTCCGTAAAAATTCCGATAGGTCTTTCGGGAAGCTTTCCGTGACCGACAAAGGTGGCATTAATACCGCCGGCTGCGGCTACGGGTATGAAAAATCGCAAAGCACTGCCGCTTTCGCCGCAGTCAAGCGTTACATTATCTGTTTTAAAAATATTTGTACCGTCAACAGTCAGCACTCCGTCCTTTATTGAGGCGGTACATCCCATATCCTCAATCACGCCGATTGTCGCCTTGATGTCATTTGACAGAGCAACGGGTGCAATTGTGCATTTGCTCCTTGTGAGGGCGGCGCAGATTATTGCACGGTGAACATCGCTCTTTGACGGGGGAATGTTCACCTCGCCGTTTGGTACAAACGGAAGATACCGTACATACGGCTTACTGCTTTTGTCGGTTGACAAAGCCATACTTCCACAGCCTTTCATTAAAATATGTTTACCGTGTTACGGTGTGATGAAGTCGAGCAAATCGGAGATTGCAACTTTCTTGGTAAAGCTTGTGCCGATTTTCTCAAGCAAAACAACATTGATTGACGAGCCCGAAGTTTTCTTGTCTGTCTGAGCCGCCTCGGCAATTTTTTCAAGGCTTGCGTCATCGGTAGTCGGCAAGCCGTAGGTTGCACAAACTTCTTCAATCTTGTATGCAGTTCCTGCCTCGGTAAGTCCGTGCTTTTCGCTTGCCTTTGTCATCATTACCATACCGACGGCAACTGCCATACCGTGTGTGATACCTGTATAGTTGTAGATTTTTTCGATTGCGTGACCGAGTGTGTGACCGAAGTTTAAAAGCATTCTTTCCCCTGCTTCCTTTTCGTCACGGTTTACTACATCACGCTTAATTTTTACACAGGTTTCAATTACATCGTCAATGTGTTCAAGAGCGTCACCGTTTGCAAGCATTTCAAAAAATTCGCTGTCCTTGATACAGCCGTACTTGATAATCTCAGCCATACCGTCTGTGATGAACTGGTCGGGAAGAGTTGAAAGAGTGTCGGGATCAATCAAAACAGCCTTTGGCTGATAGAATGCACCGACAAGGTTCTTGCCCTGTGCAATGTCAACGCCTGTTTTTCCTCCTACGGATGAGTCAACCTGTGCAAGCAGAGATGTCGGAATCTGAACAAAGTCGATTCCTCTCAGATATGTTGCGGCGGCAAAGCCTGCCATATCGCCCGTAACACCGCCGCCGAGCGCAACGATAAGGTCTTTTCTTGTCATCTTAAAATCTGCAAGTGTGTCATAGATATCTGCGATTGTGTTAAGATTCTTTGACTGCTCGCCCGCCTGAAAAACATGGGCGGTAGTCTGGTAACCCTGCTGTGAAAGAGAGTTGAGAACTCTCCATTTGTACAGCGGAGCAACATTTGTATCTGTTACAATAGTGATTTTTTCTGCATTTGAAAGCTTTTTGATAATCTCGCCGCAATTATCAAGGATACCTCTTTCAATCAAAATGTCATAGGGACTTCCCGTGGAAACATGAATAGTTTTCATAAAAGTTCTCCTTCCTCTTTATTCTCCGAGTGCCTGTTTGACCTCTCTGCCCTTTTCAAGAAGTGCCTTGAGAGCGTCGGCATCTTCGGCACTTATTGCATCTTTAATTTTTGTAATATTATCTATAAGTATATCAAGCTCGGAAATGAGCGGATCTTTATTTTCAAGGAAAAGCTCACTCCAAAGCGTTGAATTTATGTTTGCAACTCTCGAAACATCTCGGTAACTTCCTGCCGAAAAGCCTTTGTGGTTCGGACAGCACGGACTTAAAACATATGAACACGCAAGCACATGCGGAAGCTGTGATGTGAAAGCAATCATTCTGTCGTGTTCTTCGGGAGTTGTGATTTTTACTGTGCCAAAACCGATTGATTTTGCAAAGTCAGACAACATATTTACAACGCTGTTATCAGCCTTGCACGGAACGATAATGTAGCTTGCGTTTTTGTAAAGGTCGGCATCCGAAACATCAAAACCGTTTGTTTCCTTGCCTGCCATCGGATGACTGCCGGCAAAAACAAAGCCGAATTTTTCGGAAAGCTCTGTCATCTGCGGACAAATTGCCCTCTTTATGCCGGAAACATCAGTTACAACCGCACCTTTTTTTATGTACTCGCCGTACCTTGCAACATAGTCAACAACCGCCTGCGGATACATTGAAAGGATAATTAGGTCTGCGTTTTCAAGGCTTTCATGTGTGCCGATTTCATCAATCGCACCTTCTTTTAAAGCCTTTTCGGCAGTAGATTTTGTTCTGTTGATACCGATTACACGGTGGTCGGTGTACTTTTTTATCGCCTTGCAAAAACTGCCGCCGATAATTCCGAGTCCTACAACTGCAATATTCACTGCATTAGCCTCCGTTTGTGTATTCTTTAGTAAAGTTAATTAAAGTCCAAATCGGTACGGCTGAAAAACCGTACCGAAAGTAAAAATCTTAATTTAATTTGTCAACAGCCTTTTTTAAGCCGAAAACCTTCTTTGCAACTCCGTCAAACTGCTTTGGAGTAAGTGACTGCGCACCATCCGAAAGTGCGTGCGGCGGATCGTTGTGAACCTCTATGATAAGACCGTCTGCACCTGCGGCAACTGCTGCCATTGCAAGCGGTTCAACAAGCCATGACTTGCCCGATGCATGGCTCGGATCAACAATAACAGGAAGGTGGGAAAGCTTTTTGATAATCGGGATAGCCGAAATATCAAGAGTGTTTCTTGTAAAGGTTTCGTATGTGCGGATACCTCTTTCGCAGAGCATAACCTTATCGTTACCGCCTGCCATAATATATTCGGCACTCATGAGCCATTCTTCGATTGTTGCGGAAAGACCTCTCTTGAGAAGGATAGGCTTGTCAATTTTGCCGAGCTCCTTGAGAAGCTCAAAGTTCTGCATATTTCTTGCGCCAACCTGAATAATATCCACATTCTCGAACATATCAATGTGTGATGCTCTCATAATTTCTGTTACAATCGGCAGACCTGTTTCTCTTCTTGCTGTTTTGAGAAGATCAAGTCCTTCTGCCTTGAGTCCCTGGAAAGCGTATGGTGAAGTACGGGGCTTGAATGCACCGCCTCTGAGAAGTGTTGCGCCCGATGCCTTAACATCCTTTGCAATCTGAACAATCTGCTCCTCGCTTTCAACAGAGCAGGGACCTGCCATAATGTGCAAACTGCCGTCACCGATTGTTACATTGTCATTGATTTTAATGACTGTATTGTCGGGGTGGAACTTTCTGTTAGCCTTTTTGTACGGCTCCTGAACTCTCTTTACATTTTCAACAATGTCCTGAGCGTCAATATACTCAATGTCAATCTTTGTTGTATCGCCGATAAGACCGAGTACGGTTGAATGAACACCGTCCCACTTATTAACCTTTACATCATAGCTCTCTTTGAGCATATTTGTGAATTTTGTAATCTGCTCCTCTGTTGCAGACGGTTTTAATACTATAATCATTGCTTTAATTTCCTTTCAATTCACTTTTGACGAAACGAATCGAAGTTCGTCATATTTCTTTAGTCATTTTAGCACTTTAAAGCGTGATAGTCAATAGAATAAATGCAGAATCAAGCGTTTTTATGCGGTTTTTCAGCCACATCTGTTCCGCTTACTGCGTCGATTATCGCAAAAGCGGTTTTTAACGGCGTATTTTTGCCCTTTACCACAATGTCGGCAGCGGCATGATAAATCGGATATCTGCTGTCATAAAGGTCTTTCATAACCCTGTCCCTGTCCGGACGCTGAAGCAGTGGTCTTGTTGTGTCATTTTTAAGACGGCTTTTGATGATTCCCAGCGGAACATCAAGAAAAACAATTTTGTCCTTGCCCTTGAAGGCCTCAACATTTCTCTTGAATGTAAACGCACCGCCGCCCGATGCAATTACAAGGTCCTCAAGCCCTGCAAGCTCAACACAGGCGTCATGTTCCATATCACGAAACTTTTCTTCGCCGTATTTTTCAAATATTTCGGAAACGGTCATTCCTGCTTTTTCTTCAATATATGAGTCCATATCAAGGAATTTTCTTCCCGATTTTCTTGCAATGTTTTTGCCTACGGTTGATTTTCCGCAACCCATAAATCCGCATAAAACTATGTTGTTCACTTTAAATTTCTCCGTTCATCAGAAATTCTTTTCAAGCTCTTTTGCAGAGTCGATACAAAGCTGAGCAATGTCGCCCTTGTCATAAACAGAGCCGTCCCAATGTTCGTGAGAAACAACTGCCTGCCATACGAGCATTGCCATTCCGCTTTCGGCTGTTGCACCGTTTGCCCTTGCCTTTTTAACAAGCATTGTTTCAAGCGGATTGTAAACAGCGTCAAATACATTTGCACAACGGTTTATTACACTGTCGCTTACAGGCTGATTTTCAATCTTAGGAAACATTCCGATAGGAGTTGCGTTGACAAGCACATCAATGTCACCCGAAAGTTCGTCAATAAGGCAGAAGCTTACATCGCAGCCTGCAACTGTTTTTCTGATTTCATCGCATAAAGCCTCGGCAATTTTCAAATCCTCTTTTCTTACGGCAAAGAGGAGGGGCTGTTTTTTGAGAACAACCTCATACGCCATTGTTCTTGCAACGCCGCCGCAACCGATGATTACGATTCTGCCGTTAAGCATAATTCCTGCCGCATCAAGAGCCTTTAAAAATCCGTCCGGATCTGTTGTGTAACCCTTTGAAATGCCGTTTTTGTTTGAAACCGTGTTCACACTGCCGTACATCTCGGCCTTTGCGTCAATTTCGTCAAGAAACGGAATGACTGCCTGCTTATGCGGAATTGTAATGTTAAATCCGTCAAGTTTTGAAAGGGTATTTTTAAATTCATATTCAAGATTTTCGGGAGCAATGTCAAGCTTTGTATATTCGGCTTTGACGCCCTGAAGTTCAAAAAGTCTTGTGTGTATAAACGGTGACATTGTGTGACCGATTGGGTGACCGATTACGGCAAATTTCTTGGTTTCCATAATAAAAAAATACCTCCGAGGTTCATATTTTTAGCTATGCAGAAATAAACTTAAAAGAAATCATTTATGCAAAAATCAGAAATTTTTCAAAAAAATTTCAAATATATATTGACAAAGGGGTAAATAATCAATAATATAAGGGAAGTGAAGCAATCCGTTTGCTTTCATACCATTGTAGCATAAACTAAGTGCTTTTGTCTATAATTTACTTTGGACAATCAATATTTTTACCGGGAGGAATTATTAATGGTATTAGAAAAAGTTAAGGCAATTCTTGCTGAACAGTTCGATGTTGAAGAGGATAAGATTACTGCCGACACAGATCTTCAGGAAGATCTCGGCGCAGATTCACTCGATGTTGTTGACCTTCTTATGTCAATCGAAGACGAGTTTGAGGTTGAAGTTCCCGATGAGGAAATCGAAAACATCAAGACAGTTGGTTCACTCGTTTCTTACATCGAGGCTAATTCATAATTTGCTCTTGTTTTTTCGCACTTAATTTTTGAGAGGTCGTTTTTACGGCCTCTTTTTGTTTTGCTCAAAAAGGTTGAAAATTTGCAGATTTAGTGTATATTGAAAAGGCTGAAAATTTAAAAATTCAGGCTGTATCAAAAAGGTTGAAAAATAAAAGAATTAGTGTATAATAGTAATGTTATAGATGTTATGACAGCCGTGTATTCGGCATTTTGAAAATGCAAAAAAAACATGTTAAAAAATAAGTAAAATTTTATTTTACGGAGGGAATAAATATAATGGCAAACAACAAAAAAATGGTTGAAGCTATCACAAGCAGAGATGAGGACTTTGCAAAATGGTACACCGACATCGTTAAAAAAGCTGAGCTCGTTGACTATTCGGGCGTAAAGGGTTGTATGGTTATCCGCCCCTACGGCTATGCTATCTGGGAAAATATTCAGGCTGACCTTGACCGTCGTTTCAAAGAAACAGGTCACGAGAATGTTTATATGCCTATGTTTATTCCCGAAAGTCTTTTACAGAAAGAAAAAGACCATGTTGAGGGCTTTGCTCCCGAATGTGCATGGGTTACTGTAGGCGGTCAGGAAAAGCTTCAGGAGCGTCTTTGCGTTCGTCCTACATCGGAAACTCTTTTCTGTGAACATTATAAAAAGATTATCAACACATACCGTGATCTTCCGAAGCTCTACAATCAGTGGTGCAGCGTTGTAAGATGGGAAAAGACAACCCGTCCGTTCCTTCGTACATCGGAATTCCTCTGGCAGGAAGGTCATACAATGCATGAAACCGAAGAAGAAGCAAGAGAAGAAACGCTCAGAATGTTACATGTTTATTCTGATTTCTACAAGGAAACTCTTGCTATCCCGGCAGTAATCGGCAGAAAGACAGAAAAAGAAAAGTTCGCAGGTGCCGAAGAAACCTACACAATCGAGCCGATGATGCACAACGGTGTTGCTCTTCAGGGCGGTACATCACACTACTTCGGCGACGGCTTTGCAAAGAGCTTTGGCATCACATACACAGGCAAGGACAACAAGCTTCATTATCCGCATCAGACATCATGGGGTGTTTCCACAAGAATGATCGGTGCGCTCATTATGGTTCACTCTGATGATGACGGTCTTGTTCTTCCGCCGAAGATTTCTCCTATTCAGGTTGCACTCATTCCGGTTGCACAGCACAAAGAGGGTGTTCTTGAAAAGGCAGAGGAGCTTAGAAAGGCACTTGCCGAAAAGTTCAGAGTAAAACTCGATTCTTCAGACCACGCTCCCGGATGGAAGTTTGCCGAGTATGAAATGAAGGGCGTGCCTGTAAGAGTTGAAATCGGTCCTAAGGATATCGAAAAGAACCAGTGCGTGGTTGTCCGCCGTGATACCCGTGAAAAGGCATTTGTTTCAATTGACGAGCTTGTACCGTTTGTTGAAAACCTTATGGTTACAATCCACAACGATATGTATGACCGTGCTCTTAAAAACACTCAGGAAAAGACATTCACGGCAACAACATTTGATGAGTTCGTTGACACAGCCAAGAACAAGCCCGGCTTTATCAAGGCTATGTGGTGCGGCGATACAGCCTGTGAAGAAAAAATCAAAGAAGTTACAGGCGGTGTAAAAAGCAGATGTATCCCCTTCAACGAGGAACATCTCTCGGATGTTTGCGTATGCTGCGGCAAGCCTGCAAAGCATATGGTATTCTGGGGCAAGCAGTATTGATGTATAAATAATACTTTTTGTGTAAAAACATAGTAAGGTGGTGAGAAAATGCCAATCAAGGTACAGAGTAATCTTCCGGCAATCAAGGTGCTGGAATCGGAAAATATTTTTGTAATGCCGAACGAGGTCGCTCTCAGGCAGGATATCCGTCCGCTGAAAATTCTTATTCTGAATCTGATGCCGACAAAAATCGAAACCGAAACCCAGCTTTTAAGGCTGCTCGGCAACAGTCCTCTGCAGGTTGATATCGAGCTTTTGCAGATGGCATCACACACCTCTAAAAACACCTCTCCGCATCACCTGACAACTTTTTACAAGACATTTAATCAGGTGAAGAACGAAAGCTTTGACGGAATGATTATCACGGGTGCGCCTGTTGAACAGCTCGACTTTGAAGAGGTCGACTATTGGGGTGAGCTTTGTGAAATTATGGAGTGGTCAAAGCATAATGTGTGTTCAACATTCCATATCTGCTGGGGTGCTCAGGCAGGTCTTTATTATCACTACGGCATAAAAAAGCACCTTTTGCCCGAAAAATTAAGCGGAATTTACACCCACAAGGTGCTTGTTCCGCATCACAAGCTTATGAGAGGCTTTGACGATACATTCACAATTCCGCATTCAAGGCATACGGGAATTGATGAAGAGGCGTTGAAAAGATGCAGAGGGCTCGAAGTACTTGCTGTTTCCGAGATTGCAGGTTCATGCGTAATTTGCAGTCGAAACGGCAGACAGGTGTTTGTTACAGGTCACGCAGAGTATGACCGTGACACCCTTGCCAAGGAATATTTCAGAGATAAAAACAAGGGACTCAATCCGAATGTTCCTTACAATTATTTTCCGAATGACGATGCGTCAAAAACTCCGCCGATGATTTGGAGAAGCAACGCAACCTTGCTCTACACAAACTGGCTCAACTATTTCGTTTATCAGGCGACTCCGTATGACCTCCGTGAGCTTATCAACAGATATCCTCACTAAATTAAATACAAAATCAACCCCGAAGTGCCAAAACTTCGGGGTTTTGTTATGTAAAGTGTTGTATTTATCGTGTACATTATGTTATAATTATTTTAATTGTACATAATGAAAAAGTGCAAAAATGAAAATCTGCAATGAAACAGGTGTTTTTATGGAGAAAAAGCGTACCGTAATCAAGGTTGGTACTTCAACGCTGACTTATGAAAACGGAAAAATAAATTACAGAAGAGTTGAACAGCTTTGCAAGGTACTTTCCGATTTGCAGAACCGAGGAGAACAGGTTATCTTCGTTTCTTCGGGTGCTATTGCTGTAGGAATGGGCAAGGCAGGTCTTGACAAGCGACCTACCGAAACCAAGAAAAAACAGGCTCTTGCCGCAATCGGTCAGTGTGAGCTTATGTTTATGTATGACAAACTTTTCGGCGAGTACAACCACTCTGTTGCTCAGCTGCTACTTACCCGCCACGCTGTTGAAACAGAGCAGAAAAGGCAGAATGTTATCAACACAATTGACGAGCTTCTCAGAATGAACATTATCCCCGTAATCAACGAAAACGATACCGTTACGATTGATGAGCTTGAGGGCAACAATTTTGGTGATAACGATATGCTTTCCGCAATTGTCGCAGGACTTGTTGCCGCAGACAGACTCATTATTCTTACGGATATTGACGGTCTGTACGATTCAAACCCACGAACAAATCCAAATGCCAAAAAGCTTGATATTATCGAAAAAATCAATGCAGAAATTTTTGAAATGGCGGCAGGTACAGGCTCAAACCGTGGCACAGGCGGTATGATTACAAAGCTTCAGGCGGCTGATTATGCCACAAAACGAGGTGTTGAGGTCAACGTTATCAACGGCTCAAATCCCGAAAATCTTTATGAAGTAATTGACGGAAACAAAATCGGAACAAAATTTTTACCTGTTAAATAATCGGAGGAAAATTATGACTAAACTTGAACAAATGGGCGCAAAGGCAAAAGATGCGTCAAGATTTCTTATGACAGCCGGTTCAAAAAAGGACATTGCCCTCGGTGCAATTGCAGACGCACTCTGCGAAAACTGCGAAGAAATTCTTGCAGCTAACAAAATTGACCTTGAGAACGGCGAAAAAAGCGGTCTTACGGCATCACTTCTCGACAGACTCAGATTGTCGGGGGAGAGAATCAACGGTATGGCTGACGGGGTAAGACAGGTTGCGGCTTTACCCGATCCCGTGGGCAGAGTTCTTGACGGTAGAACCCTCAAAAACGGCTTGCAGATTGAAAAGGTAACAGTTCCGATGGGTGTTATCGGAATCATCTTTGAGGCAAGACCTAATGTAACTTCCGATGCGGCGGCTCTTTGCCTTAAAGCAGGCAGTGCCGTAATTCTTCGTGGCGGTAAAGAGGCTTTTCATTCAAATATGGCAATCGCAAGGGTTATGCGTGACGCACTTGAAAAGGCAGGATTTCCCCGTGACTGCGTAGCGCTTGTTGAGGACACAACAAGACAGAGTGCAACAGAGCTTATGCAGCTTTCCGATTATCTCGATGTGCTCATTCCCCGTGGCGGTGCAGGACTTATCAAAAGCGTTGTTGAAAATGCAAAGGTTCCCGTTATCGAAACAGGCGTGGGTAACTGCCATATCTATGTTGACAAGAGTGCAGATATTGAAATGGCGAAGAATATTGTTTTCAACGGCAAAACCTCTCGCCCATCTGTGTGCAATGCGCTTGAAACATTGCTTGTACACAAGGATATCGCAGAAAAAGCTCTGCCTGTAATCAAAGCAGAGCTTGATAAAAAGAATGTTGAAATCAGAGGCTGTGACAGAACAAAACAGATTCTCGGCGACTGCGTTGTTCCTGCAACGGAAGAAGATTATAGAGTCGAATTTCTCGATTACATCATTGCCGTAAAGGTTGTTGACAGCCTTGATGACGCAATTGCTCACATTCAGAAGTACAGTACAGGTCACAGCGAATGCATTGTGACAAGCGACTACAACAGTGCAAACGAGTTCACGGCACGAATTGATTCTGCGGCGGTTTATGTAAACGCATCAACCCGCTTTACCGACGGCGGAGAATTCGGACTCGGTGCAGAAATCGGAATTTCAACTCAAAAGCTCCATGCAAGAGGACCTATGGGACTTAACGAGCTTACAAGCTCAAAATATATCATCAGAGGAAACGGACAAATCCGATAATCACATCAGAAGATACATCAGCGCAAGCAGAACTGACGGATCGGTGTTTTCCTCCATAAGCAGTATCACAAGCAAAAGAATTAGGCTCTGTTCCTTGTTTTTGAACATCAGATTCAAAAGACCGTCATCCTTTTTCGGAACGGGCGGTTCGGGGATTTCGGACTTTGGTTCTTCCTGCTTTTCGGGTTGTTTCGGAACTTCCCTTCTTGGTGCTTCACGATTGAATTGCGGCTTTCGGTGCATCTGCTGCGCTCGGTTAAAAGCCTCCTCTTCAAAACTCGGCAAAAAATCACCTCCTGTCAGAACAATCCGTTTTCACGCAGTAACGGCATAAGGCGGAATAATTTCAGCATCTTTTCGGCTTTGTCAAGCTTTTCCTGCCGTTCATGTGAAAGAAACGGTCTGAGCGAATCAAGCAGTCGGGTGGTGTCATCGCTGTTGTTCAGCGAGCTTAAAAGCGGTGCAAATTTGGCAATTGTGCCGATTGTGTCGTCACCGCCCAGCACTGACATAAGGTTATTTTCGGGCGGTTTCGGCTTTGGCGGTTGTTTTTGCTCACCCGTCAGACCAAGCTGTGCCCCAAGACTTTGCACCTGTTTCATTGCCTCGGGGTTCTGCAAAATCTGATTGAGCTTATCCTGTAAATCAGACATATCATTCACCGCCGAGCAGTTTCATCAGCGCCTGAGCCTGAGGACTTTGCAAAAGTTTCTTTGCTTTTTCGGGATCCGACAGAACGCTCTCAATCTGCTTTGATTGATTCGGATTTGTATTTTTCAAAAGATTTTCTATGTTACCGCTTTGTGCGGCACTTTCAAGCTGTTCCTTAGAGATACCGTACTTTTTCGATACCTCACCGAGCAGTTTATTAACTTTTTTATTATCAGACATACCAACACCTCAACATATACTATGCGGAAATTTTAATTTTAGAACGGAGAATTTTCAATGCGTATTTTGGTAGTTTCGGACACTCACGGAGATCTTCGCAGTCTTATCAAAGCCGTTGACGCACAGCGCAAGGCGGAAATAATTGTTCATTGCGGTGACGGTGAAGAACAACAGCGGTTTTTAAAAGACAATTACAAAGGCAAAATGATTGTTGCCGTAAGGGGCAACTGCGATTGGAACAGCTTTTTTCCGTCAAAGGAGATTTTTAAAGCCTGCGGTAAAACCATCTTTGTAACACACGGACATCTCTATGACGCAAAATCGGGACTTTACCGCATTACCTCCGCCGCAAGAGAAGCAGGAGCGGATATTCTCCTCTTCGGTCATACACATATGCCTCTCACACTCTATGAGGACGGTCTGTATATTATGAACCCCGGTTCATGCCACGGATACTATGCGTCCTACGGCATTATCGACATCACCGACAAGGGCGAAATTGTTACCAATACCGTAGCCTTAAAATAATTGTGGAAATTGCAAAAATAAAATGATATAATAAATGTGATAAATAAGCGGAGGTGGGATTTTGAATTTTGACGGTTTTGATTTTGACGACAATATAAAACAAACCTTCAACACCCTTGATATTCAGGGCAGAGTTCCCCACGCTGTTGTAATAGAAAGCAGGGACAACGAAAAGGCGATGAACCTTGCCGTGTTTCTGTCAATGTATGCGGTGTGTACCGAACCCGTAAAGCCTTGCGGTCATTGTGAGCAATGTCACAAGGCAAAGAATAAGGCACACGCCGACATTAAATATGTTGAACTTCCAAATGACAGAAAACAAAATTCAATTGAGCAGATGAGAGAGATAATCGGTGACTCTGTTATAAAGCCGAATGAGGCAGATGCAAAGGTGTATATCTTTCCTTTTGCCGACACAAGGCTTTCGGACATCGTTCAAAACTCGTTTTTGAAACTTCTTGAAGAACCTCCGCAGAATGTATATTTCATTATGCTCTGCGAAAACTCCAAGAAACTGCTCCCGACAATTCTCTCCCGTTCAAGTGTATTCCGTCTGAAAACAAAAGATGTTTTCAGTGAGGATGCGGTTGCAGGTGCAAAGAAAATTGTAAAAGGAATTTTATCGACACGGGAGTACAACCTTATGCAGGCACTCTATGCCCTCAGCGACAAAAACCTTGCGGACGAAATTCTGCTTGTCGTAAAGCTGATTCTGCGTGACGGAATGGCAAAAAGCGTTGGAGCGGATGCGGTTTTTGACGAGGAATGTGCCGGGGAGCTTGCAAGACGATTTACTCGGGCAAAGCTGATTTCTATGATTGAGCTTACCGAGAACGCAAAACTGAAAATACCGAAACACATAAATATAAATCTCCTCACAACTTGGCTGTGCGGAGAATACAGGAGGATTTCATGGCAGAGATAATCGGAGTACGATTTAAAGAAGTCGGCAAAGTGTATTACTTTGATCCGCTTGACAATAAACTTAACACAGGCGACAGGGTAATTGTTGAAACGGCAAGAGGTCTTGAGTGCGGAGAGGTTGCAACTCCAAACAAGACCGTTGACGATGCGGAGATTTCACATCCGCTCAAGCCGTTAATCAGAATTGCAACCGAAAAAGACCTGAATCACCTTGCGGAAAACAAACTCAAAGAAAAGGAAGCATACAGAATCTGTGAACAGAAAATTGCCAACCATAAGCTTGAAATGAAGCTTGTAAATGTTGAATACACATTTGACAACAGCAAAATTCTTTTCTACTTTACGGCTGACGGACGAGTTGACTTCCGTGCTCTTGTAAAAGACCTTGCAAGTGTATTCAGAACAAGAATTGAACTTCGCCAGATTGGCGTGCGTGATGAGGCAAAAATGCTCGGAGGACTCGGCATCTGCGGTAAGCCGTTCTGCTGTGCAAGCTTTATGGGCGAGTTCCAGCCCGTTTCAATCAAAATGGCAAAGGAGCAGGGCTTGTCACTCTCTCCCGTTAAAATTTCGGGAACCTGCGGCAGACTTATGTGCTGTCTCAAATATGAACAGGAGGCATACACAGACCTTCTTAAACATACCCCAAAGGTAGGAGCAATTGTAAATACTCCCGAAGGCAGAGGTCTTGTTGTTGAAAACAACCTGATTGCAGGAACTTTAAAGGTTAAGCTCAACAACACTCCCGAAGACGCCGCTCCGAAATCATTCACAGTCAAGCAATGCAAGCTTGTTAAGGACGGCTACATCAAGCTTGACAAAAAGGAAATGGAAAAATTCAAGGGACTTGAATAATTTTTTGTAATGCGTACAGCGTTCGTCAAGTTGCAGTAAAAAAGAACTGTTTTCAGTTTAAAATATAAAATTCTTTCCAAAAGGTTGCTTTTTTCAAAATTTATGTTACAATAAAGGTGAAATTCATGAAGGAGGTATTTCCCTATGGCATATACTATCAGTGACGATTGCATCATGTGTGGTGCTTGTGCAGACAACTGCCCTTGCGACGCTATTTCAGAAGGCGACGGCAAGTATGAAATCAATGCAGACGCTTGTGTTGATTGCGGTTCATGTGCTGAAGTTTGCCCCGTCGGCGCTCCACAGGAAGGCTGATTAAGGGTTAATCCACAAAGACAGGCGGCAGGGATTTCCTTGCCGCTTTTTAATTACTGTTTTCAGGGGAATACCGATGAATAATAAACACCTTGAACCGCTTGGCAGCGGTATTAAAATATACGTGTCAGACAGCTACCGTTTTTCAACGGACACAATTTTACTTGCCGATTTTTCAAAGCAAATCGGTGCGAAAAAATGTGTTGACCTCGGCACGGGCTGCGGAACTATTCCGCTTTTGTGGTACAAAAACAACAACCGCCTTGATATCACAGCGGTAGAAATACAGGAGAATGCCTGCAAGCTGTTTTCACAAAGTCTTGAATATAATAATCTTCAGGACAAAATCAGAATTGTAAACTCGGACTTAAACAAGCTTGACGGTGCATTACCGCTCGGCTCGTTTGACCTTGTTGCCTGCAATCCGCCCTACAAAATCAGCGGAGGCGGAATTACAAATCCCGAGAACGCAAAACTTGTTGCAAGGCACGAATCCGAATGTACGCTTGACGATGTGTGCCTTTGCGGTTCGTCGCTTTTGCAGTTTGGAGGACGGCTCTGCATTTGTCAGCGCCCCGAAAGACTTGCCGATGCAATGGAGGCAATGCGTAAATATTCGGTTGAGCCGAAAAAATTAAGGCTTGTTCAACAGCGAAAGTCAAAAGCCCCGAAGCTCTTTTTGCTTGAAGGCAGAAGGGGCGGCAAAAGGGGATTTCTTGAGGTTATGCCAACCCTGTTTATTGAGGACGAAAACGGAAACTTTTCCGAAGAAATGCTGAACATCTACGGCAGTTACAAGGAGGACTATATAAATTGAGCGGAATTTTATATGTAACGGGAACGCCGATCGGCAACCTCGGAGATTTTTCACCGAGAGCCGCAGAAACCCTCGAATCGGTTGATTTCATTGCGGCAGAGGACACAAGGGTAACGCTTAAGCTCTTGAATCATTTTGGCATAAAAAAGCCTATGGTGAGCTATTTTGAACACAACAAGCGTGAGCGTGGCGAAATCATCTGCAACAGAATTGAACAGGGCGAAAATTGTGCAATTGTAACGGACGCCGGAATGCCGTGCATTTCCGATCCGGGTGAAGATTTGATAAAGCTCTGCGAGGAGCGTGGAATAAAAACCGTGGTAATTCCCGGTCCGAGTGCCGTGATTTCCGCACTTGCGGTTTCGGGACTTGAAACAGGCAGATTCACATTTGAAGGCTTTTTGAGCGTGAACAAAAAGAGCCGCAACGAGCATCTTGACAGTCTGAAAAACGAACACAGAACAATGATTTTCTACGAAGCGCCACACAAGCTTCCGCAAACTCTCCGAGATTTGTACAGCTTTTTCGGTGACAGAAAGCTTTCGATCGTTCGTGAACTCACCAAAGTTCACGAAGAAGTAATCCGCACCACAACAAAATATGCTGCGGAAAATTATGCGGACGGCAGTATGAAGGGCGAATTTGTGCTTGTGCTTGAGGGCAAAAAGCAAGAGGAAAAATCCGAAGAATACACCCTTGAATTTGCGGTTGAAACCGCCCGCAAGCTGATTGAAAACGGTGCAAAGCCCACCGAGGCGGCAAAAGAGGCGGCAAGTATAACAGGCTTTAAGAAAAATGAGATTTACAGGGAGCTGTTGTAAATGACATACGAAAATGCTGTTGAAAAAATTCATTCACTTTTGACATTCGGTTCTCGTCCGGGACTTGACCGAATGAGAATTTTGCTTGACAGGCTCGGAAATCCGCAGGACAGGCTGAAATTTATACACATTGCAGGTACGAACGGCAAAGGCTCGGTTTGTGCTATGCTTTCATCCGCACTTGTTGCGGCAGGCTACAAAACAGGCTTGTTCATTTCACCGTATATCACGGATTTTCGTGAGAGGATACAAATAAACAATTGTATGGTGAGCGAGTCCGTTCTCACGGATGCGGTGGAAAAAACTTTCCCTATTATCGAGCAACTGCGTGAAGAGGGCACAATCATCACAGAATTTGAGTATGTCAACGCTCTTCAATTTTATATACACGCAAATGCAGATTGTGACATTGTTGTTCTTGAAACAGGAATGGGCGGTCTGCTCGACTGCACCAATACTATAAAATCACCGCTTTGTGCCGTTATCACCACAATCGGACTTGACCACACGGCAATTCTCGGTGATACAATTGAAAAAATTGCACAGCAAAAATGCGGAATCTTCAAGCCCGACTCAATGGCGGTCACTTCAAAGCAGGATATCCGTGCAATGAAGGTTATTGAATCAACTGCAAGAGAAAAGAAAATTCCGCTTGCAACGAGCGAGAGCGTTAACATTGATGTCATCGAAACCACCTTAAAGGGCAGTCGCTTTATGTTTAACGGTGTTGAAATTGATCTTCCGCTTTCGGGTGATCATCAGCTTGAAAATGCAAAAACCGCACTTGCGACACTTGATATGCTCCGTTGCAATTCTCTGATTTCAATAACAGATGAGCAGATTGCAAACGGTTTTGCAAAGGCTGTCAACCCTGCAAGACTTGAGCTGTTGAGTGAAAAGCCGATTGTTCTGCTTGACGGTGCTCACAATCCTAACGGAATTGAGGCACTTAAATCGGCAATCCAAAAATTCCTTCCGAATAAGTATATAATTGCAATCACGGGTATGCTTGCCGACAAGGATGTCAGCACTTCGGTAAAACTGCTTGACGGAGTTTTTGACAGAGTTTACACAGTTCCCGTTCACAATCCAAGGGCAATGCACCCTGCAAAGCTTATGCAACAGTATGCAAGATTTGTTGACGATACGGTAACCTTTGAAAGTGCCGAACACGCATTTGATATGGCTTTTGAACAGGCTGAAAAGACCGATTGTGCAGTTGTAATCTGCGGTTCGCTCTACCTTGCAGGCGAAATCCGTCCGTATATCATCAATAAAATTAAGGCTGAAAACGAATCAGCCGAAAAGTAAATTTTTCGTTACAACAGAATAAAACAAATTTTTTGCTCCGCACTTATTATCATTAAGATAACAGGTGCGGAGCTCTTATTTTTTAGAAGGACTGATAAAATTGCTGAAAACGGAATTTAAAAATAATATTCTCACGGCATACATTGACGGCGAAATTGACCACGATTCGGCGGCAGGAATACGCACAAAAATTGACGCCGCCGTTCAGACAAACAAACCGAAACTTTTGTGCCTTGATTTTTCAAAAGTATCGTTTATGGACTCATCGGGCATAGGTCTTGTAATGGGGCGATACCGCCAGATGAAGCTTATCGGCGGAGCATTGCGTGTGATTAATATTCCCGACAGATTGTACAGGCTTTTTTCAATGTCGGGACTTGAAAGTCTGGGGGTGTTGAGATGAAAACAGTAAATGAAATGAAACTTTGCGTGCCGTCAAAAAGCTGTAATGAGGCTTTTGCACGGTGCGTCGTGTCGGCATTTGTAATGAGCCTTGATCCTACCGTGAACGAACTCAGCGACCTAAAAACTGCTGTGTCCGAGGCTGTGACAAACTGCATTGTTCACGGCTACCGCCACCAAAGCGGAACGATTTACATAAACGGAAAAATCACCTCCGAAAACAAGGTGATAATCACAATCCGTGACAAAGGCTGCGGAATTTCCGATATTAAAAAGGCAATGGAACCGTTGTTTACAACTGCTCCCGAGGAGGACAGGGCAGGACTCGGCTTTGCAGTTATGCAGAGCTTTTGCGACAAGGTGCGTGTCCGTTCAAAGCCCGACAGCGGAACAACCGTAACTCTTGAAAAAATTATAGGTTCAGAAAATGACCGATAAAAATAAACTTGCCGACAAAAATATGGGACTTGTCCATGCCTGTTGCAAACGATTTTCAGGCAAAGGAATAGAGTACGAAGAACTTTTTGCATCGGGTTGTCTCGGACTCGCAAAGGCGATTAATAACTTTGACGAAAGCCGTAACCTGCAGTTTTCAACCTATGCCTTTCCTGTAATTATGGGCGAAATTAAGCGACTTTTCCGTGACGGCGGTGCAGTCAGGGTAAGCCGCACATTAAAGGAGCTTTCGCTTGCAATATCAAGGCTTAACAATGAAAGCAAGCTGAAAAACGGCAGAGAACTCACCGTGAGCGAGCTTGCCGAAAAGCTTGATACAAGCAAGGAAAAAATCATTGACGCACTCAACAGCACAAGAGTTCCTCTCTCCCTGACTGCCGAATATGACAGCGAGGGCAACCCACAGCTTGATGTCCCGACAGATGATATTCAAGACGAAATCTCGGAACGATTGTCGCTTGAACAGGCAGTAAAATCCCTCTGTGAAACCGACCGAAAAATAATTCAACTGCGGTACTACCGGAGCAAAACACAAACTCAAACCGCCAAAATTCTTTCCATGACGCAGGTTCAAATCAGTCGGCAGGAAAAGAAAATCCTCACCGCCATTCGGGACAAAATGTCGGTTTAGCACCCCGATTTTCCGAATACGGCGTTCAATGAATCCCTGCATATTTTTATTTATGAAAATTTTCATATTTAACAACAAAAGCGCCCGAATAACGGACGCTTTTACTTTTTCTTTAATTCTGTTTTTCAAGCTTCAGCTTTTCAACAATTGCATCAACCGTGGTTTCGATACTGCTCAGCTCCATTGACACCGTGATATCGGCATACTTTTTATAGAGCGGATAACGCACTCTGTACACATCATCAAGAGTTTCACCCTTACCGAATGCAATGCCTCTTGTTTTGATATTTGTAACTCTGCGCTTGATTTCATCGAGGCCAACATCAATGAAAACGACCTTGCCGTTTTTTCTGAGGTTTTCCATGGCATTTTCGCTGAGAACCATTGAACCGCCTGTTGCGATAACGGTCTTGTCGCAGTCAAGCTCTGCACCGATTCTTCCCTCAAGGTGGAGGAAAAAGTCAAGACCTTCATTATCAAGAATCTCCTGCAACGGCTTTCCTGCCTCTTTGCAGATTATCAAATCTACATCAACAAAGGAATAGCCCAGCGCCTTGGCAAGCAACACACCGACTGTGCTTTTGCCCGATCCAGGCATTCCGATTAAAACTATATTTTTCATATTAAAGAATCCTTACATTAAGTGAATCTGTGCTTGAAGTCGGGCAGGTTTTGTTTGACGAAAGCACAACAACCGTGTCGCCTTTTTTGACAACGCCTGTGCTGAGTGCCTTTTCCATAGCCTGTTTCGTAATTGAATCAGATGTGCGTTTTTCTTCGCCCATGACAGTCATAACACCCCAGTTAAGACACAGCTTTCTGCACACAAGCTGTGATGTTGCAACTGCAATAACGGGACAATCAGGTCTGTAATGAACCATCGCTCTTGCAACTCGACCTGTTGCACTTTCAACAATAATAGCCTTTGCGCCTACTGCCTGCGCAATATTCTTTGCAGCTTTACAGATACTTGATCTGATTGGGTTAGTGTCCTTCATTCCGTGTTCTTCCACATACTCATGAAGTGCGGTAAATTCACCGTTTTCCTCAGCCTCCGAACAAATTGCGTCAAGTGCCTTTACGCTTTCAATCGGGTACTTACCTGCGGCGGATTCTGCCGAAAGCATTACTGCGCTTGTACCGTCATAAACTGCATTGGCAACATCGCTGATTTCGGCTCTTGTAGGACGGGGAGCCGTTGTCATACTCTCAAGCATCTGGGTTGCAGTGATTACATATTTACCTCTTGAAACAACCTTTCTGATGATTGTTTTCTGAATTTCAGGCAGTTTGATAAACGGAATTTCAACACCCATATCTCCTCGAGCAACCATAATACCGTCTGCGTAATCAATGATTGCGTCCATATCGTCAACACCGCTCTGATTTTCAATCTTTGCGATAATTTCAACATACTCATAGCCGAGGCTGTCAATAAAGTCACGAAGAGTTCTAACATCATCGTGATTGCGGACAAATGATGCAGCAACAACTGTTGCACCGTGGTTAAGACCGAACTCAATGTCCTTTCTGTCCTGAGCGCTTACATACGGCATATTGATAAAGTAGCCCGGAATATTGATACTCTTGCGGTTTTTAAGCACACCGCCCTTGTTTACGGTACAAACGATTGACTCGGGATTTACCGACTTAACGACAAGCGAGATAATACCGTCATCAAGCAAAAGCTCTCTGCCGATTGCCTCCTGACCTTCGGATTCAAAAATATCAACAAGCTTAGGAAACGAAAGGCTTACACCTGTTTCGTCGCCCTCTTCTTTGTTTTTAAAAAGACTGAACTCTGCACCCTCGACAAGTTCAACAGAACCGTCCTTGAATGTGCCGACTCTGACCTCAGGACCCTTTGTATCGAGCAGAATTGCAACATTTTGACCACTCTCTGCAATTGCCTCTTTAAGGTTTTTGATTGTAACCTCAAGCTGGTCATAAACGCCGTGTGACATATTGATTCTGGCAACATTCATACCTGCGTCAATCATTTTACGCATCATTTCTTTTGAATCGCAGGCAGGCCCGATGGTACAAACTATCTTAGTTTTTCTCATGATTTCTCCGTCCTTTTAAAATGCTTATATCCTGTTATTGTGCATATGTATAAATCTGTGTAAAATTTTTGATTACACTCATTATATATTATTCACAACACAATTTCAATCTTTGATTTGTAAAATTTTACATTCTGTGGCTTGTACAAAAATTTTCAAAACAATAACAAAAAATCGGGCAGTTTCCTGCCCGATTCTGTGCTTGAATTATACAAGATTTACGACAATCTTCTGAATTTGTGTTGCGTCAATAACGCTGATTTCACCGTCACCGTTTACATCGGCAACATTGAGCTGACTGTCTGTGAGTGTTTCAAGACTTACAATGTACTTCTGAACAAGAGTTGCGTCCATTACAGTAACTTCGCCGTCACCGTCAACATCACCGATTTTAGCGAAAGGAGTGTACTCGCTAAACCACTTACTGCTGATCCATGCCGCACGGCTTGTCATCCAATCAGCTGCATAGTTATACATATCCGTAAAACTGCCCTGATTGTAGCTTGTCTTAGTGTTACTTACGGTATATGTACCTGTTGTCATATCAAAGTCAGCCTTGTTCATTGATGTGTGGTCACAAATCCAACTGCTCGTTCTTATATGCCAGCCGCTTTTGTAATTCATCGCACCGCTGTCCTTGAGAAGGTCAAAATACTGTGTTTTTGTATAGAATTCGTCAGAGCCCTTGTAAGATGCGGTCTTGCCTGCAAAATAGTTGATTGCAGGAACAAACTGCTCAAACCAGATATTTACGGCAGCTTTATTAACCTGAGTGTTTCTGGAAATATTGTTAATGATATTACTGCTATTCTGAGAGCGTTTTTGTCTGTCCTTGAATCTGCACCACCAGCCTGAATACTGTGTGTAATCCTTAACACCGAAGTTCTGAAGATCCCAAGCACTGCCTGCAGCATTACCGAGCGCATTATCGTAGTCCCATACAGGTGAGCCGAAGAACTTGTAGTTACCGTCAGAATCCTGCTTATAAACAAAGTAAACGCTTGAAACACCTGAATCCCAGTTCTTGCCAAGCTCATTTATAAGCCACAGCTTTGCACATGAATCAACATCAGCGTACTGTGAAAGGTCGGAGTCTGCTTTTTTAGCAGCTCTGTAAAAAGCATTGTACTTTTCACGGACATAGTTCTTAACTTCATTATAGCCCTTGTCGCCTTCCGAAAGCTCAGGAGCTTTAATTGTAACCTTGATACCGTCATCACATTTTACATAGTAATCTTCACCGTCTACAGCACCGGAATCAACTTCACAAAGGAACGGGAAATCCTTGTTTACATTGCCGTCAGCGTCAAGGTATGCAGTATCGTCAATATCGTTGACAAGGGCACTCTTACCCACCTCAATTTTTTCGGTCATCTGATATGAACCCCAGTAATAACCGTCTGAGTAGAAATCAACATATCTTGAATCCGAAGCATATGGAGTTCCTACTGCATCTGCAAGGTCATAAAGAAAACGGTTTCTTGTGAGTGAATCATCCTGATAGTTTGCAAGAAGAGAGAACTTTTTGCCCTTTGACATACCGCCGATTGAAACCTTATCGGAATATGTGATGTTGTAAGGTTTTTTAGCCTTGCCCCATGTTGAGTTGCCTCTGCCCTTGATTTTCTTGATTGAAGTATTGTCAATCTTGCCGTTCCTGTCAACAATAGCGCCTGTTGCAGAGGAATAGTTGCTCTTATCCTCGTTAAGATAAGAGATAAGTTCCTTGCCGTTGCCGTCAGCATTGCTGTTGTTCACATAGATTGCAGACTCGGCAGAGGACTTTAAGAATGTGAGGGAATAGGTTTTTCCGTCAGCAGTAACATTGCCTGCCTTATCAATTGTGTACGAAACCTCCCTCGACTCGCCTGACGGTATAGTTACATTATTAACCGTAACGCTTTTTGAATATGCGTTATAAAGCTCAACGCTTGTTGACGAAACACTGCTTGGAAGGAAGAAATACTTCCTATTAGTATTCAATTCCTCCATATCCTCGTTGTGTTTACATTGCCATGCAACCCATGCGTCAGAATCGTCAGAACCGCTTACTGCGTGTGCATAAAGTGCATTCTGAGTTTTAAATGAAAGAGTCGGTGTTGATGTTTGAGCGGCAGAAACAGAAAATACCGACATACCGCCAACGGTCATCACACCAGCAAGTACAATTGAAAGCGCCTTTTTTGTTGTCCTCACTATAGTCACTCCTAAAAAATCATATCAATAAGGAACTTTTAGATATATTCACAAAAAGTTCACTTGTTAATCACATCAGTCAAAATTATTGTACCATTTGCATAAAATTAATACAAGTAATTTTTCAATATATAACGGTACAATTTTGCGAAATTTCTTTATTTTCGTTGATTAATTTGATATAATATTATGGTAAAGATACGGTAACACTTACCGAAATTTTAAATCACATTAAGGAAGTGGCATAATGCGTAACTACGGCAAAAAGAAAAACTATTGTCTTATTGCGGCACTTGCATCACTTGTGGCTTTTTCAACTATGGCCGCAAGCGTTATGAGTGGTTGCGGAGAAAATTCCGATGAACAGAAAGCAACAGAGATTGTTCACGAAACACGCATAGATACTCAGATTGAAACAAAAATTGAAACATACACCGAGGTTGTAACAGACGCTCAGGGCAACACTGAATATGTTAAAGAAACAAAAGCTGTGCCTGTAAACAACAACGCCGGCGGCAACAACAAGTCAGGCGATTCAGGCAATAACTCCGAAAACTCAGGCGGCAGTTCTTCGGGCAAAAAATCAAACAGTCAGCAGAGTTCCGTTATTGAAAAGAGTGAAACGAGCAAAACTACTAACAACAGTTCTTCAAAAACAGACTCAGGCAAAACTAATAACAACAGTAATAAGAATAATAACAACAGCAATAAAAATAACAACAGCAACAAAAATAATAACAGTTCATCTTCAAAGTCGGATTCATCAAAATCTGATGACAGCAACAGCAAGTCACTTAAAATCGGCGGCAAAACATTTAATGTCGGTGACACAATTGTATGCACATACAATCTGACAACACCGGCAGTTCTCGAAAACTATCAGGCAACAATCAAATATGATTCATCAAAGCTTACCTGCAAAAGTGCAAAAATGTCTGTACCCGCTAAATACGGAGCTATGCTCAACATAAAGATTGCCGGAGAGATTTCTTTAAGCGGCGTCAACATCGGTGACGGTTATGACTACACAAACGGCGGTGCGTTTATGACCGTAGTATATGAAGTTAAAGGCGGCGGCTCAACATCACCAAGTTATCACTGGGAAGTTGCCTGCAGAGCAAGCGACAGTAAGAACCTTATCGACAAAAAGGGTAAGCCTGCGAGCGGTTTTAAGCTCAGCTCATCTTATAAAGATTAGGTTGCCAACTAAAAATTGAATTGCTTTTAAAACCGTAAAATGAGGCTGTGAAGAAATGAAGTTTAAGACTTCGTTCTTCACAGCCTGTCTTGTTTTATATAAAAGCACGGCGCACCCCGTTTCCTGTTCGTGAATACAGTTTGATAAATAAAAAGCATTTATGCACGAGCGTATTATTGTAGTTATTCATACAATTTCAATGCAGCGCCGAACCGTGTTCGCCTGCTGATGAACTTTTTGTAACTCTATAATAAAAGTCGGGGTAGTAAAAGAGCCTACATTTTGAAACAAACGCAAAAACTCCCGACTAAAAAGTCGGGAGTTAAATTGAACTTGTATTAACTTAAAAAGTATTAAATGAATCATTTCGTATCTTTGAATAATGTTTAATTTATTCAGTATTTATGCGGTTTTTCAGACTTCGATAATAATTATCATTTCGTATTTTTTAGTATCATTAAGCATCAATAAACACCAAATAAACACCCAAAAACATTATTTATCTGCTAATGTTAAAGATACCAAATCAGCCATTTTGCGTTTTGACTCAAGGAGAACATCAGCATAAATATCCGCCGTTGTTGATACGCTAGCGTGACCGAGAATTTCAGAAACAATTTTAATATCAACACCGCTATTCAACAACAGGGTTGCATTTGCGTGTCTGAGCATATGAAGTGTTGCAAAGCTGAAATCCGTATCCTTGATGAATCTTTTAAATTCACGGAGCAGTCCTGAACGGTCTTTGAAATCGCCTGTTTGACTTGTGAACACCATATCAAGCGGGTTAAAATCATATTTTACCGAATTTTTAATAATCCGCTGTCTTTTATAGTGATTTTTTAGCAATTCAGCGAGTTCCGCCGACATAGCAATAACTCGGCGGGATTTTTGTGTTTTTGGTTCATCAAGCCAAGTTTTCTGACCGTCATAACAAAGGTTGTGTCGGACAGTTATAACGGAATTTTCAAAATCAATATCCGACCATTGCAGAGCAAGACATTCGCCTGACCGCATACCTGTTAAAATCAGGGTTCTTATTATTACTGAAAATTGTGAGCTTTCAACATCTTCATCTGTCAACATTTTCATAAGAGTTTTGACCTGTGTTGAATTTAGTATTTTTTTATCTTCGCAGTTTTTGGATTTCGGGAGAATAACCCCAATACAAGGATTTTTCAGAATGAACCCTTGATGAACTGCGAAAGTGAAAATGGATTCTAAAATTGTATATATTCGTTTACAAGTTGCAGGCTTAACTTTTAATTTGGCAAAAAAGTTTGAAATTCTGTTTGAATTAAAATTTTTCAATCTCAAATTTCCAAATTCAGGCAACAAGTGGATTTTGACTTGTCCCTTGTAGGCATAGGCTGTTGTAGGCTTCAATTTATTTGTAGCATATAAATCAAAATACTGCTCACATAGTTCCGAAAATCGCATATTATCAGAAATTGCAACATTCCCTTGAACTTTTCGTTCGAAATCGATAGCAAACTCATTTGCAAGTTTTTCAGCTTTTTTCGGAGTTGTACCCTCAGGAGCTCTAAATGTTGTAGTTTTCCGAATCTGCCTACCGTCTGCCCCATATCCTAAAGAACAAACGATTCTGAAACGGTTGTTGTCTTTTTTTATGACCTGTGACATATAAATTCCACCTTTCGATACAGTTATTTTGAATTTTTGATTTTCTCGACAATTCTAACGAAATTGTTCTGTATTCTGAATAGTTTGAAATCCTCATCTTTCAATGAACCATTGGATTTTGTATAACAATAATCAAATATTGAATCAATCAAATCTTTAAAATTATCATTCTCAAGAATTTTGCTTAAAATTTTCGGTTTTGCATTATAGCTACCGTCATTGAATAATCGTTTTGGCTCTTGATTTAAAGCAATTATGTGATTTACCGCAGATTCAGAAAGCCCTGTAATTTCGCAAATATCAGCATTTAAACGGGTTTTTTCGTTATGCTCACAAAGTAAAAATCCAAGTTCACAATCAAACACCCGACATAATTCGACTAAAACCCACAATGGAGTTTCGCTTGTTCCTGACTCAAAGCGTCCGAGTGTCGCCCTTTGTGATAAATTGATTTTGTCGCAAAGCTCTTGCTGTGACAATCCCAGCTTTTTTCGCTCAGCTCGAATCCTCGCACCTATTTTTTTAAAATTGTATTTCATTTCGTACATTATCCCCTTTCTTGATTTATGAATGTATGAAATTGTGTGTTTACAATTACATTATAATTGATTATAATTACAATTGCAATAGGAAATCACAATTTCCTAAAAAAATTTTTACAAAGGAGAATTTTTATGAACAATTCCACATAATTTCAAACGATTCGACAGGTTGCAAAATTGTTTAATTTGCCTGAATATTCAATTCGCCGACTTGTCAAGACTGGACGAGCTCCAGGATTTTTTTCGGGAAACCGATTTTATCTGAATGTTCCCGAATTTGAAAATCAGCTTAATTCTTGCGGGGGCTGTATCGAAAATGTCAAAAATACCACTTGATGAAATGACTTTTGAAACCGAATTTCCGAGCAATGTATATAGCGTTGAAATCTATTCAGAACTTTCGCCTGCGGATTTTGAAAAGCTGTTTCAGAAATTTAGGTATTACTGCAAAAAGGCAGATTGTTCATTTCTACTATGCCTTAGCACAACCGAGAGCAAAACCGCTAAACGACAGAGAGTTAAAACAACCCGCAAGCGTGGCAGACCTAAAAAAATTATTCTGGGAACACCTGTGGCGGGGCATTGTCATTCGGCGGTTGTTAAATCTGACGGCTCAGCTCGGCAATGTTGCCTGGCAATTAAAAAATCACTTGACCGCAAGTATAAGAAACCGATTGCTCGAATAGTTTCAAAAGGTGTATCAGAACACGCACTGAATTTTGTAGCATACTCACTGCGACAGGCGGATTCGATTCGACAGGGCGGAGATTTTTCTTTTACAGAATTTTGCAAACAAAATTTATTCTGAATTATTTTGTTAAAAATTCCGACGGCTAAAACATCAAAAACGCAGTATTCATCAGCATTTTAAGCGTATTTAACATTTTAAAAACCGATATTATTAAACAGTATATATAGGTCTTATAGACCAGAAAGGAGATGTTCTAATTGACAGAACTTTACAAAACGCTAAAACTCGAACCGTATGAATCATTGAAATACATTCAGCTAATCGCTCATTTGTTAGCAACTAATTCTACGGTTGAAAAAGCTACTATTATCAAAAACCAAAAATCCGATGTATTTATATTATTGATTTGCAACTCCCGTGACGAGCTTTCGTCAAAACGCTATATTTTTGATAAGGCAAGCGGTCTTTTCTTTAGAACTTGGCTTGCTGAGGATTTCAATAATTGTGAATTTGAGGTTTTCGACAAGCGACACGGAGGTTGTTCAGATGTCAAAGCTGAATAATGAACAACTCTTGACGGCTTATGTATCAAGTGGATTCAATTTATCCGAAACAGCAAAAGCTCTCGGAGTATGCCGTCAGACGATTTCCAAACGAGTTCAAACATCTAAATTTCAGGAAGAATTATCACAATACAGAAAGCACCTGTTTCAGGAGTCCAGTCAACAATTATTAGAAGCTACGACCAAAGCAAGCAAGGCACTTGTAAAACTGCTTGATTCATCAAGCGAAAATATCCGACTTCAAGCGGCTTTCAAAATCTTGAATTTATCGGCTGATTATACAACGATTGATGATTTAGAACAGGAACTTAATTCTTTAAAAGAAATTATTAACAAAGAATAACAAATTTTAACACTTTAACGCACAAAAGGGAGGCTTTTATGAACAAGCGTTTAAAGGAACTAACGGTTTCGCTAAAAAATCTAAAAACAAAAATCCCGACATCAAACGAATGTTTGAACATTCGGGTTCACTGGAACAATGATGAAAATTTTACTTTTCAGGTTAAAATTCCATTAAATAAAAAATACAACAGCAAAAGGAGATAATTTTATGGAAAATATTTATATTAACAAATTCAAGGCAATTGTAGAAAACTATTACTCGGAGGTTTGTTCTCTCAGGTCAAAGGCAAAATACAA
>UMAB01030070.1_pt1 | contig 30046 bp, 29 predicted proteins | sample 1963601 | NCBI WGS metagenome assembly UMAB01 (sample SAMEA4835905, study PRJEB28245) | human gut metagenome | biome: gut microbiome; material: fecal sample | place: Denmark | collected 2008 | reverse complement strand
ACATTTTGCACATGCAAAATATTTCACTTATCTTTAACGTTGAACTGATTCGGTTGTTCTTTTTGTTATTAGAAAGCGTGAGTGAAACTTGAAGGACGAGCGGCACAGAGCAACAGTCCGGTGGACTGTTGTGACCGCGAGCGACCAAGCGCCCGCAGGCGCGCGAGTCAAATCCCGCCACTCCGACCAGAAAAAAGTACTTCCGAAGAAATGCTTTTTTCAATGAAGCGCACCTTACGGTGCATGAAAAATGAAGCAGGGCTTCGCCCTATGAAGCGCGGCTTCGCCGCCCGGAGAGATACGGGCGCTTCGCTTCATGCGAGCGCAGCGAGTGCTTCACGAAAACCGACAGGTTTCCGCTTCACGTTTGCCGGCGGCAAACGCTTCATTACCGATTATGTTACTATCGCACGTGAAATCGCTGCGGCGGTGGGTGGATTTTATTTCGCTTTCTGCGGAGCAGAAAATTTCACAACCACAGAGCGGTTATTTCACATTCTGATTTTTTCAAATTAGTGAACCTTTCGGGTATTTATTACGACTATATAGGTGAAACCGGTTTTGAGAGCACACAAAGGTGGTGACGATATGGATGATTTTGAGATTCTGCTTCGGGAATGCACGAGCTTCATTGAAAGATTTGTTAAATATCGGCTGCCGTCGAAATTTGACGCGGAAGATGTGCTGCAAGAAGTATATTTGGCGGCTTATGAGGGCTTCGGCAGGCTGAGCGACAAATCTAATTTCAAATCGTGGCTGATAGGTATCGCGCGAAACAAATGCAACGATTATTACCGTAAGCAGGCAAAGGCCTCGGAAATACCGCTCGACGAAATCAGCGAATCCGTTTTTTGCTGCAGCAGAATAGGTTTAACGGAAACAAATCATGTCCGTGACACCATGGAAGGCCTCGCGGCAAAGGATCGTGAAATTCTGCATTTATATTTCTTTTGCGATATGCCGCAGAGCGAAATAGCCGCTCGGCTCGGGATTCCCGTAGGCACGGTAAAGAGCCGTTTGCACACCGCAAAAACGAATTTCAAAAAGCAATATCCGTATCCGCATAAACCGAAAGGAGAAAAGGTCATGGGAAAAATGCTCAAATTTATGCCTGAATATAAAATTGAGAAGTCCGACAAAGCGCCGTTCCCCGTTATATGGGAGGAGCTTATGGGATGGTTTATCGTGCCGAGGCTCGGCGAAAAGCTCGCTTGGGGTTCGTATGACATGCCGAGCGGCGAATTGGTAGAAAGCAATGAAATGCAGGTAGTCGGCAAAGCGGAAATCCACGGGATCGAGGGCGTTGAGATCACAGTCGACACCAACAACCCCATGGAATGCAATTCAGAGGGCGGAAACACCGAGGTCTCAAGAAAATTTGTTGCGCAGCTTACCGATACGCATTGCCGCTATCTCGCCGAGAGCCATATGCGCGATGGCATTCATCGCCTTTACACATTTCTTGACGGCGACAGCTTCATTGATAATTGGGGATTCGGCGAAAACAATTGCGGCAATGAAACGCATATTAAGCCAAAGGGCGTCATAATTCGCGAGGGAGACATTGTCACCGCTCCGAGCAAGCCGTTCCTGCTCGATATAGTCGGGAGATATACCGTCACCATCGGCGGCAGGGCTTATGACACGGTGTGCGTAATGGATATAGAGACATACAACTTCGGGGTCGTGAGCGAACAGTATCTTGACCGAAACGGGCGCACTGTTCTTTGGCGCCGCTTCAATGCCGACGACTGGGCATTTGACCGCTACAAGCAAAAATGGAGCGAGAAATTGCCCGATAACGAGCGGCTGACGGTCAACGGAGAAACCTATGTCCATTGGTACGACTGTATAACCGATTACGTTCTGTAATTTTTAGAAGGAGCGGACAAGGCGTTGCTCACATCGTCGGTCACCGTTGTGCCGTAATAATTATACAGTCTGATTATATAATTATTAACCCGCAAATGCTTACGAAAAACTATCAATAAATTTAGATATCCTATCATAAGCGGGCGGTTGACAACGCGCAAACACTATGATATAATATCGGCATTTTCCTGTTACTGACGGATAAGCAGTTCACTGCAAGGGAGCAGGAATCGTTATTAATGCCGACCGTCTGGGCGCAGTTAAGTTGAGTCTTAGCTGCGCCCTTTTTGTTTTATCAGTGACAAAATCGGCGGTGAGAGAAAGAGAGGAACTCCACATGATAAAGACCGCAGTCAACAGCATTTCGGCAGGGATCTTGATTGCAATAGGCGGCAGCGTTTATCTCGCCTGCGATAACAAATATGCGGGCGCGGCGCTGTTCTCCGTCGCGCTGCTGTGCATTTGCTACCTCGGTTACTATCTTTTCACGGGCAAGATCGGCTACCTTGCAACCGACCGCGCCAAAAAGAATGTGATATCCCTGGCGCTCGGGCTTGCGGTCAATCTTGCCGTCACATTTTTGCTCGGAATGCTTATCCGCTTCGCCATGCCCACTCTCGGTGAAAAGGCGGCGACTCTCTGCGGCGCAAAGCTCGGGCAGAGCTTTATCGGCACATTTATCCGCGCGGTCTTTTGCGGAGTGCTGATGTATCTCGCGGTGCAGATATTCAAGGAGAAAAAGACCCCGATCGGGATAATCTTTTGCATTCCCGTGTTTATTCTGAGCGGGTTTGAGCATTCGATAGCCGATATGTTTTATTTCGGCGCATCGGGGATATTCAGCATCAAAGTATTGAGCTTTGAGCTTGCCGCCGTGCTCGGCAACTCCGTCGGCAGCCTGATATTGCCGCTGCTCGCAATGCTCGGGCAAAACGGCAAGGCGGAGGAGTGATCTCGGCATCCGGTAAATCAAAAGGAAATCCGTCTGCCGCCCACCTTATCCGTCTCGCTGAGAAGGCGAATTCCCACTGACGGCTTGCTGTTAAATCGGCGCAACAAAAACACTCCTGCGGGGCGAACCTCGCAGGAGCATTTTTATGGTCGGCAGAAAGAGATAGGATGTGATCGGTGGTGACCCGACAATTAATTATTTGGCATTCTGAGCTGCTGCAAGCGTCAGGATAAATCGCCCGAAGCGCTGCAAGTGAGGACGGGGTGCGCCTCTCTGGTGTTAATGTGGATCAGAGCAAGCGTATAGAGATAGAATTCAAAATCACCTCTTGCGGTGTTGCCGCTCTTGGAGGCGACCTCCGAATGGCATTTCCATTTGCTGCTATGAATCTCATGAGAAACTGTTGCGCTGGTGCAGGTTGCTGTTGAGCCGTTGTATGTAAAAACGCCTCTAACCTTCGCACTCCACTGAAGTTTATCAGCCGAATCATAATAATCTGTCGTTTTCGTTCCGGCGGTCGTCTGGCTTGCAGCTCTGGCCGCATTTGCAACGGGCGTTGCGGTAATGGTTACGACGGTATACGAACCGTCACCATAATACTCGGTATATGTTTCGGTCTCTGTAGCGGCACTGACCGCAAATGCCGGAACTACTGCCGCAAAGACAAAAACAACTGAAAAAACGATAGCAAATATTCTCTTCATTTCTTTTACTCCTTGTTATTCAAGTGAATTATTATTGGGATTTCCCACTTCGATGGCTATACGTTCCTTTTCGACATGATTATGCTGATAGCCATAGTTGCTTCTATGAGAGTCAACATAAGTCGTAGTCAGGAAAGCACCAAGCAGCATTGCAATAATGCAAACAAAAGCAATAAAAGCTCTCTTGAGGCTTGTTCTTCGTCTTATCTCTCCATTCTGGCCGGGATCGATAAAAGACTCTGCAACAGTCTCGGGTGCGCCGAAATGCGTAACGATCTCGTCAATCGACTTAACGCTGTTTTCCTCGGCATAAGCGTAGATATCGTCTTCGATCTCTGCGGCAACGCGCTTCTTCTGAACGCCGTTGCACACAAGGGACTTCTTGACCGAACCGATATACCCTCTTACGGAGCGTTCCAGGTTCCTTTCCATCCAATCCATTCCTTTCTGAGCGGTCGGGCCATGACCGCCTTTTGATCACATCAAATCATCTGTCAACCATTATTTTTAATTAATTGCTTCGATGATGTTTTAATTCTTGCACCACCTTTCGACGCTATGATATCACAAATTATTATGAATGTAAATACATTTTAATAAATATGTGAAATTTTTTGGTGTTTTGTCCGATTTTGTGTCTTTCCCGTGACGATTAGTCACTGTCTCGATTGCGTGTGTATTTACATTTCAAATTCTTTTTGGGTTTGCGAAGAAAAATCGGAGGGGCTGTAAAGTTTGATTTGCCTCGCCTCAGTCTATAGGGGCAGCAACGGTTTTATGGTGCGGTAATGTGCAAATTCATGCGGGCGAACGCAGTTCGCCCCTAATGTTGTAAAACCTACATTGTAGGGTATCTCTCGGGACGTCGAGGACGCCGTCCCCTACAAGTGCTTGCCGAAGATTTGCACTTGCCCTCGCCTCCCTTGTGTAAAGGGAGGTGGCGCAACGAAGTTGCGGCGGAGAGATTGTAAATGGAATAATTAATATATGCTGATATTTTGACTGTCTCTCACTCAGCCCGTCGCCAACGGTTTTATATTTCGGCAATGTGCTTGCTGCCTGCGGCACACCTCATCCGTCCGCAGGCCCTACACCTTCTCCTCAGGGAGAAGACGAAATTGCTTCGGCCCTGACCCACTCGGGTTTATGTTGGGCAGGTCAGATAGTGTTTCATTTATTAATTATTGATCAGAACATTCAAAAGTGTGTGAGATGAAAAAATTGTGTAAATTACATTCAAGCTATTAACATTACACAGTATTTTACACCAAATACATATCTGTTGTCCTTATTCTATACCTAAATTCTTCATTTGTCAATAGTAAAATGCAAATTTTGTAATATCTTTGATAAAAATGCACCCCCACGCCGTAATTTGGCGCAGGGGCGGGTAAGATTTAATGATTTTGGGCTATTTTAATTCGCATTTGAGAACAAAAAAGGCGGATGCTGTGATGATGTTTCAAAGCTAAAAAGCTTCTCCGCACATTCACTGCATCCGCTAGAACTTATTATAGCAAAAAAAGCGTAAGCTGTCAAGGTAATTTTTCTTAAATCAGTCTTTTACTGCTCTTGTTGCCCAATATGTCGGGATATTGTGCTCGTGCAGGTTGCCGGTGCCGTTGGTATCGCCGTAGACATCGGTCAGGCGCAGCCCTGCGGCGAGCTGACCGCCTATCTGCTCCTCTATCGTATGCGAGAACTGGATTCCGTCGTCGCCTGCCTCAAGTATCCTCAGCTGCTCCTCATTTGCAAGCGGGTCAAACGGCAGCGTGTTTACGAGCGCCGTTTCCTCATCGTTAAAGGCGTAGACGAGCCCGTTATCAAGCCCCGCAAGGAGCACGCCGCCGCGTCTGAGAACGCGGAAGCATTCGCGCCATATCGGCAGCACCTCACGAACATAGCAATTCGAGACAGGGTGAAAAATCAGGTCAAAACTCCCGTCCTCAAAAGGCAGCGGCTTCGTCATATCTGCGCGCACGATCTCTATATCGTAGCCCTCGCGCTCCGCCACCATGCGCTCGCTCTCAAGCTGCTTCGGCGAATAATCGAGCACGGTGCATTTCGCCCCGAGCGCCGTGAATATCGGCATCTGCTGCCCGCCGCCGCTCGCTAGGCCGAGCACACGCTTGCCGCGAAGCTCGCCGAACCACTCATGCGGCACAGGCTTCGTCGGGGTCAGGAGCACATCCCACTCCCCTCTCTGAGCTGCCGCAAAGATCTCATGTGTGACAGGCTTGCCCCACTCCCAGCCGTCGGCTACCCAGCGGTCAATGGTTTGGGCATTTATCTGTTGATAATCCATATAATATTCCTTTATCCTTTCTCAGTCTGCCGCAGAGGCAGCGACAAGGCAGTCCTCCCCGCCTCGGGAACGGCGTTTGCAGGCATTCAATGCTTTCGATCAATGCGTTTATCTTATCCTCACCTGCTTCAGATACCTGCCCTCACGGCAGCAAACGCTGACGGCGGGGGGATCTGCCAGCCCGAGCAGCCGATCCATTTCATCGGCGGCATTGGCATACAGGCTCTTTTGATGATGCACGAGTATGTAGTCGGCGGAGCGGATCTTGCCGCTCGCTTTTTTGCAGAATTCACGCATGGGGGCGCAGAGGTTAAAGACCCACACGGGGCTGCAAACGGTCACATGGTCATATTTCTCAAGCTGCACGCCGATATCCTCTATCGGCATTGCCCAGCGGTGCATTCCGTAGCGGCCGCACCACCAGAAGCCGAGAGTGCCGCTCGTTCGCTCGGCAGCACGCACTTCATATATCTCCGCGCCCGTTCGATCCGCCGCCTCAAGAGCCCTCTTTTTGGTATAGCCCATTCGGGAGAAATAAACGACGAGCTTTGTCGGGTCGGAGCCGATATTGGGGTAATCGCTCTCGCTGACGGTGAAATGCTCCTGGTCATAAAATACAACGGTCATATAGCCCGTTATCGCCTGTATAAATCCGAAGATGAAGTAGGCGGTGGACATGAAATTCAGCGGGAACATATAGAACTGGATGCATATCCAGAGCATCAGCGTTATGCCGAATACTCCGCCGAGCACCGCGCCTATGCGTTTATTCGCTATCAGCAGCCCCGCCGCCGTCAAATTTGAAATTCCGTTGACTATCAGCAGCGAAATGCCCGAGAATACGAAATCCTGAAACACTATCTCGGCGAATGGCAGCTTTTGGAAATACGGCAGCATGGCGTCCATGCCCATCATCCCGCCGCTCGGGTCGATAAGCATCGCCGAAGACCCTGCAACTGCGCCTATACCGATAAATATCGCCCAAAACAGCAGCGCCCGTCTTGCGGGGCGGTAACGTGAATATGTTTTTTCATTTGACTTTTCCATTTTTATCATCCTCGGCGGATCGCTTTTTCATTTTCTCCACAAACAGGTGAACATGGCGGTCGAGAATATCGAGGCACTCCGCCTCCTTCTCGGGTTGGCGGTCGCATACGCCGAGCAACACCGGCACGGGCGAGCAATACATATAAGCCGCCGCCCTCGGGTCGCCGCAGTCGACCACGCCCGCCTCCTCTAATTTTGAAAACATCTCGGTATGATAATCCATCAGCTTGCCTATGTATCTGTCGGTGTAGAGCGCCGAAAGCCGCGGCGAGCGGAACTGCTCAATAGTCATCATGCGGCGAAAGCTGCTGACATATTCATCGTGCAGCAGATAACACATCATCTCACGAAACCGCCCCGCCAGCATATCGGCTTCCATCGAGCCGAACACGGGCATATCGCCGCCCGCGTCGCCGACATGGACGGATATACCGCTCAGAAATTCGTCAAAGTCATGCTCCGTCCGCTCAAAAAGAGCGTCAAAGATGCTCTGCTTGCTCGGAAAATGCTTATAGAGCGAGGGCGCTTTTATCCCGACGGCGTTCGCTATCTGCTCAACGCTGACAGCGTCGTAGCCCCGCTGCGCAAATAGGCGCAAAGCCTCGGTGAGTATCCTTCTCTTGGTATCTTCCTTTTTTATGGTCGTCGCCCCCTTGGCTAACATTAATTAGCCATATTATAGGCTAATAATCATTAGCTGTCAAGAGGAGTTGCGTAAATTTTTCTCTTGAAATTCCGATAAAAAAGCTATATAATTTCAGACACAAGTCACTTTTGGGAGGGTAAAAAATGAAAAAGATCGAAACCGAAAGACTGACAATGGAGATAATGAGCGTGCATGAGCTGCTTGCGCTTGCGGAGGAATACAGGCTCTCGGACCCCGAATTATGCAAGGCATACCGTGAAATGGCTCAGGTCTATGAGGAGCACCCCGGCGAGCGCGAATGGTACACCTCATGGCGTATAAGCACCAAGGACGGAGTTGAGGTCGGCGACGCGGATTTCAAGGGGCTCGGCTCGGACGGCCGCATCGAGATAGGCTACGGCATCCGTGAGGAATTCCGCCGCTGCGGCTATGCGACCGAGGCGGTCGGCGGGCTTTGCGGCTATGCGCTCGCCTGCCCCGAGATAACCGCCGTTGAAGCGGAGACAGCCCCGGATAACGAAATATCCGTAAAGGTGCTCGTCAAAAACGGCTTTACCTCGACCGGCACCTTCGGCGAGGAAGGCCCGAGATTCATTAAAAATAAGTAATGATAAATGGTTGCAGATGCGAATTTGATCTCACTTCTGCAACCATTTATCTGTAAATCACTTTTCTTTTATATGCCACATTCTATCTGCTAACACCGTCATCTCAGAAACGCTTTCTTTATTCAATTCATAAATCTCCTTTTTTCTTAAATCATTGCTGTCATCCATGTAGTTCCCATCTGCATCAATATATATCATGATCAAAGCGTTGCTTTCACTGTCAGATTTTAGTAAGGCAGCAAGTTGATAGCTCCCGTTGAAATGTGGCCAAATTATAAGTCCCTCCTGCGTGCTTTCATTTGTCAGAGACAAATTCCCCCCGAATTTCAAATATCTGGGTTCAGTTGCCGAATAACTGTAATTATCAATTGAGGCTATTCGCACTCCATAGTCAATTGGCAGATTCTCCTCTAATGGTGAAAAACGCACTTTCAAATACCAAATCCAAGTTGCATTGTAAACCGCAAACACAATTGCCAAAATTGACACAACGATAATTATCACTCTACATTTCTTTCTCATAGCTCTATCACCTTACCTCCGCTTCTTTTGATTATTTCATCATGCGTTGCAAGAATAACAGTTTTCCCGTTTCTGTTCATATCTTTCAAAATATTCAGTACATCAGAAGCATTCTTTCTGTCAAGCGAACCTGTAGGCTCATCGGCTAAAATATACTTACACTTTTTAATCATCAACCTTGCAAGAGCTACTCTCTGCTGTTCACCGCCCGATAGGCTGAATACCTTTTGCGACTTTTTGTCAGATAAACCTACACTTTCAAGTGCAGAGTCAATACTTATTCCCGAACGACAATCTTTTTTAATCATTTTCAAATTTTGTTCAACAGTAATTCCATCTACAAGAGCAAAATTTTGAAAAAGGAAGCCGACACCTGTACGCAAATACTCCGTTTGCCGCTTTCTCCTTGTAATATCAATCCCGTCAACAATGATGCTGCCGGCATCGATCGGCTCAAGCGAACCGATAATATTCAAAAGGGTAGTCTTACCGCAACCACTGGCCCCACTGATTATTACAAAGTCGCCGTCTTCAATATTCAATGAATAATCATCAAACAATACTCTTGTATCAAAAGCTTTTCTAATGTTTTGTATTTGAATCATAGTGCACCACCTTTCAGCACTTTTACCGTTTTCATCCTATCTGTTTTAATTATATATTTTATCATAAAAATGAATTCAACGGCTGCCGTTATGAAACAACCAATAGCTACAAAAATCGGATCAGTCAGTTCAAGATAGTAGTTTAAGATCAGAGCTACCCATGTTATGGTGACATATATTGCACCCGTACCGATTATTATAGGTCTGTTGCTCTGCAAGAGAGTATAGCCCAACATCTTTTTTATCGCAATTCTTTTGGCATTTACCGTATACTCCATTCTTACAAGTGTGCCGACAAGCATAAGCTCAACCGTCATAATAACAGCAAGACAAAGAATGGCAATGATTAAAGAACTGTTTACGTTTTTGGCCGCAAAAAGATACTTATCGTAGACATTCTGAGAATAAAAATAATCATTGTCTAAGTCATAATCGTTCTCTGTCGCAAACGACCTTAAATTCTCATCGCTTATTTTATACGCTTGAAGCATACAATAATTCGGTGTAGCCAGACCGCCTGTGGCAAAATGCTCATTGATACGTTTATATACGAAACGTGAAAGATCAAGCTTTTCATCAACTGTGCTGTATATTACTACCGGATCACGGCATAATTTTCCTGCTCCGTTGTCATCAACCGCAATGAATGACACGCCTTTTTTATATTTTATGATTTGAATATCATTTTTGCTGTAGTTGCCGGCAAAGTAATATCCCGCACCACCATCTGACGGATACGCCAAGCTGACATATTGCGAGATATCTCTGTCTGACGCATTGCTATTCGGAGCAAAAATGTACATTTTCCCCTTTTCCAGCGGTTTTTCCAAAACTTCCGGCATAACGGATTGAATATAGTTAAGCGAGCTTTTACCACAAACTATCACAAAGCGCCTATTATTGTCACTACCGTGATATTCGCTATATATAGCCTGTAGCAATACATCATCGCTTGCTTGAGTAAGCCGGTAGGCGAGCTTTGCGCCATCGGCAAGCCTCTCACCCAAATCTTCGATATTGCTTCTCGTCATATCAATATAGCGATAATCCTCATACTGCTCAAAAAAAGCTCTGTTCGCTGCAATATCGATGCTTTCACCAAGAACGCCAAAACAGACGCCTCCTGCCAAAGCAGCAATAAGGCAAAAAAAGTATTTCACGGCATAGCTCAAGACCAGCAGTCCATTATCCTGATTGTCAGAGGCAAAAGCCCGTCTGATGTTTACAACCATCATAGGGAGTTGAGAAGCAACATTTGCAAGTAAAAAAGCAGCAAATCCTATGAGCGTAGCCTTAAATGAATACATCGGGGCGGTAAAAAAAGACAGTATGGCAATAGCCAAAACCAGTACAATGATGAAGATGATACTGTCTGTCAAAGCTTTTGAACAAAAAAGCCAAAAAGCTCTCTCACCGTGAGCATACCTGATTGCCATAGCCTTTTTTTCCATGGACACCTCATACAGGCCAACGCAAAATATAAAGACGCAAGCTATCGTCCAACCCCAGAATTGAAAACGCACGAATTTCTGATTATCAAACGACAGCTTCTCATAATGCAAATCTTCCGATTTCACATTATATTCTTTCTTTATTGCCTCTGAGAACAAACTTTTGGATTCTTCGGTGCCAACGACAAAAATGCTTACCAAATGCCCGCCGGTTCGGCAGTTTTTCAGTTGATCATATTTAAGATGTGCATTTCCCAAAAAGACACTTTTAACTCGTCCCTCTTTTAAGCCAAAAGTGTCAATCAGAAACTCCTTTGCAGACTCATCTGAGCAAAAAATCGAAATAACTTCATTCTCGCTGTAATCTTTTGCTGACAATGTATAATAAAAAGCCTTCGTACCGATCCTTTGAGCCTCTTTCTGTGCATACTTGAAAAAAGTCGCTGAATCTTGACTTGATTTAAGTTGAACCGAAATTTGGCTATCTACCGGAAATTCGGACGCAGCAATTCTATACATTTCTCCCGTTGCGAGTATAAGTAAAACTATAAAAAATGAACCGATTAAATGTTTAATATATTTCATTTGTCACTCCAAGCAATTCTGCAGTCTTCAAGAAATGCAGTGTGCAGCAACGCTGCACACTGCACAGTCAATCAATCAGAATAATACCGCTGTATATGTTGCATCCGCGCTACGGTTTACCCTTACCTCAGCCATATCAGTCCAATTACCGGCTGTGGCTGTATTTGTTATGTCGTTTCTGCTGTCAAAAGAAACTGCACCGTAATGAGACCTTGTAGTATGCATAACCTGTATTGCAGCCTCATCAAAAAAAGTTTCATTAAAGCTTGCAACAATTATTCCTTTATCATTATCAAAATAATACTTTCTCGTGAATTCTTTACCGTTTCCAACTGGATAAGACACTGAGTAAGAATCTGTTGTCGCAAAAGCAAATAACGAGAAGGACAATGAAATTACCACCGTTAATAATACACAAAAGAACTTTTTCATACAAAACCTCCATATAATTTATTTAATGTCTGTTTGTGAAACAAATAAGTGCCACATTGGAATCACCTCTTTCGATAACATTAAACCCATTGTGGGAATTATATAACTAATTAATCTTAATAAATAAGTGATATTTGACATTTTAGTATTTTTTTCAATTTTATTGTATCATGTTTTATTTTGCTTGTCAATATAACTCTCAATAATATTTTAAAATGCAAAAAATCAGCCCGCCATGCTTCTTAACACGGCGGGCTTTATCGCACCGAATGCGGTTATCAGTCGTTTTTATCTTTCTTTTTCTTTTTGCCGGAGGTAACGACATTCAACAGGCTGGTGATAGCGATGATGATGCCGATAACGATAAATATACCGAGCATTCCCTTGGCCATATAGGGCAGATTATCAATGAACGCGTGGGGGTTGAACTCGATGCCCGCACACAGAGAGAGGGCAAAAACATTAAGTGCGGAAATGATTGATAAATACATTATTGTTTCCCTTTCCTTTCGTTATTTCGCAAAGAAGTTGAGGATAAGACCGCCCGCGATGACCGAGGCTATCTGACCGGAGACGTTGACGCCCATTGAATACATGAGCAGGAAGTTCTGGTTATCCTCCGCAAGACCCATCTTATGCACAACTCTGCCGGACATCGGGAAAGCCGAGATGCCCGCCGCGCCGATCATGGGGTTGATCTTCTCCTTGAGGAAGAGGTTGAGGAATTTGGCGAAGAGCACGCCGCCGGCGGTGTCGAAGATGAAGGCGACAAGGCCGAGAAGGAGAATGAGGAGCGTGTCGAACTTGAGGAAGCTCTCATACTGCATCTGGGAGGCGACGGTGATACCGAGGAATATGGTGATGAGGTTTGCAAGCACCTTCTGAGCGGTCTCGGAGAGTGAATCAAGCACGCCGCACTCACGGATGAGGTTGCCGAACATCAGGAAGCCGACAAGCGCAACGGAGTTCGGGGAAACGATACCTGCGATGATGGTGATGATGATGGGAAATAGGATCCTCGTGGTCTTGGAGACCTGCTTTGCCTTATAGGGCATCCTGATCATTCGCTCCTTCTTGGTGGTGAGGAGCTTGATAACGGGCGGCTGCACGATGGGCACAAGCGCCATATACGAATAAGCGGCGACCATGATAGCGCCGAGATATTTTGAGTTGAGCATCATTGCCACGACTATCGAGGTCGGGCCGTCCGCCGCGCCGATAACGGCTATGGAAGCGGCGTCTTTAAGGTCAAAGAACATTGAAGCGGTGCAAAGGGTGAAGAATATGCCGAACTGCGCCGCTGCGCCGAAGATCATCAGCTTGGGATTCGAGAGTATCGGGCCGAAATCTATCATCGCGCCGACACCGATAAACAGCAGCAACGGGAAAAGCTCGTTTGCGATACCCGCGTCATAAAGCACGCTGAGGGGGCCGCGCTGGAGCAGACCATTGACGGTCTGGTCGATAACGCCTGAGAGCGGCAGGTTGACGAGGATAACACCGAAGCCCATCGGCAGCAGGAGCGTAGGCTCCATATCCTTTTTGATGGCAAGGTAGATAAGCAAGCCGCCTATCACCCACATGGCGATCATCTTGTAGCTGAAATTATCAACTACATTCTGATACAGAAACGATAAAAAGTCCATTTGCAAAACCTCTCTGTTAAGTGTACTTTTTGGGCGAAAAAGCGGTTAAAAATTACCTGCCGCCAAAAAGCCGAAATCAGAAGGTATTTTATCAGTTTATTAACACTTTGTCAATATTTAATGATGATTTACGGGCGGTTTTTTGCACTTTTTTGTAGAATTCAGAGGCACAATACGGCATAATACCGATATTTCATTTGCTCAAGCAACCCCACGTACATTTTTCCAAAAGTACAACATTTAGACACTGTCACGGCGAAAGCGGAAATATTTAGAGAAATCTTAATAATATGAGACAAATATTAATATTTTGTTCCTTGAATATTCAGTTTCAATGTGTTAAAATTTTAACAGTTTAATATTCTGACGGGAGTGTGTTTCTTTTGACAAAACCGTTTTATAAGGTCAGGCCTATCAGGGATCTGAGAGATCTCATCGATCAGAGCGTTCAGCTCTACGGAGACAGGCCTGCTTTTGAAATCAAGAATGAAAAAAACGGTCATTTTGAGATCACCTATAAGCGCTACCGAAACGAGATAGACTGCCTCGGCACGGCGCTGACGGACATGGGGCTTGCCGGCGAAAAGATCGCCGTTGCGGGCGATAACTGTTATGAATGGTGCCTCTCTTATATGGCTACGGTCTGCGGCGTGGGCGTTGTAGTGCCGATAGACCGCGAGCTGCTTTTTGACGATATCAACAGCATCCTGAACGTCGCCGATGTTAAGCTGCTCATCTGCGACGGCAAATTCGCCTCGAAGCTCGACGGGCGCAGGGCGGAGATGAAGGATGACCTCACGATAGTTTATATGCGTAACGAGCCGAGCGAGGATTCGCTGACCGTTGCGAAGCTCCTTGAGCGCGGACAGGCTCTGCTCGACAGCGGCGACAGGAGATATCTTGACGCCGTTATCGACCCCGATGCAATGTGTTCCCTGCTCTTCACCTCAGGCACAACGGGCGCTTCAAAGGGCGTCATGCTCTGCCACAGGAACTTCTGCTCCGAGGTCATGGCCGCGATGGGCGTTATCAAGATTTCGCCCGAGGACTGCGGCATCTCGATGCTGCCGCTGCACCACACCTATGAGAGCACGATAATTCTTTTCTTTGCCCCCTACTGCGGCGCGAAGGTTACTTTCTGCGACGGCTTCAAATATGTGCTGAAGAATATGAAGGAATTCAACCCCTCCGTTTTCGTCAGCGTGCCTCTGATACTCGAAACGGTCCACAAGAGGATAATGAAAGCCATCCATGCGAAGCCCCACGGCGAGCAGCTCTTTAAGGTAGGCAAGGTGCTCTGCAAGGCCGGCTCATACGTCGGTCTCGATCTCAAGAAGAAATTCTTCGGCGAGATACAGGATACTTTCGGCGGCTCGATGCGCCTTATTCTCTGCGGCGCCGCACCGATAAACCCGCAGATACTCAAGGATTTCGACGCTTTCGGAATTCAGATAGTATTCGGCTACGGACTCACCGAGTGCGCCCCGCTCGCAATAATCAACCACGACAGGCTCCACGGAGCGGAATCCGTCGGTGTTCCCCTGCCCGGCGTTGAGGCGAAGATAATCGACCCCGACCCCGCAACGGGCATCGGCGAGATATGCGTCAAAGGCCCGATGGTCATGCTCGGCTACTACAATAACCCCGAGGAGACCGCCAAGGTCATCGACAAGGATGGCTTCTTCCACACCGGCGACCTCGGTTATGTCGATAAAAAGGGCAGATACTATATCTCCGGCAGGAGCAAAAATGTGATCGTTACATCAAACGGCAAAAACATCTACCCCGAGGAGCTGGAGTATCACCTCGGCGCAAGTGACCTTGTCGGCGAGTGCCTGGTAGTCGGCGACGAGAACAGCAAGGGAGAGACTATCGTCTCGGCAAGAATTTTCCCCGACTTTGAGGAAATACATGAAAAAACAGGCAAAACTAAGGACGAGATAAGCGACGACGAGCTCAAGAGCATCTTCAAAAACGTCGTCAAAGCCGTCAACGAGAAGCTGCCGTCATACAAGAAGATAGTCGATTTCAAGATCCGCCGCACCGAATTCATCAAGACTACCACCGCCAAAATCCAAAGGCATAAATATTCCGAATAACAGGAGAGAGAAATGAAAGCGAAAACTTTTTTGAAGCTCGCCGCTGCCGCCGCTGCAATGACGGGCGCTGCCTGCGCCGCAGCCGGCAACTACTTCGTCGAGAATTTTCTGAGCCAGAAAGGCATTGAACGCCTCACTCACAAGACGATGCTCAGCGAGGAGGAGCATTCGCTGCTGACCGAATCCCCCGCCAAGGAGGAGGGGCTTGAATTCTTCCGCAGCGTAGTTTATAAGGATGTTTTCACCTTTAATTCACACAGCGAGTGCCTCCATGCCATTTATTATGAGGCGGAGAAACCCTCGAATATATTTGTCATCACCTGCCACGGCTACACCGGTTCGCCCGAGGCGGACAGCGTATTTACCGGTCACTACTACCGCATGGGCTTCAACGTGCTCGCCCCCTATCTCAGGGCGCACGGCAAAAGCGAGCATAAATACTGCTCGATGGGCTGGCTTGAGCGGCTCGATATAGTCGATTGGATAAATTATATCGTCGAGAGGCACCCCGGCTGCAAGATAATCCTGCACGGCTGCTCGATGGGCTCCGCCACCGTGATAATGACGACGGGCGAGGCACTGCCCTCAAACGTAGTCTGCGCCGTTGCAGACTGCGGCTACACCTCGGTGTGGGATGAATACAGCGTCCAGATAGGCGACACGCTCGGCCTGCCCGAGACCCCGTTCCTCCAGCTTGCAAACCTTGCGGCGAAGATAAAGATAGGCTTCGATTTCAAAGAAGCCTCGGCGCTGAAGCAGGTCAGGAAATCCAAGACCCCGACGCTCTTTATCCACGGCGACAGAGACGATTTCGTTCCGCTTTGGATGAATTACCCGCTCTATAAGAACGCCGCCTGCGAAAAGGAGCGCCTGATAGTGCCGAACGCTCCGCACGCCGCCTCCGCGATAGTTGCCCCCGAGCTTTATTGGTCAACGGTCGAGAGATTCATTAAAAAGTATATATGACAAAGCGAAACGGAGCTGCCTCAAACGAGACAGCTCCGTTATTTTTATGCTTTTTTCTTGCCGAGGTAGGCTTCCTTGATCTCCTCGTTCTCGAGAAGCTCCGCGCCCGTGCCCTCCATGGTGATAGAGCCTGTCTCGAGTACATAGCCCTTATCCGCCACCTTGAGCGCCATATTCGCATTCTGCTCATTGAGCAGGACGGTTATGCCGTCGGCATTGACCGTCTCAATTATATCGATTATGCCCTTGACGACCAGCGGCGCAAGGCCGAGCGACGGCTCATCCATCATGATCAGCTTGGGGTTGCTCATCAGCGCCCTGCCGACCGCAAGCATCTGCTGCTCGCCGCCGGAGAGAGTGCCTGCAAGCTGCCATTCCCTCTCCTTGAGCCTCGGGAAAAGCTCATAGACATGTTGGATATCCGCCTTTATCTTCTCCTTATCCTTGCGAAGATAAGCGCCGATTTTTAAATTCTCAAGCACGGTGAGGTTCGGGAAAACTCGCCTGCCCTCTGGCACGAGTGTGATTCCTTTGGAAACGATATAGTCGGGTGATTTGCCGACCAGCTCCTCGCCGTTGAATTTGATCGAGGCGCTCTTGGGCTTGACTATGCCGCTTATCGCCTTGAGGGTGGTGCTCTTACCCGCGCCGTTTGCGCCGATGAGGGTCACTATCTTGCCCTGCTCAACGTCGAGCGAGATGCCCTTGACGGCCTCGATGCCGCCGTATGAGACGACGAGATCTCTTATCTCAAGTATATTACTCATCCTCGCTCACCCCCAAATACGCTTCTATAACCTTGGGATCATTCTGCACATCCTCCGGCTTGCCGCTCGCGATGAGCTTGCCGAAGTCGATGACATAGATCCTGTCCGAGATATCCATGACAAGATTCATATGATGCTCGATAACGAATACGGTCAGGTGGAATTTATCCCTGATATCTTTGATAAATGCGGTCAATTCGTTGGTCTCCTGCGGATTCATACCCGCCGCAGGCTCGTCGAGCAGCAGGAGCGTAGGCTCAGTTGCGAGCGCTCTGGCTATCTCGAGGTGGCGCTGCTTGCCGTATGGCAGGTTGGCGGCGACCTCGTCCTTGACGTCGGAGAGACCGAGTATCTCGAGCAGCTCGAGGCACTCCTGCCTCATCTTTTTCTCCTCCTTGCGGTTGAGCATGAAGGTAGCGGTGAAGAGATTGCTCTTGCGCCTCATATGCTTAGCCACAAGCACGTTCTCAAAGACGGTCATGGTCTTGAAAAGTCTGATATTCTGGAAAGTCCTTGCGATACCCTTTTTTGCGATGAAATCGGGGGTATGCTCAACCACTTTGGTATATTTGCCGAGGTTTTCGCCGGCGTAGAGCTTACGCATTTTGCCGTGCGGGTGGTTGCAGGCGATAGGCTCGCCGTGGAAAAGCACCTGGCCGTTGGTCGGCGGGTAAACGCCCGTAACAGCGTTGAAAACGGTGGTCTTACCCGCGCCGTTGGGGCCGATGAGCGAGACTATCTCGCCCTCGTTTATCTCCATTGAGAGATTGTTGACGGCCACGACGCCGCCGAACTGCATCGTTACATCCTCGATACGGAGCACATTATTACTCATTTGGAGCGCACCCCCTTCTTGGATTTAAGACGGCTGCCCGAGCCGGCAATGTTATAAAGCTCGCGGTCGCCCATTATTCCTCGTCTGAAGAAGAGGACGACTATCATCAGCACGACCGAGAAAACGACCATTCTGAAGCCCGTCTTAAGCAGCGGGACGCCGAGGCTCGAATCATCGAGGAAGCGGAGCCACCACTCTCTCGCCGCAATGACGATGAAAGCGGAGATAACGCTGCCGGAGACGCTGCCCATGCCGCCGATAACGACGATGAGCAGGATGAAGTAGGTGACGGCTATCGTGAAGGTGGTCGAGGAGACCGCGCCGAGATACATTGCCATGAGCGCGCCGCCGATGCCGGAGAAAAACGCGCTGATAACAAAAGATATCTGCTTATGCCTTGAGAGGTTGATGCCCATTGACTCGGCGGCTATCTCGTCATCCCTTATGGCTTTGAGCGCCCTGCCGTAGGTCGAATTGAGCAGAAGCATGATTATCGCAATGCAGACGAACGCAACGATAAATATGCCGTAATACGACTCGAAGCCCGGTATCTTTTTAAGGCCGAGGGAGCCGTTGGTTATTTTATTGAGCGGCGAAGAGGCAACCACGATCCTGACCACTTCGGCGAAGCCGAGGGTGGCGATGGCGAGGTAGTCGCTCTTGAGCCTTAGCACGGGTGCGCCGATTATAGCCGCAAGCAGCGCGGCAGCAAGACCCGCAACGATAAGGGCGATTATGACGGGCAGCTCGATATTCTTGAGCCAATCCGCAACGCCGTAGAGGTAGTAAACGCTCGCGCGGGATTTGACGGGTATGGTGAAGATGGCGTAGGTATATGCGCCGATGGTCATGAAGCCCGCCTGACCGAGCGAAAACAGCCCCGTGAAGCCGTTGAGGAGGTTGAGCGATACGGCAAGGAGCATATAAATGGCGCTGAGCTGGAGAACGGACTTAAACATTGAGCCGCTCGAGGCGAACTCGCCGCAATAAATCATCGAGGCGAGCAGCGCAACTGTGAACGCTATCGGGAGAATGATGTTCAGCTTTGATTTCTTGGTCATTATCACACCTTCTCCTTTGTTTTCTCTCCGAAGAGGCCGTTAGGCTTAACAAGCAGCACAAGAATAAGAATGATGAAAGTGAAAACATCGCTGAATTCCGATATGCTGCTGCCCTTGACAAAAGTCTCGATAAGGCCGATGATGAATCCGCCTATGAGCGCGCCGGGGATGCTGCCAATACCGCCGAAAACGGCCGCGACGAAGCATTTAAGACCCGGGAGCGAGCCGGAGAGAGGATACACCGACGGACGCGGAGTGAAATATAAGATAGAACCGATCGCCGCAAGAGCGCAACCGATAACAAAAGTCATGCTTATAACGTAGTTTATCTTAACGCCCATGAGCTGGCTGGTCTCAAAATCCTTGGAGACGGCTCTCATAGCCATGCCTATCTTGGTCTTATTGACAAGCAGCACAAGGCACACGACGAGCACAATGGTCAGAATGGGAGTTATGAATGTAACTATCGAGGTCGAGACATCGCCTATGGTTATCCTCTTATTAAGGAAGTCGATGCTCGGGTAGGATTTCGGCTGAGCCGAGAAAAGATATGTCGCAAAATTCTGAAGGAAATACGACACGCCGATAGCGGAGATCATTATCGACATCCTCGGCGCATTACGCAGAGGCTTGTACGCTATCCTCTCGGTAAAAACGCCGAGCAGGACGGTAGCGACTATAACGATGATGATAGATATATACCACGGTATCATGAGATCCGTCATGCAGATTATCATAAAGTAGCCCGCCATCATGAATATATCGCCGTGGGCGAAGTTTATCAGACGCAGGATGCCGTAAACCATCGTGTAGCCGATAGCTATCAGCGCATAAATGCTGCCTATCGAGATGCCTGTCAGACAGTTCTGAAAGAAAGTGGTCATGGGCTTACCCCCTGTTAAGAATCGGGTACGAAAAAGTCAAAACGGCGAGGGCAAGCTGCTCCTCGCCGTTTAATTAATCTGTTAAAATGCCGCTTATGCTGCGGTGAAGGTGCCGTCGGTCTTCTGAGTGCCGATGAACTTGAAGCCGCCGTCGGTCATGGTCTTGATATAAGCCATGTCCTTATTAGCGTCGCCGTTCTCGTCGAAGGTGATGCCGCCGGTAACGCCTGCATAGTTGACAGCCGCAAGGGAATCTCTGAGAGCTTCCTGAGTGAGATTGTCAGCCTTGAGGCCCTTGAGAGCCTCGATAACGGTCATGTAAGCGTCGTAGCCGAGAGCGGAAACCGCCGCGACGGTGTCGTTGTCGCCGTTGAGCTTGAGATTCTCGGGGTCGCCGTTAAGGAATGCCTTGTAGCCCTTAACGAACTCCGCAGCGCCCGCATCGTTCTCATCAAAGAAGGTGGAGAATGCAACGCCTTCGCAGTTCTCTTTGCCGGCGTTCTTGATGATGGTCGCGTTCTCCCAGGTATCACCCGCCATTATCTTGGAGGTGATGCCCATTTCCTTAGCCTGCTTGATGAAGAGGCCCGCAGTCTGGATCGAGGAGGGAACGAATATTACATCGGGATTCGCTGCCTTGACGGAAGCAAGGATAGCGTTGAAGTCTGTCTCGTTGGTATTGTAGGTGCCCTCGTAAGCGATGGTGCCGTTCTTCTCAAACGCAGCCTTGAAATAGCTTGCAAGGCCGGTGGAGTAATCGTCGCCGTTCTGATTGATGACAGCGGCAGTCTTGGCGCCCTGGGACTGAGCGTAGTTTGCCATAACGGTGCCCTGGAAGGGATCAAGGAAGCAAACGCGGAAATAGAAATCATTGTCCGCGGTGACCTGCGGATTGGTGCAGGAGCAGCCGACGGCAACTATCTTGTTATCCGCAAAGGTGGAGCCGGCGGCGATCGAAACGCCCGAGCCGTAGGAGCCGAGGACTGCTGCGACCTTCTTGCTGACAAGGGACTGCGCAGCGGTAACGGCGGCAGCCTTATCGGACTGATTGTCGACCTCGACAAGCTCTATCTTATACTCTGTGCCGTCGATGGTGACGGTGGGAGCAATTGAATTGGCGTATCTGATGCCGAGAACTTCCTGCATACCGCCTGCGCCGTTCTCGCCGGTGGCAGGCTCAAAAACGCCGATTTTGATGACATTACCCTCAATAGTGATCGGTGTGGCTGTCTTATCGCCGCCGGTCGGCTTATCTTCACCGCCGCCGCACGCTGCGAAGCAGCAAACGACAAGAGCTAGGGCCATAAGGATGGCAAGTAACTTTTTCATGTGCATAACCTCCGTTAAAAAGATATGAATCAAAGGGCTTGACCGCCCCAGGAATCCGAAAACAGTTTTACTTCCTTAAAGTAAAAAATATTATTGAATATTATACAACATCAAATCGTATAATGCAATAGGAAACTTGAAAAAAGTTATTTTTTTGTTCAAATTTTACGACGTTTTTGCATTTTCGCAACCGTCATCATGCAAAAAAGAAAGAGCCGCCGCTTAAAAGCGGCAGCTCGGTGCAATTTTATGCAGTTTCTTTTAATTCTCTTTCAAGCCAGATGCAGCCGATCTCTATCGCGCTGTAGAGACCGCGGCGCTCCGCCTTTTTGACTATCTTATCCTTCATGCGGACATCGGGGTCAGTGTTGACAAGCTGGACAAGGACTCTGTCCGCCACCTCGACGCCCTTGACCTCGCGGGTGCTTGTTATCTGAAGGATAGCAACGTAGGGGTCGCTCATGTAGCCGTAATAAATGGTCTTGCCGTTTCTGACGAGCGGCCTGCCCTTATACATAAGAAACTCGCTCTTCTTTGCCATTGACTATCATCTCCTTGGGTTTACTTTATACCGAGATAACACTTCACCATAGCCTGAAGAAGCTCGTCTCTGTCGAGTCTCCTGACAAGGCTGCGGGCGTTGTTGTGGGTAGTAATATAGGTCGGGTCCTCAGAGAGGATATAGCCGACAATCTGGCTGATGGAATTATACCCTTTCTCGTTCAGAGCCTCATAGACCGCCAGCAGATTCTTTTTCATCTCCGCCTCGTTCTCATCCTTGATCGAGAATTTTATTGTTTTATCAGTCATTTCGGTCACCTCCGTACCCAAACATTATATAACACCTTTCGGAATAAAACAATGGTTTTTTTAAAATTTTATTTTTCTTTAATAATTAGCTTACTTTAAGCCCTCAGGACAACGCCTATCTTATCGAGGTTGGCAAGAATTGAATCTATCCAGCTCTGCACCTCGTCCATCTCGAGAGTTCTGTCCATGGCGGCAAAGACAAGGCGCACAGTGATGCTCTTGATGCCGAGCTTCTCATAGGTGTCTATAACCTTGGCGCTCGCAAGCTCCTTGATGCCGAGCGACTGCCAGCAGCTCTCGATATCGGAATACTTGGTGTTGCCCGCAAGGACGAGCGAAAGATCGTAATAGGTAGACTGCTGCGTGCTGGGCTCGCGGAACATGATGGGATTCGCCTTGACAGCGTGGAAATCGTTCATGTCTATCTCGAAGCAGACCGCTGCGGCGACCTTGTCGAGCTTCGCGCGGTTGGCGGGGTGAAGAGCGCAGAGCACGCCTACCCTCTTGCCGCCGACGGTTATCTCGGCTGTATTCTTGGGATGCTGCCAATTATGCTCGGGAGCTATCTTATTATATACGACTTTCGCCTGCTTTATTTCACCGACAAGGCAATTGATAATCTCGACCGCCTTGAAGTAGAGAGCCTTTTCGTCGCCGCTCTTATCATAGAGCACCACACCGAGGCGCTTGCGCTCCTTGCAGATGCCGTTCTCATCGAGACCGTCGACAACTCTGCCTATCTCGAATATGCCGTATTTATCGGCGAAATCCTTATTTTCGGAAGCGTCAATGAGAAGCGTAGGCAGCATGGAATTCCTCAGATTGCCGTTCTCGGAATTCTCGATATTGAGCACTTTGACGTTATCCTCAACGTCGATGCCGAGCTTCTTGCACTTCCTGCCGTCGCACCAGAGGTAGGAGTTGACCTCATGCAGACCGAAGGTCTTGACAAGGATATCCTTTGCCTCCTCGTCCTCAAGCCTGCCGTAATCGTTGGGCACGGGCTTGAGCGGGCTGCGGGTGGTGGTTATCTCAAAGTTGTCGTAGCCGTAGATTCTGGTTATTTCCTCGATGATATCTGCCTTCATGGTGACGTCCTTGGTAGCTCTCCATGAGGGAACGCTGACGGTGTAATCATCGCCGCTGCGCTCAACACCGAAGCCGAGAGCGGTGAGGGTCTTCTCTATCTGCTCATTGCTGATATCAATGCCTGTGTATTTGTCTACATACTTCTTATCGAATGAGATCGAAACGGGCGGATACTTCCTGACGTATTCGTCGGTGAGCTTTGAAGCGACCCTTGCGCCCGGGTCTATCGAGCGGACAAGCTCGACAAATCTGCCGACTGCGTCCATGGTAAGCTCGGGGTCGAGCATCTTCTCATACCTTGCGCTGGCGTCGGTTCTGTGGCCGAGCCTTGAGGAAGATTTACGCACGCTCACGCCGTCGAAATTCGCCGACTCGAGCACAACGCTGCCCGTATCCTCGACTATCTCGGAGTCAAGGCCGCCCATGATGCCCGCAATGGCGACAGGCTCGCTGCCGTTGTAGATCATCAGGGTATCCTCGTCGATATCCCTCTCAACGCCGTCAAGAGTAGTGAACTTCATCTTCTCGGCGGGGGTGGTGACGACGATATTGCTTATCTTATTCGCATTGAACGCATGAGTAGGCTGACCTATCTCAAGCATGATGTAATTTGTGACGTCGGCAAGCAGGTTGATGCCTCTCATGCCGCAGTAATACAGACGGATACGCATATCGAGCGGGCTCTTGTTGAGCGTGATATTATCCATCTTGATGCAGGAATATCTGTAGACCAGATCCTCTCTGCCGACGGTGACATCGACCTTCTCATCGCCGTCATAGGAGATATCGCCGAGCTTCAGGGGCTTCAGCTCCCTGCCGGTGATAGCGGCGAACTCCCTCGCTATGCCGTAGTGACCCCAGAGGTCGGGGCGGTTGGTGAGCGATTTATTATCGACCTCAAAAATGATATCGTCTATAGGATAGATGCTCTTGAGGTCGGTGCCGTTGGGGGCGTCGGTGTCAAGATCCATGATGCCGGAGTTGTCGTCGCTCAGACCCAGCTCCTTCTCGGAGCAGCACATACCCTCGGACTCAAAGCCCGCGACCGTTGCGACCTTTATCTCGCCGCCGCAGACTCTGCCGCCCGCAAGCGCAAGGGCGACCTTCATGCCGACCCTGACATTCGGGGCGCCGCAGACGATATTGCAGACCTTGCTGCCGATATCGACCTTGAGCAGGTGGAGCTTCTTTGAATTCGGGTGCTCCTCGACCGAGATGATCTCGCCGACGACGACATTCTGCACGTCCTCGCCCTTGACGATTATCTCCTCGACCTCGGCTGTGGAGAGGGTGAAGCCCTCAATGAGCTGCCTGACATCGAAACCATCCAGGTCAACGTAATCTTTAATCCAGTTTATTGAAACAAACATACTTACGCCTCCTCGCTTTCGTCAGACGGTCTGGTGAATGATTTATCGGTGAACTGCGACAGCGCCTTGAGGTTGCCGCTGTTGAATACTCGGATATCCTTGACGCCGTACTTCATCATTGCAAGCCTTGTGAGGCCGAGACCGAAGGCGAAGCCGGTGTATTTCTCGGGGTCAACGCCGCCGAGCTTGAGAACATTGGGGTGAATCATGCCGCAGGGGCAAAGCTCGAGCCAGCCGGAATTCTTGCAAGAGGGGCAGCCCTCGCCGCCGCATATAAGGCACTGGATATCAAGCTCAAAGCCCGGCTCGACGAACGGGAAAAAGCCCGGACGCAGCCTGACGGTGACATCCTTCTGGAACACCTCAGAGAGCATGGTCTTCATAAAGTAGATGAGGTTTGAGATCGAAACGTCCTTATCGACCATCATGCCCTCCATCTGGAAGAAGGTATTCTCATGGCAGGCGTCGATCTTTTCGTTTCTGAAGCAACGGCCGGGGAAAACGGCTCTGAGCGGGTTGCCCTGCTCGAGCGAAGCGGCATACTTGCGCAGAATGGTATTCTGAGCGGCGGAGGTGTGGGTCTTGAGAAGCTGACCGTTGCTCAGATAATAGGTATCCTGCATATCTCTGGCGGGGTGATGCTTCGGGATATTGACGCCCTCGAAGCAATTGTAGTCGTCGGTGACCTCGGAATAATCCTCTATCGAGAAGCCCATGTTGAGGAAGATATCCTCAAGCTCCCTCTGCACGAGGGTAATCGGGTGATATGAGCCGAGCTCGGTATAGACGGGCATTGACTCGTCATAGCTCTCGGCGGATTCAATGAGTCTCTGCTCCTCGAGCTTCTTGAGCTCCTCTAACTTCTGAGCAAGCGCATTCTCAATGAACTGCTTGGTCTCGTTTATACGCTGGCCGGCTTCCTTCTTTCTGTCGTTGGGGACATTGCGAAGCTCCTGCATGAGACCGGAGACGTGACCCTTTTTGCCGAGGAACTCTATCCTGAGCTGCTCAAGGTCGGACGAAGCGGCGATCTCGGCGGCTCTCTGCTCAAAGAGTTTCCTAAGCTCTGCCGGTTTTTCAAACATTTTGATCAATCCTTTCAACTGCTGTTAAGCTGTTACCTAAAAAATATTAAATCCCCCGTTGTCATAAGACAACGAGGGACGAAAAATATCCGCGGTACCACCCTGCATTCCCGATAGATCGGGCGCTTGAAACAGATAACGGTTGCTGCCGTCGGAGCCTACTGAATTCAGCCCCGCCGCTCCCGGGTGAACTTCGGCGAACGCCGTGCGACCCGCTTCCAGCCGATGACGGATCCTCTCTGACGCACTTGAGATTCGCTTACTCTCCCGATCACTGCGTTTATATATCGCTAATAATATAACACATTATTTTGCCTTTTGCAAGAGGTAAAACGCTTTTATTTTGTTGCAGCGGCACAATGAAATTTGTGGATATTATACTGTTTGGAGGCTGACGTCAAATCCTTTTCAGCAGCTTATAAAATTCTCCGTACTCATCCGCACCGTCAAACAGCACCTCGGTGAAGCCGAATTTGCGATAAAGATGAAGAGCGTTGGCGTTGTCTTTATCAACACCGATGGCGGCTTCCGCAAAGCCCATTTCTTTTGCTTTCTCAATGAGAAAAGCAAGCATTGCGCTGCCTATGCCGCGATTACGGTACTCCTTTTTAACTATCATCCTTGAGATATAAACTCTCCTGCCGGGGATAGTGTAATCGGGGTCGTCGGCCTCCAAGACAAGGGCGCCCTCACCGATAAACTCGCCGTTTATCTTATAGATGAATACAAGACGGTTGCCGGACGCTATCTCGCTTCGCCACGTCTCCGTAAACGGCTGGGTTTTCATATTCCAAATGTTTTGACATCTTCCGTATTCCTCGAGCTTCAGCGGCTCAATGGTAATATCGGCATTTTTGCTTCTTATCATGGTTTATCCCTTCCGCTTTAGCACAGCCGCCGACCCTCGGTCGCTTCGTGACGTCTCTCTACCCTTTTGTGCGTAGTTTTCGACATTCAAGTGTACGGTGCGCTTACAAATCAATCCTCCGTCGCAACTCCGTTGCGCCAGATGGGTTCTCGACCGGATTTCAGCAAAAACTCCCTCAGTCCTATGGACAGCTCCCTCAAGAGGGAGCCCAAATTTCCGGCACAAAGTTTTATAATATAGACATCACATCATAAGCGTGAGATCATTAGCGAATTCACCGGCTATTTCGTCGCTGACGGAGACGCCCAGGACAGCCAGGACTATCAACACGATTATGCTCATGACGGTTGCGCAGACTTGTGTTATGAGCATTGCCTTGGCAAAATTTGATCTGTTTTTATCCGTTTTGTCAAGAGCAAAAACTATAAGAATGATAAAGCCTGCCGGGTACAGCGTACTGAGAATTATCCAAAGAACATATTTGCCGACACTCGTCACGGGTGCGAAATTATCAGCATGACCGGGCTGATTATACGGATTATAATGCTGATACGACTGATCGTACTGCTGATACTGCTGCTGCGGGGGCTGCTGATAATTCGGTCGGCTGTATGTTGCCTGCGGCTCCGGCTGAACAGGTGCGCCGCAGTCAGTGCAGAATTTTGTGCCCTCCTTGACTTCTTTACCGCAGTTTTTGCATACCATAGAAATCTCCTCCTTTTATTTTATCATTTCATTGAACTGCTCTTCGGTTATTATCGTAACCCCGAGCGACTGCGCCTTGGTCAATTTGCTGCCGGCGCTCTCGCCCGCAAGCACATAATCCGTTTTCTTTGACACCGAGGACGCCGTTTTGCCGCCGAATTTCTCGATTATCTCGCCTGCCTCATTGCGGGAATAGGTCGGCAGAGTGCCCGTTAGCACAAAGGTCTTGCCCTCGAAACGGTTGTCTATTTTTTCTCTGAGAGAATTCATATTCACGCCGAGCGCCGCCAGCGCCTCAATCTCGCTCCTCGACTGACCGAGGGCAAAGAAATCCGCAACGCTCTGCGCCATTATGCCGCCGAAGCCGTCGATGCCGCACAGAGCCTCGACATCCGCCTGCATTATCGCCTGCATCGTGCCGAAGTGATCGGCAAGCAGCTTGCCCGCCTTTTGGCCGACGTGACGTATCCCGAGGGCGAAAACGAGCTTCGAGAGGTCGTTTTTCTTGGAATTCTCTATAGCGTTTATCAAATTCTCGGAGGATTTATCCTTGAAGCCCTCAAGGGTCATAAAATCCTCTTTTTTGAGCGTATAAATATCGCTCGCCTTGGTCAGCAGCCCGCAAGAAACGAGCTTCTCAAGCACGGCGTCGCCCATACCCTCGATATCCATTGCGTCACGAGAGCAGAAATGGATGAGGTTACGCAGAAGCTGCGCCGGGCACTCGGGATTGACGCATCTGACCGCCGCCTCGCCCTCCTCACGGATAACGGGAGCGCCGCATGAGGGGCAGACCTCGGGCAGGGTGAATCTCTCCGAGCCCTCGTCGTGCGAAACGACCTTGACGACCTCTGGAATTATATCGCCCGCCTTGCGGATAACAACTCTGTCGCCGATCCGGATATCCTTTTCGTTGATGAAATCCTGATTATGGAGCGTTGCTCTCGAGACGGTCGAGCCTGAAACGAGCACCGGCTCAAACACGGCGGTCGGGGTCAGCACGCCCGTTCTGCCGACAGCGACCTCGATATCGACCACCCTTGTCTCCTTCTCCTCCGGCGGATACTTGAATGCAAGCGCCCAGCGGGGGAATTTGGCTGTGCTGCCTATCTCGGCGCGCATGGCGAAGGAATCGGTCTTGATGACCGCCCCGTCGATGTCATAGGGCAGCGAGCTTCTGATCTCGCCTATTCGGTTAAGCTCCGCCTCGATCTGCTCGACGGTGGTGAATTTATTATAGAACGGAATGGTCTTGAAGCCCAATTCCTTGAGAAAATCAATGGACTGCTTATGCCCCGTCAGCTCATCGCCGCCGTAGCGCTGGACGTTGAAAACGAATATATCAAGGCTTCTTGAAGCGGTGACGGCGGGATTCTTTTGCCTGAGCGAGCCCGCCGCGGCATTGCGGGGATTTTTGAAGGGCTTCTCGCCGTTTTGCTCCTGCTCGCCGACAAGGGCGGCAAAGACCTTCTTCGGCATATACACCTCTCCCCTAACCTCGATTGTGACGTCCTTTTTAAGGCGCAGAGGGATGGAATTGACAGTCCTGAGATTTGCCGTGACATTCTCGCCGGTCACGCCGTCGCCCCTGGTGGAGCCGCGCACAAGCACGCCGTTCTCATATTCGAGCGCAACGGAAAGGCCGTCTATCTTCGGCTCGACAACGAACTCCGCCTGCGGGAACTGCTCCCTGACCCTCGTGATGAATGCTTCGACCTCACCTAGGCTGAACGCATCCTGGAGGCTCTCGAGCGGCACGGTGTGAGTGACCGGCTCAAACAACCCCTCGGCGCTGCCGCCGACTCGCTGAGTGGGCGAATCTGGCGTGATAAGCTCCGGGTACTCCTTCTCAATCGAGGCAAGCTCACGCTGGAGCATATCATATTCGCTGTCCTCTATCTCGGGGTCGTCCTCGACATAATATTTGTGGCTGTGATAGTTTAACTGCGCTCTGAGCTCCTCGGCTCTGCGCTTTGCCGACTCAAACTGCATAAGCGTTACTTCCTTTGGTTTTGTTACGGTAATATTATATCAACTCCGCGCCGCAAAATCAACGGTTTTATTTGGTCACGGAGACATTCGGCACGCTGCCGACTATGACGGTCTGGGCGATGCAGAGCGAGGTCTGCACCTGTTCGGTCATACGCCTGCCCGCAAGCGAAAGCACGACTGTCGTTTCGATGTTGAGCATCACGCTGTGCTGGGTCTGATTGACCCCCGCTGAGGCAAAGACATTCTCAAAATCCGACGCAGTAGAAGCCGAGCAGCCGACCTTGACCTTGATTTGAGGGCCTATCCCTGAGAAAAGCGACACGCCCGTGGCCGTGCCGAGCGGCACTCTGACCTCGGTGCGCTCCTTATCCTCAAAGGCGGCGTCTATAGCCTCAGTCACCCTCGCCTTAAAGAGATTCAGCTTCACTGCGTCGGTGCTCACTCCCGTTATCGAGTTATCTGCGCCGTAGCTGACCTTAACAAGCTCCGAATACTCGGGTGCGCCCTGTGACAGCACGCTCACAACGGCGGCATTTATCCTCTCGGTCGCAAGCCTATGGGCTTCGAGCGCCGCAAGCTCCGTCACCGCCGGGCGTAATTGCGCATCAGCAAGCAAAACAGCGATGAGCAGCACCAGCGCCAAGCACACCGCCCTGAAAATAACGGTCTTTCTCCCGTAATATAGCCGCCTGTATCTCAAAACCGCACCCCCGCCGTAATTTATACCATTATATATTATATGCAGCTTCGGCACGGCAGACATAAAAAGGCTGCGGTTGGGCGGACTCAGATAAAGATAAGTCGGTTTTGA
>UMAB01005391.1_pt1 | contig 30271 bp, 22 predicted proteins | sample 1963601 | NCBI WGS metagenome assembly UMAB01 (sample SAMEA4835905, study PRJEB28245) | human gut metagenome | biome: gut microbiome; material: fecal sample | place: Denmark | collected 2008 | reverse complement strand
TCCGCCCATGAAGCGAGGCTGGGGGAGCCGATCTCTTCCTCCCCTTCGAGGATGAATTTTATGTTGTGTCTCTGGAGGCCGTTCCGTACGAGGTACTCGAAGGCCTTGATGTGCATGAATGACTGGCCCTTGTCATCGTTGGCCCCGCGGGCGTAAATGGCTCCGTCGCGGATTTCAGGCTCGAAGGGGGCCGATTTCCACAGTTCGATGGGGTCTACAGGCTGTACGTCGTAGTGGCCGTAGACGAGAATCGTTTTAAGGGAGGGGTCGATGAGCCTTTCGGCATAGACCACCGGATGTCCTGTTGTCTCATATACTTCGGCCCTGTCCGCTCCGGCCTCCTTAAGCAGGGAGGTGAGCTTGCGGGCGCATGCATACATATCGTCCTTGTGTGCGGGTTCAGAGCTGACTGAAGGGATTCTCAGAAGCTCGAACAGTTCGGAGAGGAATCTCTCGCGGTTGGCTTGGTAGTAATTCTTCATGGGCGTATGGTATTATTGGTTGTTGGTCTTTTTGAGTTCTGCAATCACGGTCTCTGCACCTGTAACCTTGTCTCCTATCTTGACTTTTACTTCGGAGCCGAGAGGCAGGAACACATCGGCTCTGGAGCCGAACTTGATGAAGCCTATCTGCTCTCCGGCCTTGAATGGCTTTTCGTATTCAGCGTAGCAGACCACGCGCCTTGCAAAGAGGCCGGCGATCTGACGGCAGAGCACTTCCGTGCCGTCTTCATTGCGGAATACGACTGTGGTCCTCTCGTTCTTGGTGGAGGACTTGGGATGCCATGCGGCGAGGTAGTTGCCTCTGTGGTAACGGAAAAAAGAGATGATTCCGGTTACCGGAGCCCAGTTGACGTGGACATTGAAAAAGGACATGAATACTGAAATCTGGAGTCTGCGGTCATGGAAATACTCGGGCTCTTCGACTTCCTGTATGATGACGACTGTGCCGTCTGCAGGCGCCGTGATTCTGTGCGCGTCTCCGGCGGGGGTGCGTTTCGGGTTACGGAAAAAGCACATGAAGAATACGGCAAACCCTACCGGAATGAGGGTTAGTATCCAGCACAGTACCGGATGTGCCCCGAAGTAGAATGACGAACCTCCGAGTATCAGGGCGAATACGAGTGATATCGTGATAATTGGAGCGCCTTCCTTGTGAATATTCATCGTGTGTCGGTTTTAGTAAATTATAATCCGGATATCATAATGTACAGGACGGAAACGGGGAATGCCAGCAGGGCACCGTCGAAGCGGTCCAGCAGCCCGCCGTGTCCGGGCATGATGCGGCCTGCGTCCTTGACTCCAAAGTTACGCTTTAATTGCGATTCTACCAAATCTCCGATGGTGGAGGATATATTCACCAGTACCGATAGCGCGAGGCAGTGGTACCACGGGAAGTCCACGAGGGAGAAATGCCCGGAGCACCATCCGGCGGCCAGTGCCAGTACGAGCCCTCCGAAATATCCTTCCCAGCTTTTCTTGGGAGAGATGGAGGGGAAGAGCCGGTGTCCGTGTTTCTGTCCGAAAGCCATGCCGCTCAGGTAGGCGCCTACGTCGGAGCTCCAGATGATGATCATGATGGCCAGCAGCACTCTCCCGTCGAAACTGCCGTCAGGGGAGAATACCGTCAGGTTGGTGAGGGCAAAAGGCAGGGCAATGTAGATAACCGATGCCAGTATGAAGGGGGTGGTACGGTATGCATTGCCTTCCTTTGTATAAAGCACGGCAACAAAGATCAGTGATATCATCACCGGCAGTACGAGCAGCCATTTGCCCGCGAGTCCGTATCCTGCGTGCAGGAAGAACAGCAGGAAAGTGAGGACGCCGGTAATGACGGCCAGTATCCTTGCGGCCGTCTCATGAGGGCCGACCGTGATTTTCAGGTATTCGGTCATCATGATGACCACTGCTGCGGAGAACAGCACACAGTAGGCTGCCGGATGCCACAGCAGGGCTGTCAGAAAGAGAGCCAGGAATACGGCTCCGCTAAGCGTTCTGATCAGCAGGTTTCTCATGATTCTCGGCAGTGTCAGTGGGGGTGTTGTCCGGAATGCTTTCGGATTTGCCTGTGCCCGGGCGCTCTCCGAATATGCTGATCAGGTCCTCGTTGAATATCACTTCCCTTTCAAGCAGCATCTCTGCCAGCCTGGTGAAGCCGTCCATGTGCTCGCGCAGCACTTTCAGGGCTGTCGTGTGGGCCTGGTCAATGAAGCCCTTGGCCTCTGCATCGATCAGTTCTGCAGTCTTTTCGCTGTAGGGCTTGCTGAGGTTGTAGCCGGAGTTGCCCGATGAGTCGTAGAAGGAGATGTTGCCGACCTTGTCGCTCATGCCGAAGTAGGTGACCATGGCGTAGGCCTGCTTGGTGACTTTCTCGAGGTCGTTCATGGCTCCGGTGGATATCTTTCCGTTGATGATTTCCTCGGCTGCGCGGCCTCCGAGGGTTGCGGCCATCTCGTCCATCATCTGCTCGGTGGTGGTTATCTGCCTTTCCTCGGGCAGGTACCAGGCGGCACCGAGGGCGTTTCCACGGGGTATGATGGTGACTTTCAGCAGAGGATTGGCATTGGGCAGCCACCAGCTTACTGTGGCGTGGCCTGCCTCATGGTATGCTATGGTACGCTTTTCTGCGGGCGATATGATCTTGCTGCGTCTTTCCAGTCCGCCTACGATGCGGTCGATGGCATCGAGGAAGTCCTGGCGGTCTACGGCCTTCTTGTTCTTGCGGGCGGCTATCAGTGCGGCCTCGTTGCAGACGTTGGCTATGTCCGCTCCGGAGAAGCCGGGGGTCTGCTTGGCCAGGAACTCCATGTCGAAGTTCTCCACCAGCTTGACCTTGCGCAGATGCACCTTGAATATCTCCAGACGCTCGTTCTGCTCGGGCAGGTCCACGTGGATCTGGCGGTCGAAGCGGCCGGCCCTCATGAGGGCCTTGTCGAGGATGTCGGCGCGGTTGGTGGCGGCGAGGATGATGACTCCGGAGTTGGTCCCGAAGCCGTCCATCTCCGTGAGCAGCTGGTTGAGGGTGTTCTCCCTTTCGTCATTGGAGGAGAATCCGACGTTCTTGCTCCTTGCCCGTCCTACGGCGTCTATCTCATCGATGAAGACGATGCAGGGGGCCTTCTCCTTGGCCTGGCGGAAGAGGTCGCGTACGCGGGAGGCTCCCACACCGACGAACATCTCCACGAAGTCGGAGCCGCTGATGGAGAAGAAAGGTACGTTGGCCTCACCGGCCACTGCCTTGGCCAGCAGGGTCTTTCCTGTACCCGGAGGGCCTACGAGCAGGGCGCCTTTCGGGATTTTTCCTCCGAGGGCGGTATATTTCTGGGGATTCTTCAGGAAGTCGACTATCTCCATCACCTCTACCTTGGCCTCCTCCAGGCCGGCGACGTCCTTGAAGGTGACTTTTACGTTGTTCTCCTTTTCGTACAGTTTGGCCTGGGACTTGCCGACGTTGAATATGCCGCCTCCTCCCGGACCGCCTCCGATGTTCTTCTGCATCGGACGGAACATTATGAACCACAGGAGTCCGAACAGCAGCAGAGGGAAGATTATCCAGTCGAAGATCTGGCCGAAGTAGTTGTTGCGCTCCTCAGTCGAGATGGTGAAACGCTGGGCGGGGGGAAGTTCCTGACGGGCCTCCTCGAAGTTCTCCTCGGCATTGAAGTTGCCGGACACTATGAAATAGAAATGGGGGCCTGCGACGGGTGTCTGGCCTCCGAAATATCGGTTTACGTACTTGGAGAGGGAATCCTTGCGGATGTAGACCTCTGCCCGGTGCAGGTTGGTGATGTATGTTATCTTCTCCACATCCCCTTCAGGAATCATAGACTCTTTGACGGTCAGCCATTCGGTCTTTACCGGATCCGAGCCGGAGTAGGCTTTGATGACATATACCAGCGCGATGGCGAAGATGGCGTACAGTACCCACATCAGTCCTCTTACCGGACGGCCGGGACCCTGCATGCGTCCGCCTCCTGGGCGCTTGTTGTCCGGGGTGTTCATTTTGTCGTTATTGCTCATCTTTATATTCTTTACGTTCGGCGTCCGCCCAGAGGTCTTCGAGGCGGTAGAAATTGCGGTATTCGGTCTGGAAAATGTGAACTACAATGTTGAGGTAGTCGAGGATGACCCAGAAGCCGTTTTCCTTGCCCTGCATGCGGGCCACTTTCCTTCCGCATTTTTCAATCATCCTCTCTTCTATATTGTCTGCGATGGCTGCGACCTGTGTGGTGGAGTCCGCGTTGCAGATGACGAACCAGTCGGTTATGGCCGTCCCTATCTTCTTCAGGTCGAGGGCGCAGACGTTTTCAGCCTTTTTTTCGAGCATAGCCTCAGCTATGGTGTCTACTTCTGTCATAAATATTTTTCTAATTTTGCCGTGCAAATATACGCATTTATATTATAAAAACTGTGCCATGAACATTCATTGGTTGAAGATTACGGAGTCTACGAACAAAGATGCCTGGGCAGGCAGGGACTCCGCGCAGGACGGAACGGTGTGGTGTGCGGAGTATCAGAGTGCCGGCCGCGGGCAGAGGGGCAACCGCTGGGAAAGTGCGGCGGGGGAGAACCTGATGTTCTCTATCCTCTTCAAGCCTCGGAGGATGAGGGCCGCGGACCAGTTCGTGCTTTCGCAGGTGTGTGCTGTGGGGGTGGCCCGTTATCTGAAGGAGAAGGGTATCGCTCCGGTTTATGTCAAGTGGCCCAACGACGTGTATGTCGCTTCCCGCAAGGTCTGCGGCATGCTTTTGGAAAATGCCGTCAGCGGTGACACTCTGTCAGTCTGTGTGGCCGGCATCGGAATCAATGTCAATCAGGTCTCCTTTCCTCCGGAACTCCCGAATCCCACATCGGTCCTGCTGTCACTTGGCGGCGGGGGGGCGGTTCCGGCCCGCATGGACCTGAGGGAGGAACTGGGGAAGGTACTGGAACATATCCTTGGCCTTTACGGCAGGATAGGGGAGGACGGCAGGGTGCCGGGTCTGGACCAGGAGTACGGGGCTATGCTTTTCCGTCTGGGAGAGGAGGCCTGGTATGAGGAGACGGAGTACTTTACCGGAGGACAGGTGCACCGTTTCCGCGGATGTATCGTCGGGGTGGAAAAGGAAACCGCCCGTCTCGTGGTCAGGCACGGGGACGGACGGCCGGTCAAGTATTATTTTAAGGAAATCAAGTATATTCTTTAGGATTACAGGGATTTGAACAGCTCTACCGTTCCCTTGGGGTCATCCGAGGCAAAGAGGGCGTTGCCGGTGACAATCACGTCGGCGCCGGCGTCGCGCAGGGCTCCCGCATTGGTAAGGTTGACTCCGCCGTCTATTTCTATCAGGGCTTTGGAACCTGTACGGAGCAGAAGCTCGCGGGTCTCGGCCACCTTGCGGTAAGTGCTTTCAATGAAGGACTGGCCGCCGAATCCGGGGTTGACGGACATGAGTACGATCATGTCGCAGTATTCCGCTATGTATTCGAGGGAGGAGACGGGAGTGTGGGGGTTGAGTACCACACCGGCTTTCATTCCGTTGGCGCGTATGTTCTGCAGGCTGCGGTGCAGGTGTGTGCAGGCTTCATAGTGTACTGTGACGTATTCGGGGGAGCTGTCACGCAGTGTCGGTATGTACCGGTCGGGGTCCACTATCATCAGGTGTATGTCCAGAGGTTTGGCCGCCCTTTTTGCAATGTTGCGTATGACGGGGAAACCGAACGAGATGTTGGGTACGAACACGCCGTCCATCACATCGAGGTGGATGTAGTCGCACTGTGAGGAGTTGAGCATGTCGATAGTCTCACCGAGGCGGGTAAAATCCGAGGTGAGGATGGACGGGGATATCCTGAGCTGCTTTTTCATGATACGTATTTTTTATCTGCATTGTCTTATCACATCCTCAAGCAGCAGGACGAAACGGTCGAGGCTGGCCAGATCGAGCCTTTCTCCCGGAGCATGTACCCCGCGGAGGGTGGGACCGAATGAAATCATGTCCAGGTGAGGGTATTTGTCCAGGAACAGACCGCACTCGAGTCCGGCGTGGATGGCCCTGACTACAGGCTCCTTGCCGAAGAGACGGCGGTAGGATTCCTTGCAGACTTCGAGTATATGCGATTTGAGGCTCGGCTTCCAGCCGGGATATTCCGACTCGTGTGTCACTTCTGCCCCTGCCAGGACAAATGCCGATTCGATACGGAGGGCGGCATTGTGACGTGCCGAGTTGGTCGAGCTGCGCTGGCTGGTGCCTATGCGTATCGTATTGCCCTCCTGCATCTTGACTGATGCGAGATTGGAGGATGTCTCCACGAGGCCCTTGACTTCCGCGCTCATGGCCATAACTCCGTGAGGTACCGAGTTCAGGGCGCAGATCAGACGGAAGGCCGTATCCCGGTCGACTGCATGCGGGGGAGGGGTGACACCTTCTTCCCATACTGGGCTGATGCCCGGGTCCGTGATGGAGTACTCGTCCCTGAGTTCTCCGAGGACTTCCTGTTGCAGAGCCTTGAGTGCCGGAACGTCTTCCGGTGCGAGTGCCAGCAGGGCTCTGGCTTCACGGGCTATTGCGTTGCGCTTGTTGCCTCCGTCGATGGAGCAGAGAGTCATGGGAATGGCTTTCCATGCGCGGTAGAGCAGTCTTGCAAGGGACTGGACGGCGTTGGAACGTCCTTTGTCTATGTCATCTCCGCTGTGTCCGCCGATGCCGCCGCAGAATCCCGTGCTGATGCATACCGTACCGTCCGGTACCGGCGCAGGGCTGTAGCTGAATCTGGCTGTGGTGTCGATGCCGCCGGCGCATCCGATGAACAGTTCCCCTTCGTCCTCCGAATCGAGGTTGAGCAGGATGCTGCCGGTGAGGAAGTCGCTTTTGAGGGCGAAGGCCCCGTCGAGTCCGGTCTCCTCGGAGGTGGTGAAAAGGCACTCTATCCGTCCGTGGGGAAGGTCCTTGTCCTCGAGGACGGCCAGCTGTGCGGCGATGCCTATTCCGCAGTCGGCGCCGAGGGTTGTGTCCTTGGCTATCAGCCATCCGTCTTCCACGACGGCCTTTATCGGGTCCTTGGAGAAGTCGTGCATGACTCCGCTGTTTTTCTCGCAGACCATGTCCGAATGGCTCTGGAGTATGATGGTGGGAGAGTTTTCCCGTCCCGGTGTGGCGGGGATGGAAATGAGAACATTGCCGGCCTCGTCGGTCTTGCAGTCCATTCCGCGGTCTGCGGCGAATTTCTGGAGCCAGGCGATGATATGCTCCTCATGTCCCGACTCGCGGGGAATGGTCATTATCTCCCGGAAGTGGGATAGCACTTGTTCTGAAGTCATGGCTGTAGGTAGTTTTATAGGTTGGACTTGAGTTTTTTCTCTATGTCTGAGATGTACTGTCTGAACGAACTGTCTGTAGCCATGAGGTCGCAGACTGTCTCGCAGGCGTGAAGGACGGTGGCGTGGTTCTTGCCTCCGAGCTCAGAGCCGATAGTGGTAAGGGACTTGCCGGTCATGTTGCGGCACAGGTACATGGCTATCTGGCGGGCCTGTACGATCTCCCTCTTGCGGGTATTGGACAGCATCACTTCGTTGGAGATGCCGAAGTAGTCACTGACGGTGTTTCGTATCCTGGATATGGATATCTCGTCGTCGGAGACTGTCACTATCTTTTCTATTACCTCCTGTGCCAGCTGTAGCGTGATCTTCTTTTTGGTCAGGGTTGCGTGTGCCATCAGGGAGGCGAGGGTGCCCTCGAGCTCGCGCACGTTGTTGGTGACTTTGGAGGCGATGTAGCGGATTATGTCATCGTCCAGCACGATGCCTTCCTTGAAGCTTTTGGCTTTGAGTATGGCGATGCGCGTATCCATGTCAGGAGGAAGCAGCTCCGTGGTAAGTCCCCATTTGAAGCGGGAGAGCAGCCTCTTCTCAAGTCCCTGCAGGTCTACGGGAGCTCTGTCGGAAGTGAATATGAGCTGCTTGTTGAGTCTGTGCAGGTGGTTGAATATCTGGAAGAAGGCATTCTGGGTGCCGGGCTTGTCGGCAAACTCGTGCACATCGTCTATGATCAGTACGTCCATCGACTGGTAGTAGTACTGGAAGTCGGTTACGGCGTTCTTGATGACCGAGTCCATGTAGTGGGTCTGGAATCGGTTTGCAGTCACGTAAAGCACTACCTTGTCGGGGAACTTCTCCTTGATCTCTATGCCGATGGCCTGGGCAAGGTGGGTCTTTCCGAGTCCCGTACTGCCATATACAAAAAAAGGATTGTATGCGGTGTTGCCGGGATTCTCGGCGATTGCCATGCCGGCGGCGCGGCCGAGGCGGTTGCAGTCTCCCTCTATGAGGCTGTCAAAGGAGTAGGCCGGGTTGAGATTGGGATTGACGGTGATGCCTTTCAGGCCGGGAATCACGTAAGGGTCCTCGATCTTCTGTACCTTGTCCTTGGGCAGGGCTATGTCGGGATTGATGATTTCGGAAGAAGGTTTTCCTGCCGGGTATCTTACTGTGGAGTCCTTCACGACGGGTACCTCGTACACCAGTCTTGCCTCGGGGCCTATGACCCTTTTCAGGGTCTTGCTGAGTATGTCGATGAAGTGGGCTTCTATGAATTCGGGGAAGTAGCCTGAGGGAACCTGTATAGTGAGGGTACTGCCTTCGAGCTTGACGGGCCTGATAGGCTCAAACCACGTTCTGAAACTGCTTTCAGGTATGTTGTCTTTAATGATAATAAGACAGTTATCCCATGCTTCACTATAGTTCATTCCGCAAAAGTCTTTTGATTTTTGGTTTAATTTAGTACTCTTCCCTTGTTTCGGGAAGGCAAAATTGAGTAAAAAAATCCAATTAAAAAAATAAAAAATCCTGTCGGATTTTAAACATATTGTTTATCAACAGGATTAATTTTAAAAAAATTTTTAACTCAAAACTTGTTACATTTTTATTTCAAAATACAGAAATTTTTATGTATTTTTTGGGGTCGTTCCTGATGCTGCGCACCAGTGAGTCGAGGTCGTTGGAAAGCCTTGTTACCGAGTTGTGCAGGGAGTCGGAGGTGAGGAGCCTCCCTATGCTTCCGGACGGGTCCTGCATCCGGACAAGGAGGGCACGCAAAGAATCTGCCGTGGCCCCGAGCTGTGCGTCGCGGAGGGAGGCGGTCACTTCTTCGGCGTTTGCGATGGCGTTTCCGGCAGAGGCTGCCGCAGAGTCCAGGCTGACGGTGATGGAGCCTATCCTGGATATGATTCCGGTGATTTCGGGGCTGCTGCCGTTTATTGCGGACGAGAGGGAGGCAAGGGCTGAGGCAGTGCTGTCGAGTTTGAGGAGAATGTCTTTTACAGCGGCCCTGTTGTCTTCGTCCATGATCAGGTTGACGGAGCTGACAGCCCGGTTGATGTTTCTGATGAGGCTGTCCAGTCCAGATACGGCCGGTTGGATGTTTTCTGCAATGGAAGAGAGCATGTCGGCCTCGCTGCCGCTCTGCAGGGTGTCTCCGGAACTGGCCGGTACGGAGGATGTTCCGGCGACAACCTTGATCTTTTTGGTGCCGAGGATGTCGGAACTGTAGGCGGTCATACGGGAGTCTTCCGGGAATTCGAATTCTCTGGACATGCTTATGGTGACAGTGTAGTCCATGGATTCCCTGTTGTATTCTATGTCGGATATGCGGCCTGCATGGAAGCCGCCCACGGTTACTGGGGTGGAGATTTCCAGACCGTCCACCTCCCTGCATATTATATAATAGGTGTCAGTCCTGGAGAAGATGTCCTTGCCTTTGAGAAATTCGACCGCAATAAGCGTGACGGCAATGACGATTACGGCGTACAGCCCTGTTTTGACCTCTTTCCTCATTTTTTACTCGCTTAGTTTTATGATGAATGCTTCCGGAAAGCTGTTGCGTATTTTCGGGAGGGCCTTGGCGGCTTCCTCGCGGGTGGGATACTGTCCTATGTAGTATTTGTAGTTCTTGCCGGACTTGATGTGGCGGCAGCTCCAGCCCTTGAATTCCCTGGCTCCGTCGGGCAGGAGGTAGGGGGATGCCATGATCTGTATCCCGAAGCCTGCAGCAGGTGAGTCGGCTGTGGCCTTTTTCTCTCCGGACGGGCGGCTGCTCCCTTCTGATGACGGAAGGTAGATGTCGGTGTCGTAAGCTTTCTTGTAGGCCTGGAATGCCTTGAACAGGTTGTTTGCAATGCGCTGCTGGCTGTTGCGGTCGGTGAGGGTGCGCATGTCGTTGGTATTGGAGATGAAACCAAGCTCGACGAGGACTGCCGGCATGGTGCATTTCCAGAGGACGAGGAAGTTGGCCTGCTTGACTCCGCGGTTGTTCGCTACCGGTCCTGCATCGGCGTACTGCTGGACGAGGGTCGCAAAATCGAGGCTCTGCTCGAGGTGGGCGTTCTGCAGCAGGGAGAAGATGATGTAGGACTCGGGGTTGTTGGGGTCGAATCCCTGGTAGTTGGAGGTGTAGTCATCCTCCAGGACGATTACGCTGTTCTCTGTCTGGCAGATTTCAAGGTTCTCGCTGTTCTTGTCCTGTCCCATGACGAAGGTCTCGTGGCCGCGTGCGGATCGGTCTCCGGCCGAGTTGACGTGGATGGAGATGAAGAGGTCGGCGTTGTTCTTGTTGGCTATGTCGGCCCTGCGGTACAACTCTACGAAACGGTCATCGCTGCGGGTGTAGATGACATTTACCGAAGGATAATTGCGCTTTATCAGGTCCCCGAGGCGTCTGGCGACGGAGAGGGTGATGTTTTTTTCATATATTTTCCCGTTGATGGCTCCGGGGTCATGGCCGCCGTGGCCGGCGTCTATAACGACTGTCCTTAGTTCCACGACTTGCCTGTTCTGAGCTGATAATGAGTGTCCTGAGAAAGCCAGAGGAAGCCATGCCGACAATAGGTATATTAGGATAATGCGTCTCATACCGGGAGCAAAGTTAGTAAAACTTTGGAATGAGTTTTGCTGTAAATTCAAAAAAGACTATATTTGTCCGAAATTATTCACTTACTCCAGAAATAATCCGAATCCACATTATTTTAATGCAGTCCCTTAAACCATTGGTGTGTGTCATAGCGGTAGCGGTGTTGTTTCTTGCCTCAGGACGGCAGGCGGATGCCCGTTACGTGGCACAGGACACTCTCAGGGCAGTAGTGGCGGATACCCTTGCTGCCGCGGATTCATTGGCTGCGGACGGTGTGCAGGCGGATTCGCTCATGACTGCCGATACGGCCCGGAAGGGAATGCTGGAGATGCCGGCTTTCTCGACTGCGGTGGATTCGGTGATTGAAGATTTTTCGTCGGGGCGGCAGATGATTTATTATTATGGAGAGGCGAGTGTGACTTACGGGGACATGAAGCTTACTGCCGAATATATGGAATACGATGTCGAAAGACAGGTGGTCTATGCCGCAGGTGTGGCCGATACCGCAGGTGTGGTGAAGGGCAAGCCGGAAATGACCCAGGGGGGCAAGACGTATTCCATGGACAATGTATTCTACAATTTCAAGACAAACAAGGCCAGGATCAAGAATGTGGTGACATCCGAAGAGGACGGGGTGCTGCGCGGGGAGAATATCAACATGATGCCTGACCGCTCTGTGAATATCTCCGGAGGAAGATATACGGTATGCGATGCGGAACATCCGCATTTCTACCTGAAGATGACAAAGGCCAAGATAGAGACACAACCAAAGCAGAAGACAGTTTTCGGACCTGCCTACCTGGTGCTCGCAGACGTGCCGCTGTACCCTCTGATGCTTCCTTTCGGTTTTGTGCCGAAGAGACCGGAGAGAGCAAGCGGCATTCTCTTTCCTAATTTCGGGGAAGAGGCGTCCAGAGGTCTGTTCATCAAGGACGGAGGAGTGTATTTCGTGTTGGGGGACTACTTCGATGTGGCCCTTACCGGAAGCCTTTATTCAAAAGGGTCGTGGAATGTGAATATGTCTACCCGCTACAAGCTGCGCTACAAGTTTGACGGAAGTCTCGACATCACCTATTCCAATGACCAGACGGGCGAGCGTGGAAGTACCGACTTTTTCCAGACCAAGAACTTCAGTGTGAAGTGGAGCCATGCCCAGGATTCCAAGGCCAGGCCGGGAACCTCCTTCAGGGCTTCGGTGAATTTCTCCAGCCCGTCAAACAACCAGTACAACTATACCGATATCAACCAGGCTCTCGAGAACCAGGTATCGTCGTCCATCTCCTATTCCAGGACCTGGTCGGCCCTCAGCGTGTCGGTGAACGGTCTGCACAGCCAGAATTCCAGGGACAGTTCGTATGCTATCACCCTGCCTAACATTACCCTGAATGTCAACCGTTTCTACCCGTTCAGGCGGAAGAACAGGGTAGGGCCCGAGAAATGGTACGAACAGTTTGCGCTGAGCTACAATACCACTTTGCAGAACAAAATCAACTTCAAGGCCAGCGAGGTGCGCGATCCGGACTTCTGGGACAAGATGCAGACAGGCATGACGCACAACTTTTCCATCGGTCTGCCCACCTTTACCATACTCAAATATCTGACTCTCGCCCCTTCGGTGTCATACGGCATGAACTGGTATTTCAGCTCCCAGAGCATGTACTACAATCCGGAGACGGATGAGGTCGAGACGATACGTACCGGACTGTTCGAGGACTTCGGAGCCTCCCACAACTTCTCGGCCAGCGCCTCCCTCAGTACGAGGCTGTACGGTCTGTTCAATTTCCGCAGGGGCAAGCTCAAGGCTATACGTCACATGATATCGCCCTCCTTGTCGGTATCCTATGCGCCGGAGATGGGTACCAGACTCAACGGATATAGGGTCTACAACTATACCGATATCTATGGAGTGGACCATTCCGTAGAGTACAACAAGTGGGCCGGCGGGCTGTATTCCCCTCCTTCGCCGGGGCAGACGGCATCGTTAGGCTTCCAGATAGGCAACAACCTGGAGGCCAAGGTGGTGGACAGGAAGGACACTACCGGGACAGGCATGAAGAAGATAAAACTGATCGACAATCTCAATATTTCCGGAAGCTACAATTTCCTGGCGGATTCGATGAAACTCTCCAACATCAATGTCAATATGACGACGAATGTGCTGGAAAAGGTAAGCATTTCGGCCGGAATGACTCTGGACCCGTATGCGGTGAACGGTCAGGGACAGCGGTACAACCGCTATAACGTGACGGCAGTCCCCGGTTTCCGTCTTGTGCGCCTGACCAATGCCAATGTGTCCCTCGGGTTCAGCCTGCAGGGCGAGGGCAAGGGTAAGGGAAATGACGGTTCGCTGGCCGGAGGAGGCGGAGGCGGCGTCAAGGTCACGGGCGAGTCTCCTGCCTATACGAGGGTGTTCTACCATCCGGTGACCGGTGAGTATATCCCGGGAGGCTGGGTCTACTATCTCAATCCCGAGGTGCCGTGGTCCCTGTCGTTCAACTATTCCTACAACTACTCCAAGTCGTACCAGTACAGCAATGACCAGCTGATAGTACGCAACAACCATACGCAGACCCTCAATGTGACCGGGCAGGTGAGGATAACCAAGGCCCTGAACCTCAACCTTACCAGCGGATTCGACATAACCCGGCTGAAACTTACCACTACCCAGATAAGCGCCACGTACGACCTGCACTGCTTCCAGATATCATTCTCGTGGGTGCCTATCGGACAGTGGAAACAGTGGAGCTTCAGGATCAATGCCAAGGCCGCGGCTCTGGCGGACCTTCTGTCCTACCGCAAGGGAACTTCGCAATGGGATAATTGATAAATCATTAATAACTAAATATTTTACTGCAATGAAAAAAGTAATATCTTCTCCTCTCGCTCCCGCAGCAGTGGGACCTTACAGCCAGGCTATCCAGGCCGGCGACACTCTTTATGTATCAGGTCAGCTTCCTATCGATGCCGCTACCGGCAAGTTTCCCGAAGGCGGAGTGAAGGAGCAGCTGCACCAGGTGTTCAAGAATATCGGACATGTGCTTTCCGAGGCCGGCTACAGCTATTCCGATGTTGTGAAGACCACAGTCTATCTGCAGGATATGGCGGATTTTGGTACTCTCAACGAGGTGTACTCCCAGTATTTCAGCGAGCCCTATCCCGCACGTGTGGCATATCAGGTGGCTGCACTGCCCAAAGGCGCTCTCGCAGAGGCCGAGGTAATCGCTGTAAAATAAATCACTGACAGATGTACGGAATTTTAGAATTACAGGCCAAGAGTATCGAGGAACTCAACACCATAGCGCAGGAACTGAAAATCAGGAAGGCAGATTCCATGTCCAAGGAAGATCTGGTGTACAAGATTCTCGATGAACAGGCCGTGCAGACCAAGGAGGTGCCCAAACTGCGGAAGCGCAGGCGGATATCCGACGGGATTGGACAGTCATCCGAAAATACTGCCGGACCGGAGCCCGAAACGGATACAGCCGTAGTGGAAACTCCTGCCGCTGTCACCCCCGCCCCTGAGACCGCAGAGACAACACCCCAGCAGCCCAAGCGCAAGCGTGGCCGTCCCAAGAAAAATCCGGCTGCCGCAACTCCTGCCGCCGCTCCTGCTGCCGTTCCCGCCGCTGCCGCCCCTGAAACCCCCGAGTCAAAGGCAGAGGCCGAGGCTCCAAAGGCAGAGCAGAACCCCGCAGAGGACCAGAACGGACAGGAAAAAGGCCAGCAGCAGGACAACCGCCAGAATCAGAAGGGACAGCAGCGTAGGGGCCGCAAGCGTATGAATGCTCCTGCGGCAAATGTTCCTGCAGCAAATGCTCCTGCATCCGAGACTGCAGTGGAAGCTTCTCCGGAGCGCCGCCAGACACCGGAGAAACCGCAGCCCAAACCGGAACCCAGACCTGAGACCAGACCGGAGCCCAAGCCTGAATATGAAGGCATAGTGGAAGCTCAGGGAGTTCTGGAGATAATGCCTGACGGATACGGCTTCCTCCGTTCCTCGGATTACAATTATCTCAATTCGCCCGATGATATCTATGTCTCCCAGAATCAGATCAAGTCCTATGCCCTGAAGACAGGGGACACCATCATCGGAGAGATCCGTCCTCCACGCGAGGGAGACAAGTATTTCCCTTTGGTGAAGATACATACCATCAACGGACGTACTCCCGAATATATCCGCGACAGGGTGCCTTTCGATTTCCTGACTCCGCTTTTCCCCGACGAGAAATTCACTCTTACCGGCAACGGACACAATGATCTGTCGTGCAGGATTGTGGACCTGTTCACACCTATAGGGAAAGGGCAGAGGGGTCTGATAGTGGCGCAGCCCAAGACAGGTAAGACCATACTCCTCAAGTCCATAGCCAATGCCATTGCGGACAACCATCCCGAGGTCTACATGATCGTCCTTCTTATAGACGAGCGTCCCGAGGAGGTGACGGATATGGCCCGCAGCGTGAAGGCTGAGGTCGTGGCTTCCACATTCGACGAACCTGCCGAACGGCATGTCAAGGTGGCCAGTATCGTGCTGGAGAAGGCCAAGAGACTGGTGGAATGCGGACATGATGTGGTGATTTTCCTCGACTCCATTACCCGTCTTGCAAGGGCTTTCAACACTGTGCAGCCTGCATCCGGCAAGGTGCTTTCAGGAGGTGTGGACGCCAATGCCCTCCACAAGCCCAAACGGTTCTTCGGAGCGGCCCGCAACATCGAGAACGGAGGTTCGCTGACCATACTGGCTACAGCCCTGACCGATACGGGTTCCAAGATGGACGATGTGATCTTCGAGGAGTTCAAGGGTACCGGCAATATGGAGCTGCAGCTCGACCGCAAGCTGGCCAACAAGCGTATCTTCCCCGCTGTCGACGTGACTCTCAGCAGTACCAGACGCGATGACCTGCTCCTGGACAAGGACAAGATCAACAGGCTGTGGGTTCTCCGCAACTTCCTGGCCGACATGACAAGTGTGGAAGCCATGGAGTTCCTGAAAAAGCGTATGGAGGGTACCAAGAACAATGAGGAGTTCCTCATCTCCATGAACGGCGAATAAAGCGTGAAAACGGGTAAAATGCTGCGTTGTCCGCGGTATCACGGCGGCGGTCATTTACGTGAGTAAACTCCCTTGCCGTGAACCTTGACGCCTTGCATTTTTCCCGTTTTCACACTTTATTAAATAAAAAAGGGAGTCCGGTGATGGAACTCCCTTTTCTTTTTATTTTTGTTTAATAGGTTATGCCGGTGAGATGGCTCCATTAGGACAAGCGTCAACGCATGTACCGCAGTCGGCGCAGGTATCAGGATCAATCGAGTAAACATCTCCGGCGGAGATAGCTCCAACAGGGCATTCGTCAATGCAGGAGCCGCATGCTACACATGCATCAGGATCAATTTTGTGTGCCATAAAAAAGTAGTGTTGTTATTAAAAGTTCCGCAAATATAGTAAAATTTCCCTAATATCCGAATATTTCGTCAGTGCTCAGTCTCGTGAGCTTTCCATATTTTTCCAACGATTTGAGGTCCAGGTTTTCAGGATCTCCGAGGATACATATTGTATAGGTCCTGTCCTTGACTGTACTCTGTTGGAAATCTATGACATCCTGGAGGGTGTAGTCCAGCACGCTGTTGTAGATGTCCCGGTTGATGTCGTAGTCCAGCCCGAGTTTCTGTGCTTCGAGGTATGCCCACAGAACGTTGCTCTTGATGGTACGCTGGGTGCGTATGTTGGTGAGCAGGGATTCCTTGGCGATATCGAAGGCATTCTGGGAGACAGGCATGTCGTTGATGATGCTGTTGAAGGCATCGAGGGCGTCTGTCATCTTGTCGTTCTGGGTGGCTATGAAGTCGGTGTATATGCAGTAGCCGTCTTTCTCGGAAGGCAGGCTGTAGTAGGCGCTGGCCGAGTATGCCAGTCCGCGGGCCTCGCGCATCTCCTGGAAGACTATGCCGTTCATGCCGCCTCCGAAATAGGCGTTGTACATGGTGGCTGCAGGTACTTTGGCGGGGTCATAGGTCTCGCCGTTGTTGGAGAAGGAGAAGAGATAGATCTGGTTGGACTCGTAGGGAGCGAGGAGTACTCTGTTCTCTTTGGTCAGCTGTTCCCTGTACTTCTTTGTCGCGTCGAGGGGAATCAGCTCCTCCGGTACCTGATGAAGGGCGTTGACGGAACTGACAGCTTCTTCTCCTGTCAGCGGGCCGTAGTAGAGGACCTTGTGCTCATAGTCGAACAGGTTGTGGATTCTGTCGAGGAGGGTCCTGTCCGTCAGATTCCGCAGTTCCCTTTCGGAAAGGTCGGTGCGGAGTGGATTGTCCTTGCCGTAGACGCCGTACATCTGGAGCATGCGGAAGTTGGAGGCCTGCTCATGTTTGGCATTGGCCCTCTGCTGCAGGATATTTGTCTTCATGGCGCTGAGGGCATCAGGATTGGCTGAGGCCTCTGCCACGAGTTTCTCGAAAAGGGTTACGGCCTCTTCCATATTTTCCGCGAGGCCGCCAACCACGGCGTAGGTGACATCGGCTCCGGGAATGATGGAGTAGCTGCAGGCCAGATTGTAGAATGCCTGCTTGTATTCTACGGGAGACATGTCTTCCGTGCCCAGATAGTCCAGATACTGCATGGCGTAGGAGAGGAGCTTGTCCGTGTTGCTGCCGGTCTCGAATACATAGACGAGCTGGAAGATTCCGTTTACGGTATTCTGCTTGTAGAGGACGGGTATGCCGGACTTGGCTGTGAGAATGCTCATGTCCTTCCCGAAGTCAACGAAGACGGGCTCTATGGGAGTCACTTCCCTGGCCATGATGTCGCGCAGGAACTGGCTGGAAGTGTCCCTGTTGGTGAGAATGGGAGTGATGGCCGGCTTTTCTATCTTCTCGATATCGGAGTCGGGGGCCTGGAGTTTAAGTACTTCGACATAGTTGTCATCACCGAGGCAGGTGTTGGCGTAGGCCACGAGCTCGTCCTTGGTAATTGCCGAGATATTGTCCACGAGGTTGACAGTGGCTGACCAGTCCTCTCCGTTGATGAAGGAGTTGACGTATGCATTGACCATGCCGGCCGAACTTTCTGTCATCTGCATCTGGCGGAGCTTGTAGTTGTTGGCGGTCGCTGTCAGCAGGCTTTCATCGAACTCGCCTTTCCTGAGGATGTCCACCTGCTCGAGTATGATGTCCTTGACCTCGTCAAGGGTCTGCCCCGGCCTGGGCTCGCCGATGAACATCAGGACTGAATAGTCGGCCAGGGAGTAGACTCCACCGTAGAGGCTGAGGACTCTCTGGGGCTGGTTGACATTTATGTCGATGAGACCTGCAGTACCGTTGTAGAGTATCTCTCCCATGAGGCCGAGCTTGGTGTTGTCAGGGTCGTTTGCTCCGGGAAATCTCCAGGCGACCAGCACCTTGGGGGACTCCAGACCGCGCACTTCAGTGACTATGGGCTCGGTTATGGGGTCCTCAGGCTTGAATGTGAGCTTCTTCAGGTCCGGATTGGGCTGGAGTGTCCCGAAATATTTTTCTATGATTCTGATGGTTCTGTCGGGGTCGAGGTCACCGGAGATGCAGATGGCCATGTTGTTGGGTACGTACCACTCCTTGTAGTAGTTCTTGATGTTGGTGATGGAGGGGTTCTTGAGGTGCTGCTGGCTGCCGAGAACAGTCTGCCGGCCGTAGGGATGGTTGCGGAAAAGGGATGCGAACATGGTGTCGTACATCTTTCCTATGTCATCGGTCAGGGACATGTTCTTCTCTTCGTAGACGGTCTCAAGCTCGGTGTGGAAGCCGCGGATGACATTGTTGGCGAAGCGGTCAGCCTGGATGATGGCCCAGTTCTCCAGCTCGTTGGATGGAATGTTCTCTGTGTAGCAGGTCACGTCATAGCTGGTATAGGCGTTGGTGCCGGAGGCTCCTATGGCTGCCATCAGCTTGTCGTATTCGTTAGGAATGGCGTACTTGGAGGCTTCGTAGGATACGGAATCTATCTGGTGGTAGATGGCTGTGCGCTCCTCTTCGTCAGTGGTGTTCCTGTATATTTCGAAAAGTCTCTCGATCTCGTCGAGGAGGGGCTTCTCGAGGCTGTAGTTCTGGGTTCCGAAGGATTCGGTACCTTTGAACATGAGGTGTTCGAAGTAGTGAGCCAGTCCTGTGGTGCTGCTGGGATCGTTCTTGCTGCCGACTCTCACTGCTATATGTGCGTTGATGCGCGGCTCGTCCCTGTTGACACTCATGTAGACTTTCAGACCGTTGTCGAGAGTGTAGATTCTGGTTCCGGTGGGGTCTCCCGGCACCGTGTCATATTTGGGACCGCAGGACGTGGCCCCGGACAGAATGACGGCCGCCAGAGCCGTTCCTGTCAGTAATCTGGTGATTCTGGACATGATGCTGTTTGTTAGAAGTGAGTAAAATTATGTCCAACAAAGTTAGCATTTTTTCTCCCGAAAAAACTATCTTTGCGAGATAAATGCAAGATGATGACCATGCGTGATATGAACCGATTGATATGCAGTGTTATAATTCTGTTTTGCCTCCATTTTGCCGGTGCGGTGGGCGCCGGTGCGCAGAATGTTTTCGAGCAGACCGTATCCTTTGACAAGATAGTCCATGATTTCGGGGATATAATGATGTCGGACGGGCCGCAGAAGTGTTCTTTCAAAGTCAAGAACATAAGTGACAGCCCTATCGTCATACACCGCGTGCTTACATCCTGCGGATGTACGGAGCCGACGTGGACGCAGGAGCCTATCCGTCCCGGAGGCACGGGCGAAATACAGGTGGTGTTCTCGAATGATCAGGGGCCGTATCCTTTCAGCAAATCCGTGACGGTATATGTCTCCGGACTCAGCAAACCGGTGATTTTGAAGGTGAAGGGCGTGGTGCATGACAAGCCCAAGAGTCTCTCGGAGCTGTTTCCGGTAGCAAGCGGCCCTCTCGGATTCCGTGAGGGGACTGTCTCCATGGGACAGATCGAGCAGGGACTGGCCCGCAGCATAGAGGTCGAGCTGGCCAATACCTCAGGCCGCAGCATCGAAGTCAGCTTTACGGACATGACTCCCGGACTGACAGTGTCCATGCCGTCCGGTACCATCCCGGCCAGATCGAAGACACGGATCACATGTATGGTGGACACCCGCCGTACGGATGGCCGGAAGTGGGGCAAGACGCCGTTTACGTTTTCTGCGGTCGTGGACGGGAAGAAGTATTCCAAAGTACTTACCGTAGAGGCTCTTGTCAAGGAGAATTTCACTTCGCTTACCGAAGCGCAGAAACGCGCCGGGGCCCTGCCTCAGTTCGAGTCGTCTTCCCTCGAGCTCGGCGTGGTCGGGAGCGGCTCCAGACTGACGGGGGAGTTTGTTGTCAAGAATATAGGCAAGGAACCGTTCCGCATTTACAAGGCTGATGCCAGCGAGGGGGGAGTGACAGTGGACATACCGGAGCCGGTGCCTTTCGGAGAAGAGGCGGCTGTACGGGTCCGGGTGGATACAAGCGGACAGAGCGGAGAGGTGCTGAATATCGTCACTCTGATAACCAATTCTCCTACAAGACCGATAATCAATTTATTCGTAATATACACCGTAAAATAGAGATATCATGAACAATAAGTCAGACAGACAAGGTGATTTTTTCGATGAGTACCATCATGACGATTCGGCTCTGGTGATGAACGACGGGGTGGAGCAGCCGCCTATCGTGAATCCCTATCTGAACCGCATGGTACGCCACCGGCGTGCCCCTATGACCGTGGACGACTATATGAAAGGTATAGTGGAAGGAAATACCATTGTGCTCAGCCAGGCCATAACTCTCGTCGAGAGTTCCCTGCCGGAGCACAGGGACATGGCGCATGAGCTTATCGTCCGCTGCCTGGAGCATTCCAAACGCAAGGAATCGATGAGGATAGGCATCACAGGTGTGCCCGGTGCCGGAAAAAGCACTTTCATAGAGGCTTTCGGCAATTTGGTTACAGGCAAGGGACATCGCCTGGCGGTGCTGGCCATTGACCCGAGCAGCGAGAAGACCAAGGGCAGTATTCTCGGGGACAAGACCCGTATGGAGACTCTCTGCAACAATCCCATGGCCTTTATCCGTCCCAGCCCGTCCGCAGGTTCTCTCGGCGGAGTAGCCCGCAAGACACGCGAGACCATTCTGCTATGCGAGGCGGCCGGATACGATGTGGTCTTTATCGAGACAGTGGGTGTGGGGCAGTCCGAGACGGCCGTGCACTCGATGAGCGATTTCTTCCTGCTGATTCTGATCTCCGGCGCCGGAGACGATCTCCAGGGCATCAAGCGCGGAGTGATGGAGATGTCGGACCTTATAACTGTCAACAAGGCTGACGGCACCAATATAGAAAAGGCAAACATGGCCCGGGCGCTTTATGCCAACGCCCTGCATCTTTTCCCTCCGACAGAGTCCGGATGGGCTCCTACGGCCCTTACCGCATCGTCCGTGGAAAAGACCGGCCTGGACGATATATGGGCCATGATGGAGAAGTATTTCAAGCTCGTAAAGGGCAACGGATATTACTGGAAACGCCGTCTGGAGCAGGACCGCTACTGGATGTACGAGACCATCAACAATTCTCTCAAGGACATGTTTTACGAGAATCCCTCGGTCGCTGCGGCTCTGCCCGATTATGAGAATGCGGTGCTTGAAGGCAGGATCGATTCATTCTCGGCTGCAGGAGAGCTGATAAAGCTCTATAACAGGAAATGATCTGGCATCTGCTCAAGGATGTGCTTCTCAATGCATGGCTCATCACGTCCCTGGTGATGGTGATGATGATCATGATTGAGTATGTCAACGTGGCTTCGGCCGGCCGGTGGTTCGGCCGGCTCCAGGGGTCACCGCTGAGGCAGGTTACGGCAGGGGCGCTGTTAGGGCTGATTCCGGGATGTATAGGCGGTTTCGCCGCAGTTTCCCTGTTTTCACACGGAATCATCAGTATGGGAGCTTTGGTGGCGGCGATGATCTCGTCTTCCGGGGACGAGTCATTTGTGATGCTGGCGATGATTCCCCGTCAGGCCCTGATTCTTTTTGCCGTGCTGTTTGTCCTGGCCATCATCTGCGGACTTCTGACTGACCTTGTTTTCAGAAAGCATCCGATCCGGGTGAGCTGTGACCCCGGTTTTGAACTGCATGATGCGAATAAAGGGGAGTTCCCCAGGATTTTCCGTCTTTCGTCCTACCGTGGGATGCGCTCCGCGGGGTGGGAGAGACTGGTGCTGATAGGGCTGATACTTGCATTTGCCGTGGCTGTGTTCACCGGTGTGCTTGAGCATGAGCATGTGGGGGAGGATGCGGCCGGAGCGGTTGCAGCAGCCGATGCCGTCGCTCATGCCCATCATGTACATGGACACGGTGTTCCCTTAAATTTCCTGAGCGAGAGATGGATGAATGTGCTCTTCGCGATTCTGAGCCTCTTCGTCGCCCTGCAGGTGGCCGCGTCTTCCGAACATTTTGTCAAGGAACATCTCTGGCATCATGTCATCCGCAAGCATGCCCTCAGGACTTTCCTGTGGACTGCCGGAGCCTTGGCGGTAATAACCGTCGGCATGCAGTACGTCGATGTCGGTGACTGGCTCCGCGACAATACCTATTATCTGCTGATTCTTGCAGCGCTCATAGGAATGATTCCGGAGTCTGGACCCCACATGGTCTTCATCACCCTTTTTGCCGGAGGGTATGTCCCGTTCTCCGTTCTGCTGACCAGCTCCATGTCGCAGGACGGCCACACTTCGCTTCCGCTGCTGGCGTCAAGTACCCGCAGCTTCCTCGTCGCTAAAGTCGTCAACGCCCTCTTCGCCATCCTCATCGGCAGCCTCTTCTACCTCTTCGGCCTTTAATATTTATCTGATTCGCGGCCTGTGTGCCCGGGCAGGACTTGTCCGTGCTGAAAAGGACGCGCCTATGGCGCTATCCCTCCCACCGTGAGTATCATCTGATTACTTCGTAATTCGGTGATACTCAGGGTGGGCCCCTCCCGCTAACAGGCCGCGGGTGGCATGCTTTTCAGCACGGACAAGTCCTGCCCGGGCGGATGCAGCGTCGGATATTGTTCCAAGTCGTGATAAATTTTGCGAAATATTCTGAATATTCCATATCTTTGTAGATTGTACAAAATATGTTTTTAGATGGCATCAATTAATGGATTTTTGAAGAAAATTTTCGGTTCGAAGGCCGAAAGGGACATGAAGCAGATCAAGCCTATACTCGACAAGGTGCTGGCTGCATATGAAAGGATAGACAAGCTTTCGGATGACGGGCTGCGAGCAGAGTCAGAAAGGATAAAAGGAGTAATACAGAGCAGGATAGCTGCGGATGAGGAGCAGAAGAAAGCGCTTCGCGCCCAGCTTGAAGACGTCAATATAGCAGTCGAGAAGAAGGAGGCTCTGGCTACTGAGGTGGACAAGCTGACCAAGAAGATCGACGATGAGATAGAGGAGGTGCTCAACGAGGTGCTTCCGGACGCTTTTGCCGTGATGAAGTCAACTGCGCGCCGTTTCAAGGAGAAAGAGGTCATCGAGGTGACCGCTACCGATATGGACCGTGAGTTCAGTGCAAAGCACGACTATGTCAGGATAGAGGGTGACAAGGCCTTTTGGAGCCATACCTGGATGGCCGGCGGCAACCCTATCACGTGGGACATGGTTCATTACGATGTCCAGCTCATCGGAGGTATAGTCCTGCACCAGGGCAAGATATCTGAGATGGCGACCGGAGAGGGAAAGACACTTGTCGCGACTCTTCCCGTATTCCTCAACGCTCTGGCAGGCAAGGGAGTCCATGTGGTTACCGTCAACGACTACCTCTCCAAGCGAGACTCCGAGTGGATGGGGCCCCTCTATCAGTTCCACGGACTGAGGGTGGACTGCATCGACAAGCACCAGCCCAACTCTGCAGCCCGCCGTGCCGCTTACCGCGCCGACATCACTTTCGGTACCAACAATGAATTCGGTTTCGACTACCTCCGCGACAACATGGCCATCGACCGCAATGACCTCGTGCAGCGCAAGCATCATTACGCCATCGTCGATGAGGTCGACTCCGTGCTGATAGACGATGCACGTACGCCTCTTATCATATCCGGACCTGTCCCCCGTGGCGACGACCAGCAGTTCGCCGAGTTCAAGCCCTACGTGGAGAGACTTTACAACGCCCAGAAACAGCTTGTGACCAAGCTCCTTACCGATGCGAAGAAACTTATCGCCGAAGGGAAGGAGACCGAGGGTGCAAAACTGCTGCTGAGGGCGCACAAGGGCCTTCCGAAATACAATCCCCTGATCAAGTTCCTGTCCGAGCCAGGCATGAAGCAGCTCCTGCAGAAGACCGAGAATTTCTACATGCAGGACAACAACAAGCAGATGCACCTGATTACGGATGATCTCTTCTTCATCATCGAGGAGCAGAGCAAGACGGTGGAGATGACCGACAAGGGCAATGATCTCATCGCTGCCAGCGTATCCGATGACAAGTTCTTCATCCTTCCCGATATAGGTAACGAGATAGCGGAACTCGAGAAGGAGAACATCACTCCGGAGGAGAAGCAGGAGAAAAAGGCGGCCCTGCTTTCAGACTACGCCCTCAAGTCAGAGAGGGTACACACCGTCACCCAGCTGCTCAAGGCCTATGCGATGTTCGAGCGTGACGTAGAGTATGTGGTGATGGACAACAAGATCAAGATCGTCGACGAGCAGACAGGACGTATTCTTGAGGGACGCCGTTATTCCGACGGTCTCCACCAGGCCATCGAGGCCAAGGAGAACGTGAAGGTCGAGGCCGCCACCCAGACTTTCGCAACCATCACCCTCCAGAACTATTTCAGGATGTACCACAAGCTGGCCGGTATGACAGGTACGGCAGAGACGGAAGCCGGAGAGTTCTGGTCCATCTACAAGCTGGATGTCGTAGTCATCCCCACGAACCGTCCCGTTATCCGCAAGGACGAGGATGACATCATCTACAAGACCAAGAAGGAAAAATACAATGCTGTCATAAAGAAGATCGTGGACCTCACCGAAGCCGGCCGTCCGGTGCTCGTAGGTACGACTTCTGTGGAAATATCCGAGCTGCTCAGCAAGATGCTCAAGCTCCGCGGCATAAAGCACAACGTACTGAATGCCAAGCAGCATGCGCGTGAGGCCGAGATAGTGGCCCATGCGGGAGAGGCCGGCACGGTAACCATCGCCACCAACATGGCGGGCCGTGGTACCGATATCAAGCTCGGGCCCGGAGTCAAGGAGGCCGGCGGTCTGGCCATCATAGGTACCGAGCGGCATGACAGCCGTCGTGTGGACCGTCAGCTGCGAGGCCGTGCCGGACGTCAGGGAGACCCGGGATCATCCGTGTTCTACGTCTCCCTCGAGGACAATCTGCTCCGTCTCTTCGGCGGCGAGCGTATGGCATCTCTCGTGGACAAGATGGGTCTGAAGGAAGGCGAACCCCTGCAGCATCCCATGCTCTCGAGCTCAATCGAAAGAGCGCAGCGCAAGGTGGAGGAGAACAACTTCGGTATCCGTAAGCGTCTGCTCGAATATGACGATGTGATGAACTCCCAGAGGGAGGTGATATACAACAAGCGCCGCAATGCCCTCTACGGCGAGCGTATCGACGTGGATGTCATGAACATGTTAGGTGACTGCTGCGAGGTGCTGGCCGACAAGTCGGAGAGCATGGAGTATGAGGACTTCAAGCTCGAGGTGATGAAGACTCTGTCAGTGGATCCTGAGTTCGATGCCGAATTCTACAGAAACGCTTCAAGGGACAAGATCTCCGATGCCCTCAACGCGCAGCTGAGACGTGAGTACGAGCAGCGCAGCGAGGCCATGGTGGCCCAGGCATGGCCGATCATCAAGACCATCTACGAGCGCCAGGGCCAGCAGTTTGAAAATGTGGCAGTGCCGGTAGGGGACGGAACCAAGGTCATGCGCGTCATCGTCAATCTCAAAAAGGCGTACGAGACCCAGGCCAAGGAACTTGTCAGGGCCGTCAGCAAGACCATAACCCTAATCATGATAGACGATGCCTGGAAGGAGCATCTGCGTGACATGGACGATCTCAAGCAGTCCGTCCAGAATGCCACCTACGAACAGAAGGACCCTCTGCTTATCTACAAGTTCGAGAGCTTCAACCTCTTCAAGGGAGTCATTGAGCGTATCAGCCGCGAGGTGGTGACATTCCTCCTGAGAGCCCGTATCCCTGTAAGGGAAAATGCACCCCAGGACGTACACGAGGGAGAAAGACGCCGTATGGACATGAGCCGTATGCATACCTCACGTACCGATATGGTGACCAACGGAGGCGAGCCCAAGAGCAATGCGCCTGTCCGTGTGGAGAAGAAGGTGGGCCGCAATGATCCGTGCCCCTGCGGTTCGGGCAAGAAGTACAAGAACTGTCACGGAAGACTGGAGAATAATTAAACCTTTATGATATATGGATAAATTTGACATTATCGTGGTCGGTTCCGGCCCAGGTGGCTACGTAGCCGCAGTCAGAGCAGCACAGCTCGGCAAGTCAGTCGCAGTCATAGAACGTTCAGAGACCGGCGGTATCTGTCTCAACTGGGGCTGTATCCCCACAAAGGCCCTGCTCAAGAGCGCTCAGGCCTATACATACGCCCTGCATGCCGCTGAATACGGATTCGAGGCATCCGAGGTCAAGGCCGATATTACCAAAATCGTGCAGCGCAGCCGAGGAGTCGCAGCACAGATGTCCAAAGGTGTGGAATTTCTCTTGAAAAAGAACAAGATAACCCTCATTCACGGGGAGGCTGTCCTCCGCAGCGGCCATACTGTGGAAGTGACATCTTCCGAGGACGGAAGCAAGACCATGTATGAGGCCGATCATATAATCCTTGCAGTGGGCTCGAGGGCCAATTCCCTGCCTTTCGCACCCATTGACGGGGAAAGAATCATTTCCTACCGTCAGGCCCTGGTACCCGAGAAACTGCCCCGCAGTCTGGCCGTAATCGGTTCAGGAGCCATCGGAAGCGAGTTCGCCTTCTTCTACCGCAGTCTCGGAGTGGAGGTTTACCTCATAGAATATCTGGACCGTATCCTTCCTCTCGAGGATGACGATGTATCGGCACAGATAAGCCGTTCGTTCCGCAAGGCCGGCATCAAGGTGATGACAGCTGCCCAGGTCAAGAGCGTCGATACCTCCGGCGAACTGTGCAGGCTGACTGTGGAGACCAAGAAGGGTACGGAAACAGTCGAGGCCGAGACGGTGCTTTCAGCAGTGGGCGTGATTCCCAACACCGACTACCTCGGACTCGAGGAGGTGGGCGTGGAGATGCTCCGCGGCCACAAGGTCAAGGTGGACGAGTATTACCGCACCAATGTAGAGGGCGTGTATGCCATCGGCGACATAATACCTACCCAGGCTCTGGCCCATGTGGCATCTGCCGAGGGTATCTGCTGTGTCGAGGCCATCTGCGGTCTCAATCCCAAGCCTATAGATTACGGCAATATACCCGGATGTACCTATGTGACTCCCGAGGTGGCATCGGTAGGTATGACAGAGAGGGCCGTGAAGGAAGCCGGCATAGAGTACAAGGTGGGCAAGTTCTTCTTCCTGGCTTCCGGCAAGGCGGCTGCAGCAGGCGAGAAGGACGGTTTCGTGAAGCTGATAGTGGATGCTGCTACTGACAGGATTTTAGGAGCGCATCTGGTGGGAGCCAACGTGACCGAGATGATATCCGGTATCGTAGCCGGACGCAACACGGGCATGACGGCATCCGACCTGATCCATTCGGTACATCCTCATCCCACTATGAGTGAGGCCATAATGGAGGCGGCCGAAGCCTCTCACGGGGAGTGCATACATCAGTAAACAACAGTAAAACCCATAATATCATGGCAAAAACAGAAATAATCCCCCAGACCAATGAGTTGTGCCGGATATCCAAGGGCACCAAGATAACAGGTGTCATGACTTCCAGTGCCGACATCCGCATCGACGGTACTTTTGAAGGCACAGTCTACACAAAGGGCAAGCTGGTAATCGGAGAGGCCGCCAACATCAAGGGCAAGATTTTCGCCCAGAGTTGCGACATCTGGGGCCATGTGGAAGGTGATATCTTCATGGAGGATATCATCAACTTCAAGGCCAATTCCAATTTTGCCGGAGCTCTCAAGACTCCGAAGCTCAGTATCGAGGTAGGAGTTGTATTCAACGGTACTTGTCATATCATAACCAAGGAGGAATACAACAAGCACCTTCATGAGATTCCCGAGCTCGGCAAGGACGCTGCCAGACCGGCCGCCGCCCCTGCCGCTGCAGCAGGACATCAGGCTGCCGCCGCCAGGTAAACCGGCTCTTTCCGGATACCTTGCGTAAAGCATAAGAACTTACATGCTCCAAGACTTTGGCTCCTGAAAAGGGAGGGGACCCACCGGAGGTGGGGAGGATCTTGGAGCATGTAAGTTCTTATGCTTTTGGCCGGCCGGTTCACAACGGTATGCTGTGCACCGCCTTGTTTTTGTATGTCGTTGATTATGGATATGTTGTAAAGCAGGACTGATCTTTTCGCAATGTTTTTTCAGGCCAGAAAGATCACGCCTGTTTATCAAGTGTCTTTATGACAGTAAGTTGCAGAATGACGGTGTGCTTCTGCTTACAGTTGCTGTCGGGGCGTCGTCAAGAAATATGCGTGTCCCGCTCTATTGTGTCCTTGATTTTGTACTCGTTGCGCGTGGCACTGTTCCTTGAAACCAACTCCCCAAGAAAACCGGTGAGGAAGAGCATGAATCCCACAAGGATAGCAACCAGAGCCAGGTAGAAGAGGGGCTGGTCAGTGACAGAGCGGAAGCGCAGGCCGTTGACCTGTGAGACGACCTTGTCGATGATGAGCCAGAGGGCGATGACGAAGCCGATCAGGAAGGATACAATGCCCCATACTCCGAAGATGTGCATGGGCTTTTTCCCGAATCCTGACAGGAACCATATCGTCATCAGGTCGAGGAAACCGTTGAAGAAACGGCTCATTCCGAATTTGCTCTTGCCGTATTTGCGCTTGCGGTGTACCACCACCTTTTCACCTATTTTGGTAAAACCTGCATTTTTTGCGATGTAGGGGATGTAGCGGTGCATGTCACCGTAGACTTCGATTTCTTTCACTACATCGCCTCTGTAGGCTTTGAGTCCGCAGTTCATGTCGTGCAGCTTCAGTCCGGTGACTTTGCGGGCGGTGAAGTTGTATATCTTCGAAGGGATGTTCTTGGTGAAAGTATTGTCGTGCCGTACTTTTTTCCAGCCTGATACCAGATCGTAACCTTCTTCGCGTATCATGCGGTACAGTGCGGGAATCTCGTCCGGACTGTCCTGCAGGTCGGCGTCCATCGTGATGACCACGTCTCCGGCTGCCTCGCGGAAGCCGGTCTGGAGGGCGGCGGACTTGCCGTAGTTGCGGCGGAAACTGTAGGCGCGGATGTGGGGGTTTGCCGTGGAAAGTTCCTTTATCGTGTCCCATGACCCGTCGTCGCTGCCGTCGTCGATCATCAGGATTTCATATTCTATACCGGCTATGGGCGACTGGGCTATTGCACGGTCTATCCACTCTGTCAGTTCACGGAGGGATTCGTTCTCGTTGTAGAGAGATATGACTATTGACAGGTCCATCGGTTTTTATTCTTCGTGATATCCGGAAGTGCTATTAAAGGGATCCGCATCGTTCTTTTTTGCGAATGAGGCCAGGATGGCGGATACTATCAGGCCGCAGATGACACATCCGAGGAACTGTGATATGGCCATGATGGCAGGCATGGACCTGGCGAGCAGATCGTAGTCAAAGGCATCCGCAATGCCCATCGACTCATAGGTCTGGAATATCCGGTCGAGCAGTTCGGTCATGGCGCCTGGAATGAAAACCGTGTAGGTCAGCAGCACGAACAGGGTACATACCACAGCGGACAGGGTGCAGACGGCCATGCCGTAACCGAAGGACCGGCCGTAGGAAATGTAGCCCCAGGAGTCGGCATTGCGCCTCATGGCATAGTAGACGATATAGACGGAGGCACAGAGTTTTACAACGCTCAATAGAACGTTCACTGCGGCAGGCAGCTGGAATATGCTGGTGATAAAATTGATTACAACGGAGACACTTGCGAGTATCAGACCGAATTTGGCGGCTTCAGACCAGTTAAGTTTGTAGTTCATCTCTGAATTTGTTGGATTTGACTGCAAATTTAGTAATTTTGCAGTTTGGAAAAACAACAGCGAACAGAAAATTTATCCTGTTATGATAGATATAAAATTTCCTGACGGGAGCGTCAGAAGTTACGAGAAGGGTATCACCCCTTATCAGATTGCGGAGCAGATATCTCCGCGCCTTGCAAGTGAGGTGCTTGCAGCATCATTCAACGGAAAGACAATAGACCTTGAGCTTCCCCTGAACGAGAGCGGAGAGCT